>Ga0210410_10000693_pt1 | contig 34843 bp, 33 predicted proteins | sample IncBWC4MmetaG_FD_161058 | JGI IMG/M metagenome (GOLD analysis project Ga0210410, IMG submission 161058) | Forest soil microbial communities from Barre Woods Harvard Forest LTER site, Petersham, Massachusetts, United States - Inc-BW-C-4-M | ecosystem: Environmental > Terrestrial > Soil >...
GTTAAGGACGGGGCGGGCGGGTTCATGACGAGGCGGGCGGGTTAATGACGGGGCAGGCGGGTTCATGAAGCGAGTGTTCCGCGCCGCATCGCTGATCCAGGTGGCGCATGCGCGCAATGTGCTGCTGACCGCCGGGATCCAAAGTGAGCTGCGCAATCAGTATCTGGCGGGCGCCCTCGGCGACTTACCCATGATGGAAACCTGGCCGCAACTGTATGTCGAGGACGCGGACGAACAGCTCGCCCTGCGAGCCCTGGCCCGCGCCGCCGCGGTGCCGACCGGCGCACCCTGGACCTGCGATCAATGCGGCGAGGTGCTCGAACCGCAATTCACCAGCTGCTGGCGCTGCGGGTCCGTGTCGGACAAACACTGACAGAAAATCACGCGAATTCTGAGCCGAGGTTCAGCCCCTATCCCTGGCGATTTCAGGGCTGCAAAGGTTACAAATTCAGCCTGCCGGGGCCCTGTAAGAAACTACATGAGCGCGGCCGGAAGAAATTGTGGCCAGGGCCAGATAGGGGGATTGTAATGAACAGTGTCAGCCAGAGTGTTTCCGAACAGTGGGCGCCCAAACCCTTGCTTCGTTCCGAACCCTCAGTCGGTCCGGAGCCCTCGATTGGTTCACTATTGGGCGCGTCCGCGGCCATGCAAGAAGTGCTTCGGCTCATCGAGCGAGTCGCACCCACCGAGGCCGGCGTGCTGCTGACCGGCGAGAGCGGCACCGGCAAGGCGCTCGCGGCGAAGTCGATTCACGAGCGCAGCCCGCGCCGCGGGGCACCTTTCGTCACCGTCAACTGCGGCGCCATTCCGGCCGGACTCATCGAGGCTGAATTGTTCGGTTACGAAAAGGACAGCTTCGCGGGAACGGGCCGGACGCACGCCGGGGTGTTCGAACGCGCCGAAGGCGGGACGCTGCTGCTCGATGAAATGACGGAAATGCCGCTCGACATGCAGACGCGGCTGCTGCGCGTCCTGGAGACGCGAAGATTCTACCGCGTCGGGGCGCGCGCCGAATTCATTTCCGACGTCCGCGTGATCGCGGCAACCAACCGCTGCCCGCTGCTGGCGGTGCGCAACGGCCAGCTTCGCGAGGACCTGCTGTACCGCCTGGCCGCGTTTCCGGTCGCCATGCCGCCGCTGCGCGAGCGGGACGGCGACGTGGAGCTGCTGGCGGCGCATTTCCTGGCGGAACTGAACGCGCAGACGCGAACGCAGAAACGCTTCTCGGCGCTTGCCCGAATGACGTTGAAGCAGCATACCTGGCCGGGAAATGTGCGCGAACTGAAGAATTGCGTCGAGCGCGCGTTCATACTCTGCGACACCGTTCTCGAATTGTCGCCGTTGATCCAGCATACGGCCGCGCTCGACGGCGATCCAACCGGCGAGCATGCGCGGCTGAACATTCGCGTCGGATCGCGAATCCACGACATGGAGCGCTCGTTGATCGAGGCGACTCTCGACTACTTCAAGGGCAACAAGCGGCGCGCGGCCATGGCGCTGGGCTGCAGTTTGAAGACGTTGTATAACAAGCTGAACGGATACTCACAGAGCCAAGAATGCGCCCACACGTAGGCGCCCGGCCAACGGAGAACAGCGTGTCAAGAGTACTGATCGCGGATGATCATGCGGTGGTCCGCGCCGGGTTCAGGCAATTCCTCGAGGCCGATGCCAACATCGTTGCCGTGGGCGAGGCCGCCAGCGGCAACGAGACTCTCGATCAGCTGCGTGAGCATGAATGGGATCTGGTGCTGCTCGATATTCACATGCCGGACCGCAGCGGCCTGGACATCCTGCGGCACATTCTGACCGGGCATCCTGGTGTGCGGGTCCTGGTGATGAGCGGGCTGCCGGAGCAGCAATACGCGGTCAACGTCCTGCGCGCCGGAGCGAGCGGCTACCTGTCGAAGGACAGCGCGCCCGAGGAATTGATGAAGGCGGTGCGCACGGTATTGTCGGGCCGGCGTTATGTCAGTGCGGCGCTGGCGGAGATTCTGGTGGCCGATCTGGACGGCGACCCGGACAAACCCCTGCATGCGCGCCTGTCGACCCGTGAGTTCCAGATTTTCTGCAAACTAGCGGCGGGGCGCGGCGTTTCGGACATCGCCAATGAACTCAGTCTCAGCGTGAAAACCGTGAGCACCTACCGGAGCCGCATTTTGGAGAAGATGAGTTTCAGCTCGAACGCCGACATCACGTCGTATGCGTTGCGCAACGGACTCATTCAATGAGCCGCGTGTGAGAAAAATCCTACACCACAACCTAATATTGGTCCGTGGCAGGCGCGCCGCGCATGACGCTAAACTGCGACACGCGTGCATGCAAACATTATGGATACAATTCCAATGGCTCTTTGCTTGAGAGTCCTACTCGTCGAAGACTCCAAGGTACTAACGGAGCGATTGACTGAAGCGATACGGCAAATTCCTCATGTGGAATTGATCGGGACGGCGGACACCGAGGCCACGGCGGTCGCGGCCGCCAAGCGCGATTCGATCGATGTGATCATTCTGGATTTGCATCTGAAACAGGGCACGGGCTTCGGCGTCATGCGCGCGCTGGCCACCGCGCAGCTCAAGCCGCGAATCATCGTGTTGACGAATTACGACCTGCCCGAGTACAAGAACGCCGCCATCGCCCTGGGCGCCACGCATTTTTTGGACAAGGCCCGCGACTACGGCCGGCTCCCGGAAGTCCTGCACGAAATCTGCGAAACGCACCTCGCGAAGCATTGATTGCCGCAACGCCTACAGCGCTTGCGGCAATTTCCACTGCGATAACGGCCGTATCTCCGACATCGGCGCCGGATGCCGGCGCTCATGATGCTTGGCTGCGAACCGGCGACATCAACAGGAGTAGCGACGTGCACATACAGTTATCAAGATTGACCAGGGGAGCAACCGCCTGCGCCGCCGTTGCCTTTGGGTTGGCGGCCTGCGCCAGCACCCCGATCCCGAACGAGAAAATCGCGGTGGCCAGAGAATCGGTGCAGCGCGCCGAACGCGCCGGCGCACCGGAACTCGCACCGGTCGAAATGGCGACGGCCCGCGACAAGCTGGCGCGCGCCGAAAAAGCCGCCGTCGACCGGGAAGGATATCCCGCGACGAAGCTGGCTGAACAAGCCATTGTGGACGCCGATCTCGCCGAGGCGACGGCCCGGCAGCAGCGCTCGCACAAGGCCGCAATGGAATTCGACGCCAACATGCGGGCATTGAGCAGCGAATCAAACCGTAGCACGCAACCCACGCAATAAGGTGTTTTTTATGAATTCAAAACTACTCACTGGAATGGGCCTGGCGCTGGCACTGTGTGCATGCGCATCCGCACCTCGCCAGAATGCCGCGCTGGAAAGCGCGCACGCGGCCGTGCGATCGGCCGAATCGGATCCGAATGTCAACAAATATGCCGCCCTGGATCTGGACATGGCGCGCAAGCAGCTCGCCATCGCCGACGATGCAGCCCTGCATCACGACGACGCCGCGATAGATCAGCCGGCCTACCTCGCTGCGCAGAACGCGCGGCTGGCCGAGGCGCGCGCGACCGCAAAGGCGGATGACGCCCGAGTGGCGGCGGGTCAGGGCGAACGCGACAGCATCGTGCTGGCCTCCCGGACTCGCGAAGTCGACAGCGCCAAGATGGCCGCCAATGTGGCGCGGGAGCAGCGTGATGAAGCGACGGGCGAGGCGGCCCGCGCCCAAGTGGATGCAGCTCGCAGTCAGATGGACGCAGCCCGCAGCCAGATGGACGCGACGCGCAGCCAGGACGAGGCGGCTCGCCTGCAAGCCGAGGTCGATTCACTCAAGGCTAAGCCCACGCCGCGCGGACTGGTGCTGACCTTGGGCGACGTGTTGTTCGACACGGGCAGAGCGGAATTGAATCCGGGAGCCGGCCGCAAGCTCGATCAACTCGCGCAGTTCCTGAACGAGCACAAGGATCGGCGCGTCCAGATCGACGGATTCACCGACAGCGTCGGAACGGATTCGTATAACGAAGAGCTTTCGCATCGCCGCGCGGATTCGGTCAAGTCGGCGCTGCTGTTGCGCGGCGTCGATTCCTCGAGAATCTCGACCGAGGGCTACGGCAAGGCATTCCCGGTTGCCAACAACGTCGACTCCGGCGGCAGACAGCTGAATCGCCGCGTCGAAGTGATCATCGGCGCGGACGACGGCAGGGCGATCTCGCCGCGCGGCTGAGCCTTTATGGGAAGACAGCGACCCTCGCCGGCGGCGGCGAGGGTTTTTTCATGCCGGCTCGGCCAATAACATTCTCGGCAGCGGAATCATGGCGGTCACGATGGTGCCGCCGCTGCTCGGGCTCTTCACCTCCCAGCTGCCGCCGAGCGCGGCGATCCGGTGACGCATGGATGCCAGTCCATGCGACGTGGCGGTCTGGAGCCGGTGCGGCGGGATGCCTTTACCGTCATCCGAAACTCGCAGCACAAAGGTGTCGCCTTCGATGCCGACGGCCAAATTCGCGGACTTGGCCTCCGCGTGCTTGAGAATATTCGTCAAGGCTTCTTGAGCGATGCGGAAAACGCCGATGGCGGCGTCGGGATTGAATTTCAGTTCCGTATCGGGGATCGTTTCCGTGCACTTGAGTCCGGCACGGCGGCACGTCTCCTTGAACTGCCAGCGCAGCGCCGTGAAGAGCCCCATGTTGTCGAGCAAGGTGGGCCGAAGTTCCTCGACGACGCGGCGCTTCAAATCGACGCCGGCGCTCAAGGATTCATGGATGCGCTTGAAGCGCTGTTCGATGCCGGGATCGCTGGTGGGCAGACGCTGCTGCAGCCAGGACAGGTCCATGCGGGCGGCCACCAGCAAACCGCCCAGCTCATCGTGGAGCTCGCGTGAAAGAGCGGATTTTTCCTGCTCCGACACCCCTTGCAAGTGGGTCGAGAGCGCCGTCAGTTCGCGGGTCCGTTCGTCGACCTGGTTTTCCAGTTCCTGGGTCTGATCGCGCAGGTTGGTGGTCTGGCGGGCGCGCCTGCGCATGTCGCTGTAGACGAGACGCGTGGCGAGCAGCACCAGGCCGATGTTGAGGACGACGCCCACCGCCGCCACCCAACGCGACACCCGGAAGTCCGACTGCCACTGCATCGTGGCCGCGGACAGTTCGCGCGATTCGCGCAGGCGCATGGCACCGACGATCGACGATATTTCATCCATCGTCCGTTTGCCGACGTCGGTGCGCACGACGTTCACGGCAGGCGCGGCGCCCCTTCTTTTGAACAGCGCCAGGGTCTCCTCGAGCTCGCCAAGCTTCTTGCCGGTCAGCAGCCGCAGCTGCTGGAATTCGCGGCTGTCGTCCTTGCCGCCGTAGGCTTCGTGCACGCGATCGAGCGCAGCTTCGACCTTTTCGACGGCTTCGGTGTACGGCTGAAGATAGGAGCTCTCACCCGTCAGGAGATAACCGCGCTGGCCCGACTCGGCATCGGAGATGAGCGCGATGAACTCGCTCAAGGCCTGCTGACGCAACTGCGAGTCGTGAACGCGCTCGTTGGCCGCCATCAGCCGGGACTGTCCGGCCGCGGCGAGGAAAAACAGGCCGACCAGAAACCCGATCAGCAGCAGTGGCGGCAAGGCGATGTACCATCGACCGAGCTCGCCCAATTCCTCGCCCAAGATTTTCATGTGATTGCCCGACCCTTAGCCGGTCAAGTTTAACATGTGGGGCAATTCCTACAGGAACGGCGGGATCGGAACCGATGGTGCGGCTCCCGGGCCGCCGCCACAATAGCTGTGATAGTGTTCTTCGAATTCTAGAAGGAGAAACAAATGGAAAGCACGATCGGAAACACAGAGCAGGTACGAGCAAGCGGGCGTCGCCTGAAGGACGATTTGAGCGACGGCGTGAGCGATGTCAAGGCGGCTGCCTCGAGCGAAATCAAGAGTCTGATTGCGGACGTCGAAGATTTGATGGCGCGGATCGCGGATTTGAAGGACGCGGACGTGGTGAGAGTGCGCGGCAAAGTGCAGCGCGCGGTTGATGCAACGAAGCAGAGCCTGGCGGACGGGGCCGATGCCATACGGCAGCACGCGCAAACGGCGGCAAATACGGCTGACGACTATGTTCGCGATAACCCATGGCAGGCCATCGGCATTGCCGCGCTGGTCGGTGCCGTCGTGGGTATTCTAGCGACCCGCCGTTCCTAAGGGCCCAGGGCGGTGCGCATGCTGTGGTCACTGCCGAAAGCGGCGCCCGCTCTGCTGCGCCATCTTGCGGCCTATATCGATCTCGCCAGCCTGGATTTGGCCAGAGCGTATCGGGAAACCGCCGCGGAGCTTGTGGCCTCGGCCATCATCGTCATCGGCGGGCTGTTTGCGGTGTTCATGGGTTGCCTTGCCGTGGTGGCCTATACCTGGGATACGCCGCATCGCCTGAGCGCCATCGGCTGGATGGGCGGCGGATTCCTTGCAGTCGCCCTCGTGGCCGCGGCGTACCGCTCCCGCATCGTTCGGGCGAAATCGCCTTTCATGGACTCCGTGCGCCGGGAATGGCAGGAAGATCGCGTGCTGCTCGAGCGCATATTGTCGTCGGAGGAGGATTGATCCCCGTGACGGATCGCGACGAAGACGCTCGGGCCGAAATTCTCGCGAGGCTGGCCGAGTCGCGGGAGGAATTGCGCCGCCGGCTCGATCCGCCGAGCAACGAGCCCGGCGGGGGATCGAAAGCAGGCGACTACCCGGGGGGATTTCCCCGCAGCCGCACCATGCAAATCCTCATGAGCGGCCGCGGACTCGGAACCATGGGGGCCATGGCCGCCGGTCTTCTCCTCGCCCGCCCCGCCCTGGCGCTGCGACTGCTGCGGATGCTGCCGGCCAGCGCCGTGGCGCGGATGATCATGTTGAAAGCGTTTAACGCACTGCGGAGAAAACCAGAACAGGCGCCGTGAGCGGCGCCCATCACCCGAAGGTGAGACCGGCGCCCGTCACCCCAGGGTGACGAGCGCGTCGTGGTCGCGAGCGTCATCGCGGAGCTGGATTTCACAGGGGGCCGCCGATATTTCCTGACCGTCGAGCGATGCGTGAAGGACGCCGCGGCTCACGCCGTGCGGGTTCTCCACCCGTATGCGGTAGCACGATGATTTGTACCGGTAGGTGACTTCGAAAGCCGGCCAGGCTCGGGGAACGCAGGGGTCGACGATCAGTTTTGCGCCGCGCAAGTAAATCCCCAGGATTCCCTCCACCGCAGTGCGGTACATCCACCCCGCCGACCCGGTGTACCAGGTCCAGCCGCCTCGGCCGATGTGCGGCGCAGCGGAGTACACGTCGGCACAGGCCACATAGGGTTCGACCTTGTAACGATGAATGCCTGCGCGAGTGCTTGCATGATTGATGGGATTGATGATCGAGAATAGTTCTCCGGCGCGATCGCCGTCGCCGAGCAGCGCAAAGGCCAATGTCGACCACATGGCCGCATGCGTGTACTGGCCGCCGTTTTCGCGGATGCCCGGCGGATAGGCTTTGATATAGCCCGGGTCATGCGCGGTGTGATCGAAGGCCGGCGTGAACAACTGCACAAGGCCGTCGCTGCGGCTGACCAGCTGTGCGTTGACCGCCGCCATCGCCCGTACCGCGCGCGCGGATTCCGCGCCGCCGGAAATCACCGCCCACGACTGCGCGATGGAATCAATCCGGCATTCATCGCTCGACACCGATCCCAAGGGCGTGCCGTCATCGAAATAGCCGCGCCGGTACCAGTCGCCGTCCCAGGCTTCGCGCTCGATGGCCTGCTGCAGGGAGTACGCATGTTTGCGCCAATCCGCGGCGACGGCCGCCGCCCCGCGCCGATCGGCGATCGGCGCGAATCGCAGCAACGTGGCGTGCAAGAACCAGCCCAGCCACACACTCTCGCCGCGCCCGGCCGCGCCGACTCGATTCATGCCATCGTTCCAATCCCCGGTGCCGAACAGCGGCAGGCCATGCGAACCAATCGCCAGACTCGAATTGAGCGCACGGACGCAGTGCTCGAACAGCGACGCAGCGGCCGCTGACGGTTCCGGAGCGGAGAAAATTTCATGTTGGTCCGGCGTCAGCGGCTCACCCGCCAGGAACGGCAATTGCTCGTCCAGCAGAGCGAAGTCCTCGGTGGTCTCCAGGTAGTGAGCGAGCACGAAGGGCAGCCAAATCCGGTCGTCGGAAACGCGGGTTTTGACTCCCTGGCCGGAAGTCGGCAGCCACCAATGCTGAACGTCACCCGCCTCGAACTGGCGCCCCGCGGCGCGCAGGATGTGCTCGCGCGCGATATTCGGATTGGAAACGCACAGGGCCATGACATCCTGCAATTGATCACGAAAGCCGTAGGCGCCGCTCGACTGATAGAACGCGGTGCGCGCCCACACGCGGCAGGCGAGCGTCTGATACAGAAGCCAGCCGTTCAAGAGGATGTCCATGGATCGATCCGGCGTCTTGACCTGGATGACGCTCAAGGTTTGATCCCAGAAATTAGTGACGTCTTTCAGGACCGCTTCGAGATCGAGGCCGCGATAGCGCTCGATGAGTGCGACGGCCGCCGCGGACGTCGCTTCTTCGCCCAGCAGGAACGTCAGCACCAATTCTTCGCCCGGCGCCAGTTTGATCTTCGTTTGCATCGCCCCGCAGGGGTCCAAGCCGCCGCCGACGCGATTCGACAGCGGCTGCGCCCCGAGCAGCGCCTTGGGCTCTGCCAAGGATCCGTGACGACCAATGAACTCCGCGCGATCGGCGGTGCAAGCCTGCTGCCGGCCCGCCATGTCCATGAAGGCGATTCGCGAAGCAAATCCGAGACTCCAGGGATTGCGCGCCAGCAGCGCGCCGGTGCTGGGCTCGATCTCGGTCACGATGAAGGGCGCGGTCTTGCCGCGGTGGTTTCCCAGCACCCAGTCCAGGTAGTGGGTGACGGAGAGCTGCCGCGTTTGACCGGAGCGATTGACGATCTTGAGGCGGGAAATCTTCAGCGGATCCTCGAGGGGCACGAACTGCAGCAGATCCAGCGAGATGCCATGCGAAGTATGTTCGAAACGGCTATAGCCGAAGCCATGGCGAACGACATAGGTGTGGGACCGATCGCGAATGGGCAGGGGCGTTGCACACCAAAGATCCCCGCTCGCCTCATCGCGCAAATAAAACGCCTCCGCGGGCGCGTTGCTCACCGGGTCGTTCGACCATGGCGTGAGCTGGTTCTGCTGCGCATTTTGCGACCACGTGCTGCCGGCGCCGTCCGCGGAGACCTGAAACCCGAACTGGGCATTGGCGATGACGTTGGCCCATGGCGCCGGCGTCCACTGTCCTTCATCGAGAACCACGACGTATTCGCGGCCTTCAGCGGCAAAGCCGCCGAGACCGTTGAAGAACTCGAGCGACGGCAGGGTGCGCACGGCGGAACCGCGCGGCGCCGCGGTGCTGTTCTGCAGACGCCGCCGCGGCGTCGGTTCCGGTTCCTTGAGCCGCGCGAGCTGATCGATCAAGTTGCCGCGCCGGGCGACGAATAGCGCACGCGCGGCGGTTTGCAGCAGATCGGTGGTGGCGGCCGGAATCAAGTCGGCGCGCAGCGAAAACACCGCGCCGTGCCCCGTGGGGTCCTCGTCGCGGCGGGCTTGCGAAGTTCTGACCGCCGCATCCACTGCTTGCTGCAGATCCGACGCGTAGGACGGCGGGCGGTCGTTCAAAATGACGAGATCCACGGCCAGGCGCTTGAGCCGCCAATACTCATGCGCACGCAGCAATTGCTTGACGATCTCAAGGTCGCTCTCGTCGTCGATCCTGACCATTACAATGGCCAAGTCGCCGGAAATGCCGTGGGGCCACAGCGCGGAGGGTCCCAATTGATTCTTCTCGAGAATATCGCGGGAGGCTCGCAGCGAGGAATCCGCGTACAGCACCCGATTGGCGATGCGCTGAAATACCTTGGCCTCTTCGAAGTCCACGTTCAGATAACGGAGCTGCACCTGAGCCTGGGTCCACGCCAGGGTCTTCGCGCGCTCGAAGGCCGCCATGTCGCGATGCTTATCGATCAATGCGATGGCCTGCTCGCGGGTGGCGCTCAAGCCGGTCCAAAATGCGACGCGCGCGGTTTCGCCGGGTGCGATTCGCACGCGCCGGCGCAGCGCCAGCACGGGGTCGAGCACCGTTCCCGCCGTGTTGGACAGGGGCCGGGCGTCCATGATCGACACGGCGTTGCGCAAATCGTGGCCGCGGCCGAGGAAGCGCGCGCGATCGGTCTCGAACTGCAGACCGCCGATGCCGATCCCCTCCAGAGCGCTGACATGCGCCACCCAGGCCTGCGGCTCCGCGGGATCCCGCCCTCGCCGGGTGGCGAGCAGTGCGCCGCTCTCGGCGATGAATTCCGTGCGCACGAAAAGTTTGGAAAAGGCCGGATGCGCGGAATCGGCGTCGGCCGTCGCCAACACCACCTCGGCATAGCTCGTCAATTCAATCTCGCATACGCGCGTCCCTTCATTGGTGACCGAGACCCGGCGCACTTCCGCATCGTCCTCGGGCGACACGAGGATCTCGGTCGAGGTGAGGATGCGTCCGTCCGTGCGGGTGATTTCCGCGTGATCTTCGAAAAAAGCCACGTCATAGCGGTCGGGTTCGAGTCCGATGGGCTGATATCCGGCCGACCATACCTGACCGTTCGCCACATCGCGCAGGAAGACGTAGCAGCCCCAGGGGTCGCAGGTCGGATCCTCGCGCCAGCGGGTCACGGCGATGTCCCGCCACCGGCTATACCCGGAGCCGGCGGCCGTCAACATGACGGAGTAGGTTCCGTTCGACAACAAGTGGGTGCGCGGCGCCGTGTGATGCGGCGAGGTGAAGCGGCGCGGCGCGGCGGCCGCCAGTTCGCGCAGTTCAGGCGCCGACTGCACTTCATCGATTCCCGGCGTCGAGAGATCGGAATCGCTTGGCGTTCTTTCCTGCAACAGCAGCTCAGTCGCTTGAATGATGGGATTCGAATGGAAGCATGTGCGAAACCTGCCGTCTTTCAAAACGTTGGCAATGGCCACCAAGGTCATCCCCTGGTGGTGCGACATGAAGGCGCGCACCGGCATCACCGCCACGCCCTCGGGCAGGCGTGCCGGCGAGAAATCGAGCGCCTCGTACCAGCCATATTGACCGCGTGCGCCGAGTTTCTGCAAGCGCTCGAAATTCCTCATGGCGGCGGCGGGGTCGATCATCGCGGCAAGTCCGGTGGCGTAGGGCGCCACCACGGCCTCGTCGCCCAGGCCGCGCTGCAGCCCCAAACCGGGAACGCCAAAACTCGAATATTGATAGGTGAATTCCCGATCGCGCGCATTGAAGGCGGATTCGGATACTCCCCAGGGCAGATTCCTGTCGCTCCCATACTCAATCTGGCGCTTCACGACCATTCGGGCGGTTTCGCCGAGCACGCTGCCCTCGGGCTCGCGCATGACGAGCACGGGCATCAGATACTCGAACATGGAGCCCGACCACGACACCAGAGCCGTGCTGCGATCGACGGGGGTCAGCAGGCGGCCCAGCCTGAACCAATGGCGAACCGGCAGATCGCCCTTGGCGATCGCCACAAAGCTCGTGAGCCGGGCCTCCGACGCCAGAAGGTCGTAGCAGCTGGGATCCTGCGCGCGCTCGGCCACCCGATAGCCGATGCTGAGCAATTGGCGCTGCGGCTCCACCAGAAACCCGAATTCCATCGCCAGGGCCATGTCGTTCGCGCGCCGCGCGAGCGCACCCAGCCGTTCGCCGAGATGGGCCGTCGCCGGGACGTCCGCCTGGATGTCGCGCAGGTGGCTCAGCACATTGGCACGCAGCATGTTCGACCAGTGAAGCAGCGGCGCATTGCCGCCTTCGGGGCGTTCATCGGTCAGCGCCCGTGCGATGTCGTGAACACTGTCGGCATGCCGGAGTATGTCGGCCAGCGCCGCCACATGGCTCCCGGAGTCGACCGATTCGAGCGAGGCGCGCAGCGCCTCGACCGCCGCGTCGAGCTGCCGCGGCGACACGCCGTAGTTGCGCTGGTTGTCGTTGAGCGCTCTCGCGACGGCCTGCAATTGCTCCAGCGTGTCGAGCATGCCGTTCACGTCGACCTGGAACAAGCACAATGTGTCCAGCCAGTCGCGGCACACTCCTTCGAGCGTCAGTAAATGACCGGCCAAATTGCCGCTATCGACGGTCGAGATGTATTTTGGGTCGAGCGGGCGCAGATCGTGCGTGTCATACCAATTGTAAAAATGCCCGCGATACCTCTCGAGCTTGTCGAGCGAGGAAAATGTGCCTTCCAGGCGCTCCACGGCGTCATGCATGCCGATCCAGCCGAATTCACGGGCCGCCGCGACCGACAGCAGATACACACCAATATTGGTGGGCGAGGTGCGGTGCGCGATCACCGCCATCGGTATTTCTTGAAAATTATCGGGCGGCAGCATGTTCTGTTCGGCCGTCACGAAAGTGTCGAAGAAGCTCCAGGTTTGACGCGCCATGATGCGCAGGCGATGCGCATCGTCCGCGGTGAGGGTCTCGCGGCTCGCCAACCGCGCGGGCAGACTGACACCACGTGCAATGATGGGCGCGCAAGCCCAAGCCAGTAGAAACGGAAGCGCAATCCAAGGAATCCCGTGCGGCGCGACCAGCAGGAGCAGCGTCAGACCGAAGACCAGCAAGAGACTCCCCGACATGCCGCGGTAAGACCCCGGCAGCGTGGGCCGAGCCTCGAGCTTCGATTGCGCCGTGGTGGTCCATTCCAAGAGATGGCGCCGCGAGATCGCCAATCGGAAGAGAGTCCGAAGAATGGCGTCCGTCATGATCCACGTCTGATCCGCCCAGAAGGTCAGCCGCAAGGCGATCAGCGATGCCGTCCGCCTCGCCTCCTTGCGCGCGGCGCGCAGGTTGATCACGAACGGCAATAGCGCCGGCAGGGCGATGGTGCCGAGAAAGAACAGGCTCCAAGCGGACGAGGCCGATGCCGCCCAACTGAAGGCCACGCCCAAGAACACCGCCGGCACCACCAGGGACCGGCGCAAGTTGTCGAACATTTTCCAGCGCCCGAGCGGCGGCATCGGCGGGTGAGCGCCCAGCACCCAGGGGAGAAGCTGCCAGTCGCCGCGCGTCCAACGGTGCTGGCGCGCCGTCGCGACGCCGTATCGGGACGGGTATTCCTCGACCACTTCGACGTCCGAGGCGAGGCCGCAGCGGGCGTAGATGCCCTCGAACAGATCGTGACTGAGCATGCGATTGTCGGCGACGCGGCCTGCGAGCGTCATCTCGAAAGCGGTGATGTCATAGATTCCCTTGCCGCTGTACGAGCCCTCGCCGAACAAGTCTTGATAGGCGTCCGAAACCGCGAACGCGTACGGATCGATGCCGCTCGGGCCGGAAAAAACGGCTTGGAACTGCGACGCTTCGTGGCCGACGGGCAGCGACGGCGTCACACGCGGCTGAAGTATTCCGTATCCCGCCGTCACGCGCCGCTGGGCGGTATCGATCACCGGTTTGTTCAAAGGGTGCGCCATCTTGCCGATCAGGGACAGCGCCGCGCCCCGCGGCAGGCGGGTGTCCGCGTCCAGGCAGATGACGTAGCGCACGCCGGCGGGCGACTGCGGCGCCCGTCCGCCGACCGGCACGAAGCTCGTGCTCATCGATCCGCGCAACAAGAGATTGAATTCATGGAGCTTGCCGCGCTTGCGCTCCCAACCCATCCAGCACCCCTGGGTCGCGTTCCACAGGCGCCTGCGATGCAGCAGCAAGAAGCGATCGTCGCCATGGACGCTGCCGTGCAGCCGGTTCAGACGCGCGATCCCGGCCGCAGCCAGTCCCAGCAACTGCTCATCCTCGGGAGCGTTTTCCGCGGCCGAGTCGGTCCAATCCGTCAGCAGGGCGAAGCGGATGTCGCCGTCCTGGGTGGCCAGGGAGTGAACCTCCAGGGCGCGGACGCACTCCTCGATATCGGCCGGACTGGTCAAGAGAATCGGCACGGCAACCACGGTGCGCAATTCCGTCGGAACTCCGTCCGCGAGTTCCAGTCCGGGCAGAACGCTGGCGTTGCAGAAATAATTCACCCAAAGATTGACGACGGTGATTCCGATATCGGATGCGGCCACGAGCGCCAGCAGGACGATGACGGCGGCGATAGCGGCATTGAGGCCGGGGACCCCCACGGCGAGAATCAGTACCCCCGTGATGGCGATGCTCAAGCAGGCGATGCCGCCACCATAGCCCGCAACGCCCGCGGCACGGGTCCAGCGGGCGACGCGCTGACTCCAAGGAATACGGTAGGCCAGTTCGCGTTCCAACTCGGGCCGCCCTGCGGACACGAGGTAGTAGCCGGGCTCGAGCGCATGCTGCGGTACGGGCGTGTCTTTGGCGGCACCCCCCGGCGCGGCGGCTCGCCGGGCCGCATCCAATGCGCGGCCCGCCACGTCAATCTCCGCATGCCCCGAGCGGCGCGACAGATCCTCGATTGCGTGGCGGTACAGGTCGCGCGTTGCGAAGTCGAATGCCGCGTACGAACTGTGCTCACGCAACAATTCGTCGACCAGGCTGACGCTCTCGAAAAACTTGGCCCAATCGACCGACGAGATGAGCCGGAGGCTGGTGATGACGTTGCGGACGCTCAAGTTGACCGCGCCCTGGCGCTGGTGCTCGCTGTGAACGACCTCATCGGCGGTGATATTTTTCGCGGCGAATGTCTCACCCAGCCACACCAGGGCGGGCGTGGTCTCGGGGTCATGGTCCCGCAAGCGCTGAAACAGCTGCGCGCCGAACGCGTTCGGAAGCTGCTGCGCTTCGCCGACGCGCATGGCGGCAGCCTGCATGACGGCCGCTTGCACGGCGGCGGCCTGCGTGGCGGCGGTGTTCGGCGCCGCCTGTACCGCGTCGTCCGGCAACAACTCGTCGGCCAGGGCGTCCGCTTTTTCGCGCAGCGCCAGACGGTAGACGATGCCGGCCGCCAGGCGGCTCAGGTTTTCGATCAGCACGACGCGCAGCGTGACGGCAATCGCCCAGAGCTCGCCGATGGTGAGGGGTTGGATTCGCTGGTACGCGCGGCAAAACCGGACCAGCGTATCCAGCTCGAAGCGATTGTCGGAGTGCGCGACGATGGCCCATGCCAGTCCGTACACGCGTGGATAGCCGCGCAGCGTGCCGTTCGAAAGCTTCGGCAGCTGCTTGTAGAATCCAGGCGGCAGGTCGCGCCGCACGGCGCGAATGTGCTCGTCGACGATGTAGTAATTGTCGACCAGCCACTCGGCCGCCGGCGTGACCGCGTGGCCCTTGCGAATACCGGCGATCAGGGCGCGGAAGGCAGCGCCGAGGCCGAGCGCGTTGGCCCGCAAACGGCCGCGCAGGGAAATGCCCGCGGTTTGCGTGGGCGACACTTCCTGCGTCCTTGCCAAACTCTCCGCGTGATGTTCGAGCCGCTCGACGCTGAAGATCTCGGCGGATATCGGCTCGTCAATTTTCGGAGGTGCCTGCAACAGCGCGCGCCCAGGGCCGCGCGGCCCGAAATAATTCAATGGCACCTCGCTTCCTGGTTCGCGATCCTATGGGGCACAAATGCCAGCGCAATCCGTCCCGCAGCGCCGAAATTGTAAGACTTACCGATTTCGACCGAACACGCTCAAGGGAATCTCGACCGGCGAGTTGCCGGTCGAGTACATCGAGCATGAAATCCGATGGGGTAGGTTGCGAATTCCGGCCCACGTACAATGAGCGCTGGACCGAATTGGCGAAATGTACTTTAGCCCCTGATTCTCGCAGAGATGTACTCGACGCAGCCCGAGTAGATTGAACCGATGCTTTTCCATAATCGATCGGTTCCGGGCGCATGCGCGCGTAATCCTATGCCTACACGAAAGTCAGGTTGATTGCGGATCACTGATTCAGTTTCCAAACCGCGAAATTCAGCGCGCTCGCGAAGCCGACCCAGATCAGGTACGGCGCCAACATCCACGCCGCGGCGGCCTTGACGGCGGCGAACTCGCGCACTGTCCAGACGATCGACAGCCACAGCGCAACGATCACGAACAATCCCAAGCCGATATTGTGGGCGCCGAAAAATAGCGGCGCCCACGCGGAGTTGAGGAGCAGCTGAATCGCCCACGCGGCAAGCGCGGCGCTGCGGCCGCGGTGGTAGCGTTCGCGCCAGATGAGCCACGCGGCGGCGCCCATCAACAGATACAGCGCCATCCACACCGGACCGAGCCAGCTGTTCGGCGGCGTCCAGTCGGGCTTCGCGAGTCCTGCATACCAGTGGTTCGCGCTCGCCGACACGCCGGGCGAGAAAAGCGTGTCCAGGGCGCCCGCGGCCAGCCCCGCCCCGATGAAGGCCGCGAGGATGGGCCAGTGCGGCCGCGAATTGCGGCCGCGGTAGCTAAAACCGCCGTCTACCGGGATTCTCACCGGCCGCCCAAGCGGGAGTATCGAGACCATACGAAGAGCACGATGGCGAATGTCATCTGCAGCCATCCCAGCCAGGGTATGCGCGTCGCCAGCGCCAGCCATGCCAATCCGGACAGCCACAGCACCGCCGCCGCAATGAGCGCATCGCGGCGAAAGTTGCCGCGTCGAATTTCATCGCGCAGTTGCGAGGCAGCCGAATTCTCGACCGGCACCCGCAGGCGACCTTCGGCCGCATCGCGCGCCGCGGCCTGGAATATCTGCGGCACCTGCTGCAGCGCCACCAGGGTGTCGGGCAACTGCGCGCGAAACCGCTTGAGCACGGCCCGCGGACTCATGCGCTCGCGCATCCACTTGCGCAAGTACGGCTGGGCCGTCTGCCAAAGATCGAGCTCAGGGTAAAGCTGTCTGCCCAGGCCCTCGATGTTGAAGAGGGTCTTTTGCAGCAGGATCAGCTGCGGCTGCACCCTCATGTCGAAGCGGCGCGCGGTTTCGAACAGCCGCAGCAGCACCTGGGCGAAGGAAATCTCCTTCAGCGGCTTGTTGAAAATCGGCTCACAGACGGTGCGCACGGCGGACTCCAGTTCATCGACCCGCGTACCCCGGGGCACCCAACCCGACTCGACGTGCAACGCCGCGACCCGGCCGTAGTCGCGGTCGAAAAAGGCCAGGAAATTCTCGGCCAGGTAGTGCTGATCGCGCGGCTGCAGCGTGCCGACGATGCCGAAATCCACCGCCGCGTAGCGCGGATTCTGCGGATCGTCGATTTGCACGAAAATATTGCCCGGGTGCATGTCGGCATGAAAAAAATTGTCGCGGAACACCTGGGTGAAGAAGATCTCCACGCCGTTTTCCGCAAGCCGGCGTATGTTCGTGCCGCGGGCGCGCAATTCCTCGAGATTACTGACGATGACGCCGTGAATCCGCTCCATCACCATGACGTCGACCCGGCAGTAATCCCAGTAGACTTCGGGCACGTACAACAAGGACGAGCCGGCAAAATTGCGCTTCAGCTGCGCGGCGTTCCCGGCTTCGCGCAGCAGATCCAGTTCATCGAGAATGGTTTTGCGGTATTCGACCACCAGCTCGACCGGGCGCAGCCGGCGCGCGTCAACCCAGTACTCGTCCGCCAATTGGGCCAGGGTGTCCAGCACCTCGAGGTCGAGATCGATGATCTCGCGCATTCCGGGACGCAGTATTTTGACGACGACCTCGCGGCCGCTCTCGAGCGTGGCCACATGGACCTGAGCGATCGACGCGGCGGCCAGCGGCTGCGGCTCGAAGCTGCCGAATATGTCCCCGAGCGCCCGCCCGAAGGCTTTTTCTATCGACGCGATGGCGACGGCGCCGTCGAACGGCGGCACGCGGTCCTGCAGTTTCGCCAGCTCATCGGCAATGTCGGCGGGCAGCAGATCGCGCCGCGTCGACACGGCCTGGCCGAATTTGACGAAGATGGGTCCGAGCTCCTCGAGCGCGAGGCGCAGCCGTTCGCCGCGGGTGATGCCGATGCTGCGTTGAAACCATGTCCATGGCGAGAGGTAGACGAGAAAGCGAAACGGCCGATACAAATGCGTCGCGCGCACGAAATCGTCGAGTCCATGCCGGACCAAAGCGCGCTGAATTTGCAGCAGCCGGACGAGGACTCGCGGACGCATCAAGCGGCACCCCGGGAGCCTGTCTGACGGTCGCGGCCGCGTGGAATACTCAGACAGGCTCCTTAAGACGCGCCTCGAGCCGCCCGAGCCGGGCCTCGATCCGATCGAAGGTCTCGCGCAGCTCATCGACGCCGCGCAGGAACTCTTCGAGCTCGGTTCTATTGACCAGGTCGCGGCTCTCTTCCTGGAGGTATTCGGCGATGTTTTCGCCAGCATTGCGGCGCGCGCGGCGCGCCCACTCGAGGGTGTGCCGGGCGATTTCGGACAAGCGCCGCGCCGGGATATCGCCTATCCACCGCGACAGTTCCTCCTCCGGATCCGGCCGCGCCAGCATGAATAGCTCGCGATACTGGTTGGCGATCTCGGCGTTGCCGCGAATCTGCGCGGGCCGGCCTCCCGCCGCCGACCTGGGCTCGGGATTCGTCCCTGCTCTGAGCAATTGCAGAAGCGCCGGCGGCGAGCCTGAAATGGTCGCATCCGCCTCGGCGCTCCCTTCGGCGCCCGTGAGCAGCGCGAGGCGGCCCCGGTGCGCGACGGCGCGGATGCGCGTGACGCCCTCGACGTCGATTTGCAGGGAAGTGCCCTGCAACCGCCGTGCGAGCGCGCCGGCCTGCGCCGAGGAGTCGATGCAGCGATTGAGCAGCGCTTCGGCCGATGCCAGCCATGCAGCGGTCGCCGGCATGTCAGATCTTGTAGCCGCGATGCACAGCGACTATGCCGCCGGTCAGATTGTGGTAGCGCGCTTGGGCGAAGCCTGCGTCGCGCAGCATGGCGAGCAAAGTCTCTTGATTCGGATGCTTGCGAATCGACTCCGCCAAATATCGATAGCTGGCCTCATCGTTGGCCACCAGCCGGCCCAGCATGGGCAGTACGTTGAATGAATAGGCGTCGTAAATCGGTTTGAGGCCTGGTGCCACCGGGGTCGAAAATTCCAGCACCAGCAGCTGGCCGCCGGGCTTCAGCACCCGGTGCATGGATGCGAGCGCGGCCGCCTGGTCGGTCACGTTGCGCAGCCCGAAGCCGATGGTGACGCAGTCGAAGCAACTGTCCTCGAAGGGCAGGCGCTCGGCGTCGGCGACAATGCAGTCGACATTCCCCGCCCAACCCCTGTCGAGCAGGCGGTCCCGGCCGATCTCCAGCATCGCAGGGTTCACGTCCGAGAGCACGACCCGCCCCGATTTACCCACCTGGCGCAGCAATCCCGCGGCCAAATCGCCGGTGCCCCCGGCGACGTCGAGGGCGCGCTGGCCCGGCCGCAAACCGGTCAGAGAGAGGGTGAAGTGCTTCCACAAACGGTGCACGCCGAAGGACATCAAGTCGTTCATGACATCGTACTTTCCGGCCACGGATGCGAATACCGAACGAACGCGCTCGGCCTTGTCGCCCCAGGCGACCCGTTCGAATCCGAAATCGGCTTTGCGGCCGGAGTTATCCATGGCGTCCCTCAAAGGTGTGGGACGCATTGTAGCCGACTGAGAGCGCAACCCTAGATTTAGCCGGCCCCCAGCGGCCCTAGACTTCGCCGACAGGCTTCTGCGCCGATTTGCCGGCCGCGGCGCAGCGCTCAAGATAGCGCGCCCAGTTGCGCCGATAATCGCGGCCCAGTTCATGCAGCAAACTCCAGGTGTACAGGCCGGTGTTGTGGCCGTCGTCGAACAGCAGGCGCAGGGCATAATTGCCCACCGGCTCGACGCCCGTGATCCCAACGTTCTGCTTCCCGGTCTGCAGCACTCCCTCGCCGCCGCCATGGCCCTTCACCTCGGCGGACGGGGAGAACACCCGCAGGTATTCGAAAGGCAGTTCGAAGTGCGATCCGTCATCGAAGCGCACATCGAGAAGGCGCGAGGAGGTGCGTAATTTGATGTCGGTCGGCTGGGGCATGGCTGATGGCGCCGCGCCGGAGGCTAAAGAATGTACCGCGACAGGTCTTGATCTTTCGCCAGCTCGCCGAGATTGCCCTCGACGTACTCGCGATCGACGAGGACCTTGGTACCGTTGCGATCCGCGGCGTCGAAGGACACGGTTTCCAGCAGCCGCTCCATGACGGTGTGCAGGCGACGCGCTCCAATATTCTCCGTGCGCTCATTGACTTCGAACGCGACCTCGGCGAGCCGCTGCACCCCCGAGGCGGCGAACTCCAGCTCCACTCCCTCGGTGGCGAGCAGCGCCGTGTACTGGCGGCACAGCGAAGCGTCGGGTTCGGTCAAAATTCGCACGAAATCCTTGACGACCAGGGGGTCGAGCTCGACTCGGATGGGCAAGCGCCCCTGCAGTTCGGGGATGAGGTCGGAGGGCTTCGACATGTGAAATGCGCCGGACGCGATGAACAGCACATGATCGGTCTTCACGGTGCCGTACTTGGTATTCACCGTGCACCCCTCCACCAAGGGCAAAAGGTCCCGCTGCACGCCTTCGCGCGACACGTCGGCACCCGCGGTTTCCTGGCGGCGGGCGATTTTGTCTATTTCATCGATGAACACGATGCCGTTCTGCTCGGCATTCTCGACGGCGCGAACCTTGAGTTCCTCTTCGTTGATCATTTTCGATGCTTCTTCGTCGACCAGGAGCTTCAACGCCTCCTTGATCTTGAGCTTGCGCTGCCGGGTTCGGCCTTGACCCAAGTTTTGGAACATGCCCTGCAGCTGCTGGGTCATTTCCTCCATGCCGGGGGGCGCCATGATTTCGACGCCCATCGGCATGGCGCGCACTTCGATTTCGATTTCACGGTCTTCCAGATGGCCCTCGCGCAGCATTTTTCGAAAGCGCTGGCGTGTCTCGTTGTCGCGCGGCGCCGAGTCGCCGACGAAACCCGCGGACGCGCGCGGCAGCAGCACGTCGAGTACGCGCTCCTCGGCGCTATCCGCGGCCCGATGGCGCACTTTGGCGATTTCTTCTTCGCGGGTCATCTTCACGGAGATCTCGACAAGATCGCGTACGATCGAGTCAACTTCGCGACCAACATAGCCCACTTCAGTGAACTTGGTGGCTTCCACCTTGATGAAGGGCGCCTTGGCGAGGCGCGCCAGGCGCCGCGCGATCTCGGTTTTGCCGACCCCGGTTGGCCCGATCATGAGAATGTTTTTCGGGGTGATCTCGGCGCGCAGCGACAGGGTGACCTGCTGGCGGCGCCAGCGATTGCGCAGCGCGATCGCCACCGCGCGTTTGGCCGCCTTCTGGCCGACGATGTGCTTGTCCAGCTCCTCAACTATCTCACGCGGCGTCATCTGCGACACAGGGGCTACAACTCCTCGATCGTCAGATTGCGATTCGTGTAGATGCAGATGTCCGCGGCGATGTTGAGCGAGCGTTCGACGATGTCGCGCGCGGACAGATCGGTCGTCTGCAACAAGGCCGTCGCCGCCGCCTGTGCAAAGCCGCCACCCGAGCCAATGGCGATCAGGTCGTGTTCGGGTTCGATGACATCGCCGTTGCCCGAGATGACGAAGGTGCTCGTGGTGTCCACCACGCAGAGCAGCGCCTCCAGCCGGCGCAGGCTTCGATCGCTGCGCCAGTCCTTGGCCAGTTCAATCGCCGCACGAGTCAGATTGCCGTATTTCTCCAGCTTTCCCTCGAAGCGCTCGAACAAGGTGAAGGCGTCCGCCGTGCCGCCGGCAAATCCGGCGAGTACTTTCCCGCCGTACAGTGGACGCACCTTGCGGGCGTTGCTCTTCATCACGCTTTGGCCCAGCGTCACCTGGCCGTCTCCGCCGACCGCAACCTTGCCGTGACGCCGCACGGTGAGAATCGTGGTGCCGTAGATTCGCTCTGGATCGTGATTCATGGGAAACAACGGTGGGGCCTGGATGGGCCCTTTCAAGCGCTGCGCTGGCGGCGCCGGGCCCGCGGATGCGCCGCTTCGTAGACTGTCGCCAAATGCTGAAAATCCAGATGGGTATAGATCTGGGTGGTCCCGATATTGGCGTGGCCGAGCAATTCCTGCACTCCCCGCAAATCGCCGCTGGATTCGAGCAGATGGGTGGCAAAGGAATGGCGGAACATATGCGGATGGACGTGAACGCCTAGCCCCATCCGGCGGCCCCAGGCGCCGACGCGCAGCTGCACCGCCCGAACCGACAGAGGGCGCCCGCTGCGTCCCACGAACAGCGCATCCACCGCGGTCTTGACCCAGCCCCGCCGCTCTTTCAGCCATTTCTTCAGAGCGTCTATGGCGAAGCGGCCGATGGGCACGATGCGCGTTTTGTTGCCCTTGCCGAGCACCCGCACGGTGCGATCCGCGAAGTCGATGGCGGCCAAGTTCAAGGTGACCAGCTCGGTCAATCTAAGTCCCGACGAGTAGAACAATTCCATGATGGCCTTGTCGCGCGCCGACAAGGAATCGTCGACGCGAAATGCCAGAAGCCGGCCCATTTGATCGGCATCCAGAGTGGCCGGCAGCCGTTTCTTGGTTTTGGGCGCGCGAACGTCCAGCGCCGGATTGCGCGCGCAATGGCCTTCGCGCATCAGGAATTCGTAGAAAGTCCGCGCGGCCGACAAATGCCGCTGAATGCTGCGGGGGGAGAGCCCCGCGCCATGCAGGTCGGCGGCAAACGCGCGCAAATGCGCATGGTCGAACGCCGGCCACTCTTCGAGTTTGCGGCGGCAGCCGAATCCGGCCAAGGTGAGCAGGTCGCGCCGATAGGCCGATTGTGTGTGCCCGCTCATGCGGCGTTCGTGCGCGAGGTGCGACAAAAATCGATCGATCCACTCGCGCTCACCGGTCAGCATTGATTCGCGCCATCAGCGTAGCGGCCCATCAGTGCGTAGCTGCGCATCAGCGCGTAGCGGCGCATCAGCGCATCAGCGCGTAAGTCACGAGCTCGCCGATCCGGGACAGAAACTCCGTGCTCATGGCCGGGTGGAAGCGTTCCGCATCGCTCGCGCCGATGGCGAGGATTCCCAACTTGCCCTTGGGGCCCAAGGGAGTGAGGGCGACCGAGCCAATCTCGACCGAGTCCTTGCCGAACAGATAGTCGCGCTGCGCGTCGCGGGCCAGTCCGCAGCGCGGCTTGCCGGATTGCAGCAGCGATTCGAACGTCTTGAGGTCCGCGTCCGCCGGATCGCCGGTGCGCAAAAATCGGCCGACCGCCGGTTCCAGGGCGCGCGCCTGCTCGAGGAACAGCACCAGCACCGAATGCATGGCGTCGAAGTCCTCGCGCAGCGACGCCTCGACGGCGTTGATGGTCTCCGCCAGCGTCCGTGCGCGAATCAGCCGCTGACTCAGGCGGTGAATGCGATCGGCCAGCGCGTCATTGGCGCGGGCCACATCGACCAGTTCCTTCAACTTGCGTTCGAGCGACTGATTGCGCTCGCGCAGAACCTCAACCTGGCGCTCGACCAGACTCACGGTGGAGCCCACGTCGCGCAAGTGCGGCAGGCGCAATTTGGCGAGCAAGGGCGAATTGCGCTCGAAGAAATCCGGAAAGGTTTGCAGATATTCCGCGACGCTCGCGTCGTTGATACCCTCCTGCTTGATCCCGCGCGCCTGACTGGTTGTCATCGTTCACACTCCCGTGCAACGTTAAATTTCGATCGATCCGGCAAACACCGTGGCCGCCGGCCCGGTGAGCCACAAACGCTCGCCTTCCGAAGCCCAAGAAACCATGGCGGCGCCGCCGGGCAGTTCGACCCGCACCTCGTCATCGAGCAGCCCATGCCGCCTGCCGACCGCGACGGCGGCGCAGGCGCCCGTACCGCAGGCCAAAGTCTCGCCCACCCCGCGCTCAAATACACGCAGCCGGATGTGGCCGCGACCCACGATTTGCATGAACTCCACGTTGGTGCGTTTCGGAAAACGCGGGTGATTTTCTATACTAGGCCCAAACCGCTCGAGCGGCGCGGTTTTCACGTCCGGCACCTGCACCACCGCATGGGGATTCCCCATCGAGACCGCGCCGATCTGAAGTTCCGCGCCGTCGACTCGCAACGAATACAGGGGCGCCTCCACGGCCGCGCCCTTGCCGTCGGGTGCGTCGAACGGAAGCGCGCGCGGATCGAAGTTCGGCACTCCCATGTCCACGGACACCAATCCATCCTCTCTGACCCGCGCGTGCACGGTTCCCCCCAAGCTCTGCATCTCGAAGTCGCGGCCCAATTGCGGCGCGCGAGAATACAGCAGAGCCGCAATACAGCGCGCGCCGTTGCCGCATTGTTCGACCTCCGTGCCGTCGGAATTGAAGATCCGATAGAACACGCGGGCCGATGCAGTTCGAGGAGCTTCGAGCATCAGTGCCTGATCGAAGCCGACACCGGTATGGCGGTCGGCGAGGGCGCGCAGCGTACCCGAGTCCAAATGATTGCCGGCGGCGGGGGCATCGAACACCAAGAAATCGTTGCCCAGCCCCTGCATCTTCAGAAACTCGATGCGCATAGCGGCAGAGCATAGCCGATGCCGCTCAATCCCGCGAGCTTGCGCAATCGATGCTCGAGTTTTACCTTAACTGAAAACAATCAGTCGGGGGATTATGCGGCACATCATGGTTTTGAACGCGAAGGGCGGATGCGGCAAGAGCACTCTGGCGACCAATATCGCCGTGTTTTTCGCCCGCGACGGTCACCAGGTATGCATTGCAGACTATGACCCGCAGCGATCCAGCCTCGATTGGCTGGCGCAGCGGCCGGCCGATTTGCCGGCCATCAGCGGCGTTGCGGCGTTCGACGAGGGACTTCGCAGTGTCGCGCGCAACACCGACATCCTCGTGATCGACGCGCCGGCTCGCGTCCACGGCACCGAGCTCAATGAGCTGGTGCGCCGCGCGGAAACCGTCTTGGTCCCGGTGCTGCCCTCCAGTATCGACATCAAAGCCTGCGGACACTTCATGGCGGAGCTGCTCGAAATCGGCAAGGTGTCGCGCAAGCAGGCGCGCTTGGGCGTCATCGCCAATCGCGTCCGCGAATACACGTTGATATTCGAAGAACTGGACCAATACTTGAGCAAGCTCAAGGTGCCTTACCTTGGCTGGCTGCGCGAGGCGCAGAATTACGTGCGCGCCTACGCGCGCGGCATGGGCGTGCTGGAGCTGCCCGAATATCTCGCATGGCCGGATTGGAAGCAGTGGAAGCCGATCGGCGAATGGCTGGAGAGCAAACGCAGTCAGCCGTAGCGGTAACTTCGGGCGCGGAGACCCACCGCCGAACACGATTTAGCGCTTCGTTGCGGGGTTTGCAATGTGGGGCTGTGAGGCAAGTCGGTGCGCGTCAGTCTATCCAAGTCCAATGTGAGCTTCGACGCCGCGCCGGATCAGTCGCTGCTCGATGCGGCGTTCGGCGCCGCCTTGAATTTGCCGCATAGCTGCAAGGGCGGCAACTGCGGCTTGTGCCGCGCACGCCTGCTGCAGGGCGAGATTTACTACCCCAACGGCCAACCGCTGGGATTGTCCGACTCGGAAGCCGCCGAAGGGTTCGTGCTGCTGTGTCAAGCTTACGCGCGCGCTGACGTGACGATCGAGGTGCCCCAGATCAGCACGCCCGATGAGATTCTCATCAAACGGCTGCCTGCGCGCATCGAGCGTGCGCTGCCGTTGTCGCACGACGTCATGGGCTTATCCCTGCGACTCCCCGCGGCCGAGGAATTTCGATTTCAGGCCGGTCAATACATCGACATCATGTTGCCCCGCGGCCGTCGGCGCAGCTTTTCGATCGCCTCGCCGCCGCATGACTCGCGATTACTCGAGCTGCATGTGCGGCGGGTTTCCGGCGGGGAACTCTCGGCGCGGCTGTTCGAAGAGGATGCGCAGAGCGCGTTGCTCACCGTGGAGGGTCCCTTGGGACAGTTCGTGTTTCGAGACACACCAGACGCGACGCCGATGCTGCTGGTCGGCGGCGGGACGGGGCTCGCGCCGCTGCTCAGCATCATGCGGCACGTGGTGGAAACCGGCATCGAGCGGGACATGAGAGTGTACTGGGGCGTGCGCAGCCAGCGTGATTTGTACGCGCATGCCGTTCTCGAAGATCTCGTCAGGCGCGCGGAGCTGCAGCGCCCGGGTTCTCTGCGCTACGTGCCGGTGTTGTCCGAACCCGCGCCCGATTGGCAGGGCCGCCGCGGCATGGTGCACGAGGCCGTGCTCGAGGATGTCGAGGATCTCGAACGGTACGATGTGTATGCGGCCGGGCCGCCCGCCATGATCGCGGCGGTCCGGCGCGAATTTGAGCAGCGAGGAGTGAACCCAAGCCGGCTATTTTTCGATTCGTTCGATTATGCGCCGGATACGCTCGAGCGCCAGCGCATGAGTGCCGCAACCAAATCGTGATCGTCGGCCGAATCAGCCTGCAGCAGCGGCGCCGACAGTCCGCGTTCGCGCAAGCCGGCTGCGATGCGATCGCCGGGGATGAGCCAGTGTGCGCGCTCGAATTCACGGCGCAACGCGGGCGCCGCCAGGCCAAGCAGGATGTCGGCGATCTCCAGGCTGGTCGCGGTGATCACTTGCACCGCTCCGGCGGTGAAGCTCGCCAGCAGCGACTCGAGCACCGCCTGGCTCGGCGTCGTCGGCACGCGTAGGTAGACATCGGCCCCCACCACCTGCGCGCCGCGCTGCGCAAGTTGCTGTTCGAGGAATGGCCGGCCGTCGCGGCCCTTGATGATCAGTATTCGATGGCCGGCCAGATGTTCTAGCCGCGGATGCTCGAGCAAGCCTTCCGAATCGAATTCCCCGGCCGGCTGCAGCGCCACCCGGTAGCCGGCTTGATTGAGGGCACGAGCGGTCGCGGGACCCATCGCTGCCAGAGTCAGATCACGCTGTTGTTCGAGCAGCGGGTGGCCGAATCGCACGGCATTGGCGCTGGTGAAGATGATGACATCGAAATCCTTGAGAGCACCCAGCCGCGCCGCCGTTTCGCGCCGATTTCCACTGGGTTTGATTTCAATTGCAGGCAGGCGCAGCGTGGTCGCGCCCTGCGTTTCCAAAAGCCGGCACAGCGGCATGGCCTGTTGCTCGGGCCGTGTGACGAGGACGCCGACACCGTGCAATGCAGGCATGGGATCAACCGGTGCGCAGGCGCTCGAGCAGCGGGCCCGCGCCCGCGGCGAGAATTCGTTCGGCCAGCTTTCCGCCCAGCGCCGCCGGATCGTCGATGCTGCCCACTTGTCTGTCGCGCAGCAGCCGCGAGCCGTCGGGTTCCGCCACCAGGCCATCGAGCATCAAGCGCCGCCCGTCGAGCTCGGCATGCGCCGCGATGGGCGACTGACAGCTGCCGCCGAGCCGATGCGCGAACGCGCGCTCCGCGAGCATGGCGATTCGTGTGGCCGGGTGGTCGAGCACGCCCACGAGGCGGAGCGCGCGCAAATCTTCGCTGCGGCACTCGATGCCGATCACGCCCTGCGCGACGGCCGGCAGGCAGATCTTGGGATCCAGCGGCGAGCTGATGCGCGATTCCAAGCCCAGCCGGATCAAGCCCGCACAGGCCAACACGATGGCATCCATCTCGCCGGCATCGAGCCGCCGCAATCTGGTATCCACGTTGCCGCGCAGGGCCTGTATCTTGAGGTCCGGCCGAGCCGCCAAGAGCTGCGCCTGCCGCCGCAGGCTGGAGGTGCCGACGCGAGCGCCGCGCGGCAAATCCTCGAGCCGCTGGCCTGAGGCGGCGACGAGCGCGTCGCGCGCATCCGCCCGCTCGAGCACCGCTCCGATGGTGAGTCCCGCGGCAAGGTCAGCCGGCAAATCCTTCATCGAGTGTACGGCGATATCGGCACGCTGTTCCTCGAGGGCCACCTCGAGTTCCTTGATGAACAGACCCTTCCCGCCGACGGCGGCGAGACTCCCTTGAATGCGGTCGCCTTGGGTCACCAGGGGCACGAGCACCACTTCGAGTCCCGCGTGCGCCAGGCGCAGCAGTTTCGCGACGTGCTCGGCCTGCCAGAGGGCAAGCTGGCTCTTGCGCGTGGCGATCCGCAGCGGCGCGGCCGGCGTCCTGTTCACGTGGGCGTGGAGTCGGCCACGGGCTTGGCATCGGCGGGAAACAGCGCGGACGTCAACCGATAGATGGACGATATGTCCTCATCGCCAAAGCCCTGGACGATCAACTGTGCATACTGCGCCAGAGTGGATTCGACCACCGGCAGCCGCGCGCCGTGCTGTGCCGCCATCTCGCGGCAGATGCGCAAATCCTTCGCATGCAGCCGCACGCGAAAACCCGCGGGGAAACTGTTTTGCGCCATGAACGGCGCGCGATTGACGAAGTACCAACTCGAACCCGCGCCCTTGCCGAGGACCTCGATCACCCGATCGAGCGGCAAGCCCTCGGCATGCGCAAAAGCCATCGCTTCGCCGACGGCCTGGATGATGCCCGCGCACATGATTTGATTGGTGGCCTTGGTCGCCTGGCCGGCGCCGCTCGCGCCCAGATAGGCGACGTTTTTTCCCATCGCCTCCAAGATGGGCCGCGCCCGCCCGAATACCGGCTCGTCGCCGCCCACCATGATGGCAAGCGACGCGGTACGCGCACCCTCGACGCCGCCGCTGACCGGACAGTCGAGAAAGCCGACGCCGAGCGCATCAAGCGCGGTGTGCATTGCGCGTGCCGTGCCCGCGCCCACCGTGGAGCAGTCCATCACGATCATGTTGGGACTGAGCGCAGGCTCGAGCCCCGCGATCACCTCGCGCAAATCGCCGTCGGCGGACACGCAGATCACCACGGCCTCGCAGTTCCCGGCCAGTTCCGCAAGACTCGCGAAGGCGAGACAGTGCAGTTCCGCGGCGAGCGCCGCGGCCTTGCCGGCGGTTCGATTCCATACGCCCGTCAGCAGACCCGCACGATGCAGACTGCGCGCCATGTGCGCGCCCATGGCACCCAATCCGACGAATCCTGTTTGCATACGCGTTTCCCGGCCCCGATCCTTAGGGAGCTATTCTGCGGCTTCTCAAGCCAGGCGGCAAAGCGAGGTGGAGCTAGTGCAGATGGTCTAGGTGGGGCTATTGCAGATGGTGTCGACATCGCGCTTGGCGTTGAGCCGCTGCGCGTCGATTTCCTCGGAAGTCAAATACTGGCGCTCGCCGTCGGCACCGAGTTTGTATTGACGCCGGCCTTCGATCAATTTCTTGTATTGCGCCTGAGCATCGGCGCACTGTTTCTCTCGCGTCTGTTCAACATCGCTGTCGATGGTTTTCTTGACGGTCGCGTCGTCCTGTGCGGATTGATCGCGGACCGCGGTCCGCGCAGAGGGCGCCGCTTCCGATGCTCTCGCCGCAACGGAACGCGTCACGTGGGTCCCGAGCAATTCCACCACTTCCGCGTGCACGCCGTCGGGCGGCCGGTCGCCGTATTGCACCTTGCCTGTTGTCGTATCGACCCACTTGTAAACCACCGCTCCGGCCATGCCCGACCAGGCGATTAGGGCTGCGAACAACAGAAGGCGTTTCATTGTCCAATCCTCGTTTGAAAGCTAATGCAACGAACCTACAGCGCGCGCGAGCCGGATTCACCGGTGCGAATTCGTACCGCCTGGCCAAGATCGGCCACGAATATTTTGCCGTCGCCAATCTTACCAGTGCGCGCAGTCTCAATAATCGCTTCTACCACCCGATCCACTTGTTCGTCATCCACCGCCAACTCGAGTTTTACTTTCGGCAGGAAATCGACGACGTACTCGGCTCCTCGATACAGTTCAGTGTGGCCTTTTTGCCGGCCAAAGCCTTTGACCTCTGTCACGGTAATGCCTTGTACCCCCACATCGGCCAGGGCGGCGCGGACATCGTCGAGTTTGAAGGGTTTGATGATGGCGATGAGCATTTTCATGCAGGCATTCCCTATTTCTCCCAAGTGTGAAGTCTAGCAGCGGAAAGGCAAAGGAAAATGCTGCATGACAGCATGGAGTATTGCAATTATGTATTGTATAAACGCACAGCGTCTTGCGCCGGGCGCGCGGTATAGAAAAAACGGCGCGGGCCCCGTTGAAGGACCCGCGCCGCCGGGATATCGCACCGACGGGGGAGTTGGCTGGCTTGCCGGCGCGAGATGCTCCTAAATCGTCAGAAATCCGGCCTCGCCGGATGGCGGGCGAGCACGGCTCCTATATCGCGTCCGGCCCGGTCTCACCCGTACGAACGCGCAGCGCCTGCTCCAGCTCGAGTACCCACATTTTTCCATCGCCTGTTTTCCCGGTTCTTGCCACATTGCACACCGCCTCCATGACCTGTTCCGCAATCGAATCGTCGACGGCGAGTTCGATCTTGGCCTTGGGCAGAAAATCCACACTGTATTCAGCGCCTCGATAAAACTCCGTATGCCCGTGCTGCCGTCCGTATCCATGTACCTCGGTGACGGTCACCCCCTGAATGCCGATGTCCGCCACCGCTTGTCGGACTTCATCGAGCTTGAAAGGCTTGATGACTGCGGTGATCAGCTTCATGCATTTATCCCCGCTTTCATCCGTTAAGACACAAGCCTCCGGCACCGCTTCCGCGTACTATTGTTCATGAGGGCTGCAGCTTCCGTGCCAGCCCCAACCGGCCGCTGAATCAATGAGTTGCGCTTCCCGGGAACGGTGTGATGCACCGACATGGCGCTCTTTGCGTCCGGTGGTGCGTTATGGAAGTGCGAGCGGAGCCCAAGTTCTGGAGTTCACCATGAGTTTCATCAATTCGAGCGGCCTGGATGAATTGGCGCGTCGCCTGGCGGATTCCGTGCCCGAGTCGGTCCGAGCATTCGGCCGCGATTTGGAAGGCAACTTCAAAGCCGTGCTGCAGGCGCAACTCAGCAAACTCGATCTGGTCAGCCGGCAAGAGTTCGATGTGCAGGTCGCGATTCTGGAACGAACGCAAGCCAAGCTCGCGGCCATGGAGGCGCGCCTGAAGGAGATCGAGACCAAGCTCCCGCCACCGTAGGGCAGAAGGCATACAAGGATGTGAGCACCGAAGCACCGTGGCCAGCCACACAAAGGTGAGCACGGCGTTGAGCCGGGCGCCGTGGGGACTCGCAGCGCCCCAAGTTCGCGTGGAAGTTCATCTCGGGCCCGGGTTGCCGACGTTCGCCATGGTCGGGCTGCCCGAAGCCGTGGTTCGCGAGAGCAAGGAGCGGGTCCGTTCGGCGCTGCTGACCACCGGATTCGAATTTCCCGCGGGACGGATCACCGTGAATTTGTCGCCCGCCGATTTGCCCAAGGAGGGCGGGCGATTCGATTTGCCCATCGCGGTCGGTATCCTGGCGGCAAGCGGAGCAATACCGCGGCGCTCGCTCGAGCAGCGCGAGTTCTACGGCGAATTGTCGCTGGGAGGCGAGCTGCGCCAGACGCCCAAGCTCCTGCCGGCGCTGGTGGCGGGAGCCCGTTCCGGCAGAGAACTGATCTTGCCCTTCGCCAACGCCCTCGAAGCGGGTCTGGTCCGCCATGCGAACCTCAAGCTCGCCGGCCATTTGCGCCAGGTATGCGAAGCCCTCAAGGGCGATGCGGTATTGCCGGCCGCGCGTCCCGCCGACGCCGCGACACCCTGGGAGCCGGCCCCGGATCTGGCCGAGGTTCGCGGCCAGTTCGCCGCCAAGCGCGCGCTGGAGATTGCCGCGGCCGGCGAGCATGGGCTGCTGATGATCGGACCCCCCGGTGCGGGCAAGACGCTGCTCGCGCAACGATTGCCCGGGTTGCTGCCGCCGCTCGCGGCTCCCGAGTCTCTGGAGGTGGCGAGCCTGGAATCGGCCGCGGGACGCAGACCCAGTCGCGGCGGCCGCCGGCCCTTCCGCAGTCCGCAGCATACGGCCTCGGTCGCCGCGCTGATCGGCGGCGGGGCCATGAGACCGGGCGAGCTGTCACTCGCGCACCTGGGAGTTTTGTTCCTGGACGAGCTCCCGGAATTCGCGCGCAATGCGCTGGAGGCGCTGCGCGAACCGCTGGAGAGCGGCGTGGTGAACCTCACGAGACTGAAGCGCAGCTGCGAGTTTCCGGCAAGATTTCAACTGGTCGCGGCGATGAATCCTTGTCCCTGCGGCTACGCCGGCGATCCACGCGGGCGCTGTCAGTGCACGGCGGAACAAGTCGCCCGCTATCGCCAGCGACTCTCAGGGCCGCTGATCGACCGCATTGACATGCATGTCGAATTGATGGCCCTGCCGGTCGAGCACCTGTTGGGCGATGTGCCTGCAACGACGGAGAATTCAGCCACGGTCGCCGCGCGCGTCGCCGCCGCCCGGAACGTGCAATTGCAGCGTCAGGCCAAACTCAACGCGCGTCTCACGCCGTCAGAAGTGACGGCGCTGTGCGGCCTGAGCCGCGACTCGCGAATCCTGCTCGGCACCGCGATATCGAGATTGGGACTATCCGCCAGAGCATGTCATCGCGTGCTGAAGCTGGCGCGCACCTGCGCCGACCTGGCCGGTGAACCGCAGATTCGCAGGACGGACGTGGCGGAAGCCGTGCAGCTACGCGCGCTCGACAAGCTTAACGGTTGAGCGACACCATGTAGTCGACCGTCATGCGAATCGTCGCATCCGGCCAGGTGGTCCCGCCCTTGGCCGGCATGTTTCCCCTGCCGCCGATCGCGTCCTTGTAGAGCGTTTCCTTGCCTCGCGCGATGCGCGGTCCCCACGCCGCGTGATCGCCAATTTTCGGCGCTCCATTGATGCCCGCCGTGTGACACGCAGAACAAACTTCCGTGAAGGCCGCCTCGCCGCTGGACGGAACATTCGCGGCGGACGCCGCGCCCACCGGCGCGCGCGCAATGGCCAGCGCCGAATTATCCCTGCCCGCGATGGCCACATGCGCGAACGGCGCGATGTTTTGCCGCACGTCCTTGATGCGCATCGGCTCCAACAGCACACTTTGCCCTTGAGTTTCCGCGCCGATCGAGCGCGCCACGCCGAACAAGATGATGGAGAAGAAGATGAGGAGGCCCAGCACCAGGCTGAATGAATTGAAGAAGTGCGTATCGGACGATTTGCTATTGGACACAGTGACTCGCTGAAAGTAAGTGAAAAGAAACGGGGAGCCGCCATAGTATAGCGACGACGCGAGACTCTCGGAATAGCCGGCAATGCGACGCAGTGCGCAGGAATGCAGCGCGGCGCGCGGAAATGCGGTGGGAGTGCGTGGAAATGCGGTGGGAGTGCGGCGAACGTAGGGCACTCGCGAAAGAGAGTCAGACTATTTTCGAGCCTGGCTAGCGATTTTAGCTATCAGTGCCCGTGTGGATCGAGTGCCGAGTGCCGCTATCGGTCCAACGGACTTCTCACGCCCATCGCCCCTTTGCCCGTGACATGCGTGTAGATCATGGTCGTCCGAACGTCGGCGTGACCGAGCAACTCTTGCACCGTGCGGATATCGGATCCGGCTTCGAGTAAGTGGGTGGCAAAGCAATGCCGAAAGGTGTGGCAACTCGCGGGCTGCAGAATCTTCGCCTTATGAACAGCTGTCTGGACCGCCCGCTGCAGAATTTTTTCATGCTGATGATGACGCGCCGGACGGCCCGTGTAGGGATCCCGGCAAAGCGAGTTCGCCGGAAATACCCATTGCCAGCCCCACTCGGTTGCCACGTTGGGATATTTGCGCGCCAACGCCGCCGGCAACGTAACTCCCGGTTCCCGTAATTTGCGCTGGCGATCAAAACGATCGAACAGCCTCGCAAGATGCTCGCGCAGCGGAATGACGATGCTCGCCGGCAAGACCGTCACGCGATCCCTACCGCCCTTGGCATCGCGCACGATGATTTCGCAACGCTCAACGAGGAGGTCTTTGACGCGAAGCCGATGCGCTTCCATCAAGCGCAGCCCGCCGCCATAAAGCAAATTCGCCATGAGCCAGCACGTGCCCTCAAGCTGAGCCAACACCGCGCGTACTTCGGCAGCGCCCAGCACCACCGGAAGGCGCTTCGGCCGAGATGCTCTAGTGACATTTTCAAGCCAAGGCAATTCGATGCCGAGCACTTGCCGGTAAAGAAACAAAATCGCCTGCAGCGCTTGATTTTGGGTGGATGCGCCGACCCTGCCCTTAATGGCCAAATGGGTCAAGAAAGCCTCAACCTCCACAGCTCCCATGTCGCGCGGATGCCGGCGACCATGAAATTTGACATACCGCCGCATCCACTGCAGGTAGGCCTGCTCAGTGCGGAACGCCAGATGACGGGTGCGAATCCTTTCACGCGCCACCTCGAACAACCCACGCCCCTCCGGCATATAATCCTTTCCTCGGAGCGCTACGCGACAGCACTACAATACAATCGCAAGGAAATCAGGAAGATGTCAGACCGTCCAGCACAATATGTGCCGCTTTCGACGCGATTCATCAATCTGCGAATTAATAGTTAGACGCCTTTTAGTATCTGGTGGGCGGCGCATTGAGGTCGCGGGAATTCGATCGACGCGTCGTCGTGTGCGGGGGAATTTCGGGCAGCGTTTCGTAGGCCGCGGCGCGTTGGTGTCAATTGAGGTCGACCGGACGCTCCGCTGAACGGCAACTGTCAATGATGGAAAATCGCGACCGCATTGGAGAGGCATCGGTGATTGAGAGCGCAGCGCCAGTGCCCCTCAAGGGTACGCCTCGACGTGGATTTGAGGGTCGAGGTCACCGCCATTGCGCCGCCAGAGAGGCCGTAATTGGAGAGGTCCGGCTGCTCGAAGCGCAAATTGCGGAGGAGCCGGTCAGCGGTATAGGCTGGCAGCTGAGCGAGTGTCATCGCTCGGAGAAACGTCAGCGAGTGCGGTCGTCTAACAATCGGTTCGAGCGATCGCGGGGCCGCGTCTCCGTTGGGCCAAGGAGGCAGTCGATGATCGGGATAAAGTGCCTTCGTTTGTCGCCGTCGCAACCCCGCGTCGCTCAACCTCATCGTTAGGCACCCATCATGCGCCGCGCAAGGTCTCTTACAATCGTGGCCACCGTCTTTGGTGCGGTCTTAACCTCCGTTTTGGTCTCAGCAGCGCCTCTCGCGACCT
>Ga0210410_10000695_pt1 | contig 34791 bp, 26 predicted proteins | sample IncBWC4MmetaG_FD_161058 | JGI IMG/M metagenome (GOLD analysis project Ga0210410, IMG submission 161058) | Forest soil microbial communities from Barre Woods Harvard Forest LTER site, Petersham, Massachusetts, United States - Inc-BW-C-4-M | ecosystem: Environmental > Terrestrial > Soil >...
AAACCTCCGCGTAGGTGTGACCAAACGAGGTCACCGGGCGATGGTCCGCCGAGCGAAGAAACAGGCGCGGGCCGGCGCCTGGTGAGAGTTTTGGTTTGAAGGAGAGCGCGGCCCTACCTGGGTCCCGGCAAGCGGGGCGAAGGAGAAAAGAAAGAATCCCTGGTCCGCTCTTCTTAACGGGGGGATGCTAGCACAGGGGAGGGGTGGGGGCAATGACGGGGGGTGGTTCCCACGGCTGTGGCTCATCGTGCGGAGGTTGGGGACGGATCGAAAACGGCTTTGAGATTTAGTTTGCTGGATTTGGGGAGTTCGAGGATGCGGGTGAAATCGGGGCGGCCGGGAAATTTTAGGAGGATGGTGTGCGAACCGGCGGGGAGTTTCAGCGTGGCTGGGGCGTTGCCATGGAATTTGCCGTCGATGAAGATTTCGGCTGCGTCGGGTTCGGAGTTGATTGTGAGTTGGCCATAGCCGTCAGGTTGCGCCGATGGGAGGGGAGATGATGCGGTTGGACTTGAGATTTCGGTGAGTTGTGGGGTCGCGGCGGTATCGGCGGATTCTGCGGGAGATTCCGTAGAAGCGCGAACGGTTGTGCTCGGGACATCCGGATAGAAGCGGTGAAGGACGGTTAAGAGATCGGTGGAGCTGAGGGCGAAGCCGATGCCGTTGACATTTTTTCTGGTGATTTTCAGGGTGTTGAGGCCGACTACCTGGCCGCGGGAATTCAGGAGCGGTCCGCCGGAATTGCCGGGATTGATGGGAGCGTCGGTTTGAATCCAAGTGCCGGGGCCGAAGGAGGGGAATTTTCCGACGGCGCTGACGATGCCTTTGGTGGCGCTGAAGAGCATGGCGTCGCCGGGATTGCCAACAGCGATAACGGATTCGCCCTGCTGGACCATGCTGACGTCAGCAAGCACGAGATAGCGAAAGGCATAGCCGGGCGACGGGGGATCGGCTTTGACGAGGGCGATGTCAAGATCGGCGTCAATATAGACGACGCGGGCCTGCAATTGAACGTTGTCGGGAAGCACGGCGAGAAGAGTGGAATCGCCGCGGGCTACGTGGGCATTGGTGGCGATGACGCCGGTTTCGGTGACGAAAAAGCCGGAGCCCATGGTGCTGAGGCCTTTGAGGCAAACGACGGCGGGTTTGGCGCGCTTGACGATTTCTTCGAGCGCGAGTTCGAGCTGAAACGCGGCGGGTTGCGCGGCGGAAACAGCGGCGACCGTACCGGTGAAGGCGGCAGAGATGAGCTCGAGATCGGCATGGAAGTGATCGGACTTGATGAGCCAGTATTCGCCGTGATTGTGGCCGTGGAGGTCGATCCAGTTCATAGGGCCAACGGTGAGAGCGATTTCGCGGGTGGCATAACCGGGCAGAGAGAGGCGAGCGACCATGGGATGCTCGAGGCGCTGGCCGAGGGCGGTGCGCGTGCGATGGAAGTAGCCGCCGGGAAATTCTTTTTCAAAGGGAGTGGCGCCGAGGGCGACGCCATCGATCTCAACGGTTGCGCCGGGAGGGGAGCTGGTGATTTTCAGAGTGTCGGCGGAAGAGGAAGCAACGAAGCAAAGAAGTAACGAAGTAAAGATTGCCCAGCGGATTGGTGGAAACTTAGGCATGAGAGGATACCTTGCCATGAGTATACTAGATATGTATATGTGTGGGGAACAACTACAGGGCACGGCTGAATGATCAGGGGGCGTGTTTCGGGGAATAGCCGGAGCAGGCGAGGATGGGGAGGCGGGGGTATTTGGGAAAGGCCGGATCGGATTGGGAGAGCTGGCAGAGGAGGAAGTGCGAGCCTTTAGCGGATTCGATGAGGCGGGCGTGGAGACAGCCGGCGCAGAGTCCAAGTTGCGGGTTGGCGCCGGGAGATGAATCAGGTGCGGACATGATGTGCTTTAACCGGCTGGGAAATCAGTCGGGCTTGGGCGGGTCCCCTGCGGCGGCAGGGGGAGCGGGCGGCTTGGGCTTAGCGAACAGCGAATCGTCTAACGGAATGTTGGTTTCAATTTTGGTGGCGGTGATTTTCTGGATCTGATCGGAATCGGCGGCGGCGGATTCCACGAGGAAGGGATACTTCAAGCCGTCGACTTCGCGGAAATCGCGGAAGTAAGTTTCCCACGGGACCTCCTTGTCGTTTAGTTTTCGGGTGCCCTGCCATTTCATGATCAAGCCGGTGGAGGCGTCGAAGAAAAAGTAGCTGACGTCACCCTGCCTGGTGGTGAGTTTCAACTTGTTGACGATTTTGCCGTTGATTTGTTCTTTGTCCACATACTCGAGTTGATTGCCTTTGGCTTTGTAGTCGACGAAGGGGCCCTCGAAGTCGGCTTCATCGGCGATGCCGGCAAGATCCGCGGCCGACATTGCAGTGACGGAGGCGTTGGGTGTGAACGGATTGTAAATCCAGCCGGAAGATTTGCCGTCGTACACCCGGATCAAGCTTTGACCGTTGACAGTGATCTCCATGTGCATCTTGAGGGGACGTTTCCGCTCGACGAAGAAGGGGCCCTCGACGCCAGGGGCGAAGGTGATGGTGCCGGTTACGCGCTCGGTCTGGACGGCTTTGATTTTTGCCACGCCGCCCCGAGCCTTGAGGTAGGCGTTGATGACGTCATCGGCGGTCTGGGCGGGGAGCGCCAGGGGGAAAGCGAAGAGGAGTGCGAAGGCGAGCAGCGCGAGGCGCGGCAGTTGCGTGTTCCGAAAACAAGGTTTTGCGAACATAAAAGAATGGTAGAGAGAGTTGGAGTGCGGGTCAACTGGGCTAGAAGTTCGAAATCCAACGGCGGCAGCGGCAGAAAAGCGGATTGACAATGATGAGCGGTTCGGGACAAATGAGGGTTTGGCTTTTGCAGGACAAAATGTGACTCGCGGAGAATCGCCCGGCCCAATATGAATATTGTCAATCTGATTTTTGGAAAACCACTGAAAAGTTCGGAAGAGCGCGCGGAGCAGATCGGTCCGGCGGAGGGGATTCCGATTTTCGGGCTGGACGCGCTGAGTTCGGCGGCGTATGGGCCGGAAGCGGCGCTGAGCCTGCTGATACCGCTGGGACTGCTGGGCGTGCAGTACATCGTGCCGATCAGCGGGGCAATTATTGCCTTGCTGGTGATTGTGTATTTTTCGTACCGGCAGACGATTGAGGCGTATCCGACGGGCGGCGGTTCGTACACCGTGGCGCGCTTCAACCTTGGATCCTTCTGGGGATTGCTGGCCGCGGCCGCACTGCTGGCCGATTACATTTTGACGGCGGCAGTGGGAATTTCGGCGGGTGTGGGCGCGCTTATTTCGGCGGTGCCCAAACTGATGCCGCACACGATGCTTATGTGCCTGGGCATCCTGCTGGTGATTACGATTGTGAATCTGCGTGGTGTAAAAGACGCTGGATTTGCGTTTCTTTTTCCAACTTATCTATTTGTCGGCTGCCTGGCGATCACGATTGCGGGGGGCATTGTGCGCGCCCTGTTAAGCGGCGGGCATCCGGTGGCCGCGAATCCGTTGCCGTCACCGCCGGCGGCCTTGCAGGGAGTGACGTACTGGCTGTTGCTGCGGGTTTTCGCGAGCGGTTGCACGGCGTTGACCGGCGTGGAGGCGGTGAGCAACGGGGTGCGCGCATTCCGCGAGCCGCGGGTGAAGAATGCGCAACGGACGCTGACCATCATTATCGCAATACTGGGCGTGTTGCTGGCGGGGATCTCGTACCTGGTGAAAGTGTACGGGATTGTGGCGACAGATCCGGGCCAGCCGGGGTACCAAAGCATTCTTTCCATGCTGATCGCGGCGGTGTTCGGCAAGGGTGTGTTTTATTACGTCTCTATCGGCTCGATCCTGCTGGTGCTTTCGCTTTCGGCGAACACCGCGTTTGCAGATTTCCCGCGACTGTGCCGGGCGATCGCCCAGAACAATTTCCTGCCGCATGGATTCGCGCAACGCGGGAGACGGCTGGTGTACACGCAGGGAATCGTGGTGCTGGCGGTGCTGGCCGGAGTGCTGCTGTTTCTTTTTGGCGGTGTTACCGACCGGTTGATACCCCTGTACGCGGTCGGGGCGTTTCTGGCGTTTACGCTTTCGCAGGCGGGGATGGTACGGCACTGGTGGAAGGCGCGGGGGCCGCACTGGATAAAATTCGCGCTGGTGAACGGGCTGGGGGCGTTCGTGACCGGCGTGACGGTGGTGGTGGTGCTGGTGGCGAAGTTTGTGGATGGCGCATGGCTGACGCTGCTGTTTATTCCGCTGACGATCGTGGCGTTTCACAAGGTGCGGGCTCATTACCATAACGTATCCATGGCCACGCGGACCTTGGAGCCGGTGGAGCCTCCGGCGCGTGAGTTGCCGCCGCTCGTGGTGATTCCCATTGACCGGTGGAGCGCGATCACGAAACAGGGGCTGGAGTTTGCGGGGCGATTGTCGCCTAGTGTGAGCGCGGTTCATGTGGAGCTGGGAGAGCATGCGGCGCTGTTGCAGGAGGATTGGGAACGCTACGTGGTCACGCCTTACCGGGAGGCCGGTCAAGAACAGCCGACACTGGTGATGCTACCTTCACCTTACCGATTTATCGTGGTGCCGATTGTGGAGTACGTGCTGAAGCTGGCGGAGAAATATCCGGACCGGAAGATTGCGGTGGTGATTCCGGAATTTGTGGAGGATCACTGGTACGAATATTTCCTGCACAACCAGAGAGCGCGGCTGTTGGAATGGGTTTTGCTGGCGAGAGGAAACAAGCAAATTTACACGATCGCTTCGCCGTACTATTTGTCGGAGTCGGCGAGGCGGATGGCTGCGTCAGACGGAAGTAAAGAAGTCTGATTCGGCGTTGACGTAGCCGAAGGCCATCCGCGGGGTATTGAAGGCGAAACCGGGATTGCCGTTTTTATCGAGAAGGATGAGACCGCCGGTGCCTTTGCCGCGGTTGGCGAGGAGTTGCACGGCAGCTTGCGCGGCGCGGGCGGGCGCAGAGCCGGCGGGGCGGAGAAAATCGGCGGCAGTCTTGGCCATGACCACGCGCATGATGGCTTCGCCGTAGCCAGTGGAAGAGACTCCTCCCGTTTCGATGTCAGCGTAACAACCACAACCAATCAGCGGAGAATCTCCGACGCGGCCGGGGAGTTTGCAGCAGGTCCCTCCGGTGGAGGTGGCGGCGAAGAGGCGTCCGTGCCGATCGAGCGCGACGGCGCCGACGGTTCCCTGCTCGTGGCCGCGATGATTTTCGGCGGCGTGGGAATCCCTGCTGCAGCGGAGCCACGCTTCGCGTTCCACGGGTGAAATGAGATCTTCGGGATCGCAGAGCCGTACGCCGTGCGAGCTGGCGAAATTTTCGGCGCCTTCGGAGACGAGCATCATGTGCGGACATTTTTCGAGGACCGCGCGGGCGGCCTGGATGGGGTTTTTCACGCGGCGCAGGCCGGCGACGGAGCCGGCGCGAAGAGAGGCGGCATCCATGACGATGGCGTCGCATTCGACGTGGCCGTCGAGCGTCAGATGGGAACCGAAGCCGGAGTCGAAGGTAGGATCGTCTTCGAGGACGATGATGGCGGCTTCGATGGCGTCGAGCGAGTGGCCACCGTTGTTGAGAATACTCCACCCCGCTTGAAGAGCGCGGAGGCAGCCGGATTTGCAGGCGTCAACGGCATCATCGGGGATGTCCCAGGCGCCGCCGTGAACAATCAGTGAAGGGTGCATAGAGAAGCAGAATAGCAGAGATGGGAAGGACGATTCTTGGTGAGCGCATTTCGGTAATCAGTAATCAGTAAGAGGCGATCAGCGAACAGATAGCAGCGAGCAGGAAGCGTCCGGCCCGCGAGGCGGGTGAACGAGAGGCGTCCGCTACGTAGCGAGGGACAAACTGAATTGGAAAATGGAAATTTGAGAATGGAAAAGAGTAGGAGGCGATCAGCGAACAGATAGCAGCGATCAGGGAGCGGCGGTTGCATACGGCCTGAGACAAAAGGGTGACGAGTGTGCTAGATGAAGAAGTCGAGGGTGAAGAGGAGGAGGCCCAGGATTAGGAGGAAGGCGCCGGGTGAGAAACGGCGCTGAGGGAAGCGGCTGACAGAATGGAGAAAGCCGGCGGGGATTACGCGGAGACGCGATTCGGTTCGCGGAAGGTAAAAGGGACCGACGGATTCGTAGCGAGACAGATTGCGGCGGAAGGCGGAGAATTCGTCTTCCATCCAGAGGGAGAGTTCTTCGCGGTAGCGCCAGAGATACAGGGAGCCGAGCAGAAAAACACCATAGCCGAGGCAAGCGAGCAAACCAAGAGCCGGACCCGAACCCCAATAAAGCATGGCACCTCGCCGCCAGCCCACGCGGCCGGAATATTCTAAGCCTCTTCGTGAATGGTGAAAAGGCGGACGATTTCGAACTCTTTTTTGCCGGCGGGTGTGAGCACCTGCACCTCGTCGCCGACCTTGCGATTGAGCAGCGCGCGGCCAATGGGAGAAGTGGTAGAGATCATTCCCTTTTCGACGTCGGCTTCCTCGCTGCTGACGAGCTTGTACTCGATTTCCTGACTCTTTTGAATGTCAATAACGATGATGCGCGAGCCATAGCCTGAGCGGTCTTTCGGAATATTGGTGAGGTTCAACATGCCGAGGTCGCCCATGCGCTTTTTGAGCTGGCCGATCTTGGCGTTGACGTAGCCCTGGCGCTCCTTGGCGTACTTGTACTCGGCGTTTTCCGAGAGGTCGCCGTGCGCGCGGGCGACGGCGATTTCCTTCGGGAGTTCGACGTTGAGTTCGTGCTCCAAGGAGTCAAGTTCCTGCTGGAGCTTTTGTTTAATTTTGGCAAGAGGGTCAGACATAAGTTTTCCGCATCAGAGAAAAATGATGCGGAGTCCGGCCGGGCCGGACTCCGCACGGAACATTATAGATGGGGGAGAAATGCCCCGACAAGAGGGAAAGGAGAACTTTCGTTGCGGGGAGATAGTTAATGTCCTCATTTTCAATAAGTTACATTGAGATAAGTGAAGTTAGCGGACGGGGAGCTCAACGCTCTGGGAGACAGTTTTCCCCGCGGCGTCCGCAATCGTGAGCGTGTAGGTGGTGGTCTTTCGGGGGGAGAGGTTCAGGCAGCGGGAGTGGGAAGGCCAAACCTCGCCGGCCGGGGGATCGAGAGTGACGGTCTTGGCGTTGGCAACGTCGTAGCAAAGCTGCGCGGTCTCACCGGGGTGGATGGCGCGAGGCGAGATGTAGAGGCCGCGGATGGCGAGTTCCGAGCCGCCTAGCTGCTCGACAGCGAGGCGATCTTCTTCGCGGCGCTGCTCGGCTTGGCGCTCCTTTGTTTGCCGCTCGTATTCCTTGCTGGATTCGTAGCGGGAGTAAATGACATAGGAGACGTAGAGGATTACTCCAATAATCAGCAATGAAGAATAGAGAAACGGATTCTTGAGCAGGGATTTGGGGGAAGGGGGAGTTTCGGAAGTCATGGCGTCAACCAGGGTACCGTCCCAAAGAGTGCAAAGTTTTATTTTAACCGGAAAATGAGCAGAACCAGAAATCGCGGGAACGCGATTCATTTCCTCGCCGGGTTCAGGATTTTCGCTTAGACTTCCACATCGTAATGAAGCGTATCTCGAGACGTTCGATGATCCATCGCGCTGCTTCGGGCGTGGCGGCGGCTTCCCTGACCACCGCTTCGGTTCTTTCCTCGACTGCCAGGTGGCAGAGCACCCTACGCAAGGGGCGCATTCGGCAATCCGTTTCGCGGTGGTGTTACGAGAACATTCCACTGGATGAGTTGTGCGAAAAAGGTGCGGCGATGGGGTTGAAGGCCATTGACCTGCTGAATGAGGACGAGTGGGACGTGCCACGGCGTTACGGGTTGGTTTGCAGCATGGGATATGGCGGCGGGGGAGAGATCCGAAGTGGAATGAACCGGGTGGAGAATCACACAAAGATCGAGGAAGCGTTTCGGAAGAGCATACCGCGGGCGGCAAAGTTGGGCGTGGCGAACGTGATCACTTTTTCAGGGAACCGGGGCGGGATGACCGATGAAGAGGGGATGAAAAATACGATTGCCGGCCTGAATCGGGTGAAGAAAATCGCGGAGGACCACGAGGTTACAATTTGCATGGAACTGTTGAACAGCAAAGTGGACCACAAGGATTACATGTGCGACCACACGGCATGGGGAGTCCGCGTGATGGAGGCGGTGAACTCGCCGCGGGTGAAGCTTCTGTACGACATTTATCACATGCAGATTATGGAAGGCGACTTGATCCAGACGATCACCGAAAATATCGAGTGGCTGGGACATTTTCATACTGGAGGCGTGCCCGGGCGGCACGAGTTGGACAACAGGCAAGAGGTGAATTGGGTTGGGGTGATGCGTGCAATTGCGGCGACGAAATACGCCGGATACGTGGCTCACGAGTTTCTCCCAACTCGAGATTCACTGCGCTCGCTGCAGGAAGCGGTGGAACTGTGCGACGTGTGAAGGCGGCGCGCGGCCGCGCGAATGGGAAGCGACAAGGAAATGAGTTTGGGGCTTGCTAAAGCGGCCGGCTAAGGCCATTTTAGATGCGCTGCAAAATGCTTTTCGGACGAAGAACGACGCTGAAGTGGGCGGGTACCGGCGGCGTTGAAAGGAATCTACGTGCGACCAGAGCCCCATTTGATCGACTACACGATTATCCTGCTGTATTTCGTTTTCGTGCTGGGCATCGGCTTTGTGTTGAAGAAGCACATGAAAACGAGCACGGATTTTTTCCTGTCCGGCCGGTCGATTCCAGCGTGGATCGCCGGGCTTGCGTTTTTGTCGGCGAACCTGGGTGCGCAAGAAGTGATCGGGATGGGGGCGAGCGGCGCGAAGTACGGCATTTCGACTTCACACTTCTACTGGATTGGCGCGGTGCCGGCGATGCTGTTCGTCGGAGTTTTCATGATGCCGTTTTACTATGGGTCGCGGGCGCGCTCTGTGCCGGAATACCTGAAGCTGCGGTTTGATGAGAAGACGCGCGGGTTCAACGCGATTTCGTTCGCGGTGATGACGGTTTTTTCCTCAGGCGTTTCGATGTATGCGATGGGCAAGCTGCTGCAGCTCTTGCTCGGGTGGAATTTCACGGCGGCGATCCTGATTTCCGCATTGATTGTGCTGGCGTACACGTTTCTGGGCGGGCTTACTTCGGCGATTTACAACGAGGTGCTGCAGTTTTTCCTGATCGTGATGGGATTCATTCCGCTGGTCTACCTCGGACTGAGAGACGTCGGGGGTTGGGACGGGTTGAAGCTCCGAATCGCGAACGATGCGATGGTGCATTCGTGGAAATACATGGGACATTCGAGCGCGAATCCGATGGGCGTGGAGTGGTTCGGAATGCTGATGGGGCTGGCGTTTGTGCTGTCGTTCGGATACTGGTGCACGGATTTTCTGGTGGTGCAGCGGGCGATGGCGGCGGATTCGATGACCGCGGCGAGGCGAACTCCGGTGATCGCGGCGTTCCCCAAAATGGTTTTCCCGTTTCTGGTGATTTTGCCGGGGATGATCGCAGGGGTTGCCACCAGTCCCAGACTGCATGATGCGAGGGCGCAAGAAAGCGTCGTCGCGGGAAACGGGGCACAGTCTTCGTTTTTTACCGGGGGCAAGGGAATCATTCCGCCGAAATATGACGCCGCCGGAAACCCAGTCACAGCGGATGGAAAAGTGGTGCTGGATTACGATCTGGCAACTCCGATGATGCTGGTGCGTTATTTTCCTTCGGGGCTGCTGGGGATGGGACTTTGCGCGCTGATCGCTTCGTTCATGTCGGGGATGGCGGGGAACACGACGGCGTTCAACACCGTCTGGACCTACGACATCTATCAGAGCTACATCAATAAAACGGCGAGCGACCAGCACTATTTATGGATGGGGCGCGCGTCCACGATATTCGGCCTCGGGATTTCACTGATGGCGGCATTTGTGGCGAAGGAGTTCAATAACATTTTAGATGTGCTGCAACTGGTGTTTGCGTTCGTGAATGCGCCGCTGTTCGCCACGTTTATGCTGGGGATGTTCTGGAAGCGCACGACGGGGCACGGCGCGTTCTGGGGACTGCTGGGAGGAACAGTGGCGGCGGCGACGCATTATGGATTGACGCTGCCGGCGGGAGCGGTGCCGGGAGTGAAGGGCGGATATCTTGGGCCGATTTTGCACGTTTATCCGAGCGAGATGGCGCAGAATTTCTGGACAGCGATATTCGCTTGGGTCGGATGTTTCACGCTGACAGTGGTGATTTCCCTGGTGACCGCGCCGCGCCCGGAAGCGGAATTGAAAGGGCTGGTGTATTCCCTGACAGCGAAACCGGAAGAGGGCGGATTGAAGTGGTATCAGAAGCCCGCCACGCTGGCGCTGATTGTGCTGGTACTACTTTTGGGATTGAATCTGGTTTTCTGGTAGGAGCCCGCAGTGCGCGAAAGCCGAAGGAGGAGCGATGGGATTTGATATCCGGATGCCGATCGGGCTGCTGTTCACCCTTTTCGGAATTCTGCTGATCGGATACGGCGAGGCCACGCGGGAAAGCGCAATCTACGCGGAGCATTCTCTGGGCGTGAATATGAATGTGTGGTGGGGCGGGGCGCTGCTGGTTTTTGGGCTGGCCATGTTGGCGCTGACGCGTCTGCGGCGGAAGGAATAGGAGAGGTGTGCTGGTGAGTTCTGAACTGGACTACCACTCGATGCTCGCGGTGGCGCTGGCGGAGGCGCGGCTGGGGCTGAAAGAAGGCGGGATTCCGATCGGCGCCGCGATTTTTGACGCGAGCGGCCAGTTGATTGGCGCGGGACACAACCGGCGCGTACAGCAGGGCGATCCCTCTCTGCATGGGGAGACCGATGCGTTTCGAAAAGCGGGCCGGCAACAGAGCTATCGGAAATTGATCATGGTGACGACGCTGGCGCCGTGCTGGTATTGCAGCGGGCTGGTGCGGCAGTTTGGATTTGGCACCGTGATCGTGGGAGAGAGCCGGAACTTTCAGGGAGGGATCGAGTGGTTGCGGTCGCTGGGAGTGAAGGTGATCGATCTGGACTCGCCGGTGTGTGTTTCCATGCTGGCGGAATATATTCGGGCGAATCCCGCCGTTTGGAATGAGGATATCGGGGAGGAGTCCTGAGGGATTGCCTCACAGGGCGGTCCCTACTAGAGTTGGCCGCCCTTCCTTCGTCAGGGCAAGCACTGAAGGTGGCCGCCTTAGATCGGTTAAATGCGCCCGCCTCGGAAGGCGGCCGCTACAAAGGCATGCTGGGCCACCTGAAGGTGGCCGCTACCGGGGCGTCAATGCGGCTGCGGCTTGTGGCGGTGTTTTCGTCGTGGGCTCGCGGATGAGAAGGGGAAAGCGCGGGAAGGAAAAACTTCCGGCGACATCGTCGATCACGTTTACCTGACAAAGATACAAGCCAGGCTTCAGGGATTGCAGCGGAACGTCAATCTGGAAGATGACGGCCTTGCGATCGGGCGCGGTGATTTCGTTGGCGACGACGGGTTTGGATTCGTAAACCTTAGTTGGTCCCTGGAGAAATTCAATGCTAGTGAGGACGCGGACGGAATCGCGCGGAGGCTTGGCGGGTTCTGGAGATTTCGCGGCCTCTGGCTGGCCGGAGGCAGAGGCCGGGGCGACTTGGGCGGCGTTCTTCCCTTTTGCAGCGTCATAAACTTCGTATTGCAGATAAAGATGTTGATCCGGCGTGAAGACGTGCGTGATGTTGGGAACGAGCTCCATTTGGTCGCGCACCAGCGGATTGCCGGCAGTCTTCTTTCCGTTTGCGGGAACGCGCAGGCTGCTTAAGACGACGGAGCTCATTTTTAGCGGGGACTTGCGCAGATCCGGGATGCGCACGTCGGTTTCGAAAGATCCCATGCGGCCAGTCTGATTTTCGCGAACCACAAATTTCAGATGGTAATTGCCCGGTGCGAGCAGGAAGCCGGTGTTGTACTGGACGTTTTTGCGGCGGACTTCGCGGGAGCTTTCGACGGCAAGTTTCACGGTGTCGCGCAGCCGGCCGACCGGGAATTTTCCGCTTTCGAGGGCCTGGCCGATGATGTCGATGGTGGCGTTGTCCTTGTCTTTTTCGGTAACGAAAGGAATCTGCGAGCCGGGGATGATGAGAGAGACCGCGAGATAGTAGTGAGATTCGTCTTTGCGGAAGTAGGATTCGCCCGCATAGACGGGTACATCCACGCGCGGCAACTGCGCGGCGAGTTCGTCCTCGAGTTGCTGCTCGCGATCGGCGCGATCCAGGTGGACAAAATCGCGGCCGGCGTAATAGCCGGAGCGGAAATCGAGTTTCAGGTCGGGGCGGTTGATGGTGACTTTCAGGTGGCGGAATTTGCCGTCCTTTGCGGGATTGCTACTGGTGAAGCCGAGAACGTAATAGACGGAACTGTCTTTTTGCACCTGGGAGAAGATGCCGCTGAAATCGTTGGAGTCGAAGAAGGCTTTTCCGCCCGTGTCGGAGGAGAGAGTGGCAAGCGTATCCTGCGAGGCCGCGTTGCCATTCAGATCGTTGAGTGTGGAGGCGCCTGAGTAAGCGGATTGGCCGTGCAGGCTGGCGTTTTGCGCTTCGCCGCCGGGAGGAAACGCCTGGAGGCCTCGCACGTCGAGGGAGTAGATGGAAGCGTTGGATTTGATGGCGGCGGCGGTGGCGGCGCGCAAGGCGGATTGGTTGTCCACGCCGGTTTGGGTGATGCCGTTGCTGAAATAGATGATGCTTTTCTTTTGCGGGAGCTTGCCGAGGGCCTGCATGAGGGATTGCAAAGCGAGCAGTTTGCGATCGGCACTGAACGTGTTGAGGTCGGTGTCGTCTTCGGTAAAAGAGCCGCCAGTTTCGGCGGCGCCTTCGGCGCTGCCGGTGGTGCCGTTGTCGAAGCCTTGCCCCTGGCCGGAGTTGTAACTGGTCAGCAGAGACAGAAGTTTGTCTTTGTCGTCGGTGAAGTCGCAATCCACGTGCATGTTGGTGGCGAGGGAGACGAGTGCGAGCAAGTCCGCGGATTGCATTTTAGTGCTGACGAATTTTTTAGCCGCGTCGACGGAACGATCGATTTGCTCGGGCTCCATGGCGGAAAAATCGAAGAAAAGAACAATCAGGCGGCGGTCGCGGGCATCGAGCGTGGGTGGAGCTTTTTTGGTGGAGTGCAGGAGCGTGCCGGGCGCGGCGCCGGAGACGGTTGCGCCGGCGGAAATCGGCAACTGGTCCACATCCTCAAAATCGAATGTAGAGATCTGCTGCTTCTTTCCATCTTCATAGAGGGTGAAGTCTTCCTGCTTCAGATCGCGAACGGGATTTCCCTTTTTGTCGCGGGCGACGACGTTGACAAGGACGAGTTCCGTGGAAACGCGGATCGGGGCCGGGCTGGCAGCCTGCTTATCGGGTTCCTGGGCGACTAGCGGCGCGGCGTGCAAGAGCAGCACCGCCGCGGTAAGAATGGCCACGAATTTTTGCGTCAATCGCATAGTCATCCGTTTTCAAAAGCGAAAACGAGCCTGCACCGTGATGCGCCGCATGTTGCCGACCGACGTGACTTCACCAAAGGCAAACGAATTCACTGCCATGTTGATGGAAGCATAATTCACATGATTGAAGACGTTGTTCGCCGTAAAGCGCAAATCGAGATTGCGCGATTCCTTGATGGGGATGGAGCGATTGATGCTCATATCGAAAATGATGCTTCCCGGGCCTTCGATGGTGTTGCGTCCAGCGTCGCCAAAGGTGGAACCAGTGGGATTCACGCAGGTCGTTCCCGGAACGCAAAACGCGGCGGTGTTGAACCATTCAAGGGCGGTGGGATTTGGCAGTGAGATGGCCTGACCCGGAATGACATTGGCGCGTTGCGAGCCGCTGACGCCGCGCGCGATGTCCACGGAGCCGCCGAGGATGCTGGGGGTGAAATAAAGGCCGGAGGCGACGGTGAAATCGCCGCTCCACTGCCAGTTAGACAAAATGTGAGCCAATGCGCCTTTTTGCGCGAAGCGATGGTTCTCGCCGAAGGGGAGATCGTAAATCCAGTTGCCGGTGAACTTGTGAGTCTGATTGAAGCTGGAAAGCCCGCGGTCAGCGGGAAGATCGAACGGATTTTGCGCCACGATCACGCCGCCGCCGATGGAAGAGGCATCGTCGAGAGATTTCGAGAAAATATACTGCGCACCGATTCCGAGGCTTTTGGACATGCGCCTGCGCACGCGAACCGACGCGGCATGGAGAATGGAGTTCCCTTCAGAGGATTCGTAGATGAAAGGCTGATTGTTGGCGACGAGCAAGGCGCGTTCGGAATCGAGGCGCGTGCCCTTGGCGCCGTTGTAGCCGACGTTCAGGACCACGTTGCCGCGGAATTCGTGCTGGATGTCGAGGTTCCAGATCTGGACATAGCCGAGAGCGTAATCGGGATTGACGGCGAAATTATTCGTTACGGTGGTTTGCGGCACGGCGGGAAATCCATTGACGAGAGTGAGGGGCGCGGGACCTGTGAGGCCGGTGACGGTGGTGGAATTTGTGGCGGTGTTGGCAAACGGCGGTTGAAAGGCGAAGTTCTGAATCATCGTGCCGTACTGGGCGAGATTGTAGTTGATACCGTAGCCGGCGCGGATAACGGTTTTCTGGATCGGCTTCCACGCGAGGCCGATGCGCGGGGCGAAATTGTTGCGATCGGGATTGACGAGGGCAGGATTGGAGGAGGTTAAGAAAGGCGGCGATCCCGCGGGCAGAGCGGCGCCAACAGGGACGACAGGGGTGGCAGTGGCAAAGCCGGGGCCGACCTCAAGATTCGTGATGCGATCCTGGGCTTCGGTGTAGGGACCGATGTATTCGTAACGCAGGCCGAGGTTCAACGAGAGGCTGGGAAGAATGCGCCAGTCGTCCTGTGCGAAAAAATCGTAAGAGTTGGCGCGAAAGTTGTAGGCGGTGGCGCCGAATTGCAGAGAGGTCTGCTGCGGGAAGCCGAGGAGGAAGTCGGCAAAATCATAGCCGGTGTTGGTGATGGGCTGCGTGCCGCCGGGTGCATATTGCGAGGTGGCAAAGCCGGTGAAGACGAAACTTCCCTCGGCGTTGCGGGAGGATTCGAAACTTTGCAAAATGCGGCGATAGTCACCGCCGAAGCGCCAGTAGTGCTTGCCGTGATTCCAGTTGAGCGTGTCGGAGATGGTGTAGGTCTGATCGAGTTCGCGGCGGGGCAAAGGATCGTTGAGGCCGCCGAAGGAGGTGAAACTGATTCCCGGCAAACCCCAGTCGAACGGATTGTTGGAAATGCCGGTGATTCCCGCGCCGCCGGGGCCGGCGACGTCGGTGACGTTCGAATAGAGATTCGTGGTGGAAACGTGATTGTGGTTGTAGTTCACCCGGAGATTATTCGTGGCGCGATTTTTGCCGTATACCCAGCCGGCGCTGGCATTGAGTCCCTGCGTGCTGGTGCCGCCGGCGAGCGAGGGGAACGGATTCACGATGGCGGTTGAGTTGCGAGTCCAGTTAAAGCCGAAATTGATGTTGTTCTGGCGGCGGCCCTTGCCCCCGCCTCCGCCGGGACCGAGCATCATGGGACCGGCGCTGGAGCCGAAATTGTGGACGAGCCGGAGAATGACGGAGTCCGAACTGGTGGTGCCGGAGGTGACATAATGAAAGTTCTGGCCGCTGGAGGTCATGGGAATGTTGGGCAAGGGAATATATTGGAGCAGGGATTTTGCGGCAGAACTGAACAACGATGGATCGATGGCGTTGGGGATGCCGTTGAACTGATATTGCTGGCCGGTGGAGGGATTGAAGATCTCGACGGGAGCGCCGTTGTTGTAGATGGCGTTCGAAAAATTGCCGTTGCGTTCATCGAGAGTTGGGACGGTGGAGAAAGCGTCATAAGGAGTGTCGCCACGCGAACCATTCCAGCCGGCGAAGAAAAACCACTTGTTGCCGCCATCCAAGAGCTTGGGGATTTTCAAGGGGCCGCCGACGTTTGCGCCGAAGTGCGATTGGTTGTATTGAGATTTGGCGATGGGAAAGCCGCTGAGCGAAAAGGGAGTGGCATCGAGGGAGGAGTTGTCGTCGGAAAAATAGAGCACGCCGTGTGGCTGATTGACGTTGAATCCGCGGCCTCCCATACGGCCAATCATGATCGGACCGCCACCCATGCCGCCGCCTTGTCCACCAGAGCCGGGCCCACCGCCGGGGCCGCCGAAACCTTCGCGTTGCATGCGGTCGCGGAATTCCTGAATGCGATCCTGAAGATCCTGTTCGCTGCCAGCGCCGAAATCCTGCGTGCGGCCTTGCGCGCCGCTGATGCTGATGGACTCGGTGGGGCCCGCTGCGCCGGCTCCATTCAACGGCAGGGAGGAGAAGTCACTGGAGTTTTGCGATGGACCAGGCAGGCCGTTACCACCGAAACCGGTGCCGCCCCCAGCGAGAGACGACAAAGTGTTGTCGAGGGCGAGGCTTTGGAAGCCACGGCCCGCGGCTACGCCAGCGCTCTCGGATTTGTTCGATTGTTCCTGCGCGCGAGAAGCCAGTATGAGTTCGGCGTCAATTTTCCCGGTGGGATTTGCGGGATTGAGGACGATTTCCTGGGTGAAGAGGGAGAAGCCCATGAACTCGATGCGAAGGACGTAGCGGCCGCGCACGAGTCCTGTGACAGAGAATTTGCCTTCGGCATCGGTAACGGCGGAATATTTTTTGCCGGTGAGCGTGTTCGAAGCGGCCACGGTTGTGCCCGGGAGTGGAGTTTTACCGCTGCGGGCCGTGCCGGCGATTCCATAGGAAGGCGCCGGTGCGTTTTGCATTTCAGATTGTGGCGCCGCGGCGGGAACAGGGCTGGGTTGGGGCGCGGCGTCTTGCGCCTGCACGCGCAGGGCGAGGAGCAGCGCGAGCAGGGCAAGTAAGTATATGCCGCGAAAAATTGACTTCAACTAACACTCCCCCGATTGGCTATTGTTGCGGCGAATTGCTGGCAGGCGATTTGGCAGAGGCATTGCCGGCCTGCCCGGCGCGGCCTTGCGCAAACTGTTGCAGGCGCTCCCATTGTTCGGCGGAAAGAAGGATGACGGCTTTGGGAACGAAGACATTATTTTGCAAGTCGCCGCGGACGACGATGTGGTCGCCAGGCTGGATATCGGCCATGGTGATGCTTTCGCGGCCCCGGCGCAGCGAGGTGTCTTCGTTCAGCTCGAGCGTCTGCGTGACGTTGTCGGCGCGCAGGACGGTCAACTGGGGCGCGTTCACGGATTTCACAACGCCGGCGACGAAGTCCTTGCCCATTTCGCCGAATGCCATGCCACCGCCGGGCCCGCCGCCGTTTCCTCCTGGGCCGCCATTTGCGGAGCGGCCGCTGAGGGATTGCGCGGTAACCGTGTGATCGGAGTTTTCGTCGCCGCGCGCCATGACGAAATCGCCAACTTTGAAGTCGGAAAGCTGGGCGGGCTGGCGATCTTTGCGGTACTCGGTCTTGTCGGTAAGGTTGATGGTTACGGATGAGCCGTCGGGCCGCGCGAGCTGGAGCGAGTTGCCGTGAATGGCGGTAATTTTCCCTATGGTTCCGTGGCCCTCGCGCGCGCCACCGTGGCGAGAGCCGGGAGGCGGACCTTGAGTTTGATCCTGGGGTGCAGATTGCGGATCGGGAGTCTGCGCTGGAGTGGCAATACCGATCGATAAAAATAGAAAGCCGAACAGATAAAAATGCGAACGATTCACGGTAATGGTTTCCTCGGTAAAACTGATTCTTAACTAAAAGACGCAAGCCCGGCGGCCAAAGTAACGCGAATCAAACGCGTAGGGTGGGGAACGGACTCTGCCTCAACCTATATTAATTCCGGAAAAGGGGGCAGAAAGTTCCCCTCCCACGCTGGCCGCAGCAAGCGAAAATACGTTCAGAATCCCATTTCAAGTTTAATCTGTGCCGCGAGCGAGGATTGGGCCTTGTTCACACCAACATACTGAGTAGCAATACCTTATCGGGGGGCAGCCGGAATCATGGTTGAACACTTTCGACCGCAAGGGCGCGCACCCCGTTTGCGTTGAGCGTTTTGCCTTTGACCACAATTCCGGGAACACCGATTAGATTGAGCACGGTTTCGGGAAGCGGCACGCCGTTGCTTGCCGTCAGGACAACGTAAACGAGGCCGCCCTGGTCGGAAATAAAGAGGAGCGGGCTGCCGGCGGCGGCGCAGAATTTTGCACAGAAGGCGTGATCGTAGGCGTGGGTGTGCGTGCCCAGAAAACAGTTGGCATCGGTGAGCTCTCCTCGGAGAGTTGCGGCCTCCCCAGGTTCGGGTTTACCGGCGAGAAGCTCGAGGTTCCCCTCGCCGGCCATTTTTTGCGCTTTGGGAAGGTTGGAGACAAGGCGCTGGACCTGAGCGAAGGGCATATTGTTCAGGCCGTTGTTGTCTCCGAACTGAAACGCTGCCAAAAACAGCGCCCCGAGAAAACAGAGTCCCGCGACCAGGAATTTTTCAGTTGGGCGCGCTTTTGGCGGACTGGCCGGCATGGTTTTGCTCACTGGCGCTTTTTTGCGCATTGTGGCCGTTGTAGCTGACGCGCCAGATGGAATTCGATCCGTCATCGGTGACGAGCAGCGAACCATCGGGAGCAACGGTGACGCCGACCGGGCGTCCCCAAACGTGGCCATTGTCGACGACAAACCCGGTGAGGAAGTCTTCATACTCGCCGCTGGCGCGGCCGGTCTGGTGCATGGGGACGCGGATCACTTCGTAGCCGGCGCGGACGGAGCGGTTCCACGAGCCATGTTGCGAGGCGAAAATATCGCCGCGATATTCGGCTGGAAATTGGGAGCCTTCGTAGAAGAGCATTTCAAGGGTGGCGTTGTGCGGCTGCAAGAGGACGTCGGGAACGATGGCCTTGTCTCTGAGCTCGGGATGCTTGCCTTCATGACGGGGATCCTGATGAGCGCCGATGTACCACCACGGCCAGCCGTAGAATCCACCGTCCTGAACGTGGGTAATGTAATCGGGTACGAGGTTGTCGCCCAGGCCGTCACGTTCGTTGGTGGAGCACCAAAGTTCGTTGGTTTGGGGATTGATGGCCAGGCCGCCGCCGGCGTTGCGGATTCCATAGGCGTAGACGCGCATTCCGGAGCCGTCGGGATTGAATTGCAGGATGTCGGCACGATTTTTCTCGGTGGGAGTCGTATCGGTGTCGTCCACGTTTGAAGCCGATCCAACAGCGACAAACATTTTTTTGCCGTCGGGGGTGAACTGGACGTCGCGGGTCCAGTGGCCGCCGCCATAGGGAAGATCGGTGATGTGTTGGGAGGGCCCGGTGGCCTTCAGGTCGCCGTTTTTGTAAGGAAACCGGACGACGGCATTTGTGTTGCCGATGTAGATCCACTGGGGATTGTTTCCCGGCGGATAAAAGGCGATGCCATAGGGTTGGTTCAGTCCTTCGGCAAAGACAGAAGTCTCCGCGGGCTTGCCCTCGGCGGTGATTCCACGGAACACCTTGATTTTGCCGCTGCTGCTTTCAGCCAAAAACAGATCGCCGTTAGGTGCGGTGCGGATCAGACGCGGATTATCGAGCCCTGTGGCGTAGAGCTGAACGGTGAAGCCGTCCGGCCCTTTCGGCCAGGCATCCTTGGGGCGCGCCACCAGTTGCGGACCATTGTTCGACGAATCGGTCCGGTAAGGAGCGGGAAGATCCTGGACGGAGATCTTGCGGACCTTGCCGGGCTGTTCGACCCGAAAATCGGCGTAGGGAGCTTCGGGAAGGGGTGCGTTGGTTTTTGTGGGAGTAAAATTCGCAGGCGGAGCGGCGGGCTTGTTTTCGTTTGCGGAGTTCTTGAGCGATTTCAGGTAGGCGACAATCTCCCAACGCTCCTGCTCCGGAAGATTTCCCCAGGCGGGCATACCGTTGGCAACAGAGCCGGTGGTGATGAACCAGAAAACTTCACCGTCTGGCGCGGATTGCGTGGGGCCCTGGGACAATCCGGGGATATTGCCGCTTCCCTGCGCGTTTGCGCCATGGCAGGCCGAGCAGTTGGCCGCATAAAGTTTTGCCCCGGCCGCGACGGCCTCCTGCTTGCCCGCGAGCGGATTCTTCTGCTGCATCGTGGAGGTGGGCGCGTTGTGGAAATGGGCGTCCTGCGCTGCGGAGATAAACAGCATGGCACAAAGTGCCGCGACCAATAGATAGAACCGATTTCTGACGTTCAAGTTATCCTCCAAGGATTTTTCGTTTGCGGCCTCGAGCGAGGGTAACAACCTCGAGTGAAGCACGGACCAGGATTCGCTTCCTCTTGGTTGACCAACCCCGGAAATTGCGCCTGTATGCGACTTGCGCGCCGAGTTCCGCGCAGGCGGCTAGGAACTCCACGGCTTCGCGGTCCAAGAAGTTGATCTCGCGAAGGTCTGAAACGACTTCGTGCGCTTCTATTCGGATGAGATCGCGAAGCTTATTGACGGGTTAAAATTGCGAACTTCCGGAGGGTGCAATTTCAACAGCGTCTCCATCCGTAAAATGTCTCGGACTTTTCCACATGCGCCGGCAAAACTTCCAGAGCGGGACTGGGCAGCACAAGTTCCGCGTCTGAGACATTGATTTCACAATAGTTGCAGAGAAAAAGGGTGTTATTTGGAGCAAATCTGCCCGAAATCCCGAGGATTCGGTAGGCAAGCAAGATTCCGTGAGGATGCTGTGAGAGGTCATAAGTGCTATGTGGCGAAATCGTGACATGTCATAACACTTTGCCGTGAATTTCTCCGCTTCCCGTGCGGCTAATTCGTTCATTCGAGAAGGATTTCAAACCTTAACAAAATGCATTAATTGGCCCGCCGAGTGCAATTAGGTTCGGCGGTGAACTATGAGTACCAGTTTTGAATTGGAATCCGGCCTTCGGAAAACCTCCGGGGCATTGGACGGTTCGCGCGGGGGGATATCCGTCCGGGCGGACGCCGCCGGGGGACAGCTGAAGAGCGCCGCGAGCCGAATGATCGTTGCCCTGAAATCTTCCACCTGGTGGGCGATTCTGGTGGTTTCGTTGGGGATCGGCTGTGTCGCCTATACCGACCATATGGTGGAAGGTGTTTCGCTGGGCTACCTTTACATACTGCCGCTTTCTTTCAGCGCGATTCTGCTTTCGCCCCGGCTGACGTACGCAATCGTCATTGTCTGCATTTTATGCCACGACCTTTTTGGACCGCCGATTCAACACATTCAGGGACGCATTTTGCACAATCTGGACGCGCTGATTGGATTCACGTTCGTGGTGACGATTCTGCAGTGGTTCGTCGCGCAGCGAAACGCCATGAATGAATCGACCCGCCACCAGAGAGACGCGCTCCTGAAAGAAGTGGAACTGGCGGCGGAAGTGCAGCGGCTTTTTCTGCCGCGCAGCGATCCGGAGGCGGCGGGGTTTGAAATTGCGGGCGCGATGCATCCGGCTCGAGTGGTGGGGGGTGACTACTACGATTTCCTGGAGCGTCCGGATGGAAGAATGCGGCTGGTGATCGCGGACGTTTCCGGAAAAGGGGTCGCGGCGGCGCTGCTGATGTCTGCGACCGCAGCGGCCGTCCAGCTCGAGACGAACGAACCGCGGAATTTGTGCGAAGTTGCCAGCCATTTGAACAAAGAGCTGTTTGCCCTGGCGGATGACGGACGATTTGTGACCATGCTACTTGGAGAACTCGATCTACACACCGGCCAACTTAAATACTTTAATTGCGGGCACAATCCCGGGCTGCTTCTCCGTCGGGATGGGGGCGAGGCGGTATGGCTGCACTCATCGTGGACGCCGGTGGGTATGACGCCGGAGATGATTTGCTCGATGGACGAAGTCAGGCTGGCGCCGGGAGACGTAATGGTGTGGTATACGGACGGGCTGACGGAAGCGAGCGATCAAAACGAGCAGGAGTTTGGGACCAGGCGACTAATGGAGTCGGTTCGACAGCACTCGAACGGAAGCGCGAGAGAAATTTGCGATCAACTTTGGCAGGACGTCGCGGCTTTCAGTCAACGGGAATCCCTCTACGACGATCTGACGGTCATCGTCGTGAAGATGAAAAGCGTTTCGGAGCCTGCCACTTTTCCTGCCTTCTCTGATTGAACGAGTTTCTGCCGCGATGGGAAGAATCGCAGGCGGACGAGAGTGTTTAGCGGCTGGCTGTCTCATTCGAAGGAAAGAAACTGCTTTGGGCCATGATTCGATTGAAAATGGAATTCTCCTTGCATCACCGAAAATACATCCAATTGTTTTGACGTAATTATATTGGGGCGGAGGCGGAATGAAATCTTTTACAGCGAACACAACCAGGCTGGGTTACATCGGCCTCGGCGGGATGGGCAGCCGGATTGCGGGCCGGTTGCTGACAGCAGGCTATGAAGTATCCGTCTTTGATCAAATTCCGGCCAAGACAGATGCGCTGAAGGCAAAAGGCGCAAAGGCGACTGAATCGATCGCGGCGCTTTCGCGTTCGATTGATGTGGTGCTTTCCTGCCTGACGGACGATCAGGCGGTGAGAAACGTTTATTTTGGCGAGAGCGGCGTTTTGGCAAATCTGAAGCCTGGCAGTGTCGTGATTGAAATGAGCACAATTCTGCCGGCGACTTCCCGCGAAGTGGCAAGCAAGGGTTCGCAGGCTGGAATTGAGGTGCTGGATGTGGCGATTTCCGGCAGCACGCCCGCAGCGGAACAGGGCACCCTTACGCTGCTTGCGGGTGGAAGTTCAGATGTGTTCCAGACGTCCGAGCCCGTGTTCCAGGCGATTGCGGCGAAATATTTTCACCTGGGCCCAAGCGGCGCGGGAACAACAATGAAGCTGGTGGTGAACGCGATGCTGGGGATCGGGATGCAAGCGATTGCGGAAGCGGCGGCCATGGGGGAAAAGGCGGGATTGTCCCGTGAAATTTTGCTGCAGGTATTGTCGCAAACGGCGTTGATCGCGCCGGCTTATCAGGGAAAGTTTCCCCGAATGGCCCAGCGAGACTACAGCCCTCAGTTCCCGTTGCCATTAATGAACAAGGACTTCCGGCTGATTCTGCAACTGGCGGGCGAAGTGGGAGCCACGATGCCGGCAACATCAGCGGCATTCGAAGTGAATGCGGCGACTCTCGGGAAACACGCGGATTTAGACTTTTCGGCTGTCGTGGAATATATGGAGGAAGCGTCCACAAAGTTGGATGTGAGGCAAACCGCGACGCGGTGAAGCGGGGATGAGACGGATTCAACTGTCAGCAGGCTGACATTGCTATCAGGTGATTGGCATGTCCGGTGAAGCTGGGCCCCCTCTGGACAAAAGCTCGATGAGGGGAGCAGGCTTTATTTGCATCATCCGCGCCGGGTTTCCTGGCATCTAAAGTGCACCTCTTGGTGCGAAAGTAGGTCTACTTTCATGATCAAGCTCAATGTGAATGGGGTCGATCATACGTTCGACGGCGACCCAAGCATGCCGCTGCTGTGGTATTTGCGCGACATCCTGGGCCTGACAGGAACAAAGTTTGGCTGCGGGATCGCGCTTTGCGGGGCGTGTACTGTGCACAAAGATGGCGAGGCGATTCGTTCCTGCATCACGCCGGTCAGCGCGGCGGTGGGCAGCAAGATTCGAACGATTGAGGACATTGGCGCAAAGGGATTGCACCCCGTCCAGAAAGCGTGGATTGAGGTAAACGCTCCGCAGTGCGGATACTGCCAGTCCGGGCAGATCATGCAGGCGATTGCATTGCTGAAGAGCAAACCCCACCCGACGGAGCAGGATATCGAGGAAGGCATGGCGGGCAACATCTGCCGGTGCGGAACTTACCAGCGAATTCGAGCGGCGATCAAGCTGGCAGCGGAGAAGAGCGCATGAGCAACATTGAAAACGTAAGCCGCCGCGGGTTTCTGAAGGGAATGGCCGGCACGGGAGCGTTTGTTCTGGCCGTGCGATACGTTCCGCCGATTTTTGGCGATCGACCAGCGACTGACGGGCAGACCGAGGCCGACCGCGCACGGTTACATCCGAATGCGTTTGTGGGAATCGAAACGGACGGAACGGTGTTCATTGTTGCGCACCGCTCGGAAATGGGCACGGTGATCCGGACGACGCTTCCAATGGTCGTAGCGGACGAGCTCGACGCCGATTGGAACCGCGTGAAGATCGATCAGGCCATTGGCGACCGGAGATATGGAGATCAGAACACGGACGGGTCTCACTCCGTTCGCAGTTTTTTTGATGTCATGCGAGAGTGCGGCGCTTCGGCGCGGTGGATGCTGGTGCAGGCCGCGGCAGAGCAGTGGAAAGTGCCGGCTTCCGAGTGTTCGACCGAGCCACATGCGGTTGTACACAAAAGCAGCGGCCGGAAATTGGGGTATGGGGAGCTGGCTTCGGCAGCGGCGAAGATCGACGTGCCGAAGAAGGAGCAGCTTACTTTCAAAAAGCCGGCGGAGTGGCGCTACATCGGTAAGGGCGAAATCAGTTATGACCTGGAGCACCTGTGCACTGGAAAAGCGATTTACGGAATGGACGCGAAGATCGATGGGATGATTTACGCGTCGATTGAGCATCCGCCGGTTTACGGCGGAAAGGTGAAGAGCTGCGACGATCAGGAGGCGCTGAAGGTTTCGGGTGTTCACCAGACGGTGCAGATTGATCCGTTCAAACCGCCGGCGGCGTTTCAGCCGCTGGGTGGAGTGGCCGTGCTGGCGGATAATTCGTGGGCCGCGTTTCAGGGACGCAAGAAGCTGAAGATTACGTGGGATAACGGCGCGAACGAGAGTTACGACTCGGGCGAATACAAGAAAGAGCTGCAGGATACGGCGCGCAAGCCGGCGAAGGTCGTTCGAAGTGTCGGCGACGCAAATGCGGCACTGGCGGCCGCTCCTGCGTCCAATGTGATCGAAGCGGAGTATTACGTTCCGTTGCTGGCGCACGCGCCGATGGAACCGATGGTTGCGCTTGCCGATTTCAAAGATGGAAAGGCGACAATCTGGACATCGACACAGAATCCGCAGGCGGTGCAGGCGATCGTCTCCACGGAGCTTGGCATTCCAAAAGAGAGCGTGATATGCCACGTGACGCTGCTTGGCGGTGGATTCGGAAGAAAGTCGAAGCCGGACTATGTGGCGGAAGCGGCCGTGTTGTCCAAGAAGGTTGGGCGGCCAGTAAAAGTGGTGTGGACGCGCGAAGATGACATTAAGTTCGACTATTACAACGCGGTGGCGGGGATGTATTTCAAAGCGGCGGTGGATGCAAAAGGAAAGCCAACGGCCTGGTTGCAGAGGTCGGTTTTCCCGCCGATCACGTCGATTTTTGATGTGGGCGCAGTTTATGGCGATCCGCCGCACCTTGCACAGGGCTGGACCGACATTCCCTATGACCTGCCCAACCTGAGCATTGAGAACGGGCCAGCCAAAGCGCACGTTCGCATCGGCTGGTTGCGTTCTGTGGCAAATATTTACCACGGTTTTGGAATTCAGTGCTTTACGGATGAGCTGGCGCACCGGGCGAAGCGCGATCCCTACGAATACCTGCTCGACCTGATCGGCCCGGCGCGAACGATCGACTTCAAGAATGTCGACTACCCGAACTACGGGGCTTCTCTTACGGACTATCCGTGGGAGACTGGACGGCTGCGGCATGTCACCGAACTTGTTGCTGATAAATCCGGCTGGGCGAAGAAAAAGAGCATGAAAGGACACGGTTTCGGCATCGCGGCGCATAAGAGTTTTTTGACTTACGTGGCCACAGTCGTCGAAGTCGAAGTAAACGACCAGGGCGAAATCCGCATTCCACAAGTTGATTACGCGGTGGACGCCGGGCTGGTGGCGAATCGGACAATCACGACGGCGCAATTTGAGGGGGCAGCGGTTTTTGGCACCAGCATTGTGCGCACGGGAGAAATCACCGCGAAAAACGGCGTGATTCAACAGTCGAACTTCAACGATTATCCCGTCGCGCGGATCAGTGAGGCGCCAAAGCAGACCAACGTCCACATCGTTGACAGCTCCGCGCCGCCCGCGGGAGTTGGTGAACCGGGCGTGCCGCCGTTTGTTGCGGCATTCTGCAACGCAATTTATGCCGCCACCGGCAAGCGGATGCGGAGCCTGCCGCTCTCTTCGAGCGGACTTTTCGGATAGTCGCTCGTTTGGTATGGGAGAATCAACAAGTCATGGACAACGAGAAAAATCGACAAGTGCAGCCAGAGCCGCATGGCGCGGACATTACGCCGGCCAGCAAAAGGCAGGAGACGCCCGAAAAGGGCGTTTCACGGCGTGAATTTGTAGGCTTTGCAGCCGCATCCCTGATCTTCGCCGGCATCAAGGATCCACTTGCGCCGGTGGACAGCAAGAATGGAATCCCCTACCGGACGCTGGGGCGGACTGGCGAAAAGGTTTCGCTGGTGGGACTTGGCGGCTATCACCTGGGCAAGCAAGCGGACCCGCAGGAGAGCCTCCGCATTATCCGCACGGGCCTGGATGAGGGCGTAAATTTTCTCGACAACTGCTGGGACTACAACGGCGGCGAGAGCGAAGTCCGGATGGGAAACGCCTTGCGCGACGGCTACCGGCAAAAAGCGTTTCTGATGTCCAAGATTGACGGGCGTACAAAGGCCGCGGCCACCAACCAGATCAACGAGTCCCTGAAGCGCTTGCAGACCGACCGGATCGACCTGATGCAGTTTCACGAAGTGATTCGTGAAACGGACCCGGATCGAGTTTTCGCAGAGGGCGGCGCGTTGGAGGCGGTGCTCGAAGCAAAAAAGGCCGGGAAGATCCGCTATATCGGGTTCACAGGTCACAAGAGTCCGGAAATTCACTTGAAAATGCTGACCACCGCTTCCCAGCATAAGTTCACGTTTGACGCCGTACAGATGCCGCTGAACGTGATGGATGCGCACTTCGACAGTTTCGAAAAGAAGGTTTTGCCCGTGCTGCTGAAAAGCAACATCGGCGTCCTGGGCATGAAGCCGATGGGCGACCACGTGATCCTGGAAAGCAAAACGGCCTCGCCCGTGGAATGCCTGCATTACACGATGAATCTACCGACGAGTGTGGTGATCACAGGCTGCGACTCCCTTTCGATACTGCAACAGGCCCTAGCGGCGGCGCGCAGTTTTCAACCGATGAATTCTGCCGCGGTTTCGGCGCTTCTCGCAAAGACCGCGCAGGCCGGCGAAGCGGGAAAATTTGAACTGTACAAAACTTCTCACCACTTCGATGGCACCTTTGCCAACCCCCAGTGGCTTGGATAGGAATACCGCGATTTATTCACACCAAGAAAAGGAAAAGAGGAAATGCTCGAATACATCAATATTGAAGGTACAACTATAAAAAGTTCGCGTATTGGACTGGGCACATGGGCCATCGGCGGCTGGATGTGGGGCGGAACGGACGAAAAAGAGTCCATCCGCACGATTCACGCGGCGCTGGACCAGGGGATCAACCTGATCGACACGGCGCCGATTTATGGCCAGGGGCGCTCGGAAGAAATCGTGGGGGAAGCCCTTCGTCAATACGGCCGCAGGGACAGCATTGTCCTGGCCACCAAAGTGGGGATCGACTGGACGACGGGCACGATCGAACGGAACTCCAGTCGCGAGCGGATTTTGAAGGAGTTTGACGACTCGCTGAAGCGGCTGCAGACCGACTACGTTGACATTTACCAGGTTCATTGGCCGGACCCCATCGCGCCGATCGAGGAGACGGCCGCGACGCTGCGGGAACTTTTCGAGCAAGGGAAGATTCGCGCCATCGGAGTGAGCAACTATTCGCCGGCCCAAATGGAGCGCTTCCGGGCCGTTGCGCCGCTTCACACGAACCAGCCCCCCTACAATCTTTTCGAACGGGAAATCGAGGCCGACGTTTTGCCGTACACGCTTAAGCATCACATCACCTCGCTTACCTACGGCGCCATTTGCCGCGGATTGCTGAGCGGCACAATGCGCGCCGACCGGCAGTTTTCGAAGGACGATTTGCGCAAGTCCAGCGATCCGAAATTCCAGGCTCCGCAGTTCGCGGAATACCTGGAAGCGGCGAGGAGGCTGGACACCTATGCCCGCGAAAAATTCGCAAAACGCGTGATTCACCTGGCGGTTCGCTGGCTGCTCGATCAGCCGGGAGTCGGAACGGCCTTGTGGGGCGCGCGCCGTCCCGACCAATTGGCGCCGATTCCTGAGGTGAGCGGTTGGAAGCTGACGAAAGCCGATTTCGAGGCGATTGACGCCATTGTGCGTGAGAGTGTCCGCCATCCGGTAGGGCCGGAATTCATGGCGCCGCCGGCGAGGAAGATTCCACAGGAAGTGTAGCAGTCGCGCGCCGTCAAGCACGATTCGGGAACGATCGAGAAAGAGCAGGTAACTGTTGTGAACAGTCGAAGCTGGAGTTGTGCGGGCCTTTTTCTGCTTGCGGTGGCGGCGGCCGGGCGCCTGAATATTCCGGACGCGCCGCCAGCGGAAGCGCGTTCGGGAAGCAACGTGGTTTCGTTGAAACTGCACGCGACCGTGAACGCCGAGGGCCGAGACTCCTTTGCTTACAACGGTAAAAATGCCGCCCCTGTAATCCGAGTTTATCCCGGCGACAATTTGAAGATTGACTATGAAAACGACCTTCCCGTTCACTCGACGGAGAGCTGCGCGATTTCTCCCTGCAAGAACATGACGAATCTGCATTTTCACGGGCTGGAAGTATCGCCGCAGGCGCCGCAAGATGATGTGATTGACATGATGGCCATGCCTGGCGAAACTCTGCACTACCTCGTCAAAATTCCGGCGGACCATCCCCCTGGACTTTTTTGGTATCACACGCACCCGCACGGGGAGAGCCACCGCCAGGCGCTGGATGGGATGTCCGGTGCAATCGTAATTGAGGGCATGGAGCGGTATGTCCCCGAAGTTCGCAACTTGCGGGAGCAGGTGCTTGTGGTGCGCGGGGAATCGATCGAACATTCCGCCGACACCGCCGCTCTTTTGCGCCGCGTGGACGCGCAGCCACCCTCGTGCGGAAGCGAATCGGAAGCGACCGAGCGCGTTTTTACGGTCAATGGCGAGGTTCGGCCGACGATCGCGATCAACCCTGGCGAACGGCAGTTCTGGCGAATCGTGAATGCGTCAGCGGATCAGTACATTGATGTGCAGCTTGATAAGCATAAACTCGAAATCGTCGCGCTGGACGGCATGCCGTTGGCTTATCACGATCCGAAGCATCCGACGAAAGTTGTGGAGCATGCGCTAGTGTCGCCAGCTGGGCGGTTGGAGGCAATTGTCACCGGGCCGGACGCTGGGGCGCACGCGATGCTCCGGACATTATGCGTGGACACGGGATCCGCGGGCGACCCAAACCCGGCGATGGTGTTGGCCGACCTGCAGGCTGGCGCTTCGGCCCTACCTCAACCTCCAAAAAACAATCGCAAGCTGGCGCCACCGGAATTCAAATCAATCGATCTTCAGCGGTACGAGAGTTCGCAGCCGGACTTTACCGTGGTATTTACGGAAGACAAGAACGGCTTCTATGTGAATGGCAAGAAGTATGAGCCGGATGCGGAGCCGATGACTCGCGCGCGAGTCGGGACGTATCAACACTGGCGGATTCTAAATGACTCGGCGGAACTGCATCCGTTTCATATTCACCAGACGCATTTCCTGGTGTTCGCCGAAGAGGGGAAGCCGGTGGAGAATCCCGTGTGGCTGGACACGGTGAATATCCCGGTCGGCGGGACGGTGGACGTGGTGATGGATTTTACCAATCCCCTCATCAAGGGGATGTCGCTGTTTCACTGCCATCTGCTGAATCATGAAGACAAAGGAATGATGGCGAAGATCCTCTTCGAATGAAGCCCTGTCGGTTCGGAAATATACAAACAGCCAGTGCAGCGAAAAAAGGCGGGCGAGTGCCGCTCACGGCTGGACAGATTCTTCGATGGTGAGGAACTGATCGGCCTTTACGGCGCGCAGCGTTTGGCGAATGCCGGAGGGCCACTTGATTTCGATGTCGGCGGATTTTGCGGAGCCCAGGCCGAAATGCAGGCGCTTGTCATTTGAGGAGAGATAGCTTCCCGCGGCCGTGGCGAAGCGCACTTGACCATTCATCTGGACACGGGCGCCAAAGCCATCGCGATTGCTTTTTCTGCCACGTAGGGTGATGGTGAGCCAGTGAGAAGTTCCTCCGCGGTTCATAAAAGCCTGCGGATGGTCCCCCAGGGACGTGGCCACGGCGTCGATCCAACCATCGTTGTTCAGATCGCCGAATGCGGCGCCGCGGCCCGCGACAGGCACATCCGAGCCGGCATCTCCCTTTTCAAAATGCCCGTTGTGATTCACTGCAAGCAACGGCGGATCCTTATATCGAAGCGAACTGTCGTACTTTTCCACGTTGTCGAAGACATGGCCCTGGACGATAAAGGCGTCTTTCCAGCCGTCGTTGTCAAAATCCTCGAGCCCGACGCCCCAGCCGGAAGATTTTCCGGAGAGCGCTCCGAAACCGGATTCGAGTTCCTGGGCGCTGAAGGCGCCGTGGCCATCATTGTGAAACGCAACGTAGGGCTGGTGCGGAAGTTGCGTAACGAGAAGGTCGGGCAGGCCATCATTGTCGTAATCCTGGAAGACGACACCCATCCCGGAAAGCATATTGCCATCGCTGGTCAATGCGGCGCCGGAATCGAGCGCGCATTCGGTGAAAGTGCCGTTGCCATTGTTGTGGAAGAGAAACTGATTGGTGACGTCGCTGGCCACAAAAATATCGGTGAAGCCGTCACCGTCGTAATCGGCGAAGGCGACGCCCAGGCTGTGGCCCTTTTTTGCCGCAATGCCGGAGGGGACGCTGACGTCTTCAAATGTTCCGTCGCCGCGATTGTGGTACAGGATGTTGGTGATGGCGGGAAATTCCGTGGGCGGGCAGTACATGGCGTTTTCATTGCCGCAGGTTTTGCTGTTGGAAACGGTCCAATCGAGATAGCGGGTGACGAACAGATCGAGGAGCCCGTCGTTGTCGTAGTCAAAAAAGCCGGCGGAGACGGACCAGCCGCCCGCCGCTACGCCGGCTTTCGCGGTGACGTCCGTAAATGTGCCGTCGCCGTTATTGTGGTAGAGAATGTTTTTGCCGAAGTTGGTCACGTAGATGTCTGGATAGCCGTCGTTGTCGTAATCCCCAACGGCCACGCCCATCCCGTAATCGCCATCGTCCACATTTGCGAGCCCGGCCTCGCGGGTGACATCCGTGAAGCTGCCGTCCTTGTTTTGCCGATACAAGCGGTTCCAGTAGGAAGGCTCGTGGCGATCAAAATTCGGGAGCCTGGGAAGGGGATCCCGGACATGGCCGGCGTTCACAAGGAAAATATCCAGCAGGCCGTCGTTATTGTAATCGAGGAGCGCGACGCCGCCGGGCATGGTCTCGATCAGGTATTTTCTGGTGGTCGGCGAGTTGCGGAGAACGAAATCAATGCCTTTGGGAGTACGAACATCGAATCGCGGTCCGGGTACGGGGGACTGTGCAAGCAAACTGAACGCGCAGAACAGTGACAGCGCGCCAGCTTTGGTAAATCGTGCCGTAGGCAATTCGAATATCTCGCTGTGAACTTCTCCGGAATAGACTGCGTGAAATCCGTTTCCGGATCAAGTGAGGCGGCTGCGAGTGAAGCCTCAGTTCACGCGCAGGATTTCCAGGTCGCTGCCTTGTGGATCGTCGTTCAGCTCCAGCGTCAGCACGTGCCGGCCCGGATCCACGGAATCCGTCAACTTGTCCGCCTTGTGTTTCACGGTGATGTTGGCCGACGCGCCCTGCCAATCATAAACTTCCAGGTGAATAGTTTTCCACCAGGGAAGATATTTGCCATTTCGCTCGCCAACGTGCAGTTCGAGCCCCGAGGGCGTTACCTCGCACGAGAAATCAACGCGCAGGAATTCGCCGCGCGTGTAGGCCATGGTCTTGCCGTCGTCCAGATATACCGATCCGCGACAATCTTTGCCGGGATATACGCGCAGAGTAAGCGGGCCCTGGGGTTTCTCTTCGGTGCTCTGTACGAGCGGCTGCAAGGGAATGATCGAACCTTCCCTGACATAGACGGGAAGAACGTCCAGCTTCGGCTGGATGAATGGCGCAGCCGCGGTTGAGCCGACTTGCGTTGCCGGTGCTTGAATTTTTTCTCCTGTCCAATAGTCGTACCAAATGCCCGGAGGGAGCTTGAGAGCATAGGCATCCGGTTGCTCTGGGAACGGCGGCGGGGCGACGAGCAGGTCGGGGCCAAACAGAAATTCGTTGCCCGCTTGAATATCAAGGGGCTGCAGATCTTTTGTGGCGCGAGGAAATTCAAGGAACAGGGGCCGGACGACAGGCAAGCCGGTGCGTGAAAGTTCTTCGACCAGGGTGTAAAGATAGGGCATCAGGCGGTAACGCTCTTCGATATAGCGGCGGCGAATGGCTTCCTGCTCGGGTCCATGCACCCAGACTTCCTTGTCGCCTGAGCCTTTGTCTGTGTGATTGCGATCGATGGGTTGGAACGTGGCGAGCTCGGTCCAGCGCGTGAGCAAGGCCGGTCCGGGAGTACCGATGAAACCACCGACATCCGCGCCGCTCAGTCCAAAGCCGCTCAACCCTAAATTCAAGAGCATCGGGGTGGTCAAACGCAGATGATCCCAGGAAGCGGTATTGTCGCCGGTCCAGGTGGCCGCATAACGCTGGCCACCGGCGTAGGAGGCCCGGGTCAGTACGAAGGGCCGCGAGTCCGGTTCCAGTTTCCGCAATCCTTCAAAGGTGGCGCGAGAATTCTCCATTCCGTATACGTTGTGAATTTCCAGGTGCTTTGCGGTTCGGTGCCGGAAGCCGGGTTCTTCGATGCGGTGCTGGACATTGTCCGGCATCGTCAGGTTGTCGGTCAGAAAAACGCTCGGTTCGTTCATGTCGTTCCAAAAACCGGCGAGACCTTCCGACAGCGGCTGTTTGTAAAGCGAGCCCCACCAATCCCTGGTCTTTTTCTGCGTGAACTCCGGGAAAACCGAAGGCCCCGGCCAAACCGTGCCGACATACACCGAGCCATCGGGATTCTTTACAAAGTTGTCGCCGGCGAGTCCCGTGTCGTACGGCAAGTAGCCGGCGCCGGGGAGGCGCGCGATGTGCAGATCGGTGATCGCCACAACGTGGAAGTCTTCACGTTTCAGGTCGGAGAGCATCTGCTCGAAATGAGGGAAACGCTCCGTGTCCACCGTGAAGGGGCGATGATCTTTCTGGAAGTCTATGTCCAGGTAGATGACATCGGAGGGAATCTTGTCGGCGCGGAGACGGGAAGCAATTTCGCGCACGCGGGTTTCGGTTTCGTAACTGAAACGCGATTGCTGAAAGCCCAGCGACCACATCGGGGGAAGCGGCGGCAAGCCCGTAAGCCAGGCGTAGGTTTGAACGACCTGCTTCGGGTCCGGCCCATAGAGGAGGTAATAGTCGATCGAGCCGCCCTCGGCGCCAAACGAATAGACACTGCGCTCGCCTCGGCCGAAATCAAAACTGGTAGACCAGGTGTTGTCGAGCAAGAAACCCATGGAACGCCCGCCGCGCATCGTCAGGAAAAATGGGATGCTCTTGTAAATGGGGTCCGTCGAATCCTGGAAGCGGAAAGCATCCGTATTCCAGAGACGGAAAGACTGGCCGCGGCGGTCGAGCGGCCCCACTTTGTCACCCAGGCCAAAATAGTGTTCATCGGACGGCATTTTTTTGAATACGCGAAAGGCGTCCGCGTGGAATTCCGCCGGCCATCCTTCGGCGTCTTCCTGAAGCACGTTGCCTTGCAAATCGGTAATGGAGAGCCGCAGGGTGGCGCGCTCGATCCGGACAATCAGGGATTTTGTGTGAAAGCCGAAGTTGCCGGAGGTGGAATCAGGAGTTACTTCAACATGTTGCTGACGAATTTCTGCCGGAACGGCCCAGGAGGCGTCTTCCGGCAGTTCGCCGTTCGCAGCAAGGCGAACGCGTAAGACATCATCGCGCAACGCGAGTACTTGCAGAATCATGCCCGCGTGGCGCACTTCCATTCCATTCGGAAAAGCTTTGCTGGTATCGGCCGCTTGCGAATTGTGGGCAGCCTGCTGGTTCTTCGGATTTTCCTGGCCGAACGCGAATGCTACGTGGCTTGCGTGAAAACTGAGACCGAGTGCAAGCATTGCGAACCCAGTGCGCTGCCACATTTCCCTAGCCGATATCGGAATCTTCATTCGTCCGTCCTGGAGAACCGCGAAGGTTCGAACCACTGCTGATGTCCCGTCGCGCCACACAGACGAGGGGAAGGAACTTCAGTTCTTTGCTGGAGATGATCCGCCAACTCGCCTGAATTGATTCTCCGGAGGTTTTCTTTGCCTGCCAAAAACTTCAGCTGGCGAAAACCCGGTATTGGTGGCGGACAGGCTGGGAATAGTTCCTCGACTTCAAACTCATTCTCCCAGCCTGTCTCGCCCGCGCTCTCCCAGGGTAAGGAGGGCGATCTTTCGTGTGCAGCAACCTCTAGAAGTAGAATTTCCCGGCGAATTGCAGGCTGCGAGCCGGGTAAGCTCCCGTTATCACGCCAAAGTTATTGATTTTGGGATCGGGGTTGAAGTCGCCCAGATTGGTGTCCGGAGTGAAAAAGTTCGGATGGTTGAACGCGTTAAAGAGTTCGAAGCGGAATTGGAACCGCTTGGTCTCCGTGATGTTCCACCACTTCTGGAGTCCCATGTCCCAATTCACGAAGCCGGGGGCGCGGAGATTCGAGAGGAACCTTGGTGCGTCCCCAAACGTGAACGGAGCCGGTTGCGAAAATGCGGCCGCATTGATCCAGTTGTTAATGGATTGGTTTGCCGGTACCGGGCTCACTCCCGGAACTACATTTGCGCGCTGGTTGAAATACCCGAGACCGCCGTCGGCATTGTTCTGTGCCGGGTTGATGGAAATAGGCAACCCTGTATGCGCTGTCAGGA
>Ga0210410_10000696_pt1 | contig 34768 bp, 31 predicted proteins | sample IncBWC4MmetaG_FD_161058 | JGI IMG/M metagenome (GOLD analysis project Ga0210410, IMG submission 161058) | Forest soil microbial communities from Barre Woods Harvard Forest LTER site, Petersham, Massachusetts, United States - Inc-BW-C-4-M | ecosystem: Environmental > Terrestrial > Soil >...
GTCGTCGCCCAAATGGGCAACGCCGGCCAAGCAAACTACGTCGCCGCGAAAGCCGGCTTGGTCGGCCTGACCAAAGCCATCGCCATCGAGATCGCCTCCCGCAATATCACTGTAAACGCCGTCGCCCCCGGCTTCATCGCCACACCCATGACGGACGGCCTCTCGGAGAAAGTGAAAGACGAGCTGAAAAACCGCATCCCCCTGGGACGCATGGGCACAGCCCGCGACGTAGCCTCTGCCATTGTCTTTTTAGCGAGTGACGAAGCCGGCTACATCACAGGCCACGTCCTCGATGTCAACGGGGGGCTCTATTTGGCGTAACTGCTCGAGCCCAGTGAAAAAGGCCTGCCAAAGTTGACCTTGCCGGTATGCCTGACTAGAATGGGCAGGTTGCCTGATTGAGTAAATTCGAGTCCGTAGTGCGGCATTGGGTCCGATAGACTGTTAGTGTACGTCAATGCACAATAAGCGATAGCAAATCGCGGAGGACACCGGAATGGCCAGCGTGGAAGAGCGCGTAAAACAAATTATCGTCGAGCAGCTCGGCGTCGATGAAGCCGAAGTGACGCCGACGGCGTCCTTCGTGGACGACCTCGGAGCGGATTCCCTCGACCAGGTCGAATTGGTGATGGCGTTCGAGGAAGCCTTCGGAATCGAAGTTCCCGACGAAGACGCTGAAAAGATGACCACCGTCAAGGACGCCGTCGAGTACATCGACAAGCACGCCAAGGGAAAGTAAGCCACGAAATTATCACCTCAACAGGGAGCATCAAAGACTTGACTCGCCGGGTAGTCGTTACGGGTGTTGGACTTGTCTGCGCGCTGGGCATCGGCACGGAGGAATCCTGGAAAAACCTGCTCGCCGGCCAAAGCGGCGTTGGCCTCATCACGCAATTTGATACCACGGGCTTTGACTGCAAGATCGCCGGAGAAATCAAAAACTTCGATCCCTTCCGGTGGATCGAGAAAAAAGAACTGAAAAAAATGGGCCGCTTCATCCAGGTCGCTCTGGCTGGAGCGGACTTCGCCGTAAAATCGGCCAACTGGAAGCCCGAAGATTCTGACCTTGACGAAGTCGGCGTTTACGTCTCCTCCGGCATCGGCGGTTTCGACATCATTGAGCGTGAGCATCGGAAATTAGTCCAGGGCGGGCCCAGCAAAATCTCCCCCTTTTTCATCCCTTCCGCCATCGTCAATCTCGCTTCCGGACACATTTCCATTCGTTACGGGGCCAAAGGACCGAATTCCGCCACCGCCACGGCCTGCTCCGCGTCCGCCCACGCCATCGGCGATTCCTTCAAGATCATCGAGCGCGGCGCAGCGGAAATGATGATCTGCGGCGGCACGGAAGCCACCATCACGCCCATGGGCATCGGCGGTTTCGCTTCCATGAAGGCCCTTTCCACTCGCAATGAAGATCCCGCGCACGCCAGCCGTCCGTTCGACTCTGGCCGCGACGGCTTCGTCGTCGGCGAAGGCACAGGCATTCTCATCCTGGAATCCCTCGAGCACGCGCAAAAACGCAATGCCCCCATCTTCGCCGAGATCGTTGGCTACGGCATGTCGGGCGATGCCTACCACATCACCCAGCCCGCGGCAGACGGCGACGGCGCCTATCGCGTAATGAAAGCGGCCATCAAGGATGCCAACATCAAACCGGAAGACATCGGCTACGTAAACGCACACGGTACGTCCACCCCCATCGGCGATGTGATCGAAACTCGCGCCCTCAAAAGGGTTTTTGGCGACAATGCCAAGAATGTCCCTGTGAGCTCGACAAAATCGATGACCGGCCATCTCCTAGGCGGCGCCGGCGGCCTAGAAGCCGGCATCAGCGTCCTGGCGTTACGCGACCAAATTCTGCCGCCCACAATCAATCTGGAAACCTCCGATCCCGAGTGCGACCTGGACTACGTGCCAAACGTCGCCCGAAAGGCTTCTGTCGAGTACGTGCTCTCGAATTCCTTCGGCTTCGGCGGCACAAACGCCGCGCTGATTTTCAAACGCTGGGCGGGTAACTAATTGTGCAGCATCGTGATCTTCATCGTGTGTACCGTTCATTAAAAGCATGGGTGCGCCACCCTCGTTTTTTGAGGGTGGCGTCTTCGGCAGGGTTTTCGGAGCAAGGACTAACTTTGTGAACATCATCGTCTGCATCAAACAGGTTCCGGCAAAAGACGCTCCTCTCTCCATCGCCGGAAACTGGATCAAAGAATCCGACATCGGCTTCGAAATGAACGAACCGGATAGTTACGCCCTCGAAGAAGCGCTCCGTCTCAAGGAAAAGCACGGCGGCGAAGTCATAGCCCTATCTATGGGCCCGGAGCGTGTGAAACAAACGATCAAAGAAGCCCTAGCAAAAGGCGCCGACCGCGGCGTGCACATCGCAGACGACAATTTCGCGCAGCTCGATCCGCTAGGCTCGGCAAAAGCATTAGCCGCAGCCATTAGGAAAGAAAAGGTCGAGCTCGTCCTGACGGGCCTGCAAAGCGACGACCACGGTTTCGGCCAAACCGGCGTCCTGCTGGCCGCGCTTTTGGATCTTCCGCACGCCACAATCATCATGCAGATCGAAATCCAAGACGCCAAGATGCGCCTAAAGCGCGAACTAGAAGCCGGCTGGTTCCAGCACATCGAATGCCCGTTACCTGCCGTACTTTCGATCCAGTCCGGTATCAACAAAGTCCGCTACGCCACCCTGAAAGGCATCATGGCCGCCAAGAAAAAGGACCTCGCCACCATGACTCGCGAATCCCTCGGCGTCGCACACGAATCCACGCAAAAAATTGAAAAAATTTACATACCCACGAAAACCAAGAAAACCGAATTCCTCACAGGCAATCCCAAAGAAGTCGCTACCAAGCTGGTCGAAAAGCTCAAGTTCGAAGCGCGGGTAATCTGACATGAAAATCCTGGTCATCACCGAGCTCCGCCAAGGCAAGTGGAACAACGCCAGCTTCGAAACTCTAGCCGCCGCCCAACAAATCGCCGCAGACACTTCCAGTTCGATCAGCGCCCTTGTCATTGGCAAGGGCCTCTCTCGATTCGCGGACGAACTGGCCACAAAAAACGTCGCCGAAGTCCTCGTCGTAGAGCACGCCTTGCTGGAAGCTTATACTGCGGACGGCTACAGCGTGGCCCTCCAGCAAGTTATCAGTACCGTGAATCCCGATCTGGTTTTGTTCCCCCACACCTACCAAGTTCGCGATTTCGCCCCCAAACTCGCCGCCTCCCTCGGCAAAGGAATGGTCGGCGACTCGATCGGCTACCGCAACGAGTCCGGCAAGCTCGTCTTCATCCGCCAAATGTTCCAAGGCAAAACCGCCGCGGACGTCACCTTTCAAGGCGCCTCCCCGTGGTTCGCCTCCTTCCAATCCGGCGCCTTCCGCGCCGATCTTCTGGCCGCGCATCCGTCCGGCAAAGCCCCGGTAAAGGCAATCGCCGTAACGCTAAGCCCCGATCAAATCCGTACCAAGCCCCTCGACCTTTTCAAAGAAGCCAAATCCGCAGTCGACCTAACGCAAGCCCCGCTCATCGTGGCCATCGGCCGCGGCATCAAAGCCCCCGAAAATATTTCCCAGGCCGAAGCCCTCGCCAAAGCCCTCGGCGGAGAAATCGCCGCCTCCCGCCCCATCTGCGACGAAGGCTGGCTCCCTATGGAGCGCCAAATCGGCAGCTCCGGCCAAACCGTCGCGCCCAAACTCTATCTTGCGCTGGGAATCAGCGGCGCCATCCAGCATGTCGTCGGCATGAAAGGCGCCCGCACCATCGTTGCCATCAATAAAGACTCCAACGCCCCCATCTTCGAAATCGCCGACTACGGAGTAGTCGCCGACATCTTCGAAATCATGCCCGCCCTAACCGAAGCCCTGGAAAAAGCAAAATCAACCTAGGCGCCAGGCAGCGGATGGCCGCGTGAGCGCCCAGCCGGTTGAAGTCATCTGCTAAACTATCGATTCACTGTGACCGTCCAACGCGAACAACTCGAAGCCGACGTCCTAATCGTCGGCGCAGGCCCTGCAGGCCTCTCCTGCGCCCTGCATCTAGCCAATCTCATCAAACAACACAGCGAGTCGGGTGCCAAACCCCAGCTATCTGCCGAAAATGTCTACGTCCTCGAAAAAGGCCGCGAGATCGGCGCCCACCAGCTCTCCGGCGCCATCATGAATCCCAAAGCCCTAGCCGAGCTAGTCCCCGATTTCGAAAAGACCGCTCCACTCGACTCTCCCGTCACCGATTCCGCCGCTCTCCTGTTCACCAAAAACTCCTCGTTCCGTTTTCCCATCACTCCGCCGCCATTCCAAAACAAAGGCAACTACGTCGTCTCCCTGAGCAAAATTACGAGGTGGCTAGGCGGCCTGGTCGAAGCCGCAGGCGTCAACGTCTTCAAGGAATTCGGCGGCGCACAACTCATCTACGAAGGCGAAGGCATCGCCGGCGTCATCACCGAAGACAAGGGACTCGACAAAAACGGCAAGCCCAAAGACAACTTCACCCCCGGCTACGAACTCCGCGCCAAAGTCACCGTGCTAGCCGAAGGCCCCCGCGGCTCGCTCACAAAAAAGCTAGTCAGCACGAAAAAGCTCGACAACATCAATCCCCAAAGCTATGGCATTGGCATCAAAGAATTGTGGGACATCCAGCCGGACCGCATCCAGCCGGGCTACGTCGCTCACACGCTAGGCTGGCCCGTCTCGACGGACATGTACGGGGGCGGCTGGATCTACGGCCGCTCCAACAACCGTCTCTCCATCGGCCTGGTGCTGGCTCTCGAATACGCCGATCCCCAATTCGATCCCCACGCCGCATTTCAAACCTGGAAGACACACCCGTTCCTCAAAAAAATTCTCGAAGGCGGCAAACTAGTCCGCTACGGCGCAAAATCCCTGCCTTACGGCGGCTGGTACGCCATGCCCCGCAATTACGTTGACGGCGCCCTCATCATCGGCGACTCCGGCAGCTTCCTCGATTCCCAGCGCCTAAAAGGCATCCACATGGCCATGAAAAGCGGCATGCTAGCCGCCGAAACCATCTTCGATGCCCTAAAAGCCGGTGACGCCACGGCAAAAATGCTGAGCGCCTTCCCCCTAAAAATCGAGCAAAGCTACATCAAAAAGGAACTCTGGCACGTCCGCAATTTCCATCAATCCTTTCAGCACGGCATGTTCCGCGGCTTCTTCCACACCGCGCTCCAACAAATCACCGGCGGCCGCGGCTTGATCGACCCCCTGCGCACCCACGCCGGCTATCAAGCCTACAAAAAAATCAACGGCCGCCCCGCTCCCGAGCGCTTCAAAGGCGACGGCAAACTCACCTTCGATCGCCTAACCGACGTCTATCACTCCGGCACGCGCCACGAAGAAGATCAGCCCTGCCACCTGGTCGTCAGCGACCTAAACGTCTGCGCAACAAAATGTGCAGTGGAATATGGCAACCCCTGCCAATATTTTTGCCCCGCCGCCGTCTACGAAATGGCCAAGCAACCCGACAACTCTCTAAAACTAAAAATCAGCGCCGCCAACTGCGTCCACTGCAAAACCTGCGACATCGCCGATCCCTACCAGATTATCAATTGGGAAGTCCCCGAGGGCGGCGGCGGCCCCAACTATGAAGGCATGTGAGAATCTGCCCGAGAGATACTAAGGATCGTCACCCTGAATCGTCCGCCCCTGGCAACGAAGGAATTCTAGGGCAGCAGGATTGATTGAGGTAGCCAAAGTCGCCCACGTGATCGGAAACCAGCAGCGTGACCCGGTTGAGAAAGGTTCTGCACGTATCGAACAGTTCGCGGCAAATTAGCTTTAAAACGGAATTTTGGCGAGGCACAGCGCAGCCTCGCCTTTGACGCGCGCGAGTTGCGGAACTTGACCATGTGCCGAGCGGCGTGCGCTGCGAAGGTCGTCAGCGGACTTACTTCAATTTCAACGTCAAATGATCGATGTAACTGCTCAGATATCTCTTGGCATTTGCGAAATCGTTTTGGACTCGATGATACTGGTCGGGCGTCGGAAACAGTTCCTTGATAAGTTCAATCCCGCTGCGGCCTTCCCAGGTCCACGCCTCGAACGATGCCTTCGCGTTGCTCTGGATTGCGGATACCTGTTTCTCTTTCCCGATGTCCGCTTCGCTGACGTTCTCGGGAAACAGGACGACGATGTAATCGCCACTCGGAGTGGCCCCCGTGAAGCCCAGGTCGTCCATCATCTTGCGCGAAACCTCGCCCAGATGGCCCGCGGGGCCCACGTCGGCGACCATACCGTAGGCAATGGAGGGCGACTCGCCATTCTTGATCACCACCGCGCTGTTGGTCAGTTTCAAGCCGAATTGGTCTTCTGGCGGATTCAGTACCACCCATGGATGTTTTTCGGCGTCGGCCCAGCCGGGCGTGATGGCCGGAATGTAGAAACCAGTGTTGGGTCCCGAGGCGCGGACAATTGGGTTGCCCGATTTATCGGTTTTGATGCCCGCCCAGTGCACAACCTTGCTCCAGTCATCCTGCGAATCTTTTTTCGCGCGGCCGTCAACGTACAAAACACAAACGGCCGATTTGCTTTTGGCCTCCAGGTCACTCAGCTTCGTGACGCCGTACTTCTTGAAGATCGCGTCCAGCGCGTCTTTCGCGTCCTTGGCCTCCTTCGCTGCCTTATCCGCGCTAGCCTGATTTGGAGCGGGAGTCTTGCCCGCAGCCGGCTGAGCTGCGGCGGCGGCCTTCGGCTCCAGCCCCTTGGCCTTGTGAAGGTCGCGGAACAACTGGCAGCCCGCGGTCAGCGCCCAATCCTCTTCCTTCTTCGAGTGCGCGTATTTCGTGACGCCCGGATTGCCGACCGCGTTGGCCAGAGAATCCTTCCCCAGACCATGACCGTACCCGTTCCAGGAGGCGTCCGTGGGGGGATGATAGGCGTGCGCGGAGCCGTCCAGATCTTCCGAAAGATTGGACACGCGGAAAACGATGGCGCCGGCCACGCCCCAAATGTTCAGCCTGTTCCACAACCGATGTTTGTCTTTCAAATGCAGGTCCGAGAGCCGCACGGACTCGACCAAATGCGATTTCGATTCGTGATGTCTTACCAGGTAGTCGAAATCCAACGGATCGAGCATGCGCGTAACATCATATGCGGCGTCATCGTTGAGGCCGAGGCTGCCGGGCGTGTCGCCACGGGACGTCAGGGTGTCGGGATCGGCCGCGTCGTTGCGCCCCAACGGCCCGGGCGTGCGCGGCGCGGTGAACCTCGAAAATGGATTGTGATTGGTCGGCCCCGGACGGCGTCCTCCCATCCTGCTCACCTCGGTGCGCGGATTATATCGCTGCGATTCCGGGACGCAAAGCGAATCTCGCCGCTAATTTGCGCCGGCGTCCATGGATCGGGCAGCAGCGAGGGAACAAGTTGCCCGAGCCTGTCCTTCGCCAAGAATCAAAACGACCCCTGAAAACCTCATTTCGCATTTAGCCGGAATTTCCGTTTTGACTTCCCGGCAAACCCGATCAGATTTTGTTCTCGAGTCAGCAGTTCGGTCTCGAACCAGTGCCAGGTCGAGGTCCGTGCCGCGCCTCGGTCTCAGATTCTGTGCAAACTGATCAAGCGAAACGTCGAGTCGGCTGCCAGTCGTTCGGCGTCGTTGAGATCCTCGTAGCCCGCCAAACGACTGTAGACCGACTGGCGCAGTAGATCGACGATCTAACTCGCGAACCATTCGTGGAGTTCAAATTGGAAATGTGGGCTTAGACAAAACTCGGTTCGCGACTCCACTCTTGATTTGAGGCTCCCGCGGAATTTCCAGCACTCGAGAATCTGCAGGAGGCCGCCACAGGGGACAGAAAGGCGCCATCGTTATCTGAAAAACCTATCACCAATGTCTCACCACCGAAACAATGCGCGGAGCCAGGCGGTGTTCCCAACAATAGGACAGGACTCGATTTCTTTCCCGCGAAAGCCGCTCACCGCCCGTTCCCCTCAGCTCCCTCGCGTCCACAACTTCCTGAAGAACGACCGCACGCGATCGACAACCGAGCCCTGCGCTGGTACTGGCGCAGCATTCGCTGGAGCACTTGCGACGGGCGGCGGCGTCGCGACAGCCGTTGTTACCGTCTCACCCTCCACTCGCCCCTGAAATATCAGCGTGGGCCTCACTCGCACTCGCCTTACGATCACCATCAACCGCGGGTCCGGTTCCGGCTGCACCTTCGCGCTCGCATCAAATCGCAAGGGCGGCATATCCACGGTGTAAATCGGCTCCTCCTTCTTGGAAGGTTTTTCACCGGTCCCAGCCGCGTCGCCCGAATTCCCAGCCGTTTCGCCCTTAGCGCTCTCCACGGTTGTGGGAGGCATTTCATTTCTCGGCAACGGAATCACCGGAGCCTTCGCAATCTGCAATTCACACTTGCAATGTCCCGCACCGTTTCCCAGCGCATCGATTTGCCCGTTCGCCAGCGTCACATCTCCGCCCTGCGGCACCATCACGCTCTGCCCGCTCAACTGTTGCTCCAATCGCATCGCCCCTCGATAGGTGCGAACGCACATGATTCCCGCGCTCTCGAATCCCACAAGAAAGTCTCTCGGCTCATCGCCAATCGCCACCGGCTGCCCCTGAATCTGCGCCGTATACACGCTCAGCGCCGGTTCCCGTTCCAAGCGCGCATGGATCGCTCCACTATCGAGCGCCACCGTCACTGCTCCGCCCGATTTCAATACCGAAAGATGCGCCGGTCCGCAAATGGAAATCTGCCCCCCTTCGACAAGGCTAATCCGCGCTTGCCCGGACTTCACTCGCACGTCGCTTCCGCTGCGCAGAATCGTCTTCACCTCCCCGCTAACCACTTCCACGCTCATCGGCCCTGTCACCGCGATGTCTTCGCCATCGATTAGGCCTACAGCATCGCTCACCAGCTGGTCTGGCGGCGTCGCGGCCGCAACAAAAAAGCCGGCGCAGACCATCACGCACACCACCGCGAAGAGCCGCGCCCGTCTCACCGATTCACGAAAATAATCCGTCAGCAGCACTCTCAATGACTCTCCCGCAACCCGGCCAAGAAACTCTCGCCTATACTATACGTCACGTCGCCTCCCCAGCAGGCGCGCCAGAAACCATGACTCCACCCGACGCCACCAGACCAGCACGACCCCATCCCGCGGACGATTCCGCCAAAGAAATCACACGCGATCCGGTCAGCACGCACTTCGACACCCACCTTCCCGACCTCCCCTGGTCCCGTCGCATGCAAATCCCCTTGATCGCCGCCGCCGTTTACACGGTGATTCGCATTCTGGGCCCTACGTTGCGCTACGAAGTCCTCGGCTGGCAAAACGCCGAGCGCGTCTACGCCCGAGGCCAGCGCTGCATCTGGGCCTTCTGGCACCGCATCATCATTCCCATTGTATGGTGGCACCGCAATCACGGCGTCGTCGTGATGAACACCACGGCCTTCGACGGCCAGTGGACCCGCAAAGTCATCGAATGGCTTGGCTTCGGCACCGCCCAGGGAAGTTCGTCGCGCGGCGGCCTCCGCGGGCTTGCCGTCATGGCTCGCCGTCTCGAAGAAGGAGTCGACTGCGCTTTTACCATCGACGGCCCCCGCGGCCCTCGTTACGTCGCCAAGCCCGGCCCGGTAATGCTAGCCAGAAAAACCGGCTGTCCCGTCCTAGTCTTCCATATCGGCGTCAACCGTGGAAAAACCTTCGAAAAAACCTGGGACCACTTCCTCCTACCCGCCCCTTTCGCCCGCGCCGTAATCCTGTTCGCTCCGCCCATCTATGTCCCGCCCGACGCCAACGCTGACGTCCTGGAATCCAAGCACGCCGAAATGCAGCGGGAACTAGAACGCGTCCGCGACATCGCCGAATCCTGGTTCTCTCTCAGCGAAGCCGATCGCCAAAATTTTCGCACCGAATTTTCACGCTGCAATAGCTAAAGGTAGGAGCCGGTAGGGAAGGGGCTGGCCCCTCCCGCCCAGGCTAAATGCCACCTCTTTTTTGACGCTTCACAATCTCCTAATTCCCAGACCGCTCCCCCAGCTTCACAGCTACATCCATCTTCTTCCCACCTCTATACACGGTGACACTCACCGTATCCCCCGGCCTCTTCCGATTCAAGACCACATTCAAATCAAACTGATTCGCAATCTTCTGCCCATCGACCGCCACAATCACATCTCCCCCCGTAGCAATCCTCCGCATCCCCGCCATCGCCGCGTGGTCTCCACCATGCAACCCCGCCGCCGCCGCCGGCCCGCCACGCGTTACTTCCTCGATCAATAATCCGTCTTTCACAGGAAGATCAAGCGCCTCCGCAAGCCATCCGCCCACTTCGAGAGTCTGCGCCCCAAGAAACGCCTGCCGCACCCGCCCTTCCGTCATCAAATCGTGCGCAATCCGCTTCGCCGTATTCACCGGAATTGCAAACCCAATCCCCGCCGTAGTCCCGCTAGGCGTATAAATCGCGGAGTTAATGCCAATCACCTCGCCATGCGAATTAATCAAGGGCCCGCCCGAGTTTCCCCGATTGATCGCCGCATCCGTCTGAATCGCCTCATCAATATAGGTCGTTTGGCTGGTCTGCACCGTCCGCCCCAAAGCGCTAACAACTCCCGTAGTCAAGGTGCTCTGAAACCCAAACGGATTCCCAATGGCCAAGACTTTTTGCCCCACCTGCAACTTCGCCGAATCCCCCAATGGCAACGCTACCAACGGCTTTCCCTTTGGTTCAATCTTTATCAACGCCACATCATTGCGCTGGTCCGCTCCAATGAATTTCGCCGGATACCGCGACTGGTCGCCGAGCACCACTTCAATCGACTGCGCTTCCTGCACCACATGAAAGTTCGTCAAAATATACCCGCGCGGGTCAATCAAAAACCCCGACCCCGCTCCTTCCACAGGCACAGGATCCATGAAAAAATCGTATTCCGTAGCCTTCGTCAGAATATTCGCCACCGCCGACGAAGCCTCCCGGTAAACCCGCACATTAATCGACTCATCGTCAGTGAGCGCCGCGTCACGCCCAGAAAACTCCGTGACTCCCGTCCCCAGGGGCAAGGCCTCCACCTTCCTCGGCTGTCGCTCTCCCCATCGCCCCCCAGCCCAATACGCCCCCGCAATAATCACCACCGCCACAACAAACAACCGCACCGCATTCGACGCTTTTCCCGCATTCATGTTGACAATCCTTCCTCGACCGCGCTTAACACAAACGATACCACACCAAAATTCCCGCGCGGAATCTGTAGTGGCAGGTCTCGAGCCCTGTGCTTTTCTGTCTGTTTCTTTCCTCTTAGACGCCTGCCGCTGCCCCGTGCCGCAACTTGGCAGCCAACTCCCCCACCTGCCGCCGCGTCTCCTCCAACGACCCCGAGCAATCAATCTTCTCCGTAGCGTACTGCAACTTCTCCACCGCAGGCATCTGTGCCGCAATGCGCCGCCGCGCCTCAAGCTCGCTCAATCCTCGCCGAAGCAGTCGCTCCACCTGCTGCTCCGGACGGCACCACGCCACCACCAATCCATCCAAATTCTTCTGATAACCGGCTTCCACCAGGAGCGCCGCCTCCACAAACACCGCATCCCGAACCCCGCCTTTCTCCCATTCACCAAATTGTCGAACCATCTCCTCTTCGACACGCGGATGCAAAATCCCATTCAACCGCTCCAGTTTCCCCCGGTCCGCAAACACCATCGCCCCCAGCTTCTTCCGATCGATCCGTCCGTCCGCCCCGGTAACGCCCGTACCAAATTCCCGCACTATCGCGCCATAACCGGGCGTCCCCGCCTCAATTAAGGTGTGCCCCAACCCATCCGCATCCAGCACATTAAATCCCATCTCGCGCAACATGTCCGCAACCGCGGTCTTGCCGCTGGCGATGCCCCCGGTAAGTCCGAGTCGCAACATGGTCTGCTTTAGCGCCTACCCGAACTAGACGGCCCGCCCGCCGAAATCGTCCTCGGTATCGCCTTTGCGCGCCGCAGCCGCGCCGCCCTCACCGTATTGCTCATCAACATCGTTATCGTCATCGGCCCCACCCCCCCAGGCACGGGCGTAATCGCCCCCGCCACACTCGCCGCATCCGGATGCACATCCCCCACAAGCGCATTTCCCTTAGCCCGAAACTTCTCGAGCCGCTGAGGGAAGTTCCTGAACAGTCGCTCCGCCTCCCGAGCATCCGTCACGCGATTCGTCCCGACATCAATCACCGCAGCGCCGGCCCTTATCCAGTCCGCCTGCACAAACCCGGCCTTCCCCATCGCCGCCACCACAATATCCGCTCCGCGCACCACATCCGACAAATCCCGCGTCTTCGAATGGCAAATCGTCACCGTCGCATTTGCATGCATCAAAAGCAAAGCCATCGGCTTCCCCACAATATCGCTTCGCCCCAAAACCACCGCGTTCGCACCCTCAATCGGAATTTCGTTTCGCCGCAAAATCTCCATGCACCCCGCTGGCGTGCAAGCCACCAACCCCGGCCGCCCGCTCACCAGCCGCCCCAGATTCACTGGATGAAACCCATCCACATCCTTCGCCGGATCCACCGCCTCCAGTACCCTCTTCGTATCCACCTGCGGAGGCAAAGGCACCTGAATCAAAATCCCATCCGTATCATTGTCCCGGTTCAAATCCTCCACAATCGCCAAGAGTTCCGCCGTACTCGCGCTACCCGCCGGCGTGATCAACCCACTGCCCATCCCCAACCGCTCGCAAGCCGCAATCTTGCTCTTCACGTACATCTCGGAAGCCGGATTCTCCCCCACCAATACCGCCGCCAATCCCGGCCGTATCCCGGCTGAGGAAAGGATCGCCACCTCATCCTTCAATTCCGCAAAAATCGCATCCCGAATCTTCGCCCCATCCAGTATTCGTGCCGTCATTCCATCCCCTGTAGTGGCCGGTCTTTAGACCGGCTCTTTTAGAATCTTGCCGTCTTAGAGCCGCCTGCTAGATGTTTCCACGAGCAACGAAGGTAACAAATTGTCCCCCAATTCGCCCCCCTCTGTCACCTCAGCCAAAGCCTTCACTGGCGTAGCTGTTCCGACGAGTACGCCAATCCGCTCTGATTGCTAGCGGTTAGGACGGGTGTATCTTGAAGCAAGGAGGTGGAGATGCGGCGAACATATTTTCTCATTGTTGTAGTCTTCGGAATGGCGGCGGCTACCTTTGCGCAGACGACTTCGTCAGACTCACAGTCACTCGAGGCATTGCTGACCGAAGTCCGACAGCTTCGTAAGGACTTGCAGATTTCACTCACGAGAATGGAAGCGCCCAAATTCTGCTATCGCGGTTGCAAATTCAGGAAGTGGCCGTTTCGCGTGCGTCACAACACTTGGATGACGCTCGCTCCAAGCTCGCAGAAGTTCAAGTCGTCCTGAGGAGTGAAGCGGCCGAGATCAAGCATTTCGAGGAGGCCCCAAACAACGGAGACAATGCAGCGCAGTTCGAAATTGCGCAGAACCGCGCCAAGTCTGACCTGGAAGCCTCAACGAATCTCGCGCAGCAACGCCAGTCGACAGAAACAGATGCCGAACTGCAACTGCGAATGGAACAGGACAAACGCAGCAGGCTCGAATCACAATTGGACGAACTTGTTGAGAAAACAGGTAGCCCGCGCGAGCAACCGGGTCGCGTTCCGCGCTGATTCGGTCGATTCGGCCGAAAAGACTACACCTTTGCTCTAGCGCCCGCTGAGTCGTGCTATCTGCAGGTGACCTACCTTCCAAACCGTCATCCCTCGCGGAGCGAGGGACCTGCTTTCTTTTCTCGTCCTCCGCGCGTCTCTCGGCACCCCGCGCCTCTGCGTTATCTTTTTCCTCGCTCCCTCTCCCCGTCTTATAATCTCCCGCATGTCCACCGGCCCCATTTCCTGCGCGCAACCGCAGCCTCACCTTAGCATCCAGTGCGTCAACATCTTCGTGCGCAACCACGATCGCAGCATCCGCTTCTTCGTTGAGCAGCTCGGCTTCCACCTCGCCTACGACGCCAAACTCCAATCCGGCGAACGCCTTGTCGCCGTCTCCCCTCCAGATGGTTCCACGGTTCTAGCCCTCATAGCTCCCAAGCCGAACACCCGCGAATACAAACTGATCGGCCGTTCCACCAATGTCGTCTTCATCACCGAAGATGTCCTCGCAAAGTTTCAGGAATGGTCCAAACGGGGCGTCCGCTTTCACACTACTCCGCGCCTCAAGCGCATAAAGTATGACTCCGAGATGGGCTCTGGTTCCCCGCGCGCCGATTCCCCAATTCTCGGTGTAGAAAGTACGGTATGGGGCAGCGTCGTCGCGCGTTTCCGCGACATCGACGGAAACTCTTTCTATCTGGTCAGCTTTGACGAAGTGACCCACGCCCTTGAAGCCCAACGCCTCGCTACTGCCGCAAAACTCGAAACCGAACGCCGCGCGGCACAGGAGCTCGAAATCGCCAACGAAGTCCAGTGCCGTCTTTTTCCGCAGATTCGCCCGCCGATCCACGCTCTCGATTATTTCGGTCACTGCTTTCCGGCACGCGCCGTCGGCGGCGACTATTACGACTTTCTTGACCTTGGTCCCGACCGTTTCGGCCTGGTCATCGCCGACGTTTCCGGCAAAGGCATCGCCGCTGCTCTGCTCATGGCCAATCTACAAGCGAATCTCCGAAGCCAGTGCTCCATCTGTCTTGATCAGCCGCAGCGCCTCCTCCAGGCCGTCAATCAACTCTTCTCTCAAAACACTCCCGATGGCTCCTTCGCCACCCTCTTCTTCGCCGATTACTACGCAGCCTCCGGCCGCCTCCGCTACGTTAATTGCGGCCATCTGCCGGCTCTCATCCTCCGCAGGGACGATTCGATCGACCGCCTCGGCGCCACCGCCACGGTTCTCGGCATTTTCAAAAAATGGGATTGTGAAATCGGCGAGCGCACCTTACGCCCCGGCGACACCCTGGCCCTCTACACTGACGGAATCACCGAAGCCTTCAACGAAAATCGCGACGAATTCGGCGAAGACCGCCTAATCGAATCCCTCCGCCGCCATAGCAGCCTCCCCTCCCAATCCCTTCTCCAGAATATCGTCGACGACGTCCGTCAATTCGCCCCCCACGAACAGCACGACGACATCACCCTAATCATCGCCAAATTCTCCCCCTTTTGACACATCCTTCCCTCCCTGAAGGGTCTAAAGGGAGGGAATTCCTATTGGTTCCACGCCAAAGCGGGGATACCTTCGGTGGGCTCCTGCCACGGCGGGCTTACCTCACCCGAAGACGACGAACAGGGCTAGCGAGTCCCGACTCTCTGATATTCACGGCACTGACGAAATCCGCAGGGGCCGAGAATGCGCACCCGCCACGAACGAACTTTGCTTGCGACTTGCGGTTCTCCGCCGCTACGTGGCCACACTCGGGACACTTGCGGCTGGTGTTTTGTGGTGCTACCGGGACAAGCAGACCGCCTGGCTACTGCGTTTTGTGTTTCCGTTGGCGACGCAACTCGAACGGGCTGGCATCCAGGATGGCACGATTCAGCCGAGACCTTTACGCCGCTATCTTTGTTGCTGATCTACTCATCGTCTTGACTCGACCAGTCGGCTAAATACGCCCCTCTTTTCTTTGCAACAAATCCTTCTTTCGAAGGCTCGTACGGTAGTGCGACGCAAGTCCCAAATGCGTCGCCCCGTGCTTTTTCAACACTGAGATAGAGGGACATTTCGCAAATCGTGGCGACACGGCTCACTTGTGCTGCGAGACGCTCAAGACATTTCCGTCGGGATCCTTGAACCACGCGACTTTGCTCCCACCCGGCGCCGTCCAAATCCCGCGTTCCTTGTCTTGAACGAATGGATATTTATCGAACTCGACGCCGCGTTTCGTCAGCCAGTTAACCATGGCTTCGATGTCGCCCACTTGCCAGCCGAGCACGGTGCTCTCGAGCGGCGTAAACGTCGGGACCTTCACGATCCGAATCATGTTCTTGCCTGTTTGCATGACCAGCGCAAACTGGTCCAGACTCACAAACTCAAATCCCAGATTGCCTTCGTAAAAAGCGCGCGCCTTGTCGTAATCCTTCGTAAGAAGGAAGCCCATCATGTCCATGGAAGCTAGCATTTTTTCTCTCCTGGCCGAGAAATCTCGGGCCTGAGGAATAGCACTTGTGGCTGGAGTTTTCTTTCGCTATTGTGACAAGAAATGTCGGAAAAGTGCCACAGCCTGCTTTTTAGCCAGCGCCGCCGCCCGCTCGCCGAAGTCGCCAGCGTCTCCGCCGACCTTCCCGACGGGCACACCATCCCGCAGCATTTCCATCCCGAAGATCAACTCATCTTCGCCTCGCAAGGAGTCATGACGTTGCGCACCGATCAGGGTACCTGGGTAGTGCCCCCCATGCGCGCGGTCTGGATTCCGGCGGAAACCCCACACTCCGTCGCCATGTCAGGGCCGGTTTCGATGCGAACTCTCTATTTTCTGCCGGGGTTCGTCAAAGGGTTTCCCCAGAAGTGTTTCGTCATGAACGTGACCCCCCTTCTCAGAGAACTGATTCTCCACGCCTGTACATTCAAGAGACTGAACAAGAAAGCTCCGGTACAAAAGCGGATTCTCGAAATTCTTGTCGACCAATTGCAGGCCGTTTATTCCATCCCTCTGCAACTGCCGCATCCAGCCGACCCGCGAGCCATGCGAATTGTCCAAGCATTGCTCGCCAATCCCGGCGAACCGAAAACACTCGAAACACTCTGCAAAGACTGCGGCGCCAGCAAAAGAACGATCGAACGAGTCTTCCACGCCGAGACGAAAATGACGTTCGGCAAATGGCGCCAGCAACTTCGTCTGCTTCACGCCCTCGAATTGCTGGCTTCCGGAGAAAAAGTCACAGCCGCGGCCTTGGATGCGGGATATTGCAGCACCAGTGCCTTCATCTCCATGTTCAAGAAACAACTCGGCGCAACGCCAACTCGCTATTTCCAAAGTTGGGGCACAAACGATAATGGAAAAAATGTTAGGGCAGGCTCCCGTGGGCATTGAAGAGTGGCAGGCAAACGCGGAGAAGGGAACCGAGGCATGCAACTGTTTCTAGAATTAGGAACGCGCCGAGAACTGGAAAACAAAGCCAAGGCCGAAGGCCGCCTTCCGCCGGGCCAGTCGCTCACTCTCAAGTGGCCTGTGCTCCATTACGGCAGCATCCCGCACTTTGCTCCGGCCGAGTGGGACTTCAAGATTTCCGGCGAAATCGAGGAGCCCAAGCGCCTCACTTGGAACGAATTTCGCGCGCTGCCGCAAACCGAAACCTTGTCGGACTTCCACTGCGTCACGCGCTGGAGCCGTCTGGACAATCGCTGGAAAGGTGTGCTCTTCGCCGACTTGATGAAGCTCGTCACACGAAAGCCGGGCGCGCAATTCGCATCAATTCTCGCGGAAGAGGGCTACACGGCAAACGTACCACTCGAAGATTTGCTGAAACCGAATGTCCTCTTAGCCTTAGAGCACGATGGCGAGCCGCTGACGGGGGAGCATGGCGGCCCGCTGCGACTGGTCGTTCCCCACCTCTACGGATGGAAAAGCGTCAAGTGGGTGCGCGGCTTCATACTTCTCGACCACGACCGCCTCGGCTTCTGGGAGCGCAACGGCTATCACGCCTACGGAGATCCTTGGAAAGAGCAGCGCTACGCGGGCCGCTGACCATGAAGGACGTCCGTGGGAAGGATGTTAAGCATGAAAAATTTCGATAGCTTCGATGCCCATGAGTCGCCACGGCATTTTGCAGGCATTTTGCTTCGAGAATTGACATCCGTCCCGCCACTCTGGAATCATCCCAAGACTGTTGCCCCTGCTTTGACGCTTGTCGCAAGCTTCTAAGGTGCTGCTCGATTGCGAAGCGCGTTTTGGCAAAGGCCCCTTCGTAAAGTGAGCAACGATCTGAGGAATTGAGAGATGGCGGCCGGCATCCGCACAAACGAGTTGCGCAAGGTCTATAACTCGGCGCCGCCCCTCGCGGCAGGCGCGGGCGGATTCTCTTTTGCCGAGAAGCGCAGCAAGGGCAAGCAGCCGAAACCGGAAATTGTCGCGCTCAATGGAATTTCTCTCGATATTCACCCAGGCGAAATTTTTTGCCTTCTGGGGCCTAACGGCGCGGGGAAATCCACGACCGTGGGCGTCCTAACCACGCGAGTAAAGCCAACCGCTGGTCAGGCCTGGATCGGCGAACATGACGTTTGGAAAGAGCAGTCCGCTGTCAAACGGCTGATCGGCGTGGTGGCCCAGCGGCCCAACCTCGATTTTTCTTTGACAGCGCGCGAAATCCTCGTTTTTCACGGCGCCTATTTCGGCCTCAGTTCGCACGAGCGTAACCAACGGGCGGCCTCTCTGCTCGAGCGCTTCAAACTCACCGACCGCGCCGACCAAATCGTTCGCGGATTTTCCGGCGGCATGATGCAGCGTCTTTCTATCGCGCGCGCCATGATGCATGATCCGCAAGTGCTTTTCCTCGATGAACCAAGCGCTGGTCTCGATCCTCAGACCCGCTTGCTGTTGTGGGAGATCATTCGCGAATACAATCGCGGCGGCAAAACCGTTCTGCTCACCACGCACAACATGGAAGAAGCCGACGCCCTCTGCCAGCGCCTCGCCATCGTCGATCATGGCCGCATCATCGCGCTGGGCACTCCCACCGAGCTGAAGGCTTCCGTGCCGGGCGGCTACCTGGTGCGCGTCCGTTTTGGGCAGCATTCGCCGGATTTGTTCGAGCGCCTCCAAGCATTATCTGGCGTACGCGAAGTGCGGGCCACGGAAAACAGCGGCGCCGATCTGTACGCCGACCGCGGAGGTTCGCTTGTCTCGGCGGTCGCCAATCTCGCGCTGGCCGCGAACATCGAGTTGTGCGACGTGCACATCTCCGAACCCAGCCTCGAGAATCTCTTTCTGCACCACACCGGCAGGAGCTTGCGCGAATGAACTACAAAGCTTTCATGGCGATGCTGGCTCGCGACGCGCGCGTAGCGCGCCGCAACATCGTGGCGCTGCTGTTCCAGACGTTTTTGCAGCCGCTGATGTTCGTGTTTATTTTCGGCCGCGTAATGGTTGGCAGCGGCTATATGCCCCCTTCTTACAAGAGCCTGCTGCTTCCGGGCATCATGGCGCTCAGCATGGTTGGCACAGGTATTTGGGCCGTCGCCATGCCGCTCATCGGAGAGTTTCAGTTTACGCGTGAAATCGAAGACCGCTTGCTCGCGCCGATGGATATATCCTGGGTCGCGATTGAAAAAGTTGTCGCTGGAACGCTGCAAGCGCTGGCCGCCGGATTGATGGTTATTCCGTTCGCCTGGCTGCTGCTCAGGCCAGGCGTGGATTTGAGCCTGCACCGGCCGATCCTTTTTGCGGTTGTGGCGCTGCTCGTAGCCGTTTTTTCCGCCTGCGGCGGCCTCGCGCTCGGATGCAGTGTCGAGCAGACGCACATCGGACTCATGTTTTCTCTGGTGGTAGCGCCGATGATCTTTTTTGGCTGCACGTACTATCCGTGGAGCGCACTGGCGAATTTCCCGGTCATGCAGAAAATAGTCCTTGTGAATCCGCTGGTCTACGCCAGCGAAGGTTTGCGAGCAACTCTTGTGCCGCAGTTTCCGCACTTATCGCTGCTCGCGGTGTTCGTGGCCCTGTTGGGATTCAATGCGTTGTTTCTTACGGTAGGCCTGCGGCAATTCCACAAGAAGGCCGTCAGCTAGGGTAGTGCGACCAAATTCCGAGCAGCGATGGAAGGAGCGCCTAACCCGTATACCCGCACACGCCAACGCGAGGAGAGTTAACTACCGGCAGGCACATCTCGTCGCCACACTCGTGGGCGACGGCGCACGCTTCACAAAGCCAACCCTCCCCATTCCACGCGCATTCAGTACAGATATGAGTGGCAGGCTGGAGGTGACACCGCTGGCAGCTTGCCTGCGGTGCCTCGTTTCTGGCCAATAGTTGTACGGCGCTTTTCGGCAATCTTTGCTCACGAAGGGCGACAACTTTCAGCACCAGAGCCGTCGTCGAACCGTAGTCATACTGGTAAAAGAACTTTATCCCTATCTCCAGCACTTCGCCGAACTGCGCTCTCATGCTCATTTCTTCATCCATGGGCTGGGAAGCATAGCACTTGCCGGCAATCTCAAAAGCGCTCAAGTGGCCGCAGCATTCAAGCCAGGTATGGCGGAGAAAATCGTCGAGTTTGCTCAGCGGGTCGGTCAACGGCACTGCCACGTCGATCCAGTACTCCTTGGCGTCACGTCCTTCGATGGCTAAATGGAAACTCGGGACACTCGGTCGTTTCTCAGAAACCGGCAACGGCCCGGAAGCCTCCCGTTGACCGCACGTACTTAGGTGCCGGGTCATGGAAGCCCGGCCGGCTGTCTCCCCGCAAAGACTACACTTTCCCATCGATTGCTGTTTGCCCATGGCTGAGCAATATTACAATGCGTCGTAAATAGGACATGCATTATTTTGCGGGGTTCTTACAGAATGGAAGGACCCGGCTGATGCGCATCGCACTCCCAGTAGTTCTGACCAGCGAGCAAAGAGCAAAGCTGGAGGCCTATGCGCGGGCGCAGTATCCGGCGCGGGTTGTGCTGCGCGCCAGTTCTTCAAGAACAGACCCTCGCTTATATCGAAGAACATAATCGCCAACGCAAACCCTTTATCTGGACGGCAAAGGCCAACGACACTCTCGAAAAGGTTAAACGCGCCAGAGCCGACCTCAATAACAGCCCAGCTGTGTGACGCAGTACCCTAGCTGGGCCGGAAAATTAGGGCCCAGAGAGAAAGTTAGCAACAGGAAGTTAAGAAGCTTAACGCCAACGAAAAAGTTTCAGCGCCAGCACGAAGCAAACGAGCAACCATGCGCCGAGCACGCCGATCTGCGGCGCCAGCTGAACAAGGTTCGCGCCCTGCAACATGTTCGCGCGCAACGCGTCGATCGCCGCAGTCAATGGAAGAGCTTTGATGAAAGGCTGCACAACATCAGGAAACCGCTGCGCGGAAAAGAACACGCCGGAGGCGATCCACATCGGCAGCATGACGGCATTCATCAAACCTGAAGCGGCCTCGATCGTTTTCGCGCGTGACGCGAGCAGCAAGCCGAGCGCGCTGAATGCAAGCGAACCGAGCAGGCATACGACAGCCAAATCGAGCAACGATCCGCGCACCGGAACGTGAAAAATCCAGGTGCCGAATCCGAGCACGATTCCTACTTCGGCCACAAGCATCAAAATGCGCGAGAGCACGTAGGAGAGCAAAAAGTATGGCTTCGGCATGGGAGTTGCGATCAAGCGCTTCAAGAGTTTTTTGCGGCGCGCGTCGACAACTGTAAAACCCATACCCCAAATCGCGCTGCCCATCAAATTCATTCCAAGCAAGCCAGGAATGAGGAAATCGATATAGCGCGAGCCCGCTTCGCGCATCAATACGTCCTTTGTGGAAACTGGATCGACGCGGCCGGCGGCTTGCTGCACGGCCCGATCCGCCAGCATGCGCGCGGTGCGCCCTTCAGGATTAGTATCGTCGTAGCGATAGACGACAGAGCCATTCGAACCAGGCACGGCGAGCAACGCGACTTTGCCCGTTCGGAGCGCCTCTTCGGCGGCGTTCGAATCGAGTTGAACCACCGCGAGAAGCTTTTCGTGCTCGAGAGATTGCGTCAGTGCCGACGTGACGGTCGCTATCTTCAGCACCTCGGCGGGACGATTGCGGAAAGCGATCCCAAGTCCGGCGGCGAGAAGGATGGGAAATGCGAAAATCCAGAAGAGCGCTTCCGGTTCGCGGAGCGTTTCGCGGAAGCGCACGATAGTCAATTGCACAAGCGCGTGATCGGTGAAAGACTTGCCACGCGGAGCCTTACGCTCCGCTACGCGGGCGCGAACATCCGGAATGGCGGTGGTCTCACTCATGCGAATCACACATTGGCGCACTTATTCGAATCACGCATCTTTTCATTCCTTCGAATCGTGTGTAAAGCCCACCTACTCGCTTAGTCATCGCGTAAATGGCGTCCTGTCAAAGCCACGAACACATCTTCCAGAGTTGCGGAATGCGTGCTTAGCTCGGTGAGCGGGATACATTGGCGTGTTAGCTCCGCGAGCAGCGCCGGCACGGCAAGGTGCAATTCGGTGACTTGCATTTCTACCGTGCCATTTTCGGAGCGAACGTCGCGAACGCCTTCGATGCGGCGCAGCGCGGGAACGTCGAGCGCGTGTGCATTGGCGCCAGCGGAAAACGCCACCAGGTGTTCCGCGCAGGTGGAGGCGATCAACTCACGGGGACTGCCGAGAGCGATCTGTTTGCCGTTGTCCATGATGGCGACGCGCTCGCAGAGGCGTTCGGCTTCGTCCATGTAATGCGTGGTGAGAAGAATGGTGCGGCCCGAAGATTTGAATTGCTCGATCAATTCCCAAAGCTGGCGGCGGGCTTGCGGGTCGAGGCCCGTCGTAGGCTCATCGAGAAAAAGAAAATCGGGATCGCCAACCAGCGCGCACGCGAGTGCGAGGCGTTGCTTCTGGCCTCCGGAAAGATTGCCGACACGAGAATTCTTTTTTTCTTCCAGTTGCACGAGTGCGATGGCTTCGGCCGCACCCGGGCCTTGCTCAAAAAAGCTGCGGAACAACCGTAGCGTCTCGAAGACCGTCAATTTTTCGGAGAGCTGCGTATCCTGCAACTGAATGCCGAGGCGTTGGCGAAGTTGTTTTGCATGGGAGTTCCAATGCATGCCGAGCAATTCCACTTCGCCGGAATCCGGGGCGGTCAAGCCTTCGCAGATTTCCACTGTGGTTGTTTTGCCGGCACCGTTGGGTCCTAGAAGGCCGAAGCATTCACCGGCGCGGACTTCGAGATCGAGGCCGTTGACGGCAACCACGTCCTGGTAAGCCTTTCGCAGACCTGTGACGCGAAGGGCGGGGCGGCTTGAGCTTTCCGTCATGGACCAAGTATCGCGTCAGGGAAGGAGACATGCAACCCTCGAATCGGGCCGTCTCCACGCGGTTCGAATTGTATAAAGCCTTCACGCGATGAACGGCTTGAGTGATAATCTCGCTGCCGTTTGAGGGAGGACAGCCACGCAATGAAAAAGTCTATGGGACGGATGGGCTTGGCGATTGTTGTTGCCAGCGCCGTTTCGATGGCCGCTTTGAAAGCGCAGCAGGGGACGCCACTAACGCAGGAGCAAAAAGATCAGCGAGTGCAGACGGAGAAGGAGCTCGAGTCGGTTGCGATCATCGAACGCAAAGTGATGGTTCCGATGCGGGACGGAGTGCGCCTGGCGACGGATATTTACAGGCCGAAGAATGGCAGCGGGCCGGTGCCGATTATTTGGGTGCGCACGCCGTACAATTTCAATTTCTGGGATGTGCGTAACGGGTTGCCGGCGGACATGCGGGCGGCGCTGACGGCGGTGAAGCGCGGCTACGCGTATGTAGTGCAGAACGAGCGCGGGCACTTTTTCTCGGAAGGGAATTACGACATTTTGGGCGCGCCGCGGACGGATGGAAGCGACATGCTGGATTGGCTCAAATCGCAATCCTGGACCAACGGCAAAGTAGGCACGACGGGATGCTCTTCGACGGCGGAATACCAGATGGGGATCGCCGCGATGGGTCATCCGGCGTATGCGGCGATGAATATTCAAAGTTTTGGCGCGGGTGTTGGCCGCGTCGGACCGTATTACGAGCAGGGGAATTGGTATCGGGGCGGGGCCGTGCAGATGCTGTTTATGACATGGCTTGCCGGAGAGCAGAACCAAGTGAGGCCGACGTTTCCGGCGAATACTTCACAGGAAGATTTGATTCGCGCGTCGAAACTGTTTGATTTGGCACAGCAACCTCCGCCGGTGGACTGGTCAAAGGCGCTTTGGCATTTGCCGGAGCAGGATATTTTGAAAGCAGTAGATGCGCCGCACGGAATTTATGCGGATCCCATGCCGGTGCCCACCGGCGGGCGCATGATTCAGCGCGCTCCCAACGATCCGGCCTGGTACAAGGGCGGGCTGTATCACGATGACATGCCGCTGAATCTTCCCGGGCTGTGGTTCATGACCTGGTATGACGTTTCGGTGGGGCCGAACCTCGAGCTTTACAACCACGTGCGAAAAACGGCGAAGCCGGAGATTGCGGATGAACAGTGGGCCATCATCGCGCCGGTGACGCACTGCGCGTACACGCGGGCGACCGAGGATACGGTGGTCGGAGAGCGAAGCATGGGCGATGCACGGCTCGATTATCAGGAGATTACCTACAGTTTTTTCGACCGCTTCTTGAAGGGCGAGAAGAGTCCGAAGATTGCATCGATGCCCAAGGTGACGTACTTCACGATGGGGATGAACAAGTGGCAGACTTCGGAGAAGTGGCCGCCTGCCGGTGCCGAGACGGTGACGATGTATCTATCCAGCGCGGGCCGCGCCAACTCTTTGACGGGAGATGGGATGCTTGTCACCGCGGCTCCCGCAGCGGACAAGCCAGATTCGTTTACTTACGATCCGATGAATCCGGTTCCGTCTTACGGCGGCAATGTGTGTTGCACGGGAACCGCGGTGCAAGCCGGAGCGTTCGACCAGCGCAAGATGGAAGCGCGCAACGACATCCTCGTTTACACATCGGAACCATTCAAGGAAGGGACAGAGTTAAGCGGGCCGATCGAGCCGACGCTTTATGTCTCTTCGGACGCGAAGGACACGGATTTTACGGTGAAGGTGCTCGACGTGTATCCGGATGGGCGAGCTTACAACCTCGACGAATCGATCCAGCGGCTGCGATATCGCGATGGGTACGATAAGCCGCTGGCCTGGATGGAGCGGGGGAAGGTGTACAAGGTGGCGCTGCAACCGCTGAACACCAGCAATTATTTTGAGGGCGGCCACCAGCTGCGGATTGAGATTTCGAGCGCCAATTTCCCGCGATTCGACCGGAACTTGAATACGGGCGGCAATAACTATGACGAGGAAAAGGGAGTCGTGGCGCACAATTCTGTTCATCACTCGAAGCAGTACCCTTCGCAGGTTGTGGTGACCGTGGTCAAGAAGTGATTCGAGTATATAAAACGGATCGAGAGTCCTAGTTACTTACCCTCAAGGAAAAGATGAGGGGCATCTGCGCCTCATCGCCGGAGGCAAACTCGTCACGGCCGAGAGTTTTGTTCGGAAGCGGTTGCCGCGCGAGCTCGCGTGAGGGGCTCATTTCTTCGTGGTTACAACCTTTTCACGCGTATTCAACAACGCCGACACAAGGATGTAATGCGCGAGGGCTATCTACGTGGGGGCCCACCTACGCCTACTCCAAGGAGAAATTGAAAACATGCTCCAAAGCAAGCCGAATAAAAGGAAACCGCAGTTAAGCAAATCGCTTTGCGCAACGGCGCTGGCATTTTCGATGCTGGCGTATGTCCCGGCCGGCTACAGCAACCAAGATCACGACGGGGATGGTGGTCACTCCGGGACCGCCAGCCCGATCAAACATGTCATTATCATCGTTGGTGAAAATCGCAGCTTCGACCACCTATTCGCCACCTATGTGCCAAAAAGGAAGAACGAGAGGGTGTTGAACCTCTTGTCGGAAGGCATCATCTATGCCGATGGCACTCCAGGCCCCAATTTCGTCAAAGCACATCAGTTTAAGATCGTGTCCGCCCCCAATGGCGGTAAATTCTTCAGCAGCGCAGACATGGCGAACAAGGAACTCTACTCAACTTTGCCGGCACCCGATGTGAACGGCGTGCAAAATTCGCCCGCTGCCGCCCTTCTGAGCCTGGGCGGGGATCCGGGCTTGCCTCCCCAGGATCAATTCCTCATGGGAACCGGGGGCACCGGTCTGCCCTTCACCGAAGGCCCGGATGCGCGCATTCCCAACGTCAGCAGCCTCTTACCGGGCCCCTTCCAGTTGACCGGCCCGAATTTGGCGTTCGACGCCTACGCCGGCGACACCGTCCATCAGTACTTCCAAATGGTCCAGCAGGTGGATTGCGCCATCGACGCAGAGCACGTATCAAAGGATAACCCAACGGGTTGTCTCCATGATCTCCAGTCGGCAATCGACACGACCTACAGCACGCCCCTCGGCGGCACACCGCATGACTCCGGGCAGACCATGGAGTTCTTCAACATGCAGAACGGCGACGCGCCTCTCTTTAAATCCCTCGCTGACAAATACACGATGAGCGACAATTATCACCAGCCCGTGCTAGGCGGCACCGGCCCAGACAGCCAACCGCTCGGCTTTGCCGATCAAGTGTTCTTCAGCGACGGTAAAGGGAATCCCGCAACGCCGGCGGCGAAGAACATTTATGATCCCGATCCAGCGGCTGGAACGCTCAACCTCTATACGCATCGGGCGCAATGGTTCAATTGCTCCGACCCGAGCCAGCCCGGCATCGCTGCGATCACAAATTATCTGAATGCGCTGCCCTACGCTGTGGACACAAAGTGCGGCCCGGGCGAGTATTGGCAGGCCGTCAACGTCAATCCTGCCTTCACGCCTAAAGGAACGCCGCAGTCCGGCCTCGTCGTTCCGCAGACGATGCAGCAGAGCATCGGCGATGTGCTGAGCGCCCACAATATTCCCTGGAAATACTATGGCGGCGCCTTCAATGCCAGCGGAACAGGCGGCCCCTTGGACGGGCTCTATTGCAATATCTGCAATCCGTTTGAGTACGAGTCGGTTTATCCGAGCATGGTTGCGGATCACATGCGGGACGTCACCGATCTCTTCACCGATCTCGTGAATGGCACCCTCCCGGCGGTTTCGTATGTGAAGCCGGACGGCGTCATGGACGGCCACCCTGCCTCGTCGAAATGGGGCCTCTTCGAGGCCTTCGCCCAAAACATCATCGAACTTGCGCAAAGCAACCCGAAGCAATGGGCCGAGACGGCGATCTTCCTCACCGTGGACGAGGGCGGCGGCTTCTACGACTCAGGCTTTATCCAGCCGGTCGATTTCTTCGGGACGGGCCCGCGCATTCCGATGATCGCCGTTTCGCCCTTTTCGACTGGCGGCCGTATCAGCCACGTCTATAGCGAGCATTCCTCTTTCGTGAAATTCATCGAACGGAACTGGATGCTCAATACCACGCTCAGCGACCGCAGCCGCGATAACCTGGCCAATCCCGTTCAACACGACCATTCCTACGTGCCGCGGAACATGCCGGCCATCGGGGACCTGTTCGATTTGTTTGATTTCGATCATGGGCACGACGGGGGGCGGTAAGGCTCAAGTCGGACGAAGACCATTTTGCTAGTTGCTCAAGGGCGGGCGCAGTTCGGCCCGCCCTTGAGCCGTTTAATTACCTGGATGGACGCTTCAGAAAGGCCCGAGCAATGTTTCGCTCGGGCTTTTGCAGTTATAGTGATCGTCAAGACTAGAAGGAGCTGCCGATCGCCGCGTTTGGTGCACTTTGACATCTGAACTTTTCCGTCGTCTCTACGTACTGCATTCCAGGCGGCTCCGTGTCTGAGTTTTGGCCCATCTCATTCGGAAGAAGGAATCGCAAACTATGGATACATTTCTCTTCGACCTGAAATACTCAGCCCGCTCTCTATGGAGAGCCAAAGGGTTTGCCTTAGCCGTTTTTCTGACTTTTTCCGTCTGCATCGCGGCCAACACCGCTCTTTTCGCGATCGTGCATTCCGTCGTGCTGCGGCCGTTGCCGGTACCGGACGCGAATTCCATCATGCTCATGTCCAACGAATATCCGAAAGCCGGGGTCATCGAGAACAACAGCAGTTCCGGAGACTATTTCGACGGACTGCGGGAACTGACAGTGTACGAGAGCCAGGCCGTCTTCCGGCAAGAAGACCAGACGGTCGAATTGAATGGTTTGCCGCAGCGGATTCGCGGAATGATGGTCACGCCGTCTTGGTTCACGCTGTTGCGTGTATCTCCCGAGTTTGGACGGCCGTTTCTGGAGGAGGAGGGCGAAATCGGGCGCAATAAAGAGGTGATTCTCAGCCATGGGCTGTGGGAGCAGCTGTTCGCAGGGGATACATCGGCCGTTGGGCGGGATCTGCGGATCAGCGGGCAACCTTACTCCATCGTCGGGGTGATGCCGGCGAATTTTGATTTTATTGATCCGGACGTACGGTTGTGGATGCCGGTCGCGTTCACGGCCCAAGAAAAAACTGTTCATCACAGCAACAACTGGTATTACGTAGGGCGATTGAAGTCTGGCTCTACGCTGCAGCAGGCTCAAGCGCAGGTGAAGGTGCTAAACAGTGAAAACCTGGAGCGTTTTCCAGGCATAAGGGAAATCTTGATTAATGCGGGATTCTATACACAGGTTAGACCACTGCAGGAGATGGTAACGGGGGGAGTGAAGAAGACGCTTTATCTGATGTGGGGTGGAGCGATACTCGTGCTGTTGATCGGCGGATTGAATATCGCGAATCTGGCGCTGACGAGGCTTTCGCTGCGGCGCAAGGAAATGGCGACGCGCATCGCATTGGGCGCCGGACGCACGCAGCTCGTGCGGCAACTGCTTCTGGAAAATTTGGGGCTAGCTCTGGTGGGAGGGGTGAACGGCGTCGGCCTCGGTGCCGGTTTGTTACGAATGCTGAGCGCGATCGGGTTGCAGCATCTGCCCCGCGCTGGCGAAGTTCATATGGACGCTACCGTCGTACTCGTTGCTCTCGGCCTCTCGGCGATCGCTGGGCTGTTTGTTGGGTTGTTTCCGCTGGCGAGCGTTTCAAAAATCGAGATTAGCGAAGCAATGCATGAGGATAGCCGCACCGGCACAACGGGAAAGAAAACACGGAGCGTGCGTCAGCTTTTGGTTGCGGCGCAGATTGGATTTGCATTTGCGCTACTATTAGGTGCGGGACTGTTCCTCGCCAGCTTTCGCCGATTGCTGCAAGTCGATCCCGGATTTAAACCCGACGGAGTAGTGACGGCCTCGGTCTCCTTACCCCGGGCACGCTATGCCAAGGCAGTAGACTGGTGCAAATTTATCGATCGTGCGCTTCCCGCGATGCGTGCTATTCCCGGAGTCGCGCTCGCAGGGGCGACGGACATAATTCCACTGGGCGGCGACCATAACGACAACGTGATTCTGGCCGAGGGATATCCGATGAAGCCCGGCGAGTCTTTGATTTCGCCGTTGACCATGGACGTGACCCCGGGGTATTTCGAGGCCATGGGCATCGCCTTGGTGCGGGGCCGCAGCTTTGCTGGGCGCGATAATGAGACTGCTCCACCAGTAGTCATTGTGGACGAACGGCTGGCACGGCATTTTTGGCCGAACAGTGATCCCATCGGCCGCCGCATGTATCGGCCGGACAACGCCAAGGATCTTCTCAAAGCTGATGAGCACACCATTTGGCTGACGGTGGTGGGTGTGGCGCGCACGCTGCGCTACGAACACCTTGATGATTCCGGCGCGACGGTCGGAGCGTTCTATCTCCCAATTGCCCAGGAGCCGGACAACAATTTTACCTTTGCGCTGAAGGCCGCCGGCAACACCGATTCTGTATTGCGGTCAATGCGCGCGGAGATTCTTCATTTGGATCCGGACCTGGCAGTTTTCAATGTACATTCGATGTCGGAGCGTATCGACCTTTCGCTGGCGCCGCGGCGGACTTCGATGCTTCTGGCTAACGCGTTTGGGGGAGTGGCTTTGTTCCTTGCCACGCTCGGAATTTATGGAGTGCTGGCGTACTTGGTGGCGCAGCGCACGCGTGAAATTGGGATTCGAGTGGCGCTTGGCAGTTCGCGAGCGAGCATTCTCAGGCTTGTTCTGCGGGAGGGACTCGAGCTCGTTTTGATCGGATTGGTTTTGGGAATTATCGGCGCGGTATCGTTGCAAAAAGTCGTGGCTACGGAAATATATGGCGTGCGCGCGCTTGATCCTCTGGTGTTAGCGAGTGTCATGGCCTTGTTAGCGAGCGTGGCGCTGGCGGCTTGTGTCGTGCCTGCGCGGCGCGCAATGCGGGTGGACCCGATCGTTGCGCTGAGAAGTGAATAACGCAGCAGGCTCGCTTTCCGGGAATGCCACTAGGGAAGCCGGGTAATAGACCACGCGCATCATGGCGATGAATCATGGCGATGAATTCTTTCAATTGGACTAGTCAGCAACAGTTTGCAAGAGTGGCAGCGTAGGGTTCGCGCGTTTGCCACGCCGCAACGTTCGAGTGAGAACTACGCAGTTCTTCAGTAACTCTGTCCAGCCTTTCGGTTGAATCCGCTGTGCTCTGACCTCGTGGTCTGAGGCGGTCAAAGACAAGTTAACCGACGCTTGAGCGAAAGCCTGGGCGTCCAACCAAAACTAAAGTGGAGGACAAAATGGCAACGCAACATAGTAAATCGATTTATCTTTGCAGAAATGTGAGGGTGGCCCTGCTGGGGCTGGCGGCCCTGTGCGGAGCCTCAACGCCGCTTTTTGGCCAGGACACAGTCGCGGGAAAGTTTACCCTGACCGAAAGTACTCACTTCGGGTACAGAATACTTCCGGCGGGGACCTACAAATTTACGATTGAGCCCGTCGGTATCTTGCAAACCGTCGATTCGATCCGTGGCGGCCGCCAGCCAGTGTTGGTGGTCGTGAAGCCGGAGGCGAGCAGCGGGCCGATTACGGGGGTTTTCGCGATGGCGACGCGAAGCGACGCGCCTCTCGAGTCGAGCAAGCTCGTTATGGAGCAAGGGAACGGTGGAATGGCCGTACACACCATGTACCTGGACCAACCAAGGCTTGTTCTGGATTTCGATTGGCTCAGCCCGAAGGATAAGACCCCGGCACTTGCTGAGGCAGCGCGTCCCGGACGGACTGCAGTGGCATCCAAGGCAACCGATTGACAAGAAGTCTCCGACTGCGGGCGGGCCGATCCAGCGGCCCGCCCGCAGAATGCGTTTCGATTCAGGCGCTGCAAACTTTCAATTCGACCGCAATCTCCCGGCCCGGTAAGTTATGAGTTATGAATTACGATAACGGCCCATTATCGGTTAAGAACGACGAATTGGACATGCTGCATGAGATCGGCAACCGCATTGCGGCTGCCGATCCGCTGCCGGAAGTTTTAGGACGCGCCGTAGAAGTCATTTCTGCCGTGGTGGAATCCGATTCATGTTTTGTCTATGTCCTTGAGGGAGATGAGCTTGTCCTGCGGGCGTCGAAAAATCCGCATTCCGAAGTTGTAGATCGATTGAAGCTCCGAGTAGGGCAAGGCAACACCGGGTGGGTTGCCGAGCACAAGACCCCTGTGGCCGTCGCGCGCGATGCTTCAGAGGATCGACGGTTCCGGTTGTTCAACGAACTGCCCGAGGATCTTTACCAGGCATTCCTGTCTGTGCCCGTGCTATCCCGAGACAAGCTGGTTGGAGTCATAAACCTGCAACACCGACAGCCGCACAACTACAGCCAGCGCGAGATCCATCTGATTTCCACGATAGGATTTCTGGTAGGCGCGGAAATTGAAATGGCGCGGCTCGAGGGAGAGAATTCCGAGCTTTCCGAACAATTGGAGACCCGGAAGGTCATCGAGCGCGCCAAAGGAATTCTGCAGCGGGATTTGCAGTTGAGCGAACAAGAAGCCTACGTCACGCTGCAACGGCAAAGCCGGCAACGCCGCAAATCGATGAAAGAAATCGCGGAAGCGATTGTTCTTAGCGACGACGTCAAACGTACCCCAGGCAAGCCCAAACCTAGTTAAGTCCGTTGCGCCGCCGCACGCAGCCCGCTGGAAAACCATCCTTTGCGCAGGATGGAAGGCCGGCACAGCGCATTGGGGATGGGCAACCAGTCGGCCTTACCCCGCGGCGGCTTGGGCTTTGGCTGGGTCGATTTCGATGCGGCCCTTGAAATGAGCGCCATCTTCGATGCTGATGCGAGCGGTGGAAATGTCGCCGATGACCGAGCCGTCGGTCTTGACGTCGACGCGGTCGCGGGCATAGAGGTTGCCGATGACTTTGCCAAACACGATCACTTCGCCGGCATGAATCTCGGAATTGAGCACGGCCGTGGGGCCGACGGTGAGTTGATGGCCATCGAGCGAGATGGGGCCGTCCACCTTGCCGTCAATCTGCAAATCTTCCGTGCCGGTGAGCTGACCCTTGATATGCAGGCCAGAACCCAGGCGAGCTGAACTGCGAGTGCCCGCAGAGGTGGCCGGCCTCGGGGCTGCGGGTGCGCCGACAGCGACGACTGGGGCTGGAGATGGCGAGCCCGGTACCGGCGGAGCGCCGGGCGCCTCAGGCTGCGTTTGCTGCTTGTTCCACATAGTTCCTCCCTTAATCGTTCCAGAAGAATAGATTTGGTCCCGGCTGGGAGGGAACAATGTGGAAGTACTTTAGACGGGTACAGGGAAACGATGCAATGCAAAATTGCGCCGGCTTGCGCCTTCAAGAACCTGTCCACGGGGACAGGCGAGACGGAGTGAAGTTCATGCAAGGTTGACAATGCGATTCAGGGAGCCGACCAGGTATTTCCAGGCCAGGTAGTAGGCAATCAGGCTGAGCGGGGCGGCGATCGGAAAGATGTGGCTGGCAAAGCCGGGAATAGAAAAATTCAGGACGCTTGTGAGAACAACGCCGAGGGGCACGAGCAAAAATGGCAACAGAGCGCCATGGAGGCCGATGGGGATTTGCAGGCGAGAGCGCCACGCAATGAAGAGGACATTCCAGAGGCCCCAGACGTTGGGCACGACAGCCATTGGGAAAACGATGATGCGCTCGACGGGAACGGAGAAGTTGTAGACGTAGCGAGCGATGGCAAAGACAGTGACGCCGACCAGGAGCAAAATCGTGGGGACCACGACGCCCGCCATGTACGCGCGCAGATAAGGGTGCTGATTCATAAAGCCTCCAGTTTCACAGGTGATACAACAGGGTCGGGATGGAACCGGGAAAGAAAATGAGAACCGCGCTCAAGATGGCGGCGAGCACCCAGTCGAACCAGGGAACACTGTGGACAGGGAGCGGCTGCTCGTCGAGTTTAGAGAGCATTTGCGGCCAGAGGTCGCGGCGGAGTTCGCTGTCCGGAACGGGAGCGACGGCCTGCTTGAGGAGTTCTTTCATGCTTTTGATTTCTTCGTTGCTCATTTCGTGGCGACCTCTGCTCGAAGGGAATTGAGCTTTTTCCGCAGGATTCGAACGGCACGGAAGACTCTGACTTTTACCAGCGATTCGGAGATTCCCGCGGCTTGGGCGATCTCCGCGTAGCTCTCTTCTTCCACCAGAGCCAGGCTAGCTACCAGCCGGTATTTTGCGGGAAGCTCGCGGAAAGCTTTGTTGATGCTGTCGCGAGCCTCTCGGCTGACGGCGCCATCCGGGCTGGGCGCGCCAGGGAGATTCTCGGGAAGCGTGGTTTCCGGCCGGTTGTGCCGCAGATGGTCGAGCGCCGCGTTGGTGGCGATTCTGCGCGCCCAGGCACGGAAATTGCCGGCCGGCTTGAATTGGGCCCGGTGTTTGTAAATACGCCAGAACGTTTCCACGGTTAGATCCTCTGCGATGCCCGTGTCGCGGACGATACGGACGGTCCAGGCATAGACTTCCTTCTGGTGCTGCCGGAACAGCACCTCGAAGGCTTCGAGGTCGCCCGCCGCAAACCGTTCCAGCAGTTCCATCAGGACTCTCTATAGCTACTTACTGGTTTTTGAGGCCCATGGTTACAGGTCTTTGGCAGGGTTCGACACTATTGGCAAGGGGCAGCCTAGCGGAAAAGTTCGGCATTTCGAGAGACGCAATGAGACGGGCGGGCTGCGCCTGTACCAGAGCAAGCCGGACAAGAAATGAGAGACAGAAGCAGTGTTCGAATCCCTCCCGGGGTCCATTATTCTTCATCTTCAACCGATGTTCGAACGAAATTTGATTGCCGCGGCCACCCGTCGAGGGGAAGGATGGAACGCAACGGAAAAGTCTGGCCATAAATGAAAAAGGCCCCTTGCGGAGCCTGTTTCACGCCAACCCTTACGGAATTTCTCGGGGAGTCAAAATCGCGTCCCCCCGGCCCAGAACTATATTGACATACTTAGTAAATATCGTACTGCTCCCAGTGGAGGGTGGCGTCGGATTGGATGATGATGTGTTTGTGTGAGGTTTGTTCGAGTTCGTCCATGAGCATGGACTCGCGGGTCTTTAGGGCTTTCGCGATCTCGGGATGAACACGAAGGGTCAGATTGGGGCCTTCGTGTTCGGCGGTGGCCATTTTGCGGGCTTCGGCCTGGATTTCGTAGCAGAGCGTGGGGATGGATTTGACCATTCCGGAGCCGGTGCAATAGGGGCATGGTTGGCACAGGACGCGTTCGAGAGCTTGCTTGGTGCGTTTGCGCGTGATGCAGACGAGGCCAAACTCGTTGAAGGAGAGTGCCTTCGACGGGGCTTTGTCTTGTTCCAGGGCCATTTGCAGGGCGCTCAGAACCTTTTCGCGGTTGCGGCGTTCTTCCATGTCGATGAAGTCGACGACGATGATGCCGCCTAGATCGCGAAGGCGGATTTGGCGGACGATTTCCTTTACGGCTTCGAGGTTGGTTTTGACGATGGTGTCCTCGAGGCGCGTAGAGCCTTTGCCGACGAACTTGCCGGTGTTGACGTCGATGGCCACCAAGGCTTCGGTGTGGTTGATGACGATGTAACCGCCGGATTTTAGCCAGACTTTGGCGCGCAGGGCCTTATCGAGCTCGTGCTGGATGCCGAATTCTTCGAAGATCGGCGTTTCCTTGGTGTAGAGCTTGACCTTGTTGACGAGCTTGGGTTGGAAGCGGCTGACGAATTCGACGATCTTGCTGTACTCCTCTTCGTTGTCGATCCAGATGCCGGTGAAATCGTCACTGACGTAGTCGCGGAGAATGCGCTCGACTAGATTGAGGTCGCGATGGAGTAACGCAGGAGACTTG
>Ga0210410_10000697_pt1 | contig 34731 bp, 34 predicted proteins | sample IncBWC4MmetaG_FD_161058 | JGI IMG/M metagenome (GOLD analysis project Ga0210410, IMG submission 161058) | Forest soil microbial communities from Barre Woods Harvard Forest LTER site, Petersham, Massachusetts, United States - Inc-BW-C-4-M | ecosystem: Environmental > Terrestrial > Soil >...
GGAATATGGAGGAGTTGGTCTACACCGGAGACACAGCGCGGGAATTGATCGCGGCGGTCGAATTCGCGTTGAATGAGCCCCCTGAGGATCCAAGACGCGCAAGAAGGAAGGAAATTGCGAAAGAGCATTCCATCGAGAACATCGCGAAATTAATGGCCGGAATTCTCCCCTTCGACCGGTAAGGATGTTTCGTCGCCGTATCAAAATCGACAGATTTCAATTAGTGTTCCAGAGAGGGCACCAACTTTGTCACTTCAGCGCCATGTGCGAGCGTTTGCGATCAGCCTCAAGACGCTCGGGACGCGGGGAGCGCTTCAATGGACGCTATACCGGGTTTGGGGCTGGCTTGGATTTTTCCCGCCACGAAGAATTTTTGTGCGCCCGCGGGGATTTTCAAATTCGTTAGAGATGCGGGCGGGACAGAGCAGTGACTCCGAAGTATTTCGGCAGGTTTTTATTCACGAAGAGTACAAACCGGTTTTGAGCCTGCGTCCTTTTTCCATAATCGATTTAGGTGCAAACATCGGATTAACGAGTGCTTGGTTCTTGAGCCGTTTTCCGCAATCAACAATTCTCGCCGTAGAACCCGATCCGGACAATTACGTACTTTGCTGCAAGAATATCGCAAGCTACGGAAGTCGTGCCCGAGCTCTGCACGGCGCGGCATGGTCGAAGAAGACGACCTTGAACCTCTTGCGTGGATCCTTCCGCGATGGAAGAGAATGGTCCAGCCGGACGGTGGAACACGCAGGCGGTGATTCGGAGAACGCTGTGCAGGGCTGGGATATCGACTCCTTAATAAATTTGACCGGAGCAAGAACCATTGACCTCTTGAAGATCGATATCGAAAAAGGGGAATTGGAGGTTTTTGCCGCCGGCTGCGAGAACTGGATCTCACGCGTGCGTGCTATATGTATTGAATTGCATGGCGAAGATTGCGAGGCGGTTTTCTTTAATGCTCTTAAGAATTATGATTTCGATCTCGCACACGACGGAGAGCTGACAATTTGCACGAATCTACGTCCGAAAATGAGGGGCGAACTAGCCGGTGGCATCTGAGCAGAAAACAAATTGCGTATCAGCCCTCACCGGAAAACATCTCGGCGTTTCTCGGCAAAGTGCTTCCTCTACATGACTAATAGCTTCAAGCGCATTATTGTGTATCAGGGGATGTGTGTTGCCTGCTGATCTAAATCGCGAAATCGGCCACAACAGTTCCATGATCGCGCTTCTGGGCCGCGCGGATGCGCCCACCGACGCGCTGGAAGATTATTGCAGTTGGCTGAAGCGCGCGCTCGAACAACAAGGGCAACCCATGGAAATTTTGCGTGTACCGTGGGCCACACTCGGATGGATACGCGGGCTCAGTTGGACGCGGCGAGAAGCGCGCAACTGGCAGGGTAAGTGGGTTTTGCTGCAGTACACCGCGCTGGGATGGTCACAGCGCGGATTCCCGCTCGGCGCGGCAATAACAATCTGGATCGCTCGCAAACGCGGAGCGAAATGTGCAATTGTTTTTCACGATGCAATTCCATATGGCGGACCGCGATGGATCGATCGGTTTCGGCGCGGCGTGCAAATCTGGGTCATGCGCAAACTTTATGACATGTCCGCGCATTCGATCATGACCGTCCCTGTTGAAAAATGCGCCTGGCTGCCAGCATCCGCAACCAAAGCGGAGTTCATTCCAATCGCCGCGAATCTCTCCGGCACGCTTGCCAAATTGTCGGACATCAATTCAGAGCGCGATAAAAATTCGCCAAAGACCGTTGCAATATTCGGCGTGACCGGCAACCCGCAATTGCTCCCCGAAGCGGAATTTATCGCTCAAGTAATTCGTCAAACCGCGAAACAACTGGGAACGCTCAGGCTCCTGGTGGTCGGTCGAAATGCGCAAGAGGCCGAAGCGCCGCTGCGCGCGACGCTCGCCGGCGCAAATGTCGAAGTTGAAGTTCACGGTGTTCTCTCTGCGGACGAAATCGAACGCCGCTTATGCGAAGCCGACGCGCTCCTGTTTGTCCGCGGCGGAATTTCCAGCCGGCGCGGAAGCGCTCTCGCCGGGATTGCTTGCGGATTGCCCGTCGTTGCTTTTGAAGGCGTGGAAACAGGACCGCCCATCACCGAAGCCGGCGTTATGCTTTCTCCTGAGGGCGACCAAAACGCGTTGGCAATCAATTTGGCACGCGTGCTTTCAGACGACGCCATGCGAAATGATCTGCGCAAACGCAGCCTGGAAGCGCGCGATAAATATTTTTCCTGGGACGTAATCGCGCGAAAGTTCTTGCGGGTGCTCGATAATGCCTGAGCAAATCGCTGAACAAACTTCTGCATACCGCTACCGCCTGCTCCTCATCGCCACACATCCAGTTCAATATTCAGCGCCGAGTTTTCGCGAAATGGCGCGTCATGCTCGAATGGATATTCAAGTGGCGTATTGCAGTATGCAGGGCGCTGAATCCGGCGTGGATAAGGACTTCGGTGTTGAAGTGAAGTGGGACGTTCCTTTGCTCGATGGATACACGTGGGCGCACGTGCCAAATCGCGCTCGCCGTCCTTCGCTGGACCGGTTTTTCGGCCTCGTGAATACCGGGCTGTGGCGCATGATTCGCAAGGGACACTATGATGCCGTGGTGATTTATGCCGGCTACCGCTTCGCAACTTATTGGATCGCACTCGCCGCTGCAAAATTCAGCGGAACACCAATTCTTTTCGGCACCGACGCAAGCACGCTCGCTCCGCGCAGCGGAAAAAATTGGAAAGTGAACGTAAAAAAGTGGCTGTGGCCGGTCTATTTTGGCATGGCCGATCAAGTCCTGGTGCCTTCTACCGCTGCGCGCGAGCTGCTCCAGTCAATTGGAATTCCAGCAAAGCGAATCTCGATGACTCCATACTCCGTGGATAATTCCTGGTGGCGCGCAAAAGCGGCGCTGGTGGATCGCGCCCAGGTACGCAAAGAATGGGACGTTCCTTCTTCCGCGGCGGTAATTCTATTCTGCGCGAAACTTCAGCCATGGAAACGCCCACACGATTTGCTCCGTGCATTTGTCAAAGCCAACAATCCAAATTCATTTCTCATTTATGCCGGCGATGGCCCCCTTCTGCAGGAATTGAAATCGGAAGCGGCCCAACTCTCAGTGGAAGATCGCGTGCGTTTCCTGGGATTTGTGAATCAATCGCAGTTGCCATCGATATACAAATCTTCCGATCTTTTTGTTTTGCCGTCTGATTACGAACCGTTTGGTGTTGTTGTGAATGAATCAATGTTGTGCGGATGCGCGGTCGTGGTCAGCGATCGCGTAGGCGCTGGACGCGATCTTGTCCGCCCGGAAAACGGATTCGTGTATAGTTGCGCCGACGTGGATGCTCTAGCAGGTGTGCTCGGTCAGCTCACAGCCGATCCAGCGAAGCTGAAGCAGATGGGTGAGGCGTCTGAACGCATTATGAAAACCTGGTCGTTGCGCGAAAATACCGAAGCCTTGATCGGAGCGCTCGACTTGATCTACCAACGCAAAGGTGGCGGATGAAACTGCTGATTTATACCCACGCATTCGCGCCGCAAACCGGAGGCGTTGAAACGATTGTAATGTCCCTCGCCCGCGGATTGGCGCGCGCAAGAAACGGCGAAGCGTTTCAGATCACAGTCGCCACTCCGGCGCCACGCGAAAACCACGATGACTCCGCAGTACCGTTCGTCATAGCTCGTCAACCCGGATTCGTGGCTCTTATGCGGCTCATGCGCGAAGCGGACGTTATTCTTCTTGCGGGGCCGACACTTCTACCTATGTTTCTCGCGTGGCTCCTGGCAAAACCCTGGGCGCTGGAACACTACGGGTTTCAGACCATCTGCCCGAACGGCCAACTGGTTCAGAATCCGGAGGGCACGCCGTGTCCCGGTCATTTCATGGCCGCACGTTATCGCAAATGTATTCGGTGTAATACCAGCGAAGGTTGGCTGAGCAGCGTGCGGATGTGGCTGCTGACATTTGTGCGGCGTTCGCTGGCAAAAAAAGCACGAGTGAATGTCACACCTACCTCGTGGGTCGCAACTCTGCTGAAGCTGCCGCGCTTGGAGACCATTCATCTCGCTCTTGCAGCGGGCCCTGAGCCAACAGATAAGCCAGAACTTTCAACGCCCACTTTCTTCTTCCTGGGGCGTATTGTCCCGACCAAAGGCGTGCAAGTTCTGATTGAGGCCGCGCAACGCCTTCGAACCGAAAACGTTCCGTTCCAAATTCGCATTGCCGGTGATGGACCGGAGCGTACGACCCTCACCGCGCATGTGAAAGAAATGGGGCTCGCTGATTGCGTAACGTTTTTGGGAAAAGTATCGGACGCCGATGCGTCGCTAGAAATGGAACGCGCAACCGCCACAGTCATGCCGTCTATTGGCGGAGAAACCTTCGGCCTGGTCGCTCTCGAAAGTATGCTTCGCGGGTGCCCGGTAGTGGCCTCTGACCTTGGAGCGCTTCGCGAAGTGATTGGCGACACGGGAATGACGTTTCCCATTCATGATGATCGCGAACTCGCCGCGCGGCTGGCCACGCTTGCAAGCTCCGCCGAACATGCGGCTTCATTACGACAAAAAGCCCGCGCACGGGCACTCACCAGTTTTTCCGAATCGCAAATGGTCGAAGAACATCAAATAATGTTCGAGAAGCTATTTGCCGCAACAACCCGATAACCACCGGAAAACAAAATGAATGTGAAAGAAATTTGGCGTTACCCGGCAAAATCCATGGCCGGCGAGCAGCTCCCCGCTGCGCAAATCGGCGCGCTCGGCATCGCAGGCGATCGCAAAGTCCTGGTGCGCGGTACCAATGGTCACGTCATCACCTCGCGAACCCATCACAAATTGCTCGGCCTGAAAGGAACCATCGACGCCGACGGCAAACCGCGCATTTCCGGCCATGTCTGGAATTCTCCCGAAGCGCTGCAGTTGGTGAACGCCGCCGTCGGCCCCGGCGCAAATGTCCTTCATTACGACGGACCCGAGCGCTTCGACATTCTTCCTCTGCTCGTCGCCACCGACGGCGCCATTGCTGCGTTCGGCCATGACAGCCGCCGTCTCAGGCCGAACATAATCATCGGCGATGTCGAAGGACTGGCTGAGCGCACCTGGCCCGGAAAATGTCTCCGCATCGGAGAAGTAGTAATCGGAATTCAGGATCTTCGCGGCCGCTGCATCATGACCACCTACGATCCCGACACGCTCCAGCAAAATCGTGAAGTGCTCAACGAAATCGTAGATAAATTCGAGGGCACCCTCGCTCTGAATTGTTACATCGTGAAAGGCGGAGAAATCCGCGTCGGCGATAACGTCGAATTATTCAGTGGGAAAGATTGTGCCGCCAACCGCGCGCGATAATAAATTCAATTTGCGTTCCACAGAACGCCTGCGCCGCAGATTTCGCCCTAGGAAAGTTCGCATCGTCTTCGTCGGCGAATCCCCTCCGGCATCAGGCCGATTTTTCTATCAGGCAGATTCCGGACTCTATCGCGCAACTCGCCAAGCGTTCCTGAAAGCGTTTCCCGATCTGCGCGAACGTGACTTCCTGGAATCATTTCGCAATCTCGGCTGCTATCTCGTGGACTTGTGTGAGCGCCCGGTAGACCGCCTGCAACCGAAAGCGCGGAGAAAAGCCTGCGTGGCAGGCGAGCCGAATCTCACCAAGATTTTTCGTACCTCGCGCCCGCAGATCGCCATTGTCGTCATCCGTTCGATCGCGCGCAATGTCCAAAGGTCCGAGCGGCGTGCCAGCTGGTCCGGCCGGCATATTGAGCTTCCCTATCCGGGCCGATGGATCCAACATCGCACCGCGTTCATTCGGCAGCTTGTCCCAATCCTTCGCCATTTTTTCTCTCCCAATCTGATAAAGTGCCTGTAAGTTGTTGAATCTCTACGTGACTACCGGGGACCTCCGAAAACCGTCATCCGGAAAGCCGGCGCGGAGTGTAAGTTTTTCACATACCCATGCGTATCTATAAGTGGAAGCGCGGAAATGGCCGGAGGGCATGAACGCATCAGACCAGTTGCAATTGGCTGAATGCATCACCCGAGCCCGGACGGGCGACCTCGAAGCTTGGGGCGAGCTCTACCGGGAATTTGCCGGGCCGATTTTCCGTTTCTGTAGGCGTTCCCTGCACACCAGGGAGGACGCCGAGGATGCGACCACCGAGATATTCATGAAGATTCACGAAAAACTCGCGCAGTATGATTCCACCCGCCCCTTCCAGGCCTGGCTCTACAAAGTAGCCGCCAACCACTGTTGGGATTTGCTTCGACGCCGGCGCATCCGCCAGGATTTGGAAACCGAAGGCGTTGAAGAAATGCCGCTGGAACATCCCGATCCAAGTCAGCTGAATTTATTGCTCGACGCGCAGAGCAGCAAGGAAATGCGCGACGCCTTAAAGAAACTTCCCGCACGGTCACGGATGGCGCTCGTCCTGCGCTATTACACAGACATGAGTTACGACGAAATCGCGGAGACACTCGGCGTGCGCCGCAATTTTGTGGGAGTGGTATTGTTGCGCGCGCGCCATCAACTACGCGAAGCATTCACCGGAAAATCCATGCACGATCTGAACGCGGAGACAACTCCATGAGCCAATTCAACCCACACGCTGGCGGCTTTGACCGTCACTACGACGAAATAACCTGCCTGCAATATCTGGAAGGGCTGCTCGATCGTTCCACCGCGCGCGAACTTTCCGCGCATACCGACCAGTGCACGGACTGCCGCGAACTGATGCACGCGCTCGAACGCGAAACGCGCATGCTCAGCAACGCTCTTCGCGAGCAGGAAGAAGCGGTGCCCGCGCATTTGCTGGCAGGTCCTGTGCGTGACAAAACTCCCTGGGCCTGGGTCGTTTCCTTTGGCATGGCTGCCGCAGGAGTCTACTGGCTGTGGACATCTTATATTGATCCGGCGATGGCGCAGGCCAGTCAGGCCGGGTTTGGCGGAACAGATTTGATGACCATGTTATTTTTCAACGGTGCATTTTGGAAAGGGTGGGAATCTATGTGGTCCTTAGTGCAGGGCGTGGCTCTGGTTTCTCTTTCGGTGATTGGCTTCTTCCTGCTGCGCCGCAGTTTGCGCAAGTTCAACACCATAGCAATGGTGATGACGGCGCTCGCGGTTGCGCTCGGAATTCCCGTGGGCGCGTCGGCTGCTGAGATTCACAAAAATGAAATGCGTTATACGCTGCCTGCCGACGCCGTGGTGAAAACCGACCTGATCGTATTCGGCAGATCTGTGCAAATCGACGGAACCGTCGATGGCGACTTAATCGTATTCGGCAACAACCTCACCATCACCGGGCGCGTGACCGGCGACGTGATTGTGTTCGGGGCGATTGCGCAGATTAACGGCACTGTAGACGGTAGCGTGCGCGCTTTCACAAACCAGCTGACCTTGCGCGGGAAAATTGGAAAGAACCTGATGGTGTTTGGCGCTCAGATGGAAACCGAGCCGCAATCCACCATTGGCTGGGGCGTAACACTTTACGAAGGTGAAGCCACGCTGGCCGGCCGCATCGAACGGGATATTCTTGGACATACCGGACACACCGAGCTGGACGGATTTGTCGGCGGAAATACGGATTTGACAGCGAACGACAAGTTTGTGATTGGCTCTCAGGCGCAAATTATGGGAAAGATCAAGTACATCGGGCCGGTGCAGCCGGTCGTTAACAGCGGCGCGCGCCTCGCGAATCCAGTCGACACCACCATTGAAGTTCACAGAACCGACTGGTACGCCGGAATTACCTACTGGCACAAGATCCTGTACTGGGGCGCTGCTTTCGTCTTCGGATTGCTGCTGATCTTGATTGCGCCCGGATTCTTTAGCGAGACAGTTCAAAGCGTGGATCGCTTCGGGGTGTCGTTGGGTATCGGGGCGCTTACATTTTTCGCCACGCCGATCGTCGCCATACTCGTGTGTTTCACCGTAATCGGACTTGGCGTCGGCATCTCGACTTTTCTTCTCTGGGCGATTTCCATCTACGGCTCGAAAGTATTCGTTGCAACCTGGCTTGGCCGCAAGATCGTCGGAAAGAATTCATTCGCCGGAGTGGTCGCAGGCAGGAAATCCTGGCCCGTGCCCTACAAGGGCGCGTTGATTGGCCAACTGGCGACTGGTTTGCTTCTGCTGGATGGCATCAGGCTTATTCCGTACGCAGGATTCACTGTAGCGGTTTTGGCGCAGATTTGGGGCTTTGGCGCGCTCGGGTTGACGCTGTATCACCGAATAAATTCCGGTCCGAGCACCACCATCGAAGCCGTGGCGGTCACCGCGTAGATTAGATGTAGGAATATTACTGCCGCTCTAGATAATTCCCAGCGGCTTGGCGACTTCCGCCAGAATTTCGCAAGCGCGTTCCAGATCGCTGCGCTTGTGCGTCGCCGTCACAATCGCGCGCAAGCGCGCTTTTCCTTCCGCTACCGTTGGGAAACCAACGGCTGGTGCGTAAACTCCCGCCTCAAATAGTTTCTTTGAGAATTCAAACGACTTCGCCGCTTCGCCCACATGTATCGGCACAATCGGCGTTTCGCTCGTGCCGAATTTGAATCCGCGCTTCTTCAGTTGGCGCTTGAAAAATTTCGTATTCGACCACATTTTCTTAATCAGCCGCTCGCCTTCCGCCGAATCCAACAAAGTGAACGCCGCCGCGCACGCCGCAGCCGAAGCAGGTGGATGCGAAGTTGAGAACAAGAATGGCCGCGCGCGCCGGTACAGAAAATCAATCAAATCGCGCGATCCGCAAACGTATCCGCCCATCACTCCGATTGCTTTGCTCAGCGTACCCACTTGAATGTGCACGCGCCCGTGAACGCCCGCGTGATCTACCGTCCCACGCCCATTTTTTCCCAACACGCCGGACGAGTGCGCGTCGTCAATCATCATGACGCAATTATATTTTTCCGCCAGATCGCACAACTTCGCCAGCGGTGCGATGTCTCCATCCATCGAAAACACGCCGTCCGTGATCAGCAACTTGTGCCCCGGCCAATTCTCCGTCTCTTTGCAGATGCGCTCGCAATCCTCTACATCCTTATGCTTAAAAACTTTGATCGTCGCGCGCGAAAGCCGGCAACCATCAATAATCGACGCGTGATTCAGCTCGTCCGAAATAATTAAATCTTCCTTGCCAAGAATCGCCGAAACCGTTCCCGCGTTTGCCGTGAATCCCGATTGGAAAACTACGCACGCTTCGGTTCCCTTGAATTTCGCGATCTGCGCTTCCAGTTCCATGTGCAGCGTCATCGTTCCGGCAATCGTCCGGACAGCACCCGCGCCCGCGCCATACTTCCGCACCGCATCAATCGCCGCGCGCTTCAACGCCTTGTTCGTCGTAAGCCCCAGATAATTATTCGAGCTGAGGTTGATCACCTCGCGCCCATCGAACGTCGCGACAGGCTTCTGCTCGCCATCCAGCACATGCAGCTTCGAGTACAGTCCTTTGGCCTTCAACTCCTCAATTTGATCGTGAAGATACGAAAGCGGATTCTGCGTGGTAGTCATAATGCGCCCCTCAAAAAGTGAATTAGATATTTCGGTCTGCGAAATTTACTTCGCGCGATGTTCAGCGCGGCACGCCATTCGGATAAAACAATATTTTCCCCGCCAGCCCGCCTTCCAGCATCTTGAAAGCGTCGGCGAACTTGTCCAGCGGCAACCGCTCCGCAAATAGCGGCTCCAGATTCAATTTGCCCGACTTCAGCAAATCCGTCATCTGCACCCAGGTCTCGAACATTCGCCGCCCGAAAATTCCATGAACGGTCGCGCCTTTGAAAATAATGTCGTCCACAAAATTCAGTGTGACCGGCTGCGAAGGAATTCCCAACAATGACGCGCGTCCGCCAGCCCGCAACATCCTGAATCCCTGCTGAATCGCCACCGGATGTCCGCTCATTTCCAGCAGGATGTCCGCGCCCGACCCGCCCGTCGCCTCAATCACTTGCTCCACAACATTTCCCGTCGAAGGATCCAGCGCTACATCCGCGCCCATCCGCAAAGCCATCGCGCGCCGTTGCGCATTCAGTTCCGTCGCAAAAATATGTGAAGCGCCGCACGCTTTTGCGATGGCAATCGCCATCAATCCAATCGGTCCCGCGCCAGTGACCAATACAGTTTGCGCCGCGATCGGCCCGGAAAGCACCGTGTGCACCGCGTTGCCCAGCGGATCCATAATCGCGCCGTAATGTTTCGGAATCGCCGGATCCATTTTCCAAATGTTCGCCGCCGGAATGCTCACAAATTCCGCGAAGCATCCGTTCTCGTCAATTCCAATTATTTTTAAATTCTGGCAAACGTGTGGCTGCCCCACGCGGCACTGCCGGCAGTGTCCGCAATTCACGTGCATTTCCGCGCTCACAAATTCGCCGGGCTTCACTTGACTCACTTCCGAGCCGACCTTCTCCACCACGCCGCAAAACTCGTGGCCAAACGTCATCGGCGGCTTAATTCGTGAAGCCGACCACGGGTCCCATGCATAAATGTGCAAATCCGTGCCGCAAATGGAAGCCGCACGCACGCGCACCAGCACATCATTCGGTCCAATCGTGGGAACGGGAACATTTTCCAGCGCCGCGCCGCGCTCCGCGCGCGGTTTTCTCAATGCCTGCATCGTGGCAGTCGTCATTTTGTTTTGTGCCGGCTCACTTCGGCGGGCTAGAAATAGTAGCACAGCGGCGAACGCGCTTGCTATTTCGCCGACTGCGCGGGAACGCGCTTCAATACTCCGATAGATTCCAGCGATTTCAGATATTCGATTACAAGCTCGACTGGAATCGGCCCATATTCAGCGCTAACCGCCTCACGAATCTTCTCGGCGTTACGCTTACCGTCCACGAAGTTGAGCGTTTCATACGCGAATTCTTCGCCCGATCCCCAGAGACCTTGATAGTCGAGCAACTTCGGATGCGGCAAATTCTTCGCGGCGAGATGGTCGGTCAAATAGTCGTATCCAAAAACAGTCATTGGCCCCTTCGGGTTCGAATTACGAGAGAATACAAGCAGTCCTTCACCACTTGCAGGCGCTGGCCAACCACCCGAATCGCCCATAAGGTACATCATGAATTCGCGTTTTTCCGCGGCTTCCATAGCGTCTGGTGTCATTGCATCCGGTACGAAGTCATTCACTGACTTGAACGCAGCTTGCTCATTGTCGACAAACGATTCCATGATTATCCCGTCAACTTCATTCGGAACGCCCAGCATGCGTTTATGTATGACCTTCAAACTTCTAAGTGACGCTCCTTCGATTACTGTGTCCACAGCCTTGTGCGCCTGGACCTGCGTCTTAAGTTGCGCCAAAAAGTACCCACTAGCCGCTCCAATAAACGCCGCCCTCTTCAACTTCGTCGGATCAATATTCGCCGCCACATCCCCATTGGTATGAATGTACCGGTCCGGCCAATCATTCAAATAAATCGCCGGAATCCGGAATGATCCTTCCTGATAAACGTCGTGGTCGCTCCCCATCGAATAATCCGCGAAATCCGCCTGCAGCGCTTCCTTCCCGCCTTCCGCCGAAACAAATGGAAACAGTGCGTGTCCCGTGCTCGCATAAAGATCGCTCTCGCGGTTCACAAAATCGCCAAACGCTTCGCCCACGTCATACACGAACGAAGGCAAACTCATCGGCCCGCGTGTCACATGAAAAATCGCTTTCGTCGCCGGTCCACCACCGACCATATCCATGTGCACAACGGCTTTTATCCGCGCCGCAAATTCCGGCCGCGCATTCAGCAGCGTCGTGGTGCCTTCAATTTCCGGCGGCCAGATAAATCGCAACGTCCGTGCCGGACGCGCCAGCTTTCCTTCCGTAATTAATTTCTGCAACGTTCGCGCCACTTCCAGAATCGTCACGCACCCGCTGGCATTGTCATTCGCTCCCGGCCGCTGATGATCCAAATGGCAACTGAACGCAATTTCCTCCCCGCGCAATTTCGGATCAGCTCCCGGAATCGTCGCCGTAACAATTTCGTACGCGCCCGGATGCTGCCCAGCCTTCACCACCGCGTGCAGACGAATCATCTCTCCATGCGCCAATCGTGTACGCAGCGAGCGCGCCGTTTTCAATGACGCCATAAACGCAAATGTTTTCACCGGCGCAAAACTTTCCAAATGTCCCCAGCGAATCAAACTCTCATCCTCACCCTGCCAGGCCTGCGGTTGATTCAGCGCGTAACTGAAAATCCCCGCAGCCCCGTGCACTTCCACCGCCAAATGCTGCACCGGGCCCGGTTGCGCCGCAGCCAGCACAATTTTTCCGCGCACATCTTTCCCCGCATAATCCGATTCCTTCGTTCCATCGCCAACATCCACCAAATCCGCCGTCACATCCGCGCTCTCGCTATCCTCCGCCAGCGTCACCGGCATCGCATCCCAACTCGCCAGCCGCACCGCCGGACTCCACTTCCCATCCTTCTCACTCATCTCCCACAGTTCCGCGAAATCCGCATCCCACGGCGGACGCGACCGCTGCGTCCCATAAAATATTTTTCCGTCCGCTGGAAATTCCAGAATTTGCACGTCGCTCAATCCGTAAGCCCGCGCGCGATCCGCCACCAATTCCGCCGCGTCATGAAATCCGCGCGATCCGCGCACGCGATGGAACCGCACAATCCCTTCCAAATTTCGTTTCGCCGCTTCCCCCGATAATTCCTGATCCAGCGCACCCACTTCCGCCGCGCTCAGCAAAGGAGGCTTCTGCGCATCCGCCGCCGGCGAAGAATGTTGCGCTCCCAGCGACCGCGCCAGCACAAATATCAGCGCCACTGGCAGCCACAAAAACATTTTTGGAACGGCTCCCAAAGAAATCTTCACCGATGCCTCCCTTTCTGGTTCCCAAGCGCGCCCATTCTACTCCGGTTGCGCCCGCAAGCAGCGCTCGGTTGCTCTTCGTCTCGCCGCACCAAAATTCACCACCGCAACATCCCCGCTTCCGATACAATTCCGCCACGCGCCACCGTCACAAGCATCAACGCGCGCGGCATCCACGGGAGGAATTGCGTGAGTTTTTCCGAGCGTTGGCAGGAAATTCGCACCGGCTTCGAGCGCCCCTTCTGGGTCGCCAACATCACCGAACTTTTTGAACGCCTCTCCTATTACGCCGTCTTCGCATCGCTCGCCAACTACCTTCACGAGTCGCTTTCATTTTCCACGGAAAAAACCGCCAGCCTCACCGGAATGTTTGGCGGCTTAGTTTGGTTTTTGGCCATCATCGGCGGCACCGTAGCGGATAAACTGGGTTTCCGCCGCGCCTTAACCATCGCTTACCTAATTTTGGCCTCGTCATATTTTCTTCTCGGCTCAATCGGCGCTTCCTGGATGACGCCGGTACGCAGCGCGGTGCCGGTTGGTATTCTTGTTTTCTTTGTACTCATGTTGCCTGCGCTAGGCGTGGCCATGGTAAAGCCAGCCGTCGTCGGCACCACCGCCAGCTCGTCAAAGGAAAACGTCCGCAGTATCGGCTATTCGATTTACTACACGATCGTCAATATCGGCGGGACTTCAGGGCCGTACGTAGCGTCATGGGTGCACCGGCACCTGAGTGTCGAAAATGTTTTTCGGGTCGCGGCCCTGAGTGTCCTGCTCATGGCGTTTGTCGTCCTGATTTTCTTTCGCGAACCACGGCGAACGGGGGCGCAAAAGCCGCCAACGTTCGCGGAAGCTGCGCACAACTTCTTGACGGTCATCAAGAACTTCCGCTTCATTCTTTTTCTTCTGATTTTTTCCGGATTTTGGATCGTGTACTGGCAACAGTACATCGCACTGCCACTCTATATTCACAGTTACATCAATCCAAAAGCGGACGTCGAGCTGATTCTCATCACCGACGCACTCGCAGTCGTATGCTTTCAGATCGTAATCAGTCTCCTGACCCGTAAAATTCCGGCGTTCCGCGCCATCACGCTGGGTACGCTGATTTCTTCGCTCTGTTGGCTGCTTCTTGCATTCCACGCGACCATCCTGATGGCCGTCGTCACTCTTTTCATGCTTGCCGTCGGCGAAATGGTACTCTCGCCGCGCTATTACGAATATGTTTCGCGCCTCGCTCCCCCGGGCCAACAGGGTACCTACATGGGCTTCGCGTTTGTGCCCATCGGAATCGGATCGCTTGCCGGAGGCTGGGTTGCAGGAAAGGGACTGCACTATTTTGGCGAGGTGAAACATCATCCCGAGCAAGTCTGGTGGATGTTTACGGCGCTGGGAGTTCTCTGCGCGATCCTTCTCTTGGTTTACGATCGGTTCATTCGTCCACCCGACGCGGCTCCCGTTGCATCCAAGTGAACGTGATAGTGACGCGGTTGCAATTCGCTAAATCCGTAGTGTTCGCGTGGATAGTCGTCATGGCTTCCGCGCTGGCCTTCGCCGCCGCGCAAAAATCCCCTCCGCCTGCGCAAAAATCCACCGCCACCATAAGCAACCCGGCCGCCATCGCCTCCGGCCAAAAAATCTACGCGAAGCAATGCGCCATCTGCCATTACGCCACCAGCAAAGCCAAAAAAATCGGCCCCGGCCTCGCCAGCATTTATCCCGGCGGAAAATTTTCAAACGGCAAAAAAGTCGACGACCCTTCCATGCGCATCTGGATTGAATCCGGAGGCAAGGACATGCCCGGATACAAAGACGTTCTCAAGCCCAACGAAGTCCGCGATCTTCTCGCCTACCTTCGCACACTCTAAATAAATCCCACCGCAAAACGAAAAAAGCCCTCAGACAATTTCAGGACTTGCTCGCTCCCGTTACCGGGAATCGCAAATCCTCGAATCATCCGAGGGCTTCTAAATCGTCAAGCAGGCCGCGGCGAAACTCACCTCGGGACACTTCTTCGCCGTTCCGGGCGAAAGAGTACGCCCAGGCGTGCCACCGGAAAATTTCACCCGGCAGCGCCGCGCCAAAACTAGCCCAAAATCGCGTCTTTGAAAGCCTTCGACGCGCGCAAGCGCACTACTGTCTTGGCTTTGATCTTGATGGCTTCGCCGGTTTGCGGGTTGCGGCCCATGCGCGCCTTACGGTGCGCCTTCACCGCGCGGCCGATGTTCGGAATCACAAACTTGCCCGCGCCGCCTTTGCATTCCTTCACTGCCAGTGCCAGCAATTCGTCAAAGAATTGAACGACCATCTTCTTCGAAACTGCTTTGTCTTTGGTGCTCAACTTCTCGGCCAACGTGGCCACAATCTTGGACTTGCTCATTGGCTTTGCCATCTATATCAAATCTCCTTCTCAAGTGTGTTGGAGTTTATTTCTGACTCCGCAGGATTGGTCCTGCACCGCATGAACTATAGCCACACTTTCACCGCAAGGCAAGTGGAAACGTCAAAATACCCGCAGAAAATGCGGCCTCCCGCGCTGCCGCCCTGCGGACGCGTCCAGTCCGGCACTGATCCGCGCTGGTTCACGTTCTGCGCGCGCCATCAAGAACCGCTCCGCAATTTCCGTGCCGGCAATTTTTCCGCGCGCTTCCTCCATACAACTTGGCTACCTGACTACGCATCTCGGTAGTAGAATGATCTCGGCGTCAATCGCGGCACCCACCCGTCACGAATGGCTGAACGTTTCAAGTTCGCGCTCATCACGTTCGCACCTCCAAATCCGCCGGCGCCGTTTTAGTCGGGAGACAATAATGAAGTACACAGCTTGCGCGCTTTTCTTTGCCCTCGTTTCTTCCAGCGCTGTTTGCGCTCAATCTGCATCCGATCCTGTCGCCGCACCGGATACCATTCGCCTCACTGTCGTATCTGGCACTCCGCTCCGTGTGGCGCTCGAAAATGAAATCGCCATAAGAAAAATCGGCCAGCCGGTTCACGGTCGCATTGTTGAGCCTGTTTACGCCTTTGATCAAATTGTCGTGCCCGTCGGCAGCGAAGTTGTCGGAAAAATTGCCGAGATCGAAAAAACTTCAAAAGAAAAACGCGTGGAAGGTTTGCTGAACGCCGACCTCACTCCCACGCGCGGCGTTACAGTTACATTCGATGAATTGATTCTTCCCGACGGCAAGCATCTGCCCATCAATACCAATGTTTCGGAAGGAACTTCACAACCCGTCCATCTCGCCGCAAAAGAAAGCGAAGCTGAGAAAAAAGGCGTCGCCTCCAAGGCAATTGAAGACGCGCGCCGCCAAATCCAGCAGGAATGGGACAACGGAGTTAGCCAGATCAAGACTCCCGGCAAGGTTCATCGCGCCGAACGATATCTGCTGGCGCAACTTCCTTATCACGTGCAATATGCCTCCGCCGGCACCCGCTACAACGCTGAACTGCAACAGCCGCTGGATTTCGGCTCCGAACCTTACTCCGCGCAAACCATGTCACTCGTCGGCAGCGCGCCTCCCGCTGGATCCATCGTTCACGCGCTGCTCATCACTCCGCTCAGTTCTGCCACCACAAAGAAAGAGGCAACGGTTGATGCCGTCTTGTCTCAGCCTTTGTTTTCTGAAAAACACGAACTCATTCTTCCGCAAGGCACGCGTCTGGAAGGAACGGTGATTCAGGTACGTCCCGCGCGAGACTTCAAACGCAATGGCGAACTGCGTTTCGTCTTTCGCAAAATGGAATTACCGGAAGGCGCGGAAAGAACTGTCACCGCCAGCCTCGAAGGAGTTGAAGTCGGCCGCTCGGATAATGTGGAACTCGATTCCGAAGGAGGCGCGCACTCCGTTTCTCCGAAGACGCGCTACCTTTCCACCGGAATTTCCCTCGCTCTCGTCGCCGCTTCCGCGGTTCCTGACTTTGACGAAGGCATACACGGTTCCGGCACCACCGGCACCAGAGCTGCTGCGGGCGGCGCGGGATACCGCTTGATTGGAATCGCGCTCAGCCTCGCCGTCCATTCGCGCCCGCTGGCCATCGGCCTGGGAAGTTACGGCGCTGCGCTTTCCATCTACACGCATTTCTTATCGCGCGGACAGGAAGTTGTATTTCCGAAAAGCACTCCAATGGATATAGGTTTTGGCGGACGCACCGGAGACGCTCAGAAGCCACCGGGAATGGACTAATTCTTCACCGTGAATTCCGGAACGAGCCGCTCGATCCAAGCGGCGTAGAGCCTCGAACCAATGTGTTACTCTATATGCCTAGTTTATAGTTCTCGAAAAAGGAAATTAGAGTTAGACTCAACCCGGTCGCAGCACATTCAAGTTCCATACGCCGCTCCTCCGACTGATTAAGCTAATGTTAAGCAACATCGGTTAACAGTTAAGAAGCAGGGATTGGTTCACCGATTTCGCCGAGCGCGTGAATCAGATTTGGCCCGCCTTCATTGCACCGGAAAAAAGAACTGGTATTGAAAGAAGAAGAGGATAAATGACGAAGGTCATTCTGGTTAATCCCGCGAATTCCACCATGGGATACAGCATTATCACTCCGCGGTGGCTATTTGTGATGGCCATGGCTACGCCAGTGGATCTGGTTGGCGATCCGACCCTCATCGACGAGTCAATCTCTCGATTTGACGCGAGCATCGTCAACTCCGGTGACATCGTCGGAATCGGAATCAGTACCGGAAATTGCCAGGCCGGTTACCGTGTGCTGCGCGAGTGCAAGGCCAAAGGCGCAACCGTAATTGTCGGCGGAATTCACGCCACGATTTTTCCCGATGAACCGCTGGAAATGGGCGCGGATGCAGTGGTCACCGGAAATGGCGATGTTGTCTGGAGCAAAGTCGTCAAGGACGCGCTCAGCGGCGCCTTGCAGAAACAATATGTTGGCGGCCGCGTTTCCGGCGAGCAACTCCTAAAAGCGCGCTGGGACATTTTGGACCCTCGGCAATATATGTTCGCCACCATCCAAACCGTTGCCGGATGCCCGGAAAATTGCAGCTTCTGTTCCGTGTGGGTCACCGATGGACGCCAACCGCGCCAGCGGCTCACCGATAAAATCATCGAAGAAGCCAACGAATTGTATTCGCGCGGATTCCGTTACATCGTTTTCGCCGACGATAACTTCAATCCATCAACTCTGGGACGCATCGCTCGGGAAAAAAGTCCCGGCATTCGCAAAGAATTGGAACGCGTACGCGAAGAGCGCCTGAAATTCTTCGACGAGTACGATCGCTCCGTGCCCAAAGACTTATTCGCGTTCACGCAAATGACCGTCGAAGTCACCAGCGACGAAGAATACCTCTCCGCGATGTACAAAAAGATGCGCATTCGCGCCGCGCTCGTTGGCGTCGAATCATTCTCGGAAGAAGGTCTGAAATCCGCCAACAAAACCTGGAATCCCGTCGGCCAGAAAATGGTTGAGACCATTGAAAAAATTCAGGACAACGGAATCATGGTGCTGAGCTCAATCATTTGCGGCCTGGAAACAGACACCATCGACACCATTCGCACTATGCGGAATTTTGCCATCGAATCCGGAACCATTCTCGCGCAATTCACTTTCTATCATCCTTATCCTGGCACTAAAGATTTCCACGAATTCACCAGTGACATCAAGAATTTCGCAAAAGTGAATTTCGTTCCCAAGCATAAATCCCGCATGCTCGAAGAACGCTTCTGGCTGAAATCCGTCAACGAAAATGACGTGATGGTTCACCCCAACATCGCCAAGCCTGATCTGAAAGTGGAAAACAAAAAATGCTGGGATCAGTTTTATTCCATTCGCGAATCTCTCAAACGAACGCGCCGGAGCCGCTTGGCCAAAAAATGGCCGCTTCCCGCTAAAATTACTTATTTAATGCTTTGCATCGCGTTCCGCAGGATTTATGGCGGGCAGGGAATGCAGGCCGATGGCGTGCAAAACAGAAAATTCAGCTTGTTTACGAAGGCCATCATGAAAATCGGTGTGAAGTTCTTCAATCACTACTACCGCACCGATAAGGTCATGGTCACTCTCCCCATCGCCGGTTCCTGATTTCAATTCAACGGCACATCGTTTTCCAGCGTCACAGCGCGCAATTTTTCCCGAATGCGCGCTGTGTTATCCTCAGCATTCCTCAAGAAAACAGGAGAAAACATGTCCGACCTTCAACAACTGGAACAAAAATTTCGAGAAAAATTAGGGCTGAAGCGCCGCCCGGTTGCCGTCGCGTTTCTGGACGCGATTCCCACCAGCATCGCCGCGTTTTCCGGCAACATGCCATCCGGTTGCAGCTTCTGGCGATTGGCGGCCGAAGGTGGCGCGTTCTACACCGTACCCGCGGACCACTTCAATTGCGCGGTGGGAAGTTACACCCACAATATTCCGCTTTCACCGGAGCGCGAAAAAGAAACCGAGCAAACGCTCGGGCTGATGTTTCAGGTCGGCTACATCAAACCGGAAGAAGTTCCCGGAATTCCGCGCCTCGCGAAAACTCCCGCCGCAATTATTTACTCCCCGCTTGGCGCAACGACAATTGATCTGAGAAATTCAGCCAACGCCGTTCTTTTTGCCTGCAAACCTTCCGCTGCAATGTTGCTGAACGAAGCTGCCATTCGCGCGGGTGCCGGCGGAGCAACTCCCGCGATGGGACGTCCCACCTGCATGGGACTTCCGCTGGCGCTGGAGCGCGGCACGCAGATGAGCCTTGGCTGCATCGGCAACCGCACCTACACCGGACTTGCCGACGACGAGCTTTACGTGATTATTGCGGGCAAAGATCTCGAACGCGTAGCTGCCTCGCTCGAAGAAATCGTCGGCGCCAATAACGCTCTGCAAGAATATGCGAAGGGTCGTCGCGCGGAGATTGCCACCGCGTAAATTCCGTCGTTAGAGCGCGCTCAATCCCTGATAAAAATGCGCGATCGCGCGGATGCCGCCGAAATAATTCTCCAGCGACAAGTGTTCATCCGGCGCATGCGCATTTTCGTCCGGCAATCCGAATCCAATCAGCACACACGGCACTTTGAAGGTGTCATGCATTTGCGTGACAAACGGAATTGATCCGCCTTCGCGGATAAATACCGCGCGCTTTCCAAATCCCTTTTCCAGCGCCTTGTGCGCCACTTCAAAAAACGGATGCGTGAATGGAGCAACCCACGGCTTGCCGGTGCTGTGCACGGTGAATTTACAGGTCACAGTTTTCGGCAGCAATTTGCGGATGTGCTTCTCGACTTGCTTGGTGATTTTGTCCGGATTTTGATTCGGCACCAGGCGGCAGGAAAATTTCGCGTGGGCCTGCGAAGGAATTACCGTCTTCGATCCTTCGCCCATGTATCCACCCCAAATTCCATTCAGCTCCAGCGTGGGACGGCACCACACTTGTTCGGCGACGGAAAATCCTTTTTCGCCTTCAAGTCCCGGTGAACCCACTGTCTTCAGAAAATCTTTCGGCTTGAAAGGCAGTTTCGCCAACGATTTTCTTTCCGTGACGCTCAACTTCGCAACGTCGTCGTAAAATCCCGGCACGGTGACGCGGAAATTCTTGTCGTGCATTTTCGCGAAAAGTTCCGCCAAAATCGTCAGTGGATTTGGCGCCGCGCCGCCGAAAACTCCGGAGTGCAAATCCTGCGCCGCTCCCGTAATTTCCACCTCGTAGTAAACCAGTCCGCGCAGCCCGTAGGTAACTGACGGCACGCCCGGAGCAAGCATGGAAGTATCGGAGACGATGAGCGCATCCGCTTTCAGCTTCGCTTTATTGCTTTGCACAAAATCCCACAGGTTTGCGCTGCCGACTTCTTCTTCGCCTTCGATCAGCACCTTAATATTGATGGGCAGTTTTCCTTCGACGGCAAACATTGATTCCAGCGCCGCCAGGTGAATATGCACCTGGCCCTTGTCGTCCGCAGTGCCGCGGCCAAATAAATTTCCATCGCGCACCGTTGGCTCAAACGCCGGAGTTGTCCACAATTCCAGAGGCTCGGCGGGCTGAACATCATAATGTCCGTAAAAAAGCACCGTCGGTTTTCCCGGCGCACCTAGAGATTCGGCGTAAACCAGTGGATGTCCCTTGGTCGGAATCACTTCGACTTTGGACATTCCGACTTTGCGAAGTTTTTCCGCTACCCAGTTTGCGGCACGTTCGATATCCGGCTTGCGCTCCGTTTTTGTGCTGACGCTGGGAATGCGCAGCAGCTCGCACAATTCTTTCAGATGAGCGTCTTTGTGATCCTCAATATATTTCGCAACTCCATTATGATTCTGATTCACGCGCCCTCCAGAAAGTTTGAGCGATTCAGAGCGCAGCCGAGCAGCGGGGCCGTAGCCGGGGATCGCGCATAAATATTCGCGCCTACAATCATCCGCATTCTATTGATACTTGCGTGCGCGCCGCAAGTTCCCACAAGGTTACCGCACCTCTAACGTCAACAATTCATCGCCCGCCTACTGTACGAATGGTCCGTTCCGCATTGGAACAGATTCGCGTTAGTACCGTTGACCTGGACTTCTGCCTCCGCCAACATATTCCCATTATGACTGAAGTACTGCTCGACTCAGCTCGGCGCAGTTCTCGCGTATTCAAGCGCGTCCGTGTTTCCGCGGAAGGCAAGAACGTAATGGGCCGTAAATTCCGCGAATCCTGCCAAACGATTGTGATCAACGCGCACGGCGCTTTGCTTTATCTCAAAGCCGAGCTTGCCGTTGGCGCGATGGTCGTGCTTGCGAATCCTTTCACCCAGGAAGAACAGGAATGCCGCGTGGTCTTCATCGGCGATGACGTGGAAAAAGGCCAGCGCGTAGGCGTGGAATTTCTTTCGCCTGCACCACATTTTTGGGGAGTGGATTTCACTCCGCCCGCGGACTGGATGAACAACAAACCCGCCGCGCCGCCTGAGCACCACTCAAATTAGTTCCCGCTAACAACAACTCCGCTGAGGCGCTTTTGTTCGGCTTCAGACCATTCGCAAATCCGTTTCACATCGTCCGCGGAAAGCTTCGAGCTCCAATGAATCATCGTGTACGAACTTAGCGGCATACCTCCCGACTGCACTTCGTCGCACATTTCTTTCAACCGGTCGATCGAACTCTTCGGTTCCTTTCCCGGACGCACCCAAGTCGATAAATTAATATGCCGGCGGCCGTCATTCACGTGTCCGATCACCAGCCAGGACATTGGCGCAACGTGCGAGTACCACGGCCATTGCGTTAGGTTCGAGTGGCAATCGCCGCAAGCGCGCGTCAGTGTGGCGTGAACATCCGGCGGCACGTTCACGACGTTGTCGATCGTCTGCGTCGCTGTGAACGGAGGATTCGTGCGAGCCATTGGATAAAATTGCGCCGCCACCAAGCCGATCACCAAAATAATCAAAATCCATTTGAACAGTTTTCGCATTATTGTTTTCCGCGCGTTGTGTGGCCCACGCTTCGCCCTCTGCTCATAGTCTCGCCGGAACGGGCATCGGCGCAACGAAATATTGCTTCCGGTCAGTACTGTCAGGGATGCGCCCGGTCTGCACCGTCCGTCCCACCCCGCCTACGCCCACCCCCCTCCCCATACTTCTTGCATGAATATCAAAACAAGGGAGTTAGGTCGTTTCATCGTGCTATGAATATAAAAACAAAGGACTTAGCTCGGATGAAAGGATCGGGAGGTAAGTACCTTATTTTCATGTTCTTACGCGCCACACAAAGACTGCCACCCTCAAGGGTGGCTCCACAAGTTGCCAACACGCGGATGCTTGAGTCCTGCAGGAGTGGTGGGATCTGTTCCTGAGGTGATGATGGGAACGGATTCTTCCAAGTCTGCGGTTCAGGGTAGCGCCATTCATAAACTTTAGTCAATTAAATAAAAGTACTTAGTACTAAATACTTTGCGAGAAAGCCATTCGAAACCTATTCGAATGGAATTTTCGATGGTTGAAGGCGGGATTCAACGCAGAGACACTGAGGGCGCGGTGCAAGATGAGACAAGGGTGAAGCTCACAGCCAGGAATGGCTGTGCCACGGGAGCGGCTGGCCGACGAAAGTTTAGTCGGGCGATAATTGACGCTGCTATAATGCGGCGAGATTGTTCGGAGTGATGGGCGATGCGTCGATTCAATCTTGCGATTGCGGTGACGCTGCTGTTGAGCGGGGTTTGCGGCGCGCGGCAATTCCCGCCTACGAAGCCGGCCCCGGTGCAGCATCAGCCGGGAATTCCGTTGGTTGATCGAACCCCGGTTTCCGCGGCGACGCCTGATGCGTTGATTGCTCAAGTGGCGCAGCAAATAGTGCAGAAGCATTTGAAGAGCGTGGTGGTGATTGGAGTGGCGGGCCCGATGCCGGACGAGCCTACACAATTTGGATCTGAGCTGGGCGATAAATTCAGCACGGCACTCGCGAAGCAATCCGATCAATTTCGAGTTGAGGACAGAGGAGAACTTCGCGCTTTGGTAAAGAAGAACGGTGTTTCGGATGCGATGGTGGTGTCCGATGCTCTGGGGAATTGGATCGCGACGAAGGCTGGAGTGGAAGGGTATGCAGTGGTCGAGTTCACGAGAGTGGCGAGCGGAGGTGCGGAGATCCTTGTGTCGCTTTACCGGACGGATAAAGAAGATGGATATTTTCTGAGTTCAGCGACTACAACGATGGATCTCGCCCTTGACCAATATACGGATGGGCTTCGTGCGATTGATTCGAACTGGAATAAGGAGACACATCCTGGGAAGGACGGTGACACTTTACCGTCCGGTAGCATGCCAACTTGTGTGGATTGCCACTCGCGAGAGATGACGGAACTCGCGCGCAAGGCCGGACATTCTGACGACGGAAAAAGCACTTTCAAGGAAACGGGAGTTTTGTTCGTCACGGTTCTTCCGGATGGAAAAGCTAACGAAATAGCGGTAATTAAGTCGGCCAACTACGGGTTAAACGGCAGCGCGGTGGATTCAGTTCTGAATTGGGAGTTTAAGCCCGCAATCGACGCGCTTGGAAAGCCAGTGAGTTTCCGAGTTAAGGTTGAATTCGCCTGGCAGTTGTACTGAGAAATCATTCGTTGAACTAAACGCTTAGAGGAACTCGATGCTTCGACGAACAATGTTTGCGATTGGAAGCTTCCTGCTTGTCTTTGCTACCTGCAGCGCCGCGCAAGCGCCAGCGGAGAAATCCGCGGCCGTAGATACGTTGGTTAAGAAAGTGGCCGGCCCAATTTCCAAAAGCAAAATGAAGAGCATTGTGGTGGTGGGATTTTCCGGGCCGGGAAAAACGGTCACGGATCTGGGAACGATTTTGCGTGACGAGGTGAGTGACGCGCTGGCGCGGCAACTGTCTGACGTGAAAGTGATTGACCGCGCGGCGATTGATGCGATGCTGAAACAGAATCGAGTTTCGGAAGGGATGCTGTACAACGCTTCCATGGGCGACTGGATCGCCACGCACGTGCATGCCGATGGCTACGTGACCGCGCATTTCGAGGTTCCGGAATCCGGCCCTTCACCGGTGACCATTGAAATTTTCAAATGCGGCGCGGAATCGTGCTCGCGAATGGGAGTTCCCATCGTGACGGAGATGACGCTTAACGCGAAGGAATTTCTGGCCAGCGGACAGGGGTTCACGCAGACAATAAACTCCGCGGCCTTCGAGCCGGACCAGAATGGAGTAACCCACCCGCGCTGTATTTCGTGTGCAAATCCTTCCTACACCGATGAGGCCCGCAAACTGAAAATCAACGGCAAGCTGCTGATGGTCGTCACGGTCGAGGCGGACGGATCGACCAACGATATTTTTATCGAGCAGCCGCTGGGGCACGGTTTGGACGGCGCGGCCATCGACGGAGTACTGAAGTGGAAATTCGAGCCGGCGGTGGACGCAAATGGCCACGCGGTGGCGACGCACGTTCAATTGGAAGTTTCGTTCAGCCTGAAGTAGCGGCGATGTTTTAGCGACGAAGCATTTTGTTTGGAGCGCAAATGAGGTGGCGATCGATCGGCCGGGCGGACTTTCGCGCAAGCTCCTGGTTGAAATGCGCTCTTGTGATGGCGGTCGCAATGGTTTTTTCGGCGCGATGCCGCTCCCAGCAGCAGGCCATTCCGTTACAGAAGCCACCCGAGCAGCAGGACGGGCCGCGGGAACTAGTGATGCCGGGTGCGCCGCTACCGACTGGAGCGGCGATGGATTCGCTTGCGGAAAAGTTATCGGCGGAAATTGCGGCCCGCAAGATGACCGGCATTGCAGTGGTTGGTCTTTACGGACCGGATCGTAGGGTCACCGAACTGGGAACACGTCTGCGCGGAGTTTTGAGTGATTCGCTGGCACGGCAGGCGACGGACGTGAAGGTGCCGGACGGCGACACGATTCGAGATTTTCTAAAGGCGCATCGTGTTGCGCAGGACATGGTTTACAGTAACGCGCTGGGCGGTTGGATTGCGAAGTACATGCACACGGACGGATACGTGACCGCGCGAATTAGCAAGACCTTCGGAAGCGCGTCGACAATTGTGGCCGAATTATTCGTCTGCACCACCGGTGCGTGCGTGGATAGCGCAACGATTGACGTCACCGTTGCACTGACGCCGGAGGAAAGTGAAGATGCCGGCCGGGATTTTGTACCGACATTGGATGTTCCGGTGGTGCCGGAGGGAACCAAGGGAATTTCCCCTCCAAAATGTGTTGCGTGCCCGATGCCGGTAGTTCCGCCGGAGCTTCGCACGGAAAATTTTCAGGGGAGTTCGCATTTGCTGGCAACCGTTTTGTCCGATGGCACGGTGGACGATGTTTTCGTAGTGGGGCCGATCGGTCGTGGATTGGACATGCTGGCGGCGGACGCGGTACTTGCCTGGAAATATTTGCCGGCGCGGAACGCGAAAGGTGACACGGCGCCCACGCAAGTACAGATTGAGATTCCGTTTAAGATTGAGGGCGTGCCGGCGCCAAAAGAAAAGAAAAAATAAAGTTGCGATGGTTTTCGGAGAGCTGTTGGATTTGTTCGGGGATCTTTAATGGTTGGGCGGATTATTTGCGCGATCGGATTCTTGCTGGCGTGCGGCGCTGTTTGCGGCGCGCAGCAGACGGCTGGGCCGGCGCTTGTGGCACAACAGGCGAGTTCGCAACTGGAGCAGGTGAATTCGGCGGAGATGGACGCGCTGGCTGGAAAACTGGCCGCACAGATTGCCAAGAACAAGATGAAGAGCGTTGTCGTGGTTGGTGTGATTGGCCCATCAGGACATGTGACAGAATTGGGAAAGGTATTTCGAGGGCTTTTGAGCGAATCGCTCGCACGGCAAGCCGGGAAATTTACGATTATTGACGGCGAGACCATCCGCGCCGTTTTACATCAGAATCGAATTGCGGAAGATATGTTGTACAGCGATGCTTTGGGAGACTGGATCGCATTGCACGCGCAGGCGGATGGGATTGTCACGGGCCATATCAGCAGGATTCGAGATGGTAGCGCAATTTTTTCGGTGGAGCTTTTGAGGGCGGGCAAGTACGAAACAACTCTACGCGCGGACCTGAACGGCACACTACCCCTCACGCAATCGCAAATTCAAGCCGCCGATCGAAGGTATGTGCCGTCCGCCGAAGAGGTAACCGCCAAATACAATAGCGACCGGGCAAGCATGGAAGCATCGGCCGCGAAACACACGATTGGCCAGGCGAAAATGGCGGCTTGCCTGATATGCACAAAGCCAGAGTATTCATCGCAGGCGCGCGCGAACGGTGTTCGAGGAACAGTGCATTTGCTTGTTACAATTCAGAAAGATGGCACAGCGGAGGATATCCTTGTCACATCGCCGGTTGGATACGGACTGGACGCCATGGCGGTGAATTCAGTTCTGAAATGGAAATTTAGCCCCGCCATTGATCCACAGGGTAATCCAGTTGTGTCCCAAGTTCCGATTGAGATTTTCTTTACGTTGTACTAAGGCTGCCGCAGCCGTCGCGAGCTACGGCACCTGCAGCGTTTTCTCAATATCTGCTATTGATCTGTCCCCACAAGTTGCACCGCATCAACTTCATTCCAACCGGGAATTACATTCGTGGCCAGCGTGATTTTCACACGGTCGGCCTTGTATGTAGTCTTCGGAAATTTCGCGAGCAAATAATTCAGGCCGGTAGTGGGATCGTTGCCCGCCCACACTGTGTGCGCCAGGCCGCCTTCATCGAACAATTCAATTTTGATTACAGCGCCGGAGCCGCAGGATTCGCGCACGCGCACTTCGGTGGCGTGGACTGCTTTGGGATATTTCAGGTCGAGCCATTCGATGCCGGCGTCCGGAGTTTTGGACGTCCAGGCTTTTCCGTCGTCGCCATATTTATCAACATTTGGAAGGCCGGTGGCCTGATTTGCGGACCAGGGCGCCTGACCTTGCGCGTCGTTGTAACTCGATGAAGCGGTAGCGAGAATGGCCCACTCGCCATTTGGATCATTCTTGATTTCGTCCTGTTTAATGGCCCAATCGGCCGCAGCGAGTTTGGCGGTGGTGTCCGCGGACGAACCGTCGGCGTTGACCACAGGCGCGGCTACCGGAGCCTGCGCGGGCGCCGGGGCCGGAGCAGTTTGCGGAGCGGACGCTGACTTAGTTTCCGGCGCGGGCGAATTGGATTTTCCGCAACCGCTGAAAAGAAATAGCGAGAGCGCCGCGAAAACAATCAGCGCGGAGCTGCCGAAATTCAAATTGGGAGATTTTGATTGCTTTGTGAATTGCATCGGAGCACCTCTGACAGTGTCGCTTCGGTGAAATAAGCGCGGCGACTGTTGGCGGAATCCTATTTGAGCGGGAAATGGATTGTCAAGGATTGGGGGGGCGCTGAACTGAAGACGAGGGACATAGGGCCCTCACCGCAGAGGCGCAGAGAACGCAGAGAGAACGGAGCGGGGAAAGAATCGTATAGCGCTAAGCGGTCTTGCGGAGTTCGCCCAAAACTAATTTCGCAACTTCTTTCAGCGTCTCAAAAACGCCTACGCCGTTGATGGCGGTGGCTTCGATGACGGGCTCGCCCTTGCGCTGAAGTTTTTCTTTTAATTCTTCCACGCTGAGGATGTGCGGAAGATCGCGTTTATTCAGTTGCAGCAGGTAGGGAATCGTCTCAAACGAAAGTTTGTGTTCCTTCAGATGTTCCTGCAAGTTATCCAGCGTTTCCAAATTTGCGTCCAGGCGTTCTTCCTGCGAATCGGCAACGAACACAACTCCATCCGCGCCCTTCAAAATAAGTTTGCGGCTGGCTTCGTAAAAAACCTGGCCGGGAACGGTGTAAAGGTGCAGGCGGGTTTTGAATCCGCGGACAGTGCCGAGATCGAGCGGAAGAAAATCGAAGAAAAGCGTGCGATCCGTTTCGGTGGCGAGCGAAATCATCTTCCCTTTTTGATTTGCGCCGGTATTTTCGTAGACCCACTGCAAGTTGGCGGTTTTTCCGCCAAGGCCGGGGCCGTAATAGACCAGCTTGCAGTTAATCTCGCGAGCAGGAAAGTTGATAAAGGGCACGAAGTGTCGATTCTCCGTTACGATTTATAACATACGGGTGCGAAGGGGCCAATGCGCAAGCGCGGAAGCGTTTCGAGAAGCGAACATTATTGGGCCTGGGAACCGAAATTGGGCATATTTGGCGGGTTTGACGCTAAACATGGGGTCTGCTAGAGTGCACGCTATGTCACGGTCGAAAAAGCCCGCAAAACGGCGGTCCGCCCGCATGAGGGCCGGTGGAGCGCATCGCTCCAAGCTATTGAAAAAGAAGCCGGTTAAGAAGGCTGCGGTGAAGAGTCCTCCGATCAATTTGGTGGACCCGGCAATCCAGGCGCAATTGAAGATATATGAAGAAGCGCTGCGAAATTTTCAACAACAGAAATTCAGCAAAGCCAAAGAGCTTTTGGAGAAAGTGATTATCGGGCCGAGCAAAGAATTGGCGGAGCGCGGGCTGGTTCATCTGCGCGTAACGGAGCAGCGCATCAGCAGAACGCCCGACGCTTCCATGCGCAGCGCCGAAGATCATTATCAACATGGCGTGGCCATGATGAATCACGGACGCTGGGACGAAGCGCGCGAACATTTGGCGCGCGCGCGAAAAATGGCGCCGAAAGCGGACTACATTGTTTACGCCATGGCCGCGCTGGATTGTTTGACGGGCGAAGCTGAAGCGGCGATGACGAATTTGAAATTAGCGATCGAGCTGAAGCCGGAAAATCGCTATCACGCGCGCAACGACGAAGATTTTGCTTTCCTGCAGGAAGATCCCCGATTCACGGAATTGCTCTATCCGGAACGCGATGGCGCAGGCGGATAATCCGACGCTGTCGCGAAGCTCACAGAAGACAGAAGACATGAAGTGACGGGCAAGAATCCAATCCCCGAAAAAATTGAAGCGAATGCCGGGCGCGTTGTTGCCGTGGGCGGAGGCACGGGACTATCGTCGGTGCTGCGCGGACTGAAAAAATATGTCGCGCCACCGTTGTATGTCGCGTCAACTCTGGGTGACGGCGGCGAATATCCAATTTCAGATCTGGCCGCCATTGTGACGGTGACGGACGATGGCGGAAGCTCCGGCCGTCTACGGCGGGAGTACAGCATTTTGCCCCCGGGAGATATCCGCAATTGTCTGGTGGCCCTTGCCGATGACGAAACGCGATTGAGCGCGCTGTTTCAATACAGATTTCCTTCGGGGCGCGGATTGGGAGGACACAGTTTCGGAAATCTTTTCCTGACCGCGCTCAGCAACGTGACCGGAGATTTCGCGGAAGCGGTACGCGTGAGCGGTCAGGTGCTGGCCATCCGCGGGCGGATTTATCCGGCGACAATTCAGAATGTGTCGCTGGAAGCGCTGATGCATGGCGGGCGCGTGGTGAAAGGCGAGACGCGAATCGCCAAAGTGCGCGGGCGAATCAAACGGTTGAGTCTGATTCCTCGCCGGGTAAAACCCCTGCCGGATGTAATGAACGCAATTGAGAATGCGGGAATAATCCTGGTGGGGCCGGGGTCACTTTATACGAGCGTGATTCCGAATTTGCTGGTGACGGGAGTGGCGGAAGCGATTGCGCGGTCGAAAGCGATACGCGTTTACATTCCCAACCTGATGACGCAGCCCGGCGAAACAGACAACATGAGCGTGGCGGATCACGTGCGCGCGATTTACCGGCACACCAAGCGCCCGCTGTTTGATTGCGTGGTGATTAACCGGCAGGAAGTTTCATCGGAAATAGCCAAGCGTTATCGCGCGCAAGGCGCGGAACCGGTTCTCGCCGATGTAAATGAAGTGGAAAAACTGGGGTTGCGCTGCGTGGATGGGAATTTTCTGGAAGAACACGCCGTGGTGCGGCACGATTCGGCGCGATTGGCGAAAATGTTGGTGGAAGAATTCGTGGTGAAGCGGCGCGAATCGTAGCTGAAGGCGAGGTTGGCGCAATCGTAAGCTATTGCTTACTAGAAAGCGTGCGCCGGCCAACATTCCTTGCGCGTCGCGAACTAGCCTCGTATACTTGGGCCGCCGCTAGGCCGACTGTCGGGGCGCAACATTTACCGGGTCCGCGGGTCAGACACCTCTGAAACAGTTATCATCGTTGTGAAAAATGTTTACTGAACCCTGGGGAGAGATTTAATGGCACTTGCAACTGCAAACGAGTTCAACGTCTACGAATCAGCGGAAGCGCGTTTTGAAGAAGCCGCCAAGCGCCTGGGCCTGGAAGACGGCCTGTACCGCTACATGAAGTATCCGAACAAGGAAATCACCGTGTACATTCCGGTGACGCTGGATAACGGCAAGCTGGAAGTTTTCACCGGCTATCGCGTGCATCATTCTATTGTGCGCGGCCCCTGCAAGGGCGGAATTCGATTCGATAAAAATGTTTCGCTGGACGAAGTGCGCGCGCTGGCCGCCTGGATGACCTGGAAATGCGCGGTCGTTAATATTCCATTTGGCGGCGCAAAGGGCGGGGTGATTTGCGATCCCAGCCAACTTTCCCGCGGAGAACTTGAGCGCATCACGCGCCGCTACACCGCAGAGCTCAGCGAGTGGATCGGCCCGGAGCGCGATGTGCCCGCACCGGACGTCGGCACCAATGAACAAACCATGGCCTGGGTGATGGACACATATTCCATGCACGTGCGCCACACCACCACGGCGGTTGTGACCGGCAAGCCCATCGAACTTGGCGGCTCGCGTGGACGCAAAGAAGCCACCGGACGCGGACTCATGATTATCTGCGATCGCGCCATCGATCGGCTGAGATTGAAGCGCGAAGACACGAAAGTGATTGTGCAGGGATTCGGAAACGTGGGCTCCATGGCGGCCATGTTGATGAGCCAGGCGGGCTACAAAATTGTCGGCGCGGCGGATGTTCACGGCGCGCTCTATAACGAAGCCGGATTCAACGTCACCAAGTTAATCGAGTGGGTGTACGTGCAGAAGAAACCGCTGCCCGAATTTCCGCAGGGGGGCACCAAACTTTCTGCTCAGGAAGTTTTGTTCCAACCGTGCGACATCCTTGTGCCCGCGGCGATTGAAAACCAGATCACCACGCAGAACGCGCATCGCGTGCAGGCCAAGATCATTTGCGAAGGCGCGAATGGCCCCACCACCTCCGCGGCCGACGCGATTATCGATAGCAAAGGAATTTTCGTGATTCCGGACATTCTGGCGAATGCCGGAGGCGTGAGCGTCAGCTATTTTGAGTGGGTTCAGGATCGCCAAGGATTTTTCTGGCGCGAAAGCGAAGTGAACGAACGCTTGAAAGATATTATGGAGCACGCATTCGATGAAGTGGTACGATACGCGGAAACGCACGGCGTGAATAATCGCATCGCCGCTTATATGCTTGCGATTGATCGGGTAGCCATCGCGTTGAAATTGCGTGGGATTTACGCCTGACAAAAGTTTCACCTGAGTGAGTTTTGGTCCGACCCTGAATCTGTAACTGGGAAGTTGCGCGCCGGACTCCTGGTTGAAACGCATCCGCGGCGCGGCTCGTCGAACTAGGCACTTCGAGGTTTGTCCAAAAATACGATGTGTGCCGACCACATTTCGCCGGGCCATCAAAAGTCTGAGGTCGAACACCGTCACGACATTTGCACGGCGGGAAACTGGCTTTACGACCGCGGATTCATTCCCGCTTGCGACGGCAATATTTCCGTGCGGTTGGATCCGAACCGCATCCTCGCCACTCCCAAAGGATTTTGCAAAGGTATGATGGCGCCGGATGATCTGGTCATCACCGATCTCGACGGCCGAAAGCTCATGGGTTGCAACGCGCCTTCTTCCGAATTGGCCATGCATCTTCTAATTTACAAACGCCGCTCAGACGCAAACGCTGTTTGCCACGCCCATCCGCCCATCGCCACAGGATTTGCCGCGGCGGGAGTTCCGCTCGATAAACCATTGCTCGCCGAAATGGTGGTTACCTTCGGCAGCGTTCCCCTCGCCCCTTTCGCTCTGCCCGGCACTTCCGAACTTTCCTGGTCGCTGGAGCCGCTGGTCGCGGATCATGACGCGATATTGATGGCCAATCACGGTGTGGTCACCTACGGCGCTGATTTAATCTCCGCATTTCATCGCATGGACGTGGTCGAGCATTACGCCCGCGTTTCCTTGGTAACCGAGCTTCTCGGCAAACAAAGCTTGCTTTCTGGCTGTGATGTGGAAAAATTGCTCACCACGCGCCCGCGCCACACAAACTAACTGGAAGAGCGGCGTTTCCTGGGGGAATCAGAATGAGTGAAGCGCTCGGGATGGTCGAAACCAAAGGTCTGGTGGCGATGATTGAAGCCGCTGACGCGATGGTAAAAGCCGCAAACGTAACTCTGGTCGGCTGGGAAAAAATCGGCGCGGGTTATGTAACCACCATGGTGCGCGGCGATGTAGCCGCCGTGAAAGCTGCCGCCGATGCGGGCGCAGCTGCTGCACGCCGAGTTGGAGAACTTGTCGCCGTCCATGTAATTCCCCGCCCGCACGATTCCCTGGAAAATATTTTGCCGATTCGTAAAAAAGAAGGCGGGCAATCGGCTGGCGCTTCTGTAGGAGATTAATGATTCTTGGCCGCATCGTCGGAACAATTGTCGCCTCGCGTAAAGATCCGCGTTTGGAAGGAATGAAACTCCTCATCGTAAAACCCATCACCCCCGAGGGCGCGGACGAATCCGGCTACACGATCGCGGTGGACACCGTGGATTCCGGATTCCGCGAAACCGTCCTATTGGTGACCGGAAGTTCCGCGCGCATGGCCGATCATTGCAAAGATCGTCCCGTGGACGCCGCTATTGTCGGCGTTGTAGATACCGTTCAGCTTGACGCCGCGCACGAAGGCGAGCTCGCCAGTTCCCGCCGGAAATAAATCATGCAACTTGGACGCGTTATCGGCACGGTGGTCTGCACCATAAAAGACGCGCGGCTTCTCGGACAGAAAATTCTGGTGGTGCAACCCATCGACCGCCACGGCCACGAAAAAGGACGCTCGCTCGTCGCGCTCGATTCCGTTGGCGCCGGAGTGGGCGAAACCATTTACTGGTGCCGCGGAAAAGAAGCCAGCTTTCCTTTTCTGCCGGCAGAAGTTCCGACCGAAGCAACTATCGTCGGCATCGTGGACGAAATTAATTTGCCCGTAGCCGACCGACAATAATTTTATTCGCACTGAGAAGCGAAAAACTTATGCTCATCGGCAAAGTAGTTGGCGACGTAGTTGCCACTCAGAAAACGTCCTCTCACATCGGGCGCAAAATTTTAATTGTCCAACCGCTGCAGCTCGACGGCAGCAACCGCGGCGAAGCGGTGCTGGCGCTTGATTCCGTGGACGCCGGCGTGGGCGACCGGGTGCTTCTGGTCACCGAAGGTTTTTCCGCAATGACGGCCGTGGGACGGCCTAATTCCCCGATCGACATGGCCGTAATCGGCATCATAGATACAGTGGATCTAGTGGCAGACGCAGTTTAGAAGCGTTGAGTCTAGGCTGGGCCGGGCGCTGATATTCATCTCGTGACAATTTTCATTTCTGGTATCGATAGAAGTTCCGCCTTCGATACAATGCTCGTCTTGGGTGACGGGGAGAAAATTGAGGAGACCACGATGAAATTGCACAGCTCGATCAAAAAAGCGATTGCGAAGTGGCCATTGCTGCTTCTGCTTTTGGCTATGCCGGCGCTCGTATTTGCGCAGCAGCAAGACGACAAGGATAAGAAGAAGAATCCTCCCCCGCCGCCACCCAAGAAATCTGAATCTACGCCTCCTCCGAAGCAGGCGCCGCCGCAGAACACTCCGCCTCCACAACATAATCCGCCACCGCCGCAGCAACATAATCCTCCGCCGCCGGAGCGTCACGACACGCCAGACAAAACTCCGCCTCAGGGCGGACAGCCGTCGAATACCGGAAAGCCAACTGGGCAACCAGTACAGCCCAGCCAGGGTGGTCAGCAAGGCCAAGGTGGTCAACGCGGTGGTCAACCAACGGGCCAACCAACTGGACAACCGGGACAAGGTGGACAGCAAGGTCAAGGCGGTCAGCGCGGTGGTCAACCAACGGGCCAGCCGACCGGACAGCCCGGACAAGGCGGTCAGCAAGGCCAAGGTGGTCAACGCGGTGGTCAGCCAACTGGCCAACCAACCGGACAGCCGGTACAAGGTGGACAGCAAGGCCAAGGCGGTCAGCGCGGTCAGCAGCCGATGCGACCAACCGGACAACCTCTCGAGCAGCCGGGGCAACGCGATCAGCGCGGCGGTCAGCCGGCTGGCCAGCCAACTGGCGGCCAGCCCGGGCAAGGTAATCAGCGAAATCGCGAACGGGATAATCGCCCCGTTCCGGCTCCAGTGCAGGTCAAAATTCACGCTGGAAATGCCACCGTCATTCGCGGGCCAGTCGGAAGCAACGTACACGTCACCACGATTCGCACCGATCGCGGCGTCACCATCAATCACACCGACTACGGCCGCCGAGTTCAAACTGTGCGCCCGGGCGGAGTAGTGGTCGTCA
>Ga0210410_10000698_pt1 | contig 34717 bp, 24 predicted proteins | sample IncBWC4MmetaG_FD_161058 | JGI IMG/M metagenome (GOLD analysis project Ga0210410, IMG submission 161058) | Forest soil microbial communities from Barre Woods Harvard Forest LTER site, Petersham, Massachusetts, United States - Inc-BW-C-4-M | ecosystem: Environmental > Terrestrial > Soil >...
TTGTTGACGCAGGTGTGCACCAAAACGTGCACCAAGGAGAGGCAGAGAACTTCAGCCCGATTGCTAAGTCGTTGAATTAAATGGTGGGCCTGGGTGGACTTGAACCACCGACCTCGCCCTTATCAGGGGCGCGCTCTAGCCACCTGAGCTACAGGCCCGGCTATCGAGAGGCGAACTGCTCACAACCATCTCATTCTATGGCGTTTTAGTGTGCTTGGCAACTGTGTACAAATCTCTTGGTTCTGGTATAAGCCGGCTACATCATTTAATCTGCCCTGTCGCTGCCACCTGAGCCTAAGGCTCAATCCAGCTGGAGACTCGATCTGTGACAAGGCTGCCACGACTTTGCCTAGAAACGTTCTGATCTCGTCCCTTGCGGCGCGCCGTCTCATTGAACTGAAAAGAGTAAGAAGAATCGCTCTTCACCGCTCACAAGGCGGCTGCTCATAAAACGGTAGTACACCTGCCTCGTGAGCAGGTGCATCAACCGGCTTGATCGTCGTCCTATTGCCCAAGTACCCCTACACAATCATTCGCCATCAATTTCGATGGGTACCCCCAGACCTCTACCTTAATAAGGTAGGGGTCTGAGTAGGGAACCGCCGTCCTAGAGAGATCCGAACACTGCCGGGTACTCGAGACTCTTCGGTTAGGCAGAGCCTTCGGCTATGGCCGGAATGCTCTCGGAATTGAAGTGGAGATTCGTGTAGCGGAACTTTCTGTGGGGAAAGGCCTTCTCGGCAGAGTGTGCAAGTCTTAGAGGCGCTGTCATAAAAACGTAGTAGCATTTGCTGCTGCGGAAGGTGCCGGAACTCAGTGGGTAGAGTTTACGTCAGCTTAGCGGTTGCCAAATGTATAAGTAATTCCGGAACTGGATCCATAGTCGCTGCTGGAGAAGCCTGGAGGCGGCTGGTTGTCCCAGTTGCCGTAGAAAGAGAAATTCCAGGCGAACTTGCTCCAAAGCTTTACGTAGTAGGTCACGTTGAGATTGGTGTGGACGCGACCGGGCTCGGAGAGTGCAGGTAGAACAGTTCCGATTAGTTGGAGGTTGGTCTTGTCGAAGCGAAAGAGGTTTATTTTCCCAACGATTAGAGCGGATGTCACCTGTTGGTTCGGGGCAGTCAAGACACGTTGCTGATAGGCGATATTTTGCCAAGCCACGCCAGCGCCGATGGAGATCACGGTGTTGTTGGTATTTTTCAAATACCGGCCGATGCCCGCGCCAAAGGTGGACTGAAGCTGGATACCCTGCTCGGAACTTTGCAGGAGGTCGGCGAGGCCCGCGTAGTACCAATTGTTCCAGGGCATAAGGTGCTGGGCGGTGAATTGAGCTTCATTGCGGACAACTGCAGAACTACCGCTGGTTGAGGAGAGGGAAGAATTATAGGAAACAGCAGCGGACCAGCGTTCGCGAGAATAGGCTGCATCGGCATTTAAACCATATTGAACGGACTGGTTGCCTTTGTTGTAGATGGAGCTGAGGCCGATCTGGCCGCTAAAGCGGCGCCAGAAACTGAGATCGGTTTCTTCCATATGGATCACATCGTTCTTGGCGAGTGTGGTTTTGTTTGTTGCCTCTTCGATGACTTCGATCTTTGCGGGACGCGAACCGGGTGATGCCGGGGTGGAGAGGCTGCCAGAATACACAGTGCCGTCCTGGGTTTTGACAAGAAAGAGTTGCTTGCTTTCAATGTGATCGACCTTGTCCCAGTTGATGGAGATGGTACCAGAGGCGTAGTCGAGGCCAATGGAGAGAGTGTCGGAGTCGAGGCTCTTGATTTCACAGGTTAGGCGGTCGCCATTGCGCATGACGAGGATGTCCGATTTTTCGCGTGCGGAGAGAGGCACAGCAATCAGCAACAGGAAACAGAAGCAAAGTATTTTTGGGTTCATGAGCATACGTTTCTCCCACTTTCCTTGTCGACGCGGCGTGAACGGACAAGGAGAAAAACAATGAGAGGCCACCGACCATAAGGAATTCGGAAATTGAGAACACCGAACCGGGGATTTCACAGGTGTTCTCCCGTATCACAACTAGGTAATCGTCCCCGAAGCGCGCTTAGCCGCTGCGGGGGCGCCTGCCTGAGGTGATGAATCTTCCCGTAACACGGGACTGTGTTCAAAATTCAGAAACTGTTTCGGATCAATGCCGACGGAGAGGCCAATCAATCTGGCGACTAAGCCGGTCCAGCCGGTTTGATGGCTTGCCCCAATACCGGCACCGTTGTCGCCATGGAAGTATTCGTAGAAGAGGATGAGGTCCCGCCAATGCGGATCGGATTGAAATTTTCCTTCGCCGCCGTACACGGGACGCCGTCCGTCATTTGCGGGATCTCTTAGGAATGTGGAATAAAGGCGTCGGCTTAATTCTGTAGCGACCTCGTAGAGGGTCCGCATTGTGCCCGAACCGGTAGGACACTCAACTTTGAAATCATCCCCGTAATATAGGTAGAAGTGCAATAAGCCCCGAAGGATCAGGACATTTATAGGAAACCAAACAGGCCCTCGCCAGTTGGAATTTCCGCCAAAGAGTCCGGTCTCTGACTCAGCAGGCTGATAGCTGACGCTGAATTCACGGCCCTCTGCTTGAAGAACGTAGGGATGTTCCCTGTGGAATTTGGAAATGGAACGAATTCCGTAGGCGCCAAGGAATTCAGATTCGTCCAGCATGCAGTGGAGAATCCGGCGCAGCTTGTCTTCATTTAGCGCCGACATAATGGCGCGACCTTTGTAGCCGGGCTTGGGCGGAGAAATGTTGGCAAGAAGGCGAGGATTGCGTTTGAGGAATCGCCAGACGCGATTAGTGAACTCAGGGAATTTCTCAAGTATGTCCGGATAAATAACGGTGGTGGCGCAGAAAGGTAACAGGCCGACCAAGGAGCGTACCTTCATCCGCATCGCGCGGCCGTCGGGGAGGCGAAGAACATCATAGAAAAACCCGTCAGATTCATCCCACAGGGAGCTTTCATGTTCGCCGATGCGATCCATAGCACTGGCGACCCAAAGGTAGTGCTCGCAGAATTTCACAGCAACGTCACAGTAGGCTCCGTCATACCGAGCTAGCTCCAGGGCCATTTCCATCATGTTTTGGCAAAAGAAAGCCACCCATGCGGTACCGTCAGCCTGCTCCAGGCTGCCACCATGAGGAAGCTTTGCGCTCCGGTCGAACACTCCGATGTTGTCGAGGCCGAGAAAACCGCCTTCAAAAACATTTTTTCCTGACGGGTCCTTGCGGTTCACCCACCAGGAGAAATTGAAGACCAGTTTGTCGAACGAGCGCTTAAGGAACTCCAAGTCGCCCTGGCCTTTTTGGTCCCTCTCCATGTTGTAGAGATAGAGGGCCGCGAACGCATGCACCGGCGGATTGACATCGCCAAAATTCCACTCGTACGCGGGAATCTGGCCACTGGGATGGAGGTACAACCCGTCAAACATCAGCAACAGCTGGCGTTTGGCGAAATCGGTGTCAAGTATGGCGAAAGCAATCGTGTGGAACGCGAGATCCCACGCCGCGTACCACGGGTATTCCCATTTGTCAGGCATGGAAATCACGTCGTCGTTCAGCATGTGGACCCACTGCTGATTCCGGGCTGCAGTATTTTTCCCTCCGGTAGTAGGGTCTGCATCGTGCTCTCGCAGCCAGAATTGCAGATCAAAAAAATAATACTGCTTGCTCCAAAGCATGCCAGCGAGAGCCTGACGCATCACGTTTTTGCGATCTTCGTCGAGGGCGGCGGGTATAACACTGGCATAGAATTCGTCGCACTCCTGCAGGCGTTGGGTCATGACTTGCGGGAAATTAACTTGAAAAAACTGCGAACGCTCCGAAGATTTTGCGGACCCTGCAATCTTCCTGTCGTCCGTCAATCTTAGGCGCACCGACCGGCTTTTCCCCGACTCAATTGTGAGATGGTATAGTGCCGAGCACTTCGTGCCTTCGAGCTGTGGATTTATAGTGTTCTGCTGGCCATGTACCAGGTAGTCGTTGATTCCATCTTTCACAAATGGCGTCGTGTTTGGACGACCCCAGAGTCCCTGGGTGTTGGTTTCATTCTCGGTGAAAAGGAGCGGCACGTCCCGGTCCATCAACAAATAGCGGTCGCCCAGTTCAGGGTGGCGAGCGAGCACGGAAACGATGCCGCTACCAGACTTCACGACGGCGAGACTAGGCTTCGACTCAGTCGGCCACCAACCCCAGGTGTTACGAAACCAAAGTGTCGGAAGGACATCCAAGGATGCCGCTTCCGTACCACGATTCCAGACGTTGATTTCGATGAGGATGTCTTCCGGACCGCACTTCGCATACTCTACAAAGACGTCAAAATACCGGTCGTCGTTAAACACACCTGTGTCCAAAAGTTCGTACTCCAGTTCCTGACGTGAGCGATTCTTGTTCGTCGTAATCAAGTCGAGATAAGGATAGGCCCGCTGCGGATACTTGTAGAGGTACTTCATGTAAGAGTGAGTTGGAGAGCTGTCCAAATAAAAGTAGTACTCCTTTACGTCCTCCCCGTGATTTCCTTCGCTGTTTGTGAGGCCAAACAAGCGCTCCTTCAATATTGGATCTGCACCGTTCCACAACGCGATGGCAAAGCAGAGTTTTTGCTTATCATCTGAGATTCCAGCAAGACCGTCTTCGCCCCAGTGGTAAGCGCGGGAACGGGCTTGATCGTGCGAGAAGTAATCCCACGCAGTACCGTCGGCGCTATAGTCCTCTCGAACCGTTCCCCATTGACGCTCGCTCAAATACGGCCCCCATTTTTTCCATGGGGCAATGCCTTGCGACGCCTGACGTAGCCTTTCACTCTCCGATTGCTTTGCATTGGGCATGACGCGCCTTCCTTTCTTCCTGTGTTGGGACAGTAGAGATCATTCGATGGCCAGCGCCGCTGCTCTATCCGCATCGCGGACCGCCTGCAGGTCGCTCGCGCTGAGGGATGAAGGCTCGATATTGATCTCCACCTTCTTGATAGTCCCTCCATATGCGAATGGCGGTTCATAGGCCTCACTCACCGGGGAACCATTGTCCATGCCAACATCAAAACTTTCTGCTCCGAAGCGACCGGGACACGTTTTGTCAATCCGGCCTTCGCCAACCTTTTTGTCATTGATGAAGAGAGTGGCAGTGCCCCCTTTTCCGATGCCGCCGTCGTATTTAAAGTCAACGCGAATGACCGCGGAACCGCGTGAAAGCCTCTCCGAACTGGTAACTTTGTATCGCTCATGCGCGAAGTAGTTGTATTCGTAGACGGGCACTCCATCCTTGATATAGAGCGTGTATCCCCCCGCGGCTCCGCCTTCAGCCACAAGCACCCCGTCCGCGCCGCCCTGTGGCACTTCAATCGTGGCAGTAATGGTGTGTGATACGTTCTTGGTATTTGCGGCGGAGGGTTCCGGAATCCGAGTCGCTCCGGGGTAATACGTGAAGTCGGTTCGTCCCGCGATCAGACTGGGTCGAAGACTGGGATCTCCCCGCTCGGAGAAACGGTCGTCCAGTGGCAGAACATCGTACTTCTTTGCCTCGATCCAGAAGTCATTCTGTAGCTCTTTCAACTTCTCCGGGTAATTAGCCGAAAGATCATTCGCTTCGCTGAAGTCCTCTGCGAGGTTGTAGAGCTCCCATTTGTCGTTGTCGAAGTCTCCCGTGGTGCCACCTGCGGTCACCCAGGGAAGCCGTCCGTGGCGAGCAGTTGCGATCCAGCCATCTTTGTAGAGCGCGCGGTTTCCGAACATCTCGAAGTATTGGATGTGACGTGGGCTCGTGGCTTTAGCATCATCGAAGCTGTACATCATGCTCACGCCTTCGATGGGCTTCTGCTTGACGCCATTCACCTCAACGGGCTGGGGAAGGTGCGCTGCCTCCAGAATGGTGGGGGAAATGTCGATGACATGATGGAACTGCGTGCGTATTCCGCCCCCGTCCTTGATCCGGTCCGGCCATGCGATCACGAGCGGGTTGCGCGTGCCGCCAAGGTGCGAAGCCACCTGCTTCCCCCACTGGAAGGGTGCATTCACGGCCCAAGCCCAGCCAACGGGGATGTGGTTGGAGGCCTTGGCGCTACCTAATTCGTCGATGTGCTGTATGAGAAACGAGGCGTCTTCCGAGACACCTTGAAGCGTAGCGAGTTCATTGAAGCATCCGCTCAGCGTGCCCTCCATGGAAGCGCCGTTGTCGCCGATTTCCCAAAGGGTGAGGGTGTTGTGAAGCTGGCCAATCTCCTCGAGCGCGTCGAGTATGCGTCCAACCTCATAGTCGGTCTGCGCCGTGTACGCAGCGAAGATCTCCATTAGCCGCTCAGCGACCCTCTTCTCGTCCGGCGAAAGAGAGTCCCACGCAGGAATCTCAGGGGGCCGCGGCGTCAGCTTTGTATCGTGCGGTATGACGCCCAGCTTCAGCTGCCGCTCGTAGGTTTCTTCGCGGTACTTGTCCCAGCCCTGGTTGAACTGGCCTTTGAACTTGTCGATCCACTCCTTCGGCACATGGTGAGGTGCGTGCGTTGCCCCAGGTGCGTAGTAAATGAAGAAGGGACGGTCGGGCGTTGTCGATTTCTCCAGACGAATGTACCGAATAGTGTCGTCGGCAAGCGAATCGTTCAACGTGTAGTGCCCCTCTCGGCCTTTAGGGATCTGCATCGCCACGGGCGTCGTGCCGCGATAGAGCACCGGCTGCCACTGGTCCATCTCTCCGCCAAGAAAACCGTAGAAGTAGTCGAAGCCCTGCAGGTTTGGCCAGCGGTCGTATGGCCCGGAGATGCTCGTTTCCCAGTCGGCAATATTATGGTTCTTTCCGATAAATGCCGTGCTGTAGCCGCCCTGACGCAGAACCTCTGCGAACATCCCCGCGCTCTTGGGAATCTGCCCGCTGTATCCTGGGTAGGCATCGCCGATCTCCGTGATGACTCCGGTGCCTGCGGAATGGTGGTTACGGCCCGTAAGCAGAGCCGCGCGGGTGGGAGAGCATAGCGCCGTGGTGTGGAAGCGGGTGTAGCGCAGACCCATCTTCGCCAGGCGGTCAAGGTTTGGGGTGGGAACTTGTCCGCCAAACGTGCCCCACTGTCCGAAACCTGAGTCGTCGATCAGAATAATCAGGACGTTAGGGGCGCCGGGAGGAGCTTTGGTGAGGGCTATCGTCCCCGGCTTCGAGTCCTTGTAGGTACGTCCGATCTTCGCGTCCTTGAACAACTCCTCTGGCTTAGGCAAGACTTCTTGAGCTGCCGCCAAAGAAACGGATAGAAGTGCCGTCACACCTGCGGTACAAAGCACTTTCGCATTCATTTTGTCGCTCCTTCCTCGATGTCTCATGAGTCGGTTAATCCATGGGCGGCGAAACTCAGTCAAGACGAACAGTTCATTTCAGCTCGACGGTGGCTTTGTGCAATTTCAAACTCGACGTGGCCGAAGGGCGTCTTGATGGTTTGGGTGAAAACCCGGCCATTGGAACCTCTGATTCTTTCAGTCTCCGATCTCAGTTCTGCATGACCTCATAATGTCTCGATTACGACCCTAGTTTTTCTTCGGCATCTCGGGCCGCTTCGGGAAGAGGAACGCAATCTGTAGCCGCATCCCCCAGGGAGAACCCTGGCTCGGATGCACGACGTTTCCGTAAAACCCCGCCGAAACATTAACCGGCTGGAATCCCAAACGGAAAACCCGTCCCATGCCGCCGCCCACCGGGACTGTCCATACGTTGTCGCTTGTAGCCTTCCAATTGGCGGTGACGATAGGTGATACCGATACATACCAACCCTTCTTCAAGTTGTAGTTGACGAAGTATTGGAGAGTCATTTGATTCACGTCCGCACGTGACGATTGGCCAGCAATGGACCACACGTTGTTTACCAGTGCTCCGACGGTCCAATGACCGGGCTGAACCAACGCAACAATCGAGGGCCCGATGCTAAGTTTTCCTTGACCTAAGACCCGGCCCGTTGCGGTAGGCAAAACGAACATCGGCCCAGCGCCCCAGATCACCTTGTGCGGTTTGGCCGGTGAAAAGAAGAACGTCGGTGTCATGTCTCCTAAGCCGAACACCCCAGCGTGTGCTTGCACATCTTGGGCCGCTAGGAATGCAGGTGTGTTTTCTTCGATACCGAATACTTCCAAATTCGCCGTACCGGGAGCTGGTTGCCATATCACCGGCGCGATCCAGCGAATGATCATGTTCCAGCTTTGGCTTAAGTTAATGGGAACGACCGGCTGAATGTTGAGCACGTTCTGATTTCGGTCAAAAGGGCCTATACCAAAGTTAGTATTGTTCTGGATTGGAACGCTGATCAGGCCGGCCACCGGGTTCTGCGTAGCTTTCTGCAAGTCTCCCGCAGCTTCCGCAGTTGGCGTCGCCTGCTCGGGAGATTGTGCTTGACTCGTCGTTGGTGCGATTTGTGTAAGCGCCAAGCCAGCAATAGCGGCCACAAAGGTCCGTCGCATCGAGGATTTCCCATTGGGATTGTTTCGAGCTGTCACGTGTTGTTCGGCGCGCGCCAATGTATTCCACTGACTCGTGTTTTGCCCATGGCGTACTCGCTCTCGTTCGAATTGTTGGCGTAACCACCCGAGAACTGTGCTTTTCATGCGTGCTCTCCTTTTGCAGACATGATCCCTATTCAGTTCGTCTTCTCGATGTCGGGCAGCTTCCAGGTCTTGTCGAACAGGGGTTTCTCCGGGCCGTAGAGACGAAAGAGCACCTCGAATTTTCCCTCGGCCCTTGTGGGAACCCAGTTCGACTCCTTCCCCGCTGGGGCCCTGGGTCCGAAATAAACGTCCGCCGAACCATCAGCGTTCTTTTGGAGTTCCGCGTTCTGCGAAGAGCGGCTAGCCCGTAGCATGTTGCGAATGAGAGCGTGGGTGTCGCGGTCATAGGCCGTTGCAGACCAGTATTGGTTGACAGGAGCGTTTGCCGGCACAGTGAGGCGATACGTATTGCTGCCCTCGAAGCCATGGCCGTCCTTGTCTTTGAATGTCATGAGATAAAACTGGCCCGCGCCAAAATGCTTGGCACTGAAGAAGCCCACGGTGTAGGCGACGCCGCGGTCATCGACTGGATACTGATCAGGATTGCCAAAGAAGTTTTTCAGGCCTTCTATGACATCGGGAGAGGCCGGCAGGTGCCACTGACCACCTTCATAATAGGATGGAGGGAAATAGGAGTTTTCGTACTTGTCTGCCAGCCGAGCATGGGCCTCATGGACCGCGTCTTTGAGCGCGGCCTGCATTTTTGTGTCTGGGTTGAAGGGCTTGCCCTTCTCGATGCCGATGGATTTGAGCTGATCGATCATAACTTTGTCCCTCGTCAACCATGGCTCAATTTGAACGATGCGGTCGAGCGACTGGAAATAACGCAGGTCCCAGGGAATGTTTGCGTCGTAGACCACGTCTATCGCGTCAACGAATTGGGTTTCAGGCGGGTGAGCTGCCTGGGATAGCGGGTAGAGCTTTACTCGCTTGCCGTAAGCGACCGCCTTTGCTACGTCGGCCTCGCTGCTACCCTTGAGAATGGAACGCAGCAGTGCGTAGTTCTCATAAGTGTCGGACGGCATTGAAATATAACCGGCTGGAACTTTGTCCTTAAAGCCAGGCGGCAGAATCAAGTACTTGCCGCCTTTGCCTTTGTCCACGCCGGCGGGCCCAACGTCCTCGATCGCGGTCTGCCAGCAATCATCCACCGAGCCGGTGATTGAGCCTTCGTCCGCAGGTGGGACTTCGAGCACGACCGGTCCGACATCCTTCGTGTTAATGAACGGCATGAAATAGATCGAGTCGGGGTTCGGGGTGAGCGTTTGGTTCTTCCAATCAAACAGCCGCGACCAATAGACGACCTTATTGCTCCCGTCGCCAGCCTTCGCGTCGCGCACCATCGCTTGGTACATGACATCGTAGTTGACCGCGGGAGTGCCCCAGATGACGGCCTCTACGGCTCGACCACGGAGCGTCCGATCGGCGAGTTCACTCGGAGTCTGAGTTGATGCGGTTTTCGCGGCTGGTTCAGCCACTTGCTTTTCCTTGCACGCTGACAGGCCGAGAAGCAGGGGCAGAATAAAACTGGTCGCGAATCGCCGAAACGATTTTTTCATGGACTACGCCTCCTTTAGGAGCGGGAGCTATTGCAGCTCTTTAGGAATGATTTCGGTCACTCCTTCACCGGACGGCACGTAGGGTAGGTTAGGGTGCGTTTTGAGTTCCTCAAAGAACTGCAGCAGCGGCGGCATCACCAGAATGCCGATCCAACCGTTATCCGAGCCACTGTAACGGCCCGGAGAGGTCTGGTTGCCGTGCGTCGGCATGGCACCATTGAAGGCGATATCGAATTGCTCTCCGGGATCCCAGCGGAGATCATAGATGGAGCCAGCCTTCAGCGGCTTGGTTGGGCCGAGCCACGTATCCTTAGCGGTGAGGGCCCATTTAAAGTTTTTCACCCGAATTGCTCCGAACGACTGACCGGCGATGTAGATCATGGAATCGCGTTTGCCCGGACCCTTCCCAAGGAGCGAATCGCTTAAGTCGATGCCGTCGAAGATGATGGGTTTTCCAGTGTTGCTCTTCCACTCATGCGTTGGCACAGGCGCGCCGGCAAGTGCGGCAAACGTCGGCCACCAATCCATGTGGGAGAACATGTCCGTATTGACTGAGCCGGGCTTGATGTGACCGGGCCACCAGGCGAGGGCAGGGACGCGAAATCCACCTTCGAAGATCGTGCCTTTTTCGCCGCGAAACGGAGTGTAGCCCGCATCGGGCCATGCATCGACCCACGCGCCATTGTCGGTCGACCATACGACGAGCGTGTTTTCAGCAATGCCAGCGTCACGAATCGCCTGGATGATCTGCCCGCTGTTGTCGTCCATCTCCATCAATGCATCCAGGTAGTTTCCGCCGCCGGGAGACTTACCCTTCCAGCGAGGTGACGGATTGTTTGGGTTGTGGACCTTTTCGAAGTTCAGGTACATGAAGAACGGCTTGTCGCTCTTGGCATGGGCCTTGATGTACTCGACGGCTTTGGCGCGCATGTCGTCATCAGCGGTCGCCAGATCGTCGTACGTGAATTTTTGTTTGATCGTGTGGGGCCTTTCACCCGATCTCGCTTCCCACTCTGACAGATTGACCTTAGACCACATCGACATGAACTCCACGTCGTTGGTCGGAAAGTTGGGATGCAAAGCTGGGTTGTCGTAGGCATAGACGCCCGCGTAGTAGGGGAGAAAGTCATACATCTCGTCGAATCCGTTGGAAGTAGGGAAGTTCTCCGGCTTGTCGCCCAGATGCCACTTTCCAAGCTGCACGGTGGAATACCCGGCCTTCTTAAGGGCTCCGGCTATCGTCGGAGTTTCGGACGTGAGTCCATTTGGATCGCCCGGCGTGAGCACCGACGAGAGCGAGGTGCGAATTGGGATACGGCCCGTGATGAACGAAGCCCGACCGGCGGTGCAGCTCGCTTGTCCGTAGTAGTTGAGGAAGCGCATGCCCTCGGCCGCCATGCGATCCAGATTGGGCGTTGGAGCGCCGCGCATAACACCGCCGCCGTAGGAGCCGAGGTCTCCCCAACCCACGTCGTCGGTCATGATCATCACAAAATTGGGTTTCTTATTCTGCGCGTTCGCGGGAGAGGAGAAGAAGGCTAGCACGAATGACCCCACGAACGCACAAATCAACGAATAGAATGCATGTAACTGACGCTTCACGATGATCTCCCTTCCAAAAATGATTCATTGACTCGTCCCATTGGACAAGCGACCAAGAAAAACTCATGGATGTTTAGCTAGCGATTTCGCAACCCACACGATGCTGATCACGATCGTCTGGCCTTCTGTACGAACGCGCGCGCCAAATTCGGGCTCGTATCGTGCTAGGATCGTTAGCCGCGGCCCTGGAATGTATATGTTGAATTCAGGACCGAGAGCGAAGACGCGATCCTTAAAGCCTCGTAAGGCTGGAGGAATATCAGAACCGCTATCGCCGGTGACCTTGAATTGAGCGTATCCCGCGACTCCCAAGTTCATGATCATGGGGATCGGGCCGCTAACCTTTTTGTAAAAGGTCCTCCCCAAGCCTCCTTCAACTGTCCCCAGGTCGCCGACTTGGATGTTGGTCCCACTTTTGTCTGTGTGAAACTCCAGCCCGAAATTCGCCGCGGCATTCCATAGTTTCTTCTGATCCAGATAAACCGTGCTGCCAATCGTGAATTCGTTGCCCCAAATGCCGAGACCCGTGTTATTGGTTCCACCCTGCGAGAAATTCCCGGTAGGAATGTACAGGTTGTAGCCTGCGGTGATGTCGACGCGCTTGAGGTGCCAACCAAGAGAAGCACCGATGAACATGTCGGTATAGGCGAAACCGGTGTTTACATTCAGCGAATTCAACTCGATCCGGTTCTTGATGAAGGGAAAGGCGGCACTCCCACCGAGATTCGCTCCGAACAGTTTATAGTTCGTCACCACACTTACCAGAATTAGGTCAGCTGTCGAGGTCAAACTACCTGGCAGGTTGATTTCGTGGCCGGAGTTGTCTTTGATTGTGCTTGTCGGATAGACCCAGACCACATTGCCCACGTACAGGCCCGGAGGCGCTTGTGTTCCACTCTCCAGTCCAACGAAGCCAGGAATGTGGTCGCCTTTGTACTGTGCTTCGCTGCGGGGAGAAACGAAAAGAAATGCAAACATCAAACAGCACAGACTTGGGTACCGAATTGAAGGATGCGACGTGCGATGTCGTTTTTTGAAACTCATCGTATACCTACGTGTCGATCACGGTTTTTTTGGTACAGAACCTGGTACGGGTAGACGCTGGAACTCAGATGCCTCGATCGGGATTCAGGCGAAATAATCTCTCTCGAGCCTTGACCGATTACGGATAAGTAACAACCTGATAGACAAGCTGCGTACCTTGGTAGTAGGGACGGTAGTAGACGCTGCTGCAGTGGTAGATGACTGCTCCGCCGGCAGAGACTGTCGAACACCCTCCCGGCAGCGCAGGCACAACCACACCTACCGCCGGAGCTTGGACAACTACAGTCGTGCTGGAAGAAGAGTGCGCGGCCGAAGCAACGGCAGCCGTGGTTACTGCGCCCACCGCCGCGCCAGCGGCGAAAGAACCCCAGTTCCAGTTATTGTCGTTATTGTAGCCGCAGTTATAACAACCCCCATGCACGTTCACGTTCACATTTCGGTTTACGTTAACGTTTTGATTTACATTCACATTGCGGTTGACGTTCGTATTGGCATGGTAGTTGCGGTTTACATTCGCCGAACGGTTTTGCACATTGACTCGCTGTCCCCCGCCGCGCCGTCCAACTTGTGCCATTGCGCTCGAAGGAATTAGGCAGGTACACAGCACTAAAGCCACGTAAAGTTTCATTTCACTTGCCTCCTTTCGGCATCAACATGTCGATTTGTTGCGCGTCAGCTGGTTTCGTAAAAGTGAATTCATCCGCAGAGATGGTCGGACTTAAGTTCCAATCCAGGAACTGCACAATTGTCCTCGGCTTGCCTTCCAGTTTTTTGTTCACGGACTCGGCGCGCACGATGCGCGGCGTTTCGCCACCTGTGACCCACAACTGCCAGTCGACGTCGGGTGATGTAAAGGCCAACTGATGAACATCGTGCTCGTAAATTTTCACCCGCCCGATGACATAGCCTGTAATCAGATCCTTTGACGCTAATTCGTACAGATGGCTGCTCAGGAACGGACCCACGGGCATATCGATGCCCTTCGCGCTGATGTCGGCAAGATTGTCATCAATCGTAGCTTTTGCAGGCACCGTCGTGTAAAGCTTCACGTCTGGGGCGTACATTGTGATTGAGCCATTCGTGCCGTAAAAGTCGACCCGCTCGCCACGCCCCTTGAACATCAAATGAACCTTGTCTGGACGCTGCACCATAATTTCGGTCGTATGGAAGGACGTCACGATTTGTCCGTTTGTCGCGAGTTGCTCCTCGCTTACCAACGCTTTGAAGGAGAAGGCCTGAGCCTGTTCAATCGGTTGCGTCACCGCCTTCAACACATCGAGTGCCAAAGGATCGACGTCCTTGGTTACTGCCGATTTTGATTTGGTCCCAGGTTTGTCCTGGGCAAACGAAGACACGCATAACAAGCAGACTAAAAGCAGTACAACTACATACCGAATTCGATACATATCTACCTCCTCTTGAAAGATGCTGATTGCGCCTCGCTCTGTCCTACAGGCACAACGAAATTCCCTGCATACGTTGCGCCAGCCTTGTGCTGAGCCGTGTGCCACTGCTCGCGAGTCATCACGCAGCGAAAGCCGAGGTGATTGGTGCCTGTACTGACTTCGCCCTTTCCGCGCGTTCCCACGATGTAGCGGGAGCAATACTGGTCCGTGCACAGATACGAACCGCCGCGATGAACCTTTTTCGGTTGATTGGGCTCGACCGGATCAAAGGGAGTAGTCGGCCCTTGCGGATTGCGTGCGATTCCCCCTATCGAGGCAAGCTCGCGGTAGTAGTCGGGACGGTACCAATCGCTTGTCCACTGCCAGACGTTTCCGGCCATATCGTATAAGCCGTAAGGATTCGGAGGGTAATGCGCTACGGGCGAAATGCCGATGTAGCCGTCTTCCCCTGTATCAGTGTCGGGAAAATGTCCCTGATGGGTATTGGCCATCCATTTGCCATTTGGCCGGAACTTGGCGCCCCAAACAAACGGTTTGCCCGTCTGCCCGCCGCGTGCGGCAAACTCCCATTCCGCTTCGGTCGGCAATCGCTTTCCGGCCCACTTTGCGTAGGCAACGGCGTCTTCGTAGGCAATCTGCACTACGGGGAGATTGTCTTTGCCCCGAATATTGCTATTTGGCCCGTTCGGATGACGCCAATTAGCCCCGTGAACGTAGGACCACCATTGAAAATGATCGTTGAGGCGCACAGGTTGATTCGGAGGTGAAAACACAACACTGCCGGCGACCAGATTCTCGGGCGGCGCGCCTGGAAAGTCCTCGGGACGAGGCGTGCGCTCCGCCGCGGTCAGGTATCCGGTGGCTTCGACGAACTGGGCGAACTGCCTGTTGGTTACGTCTGTCTTGTCCATGTAAAACCCGTCCACGTAAACACGATGAATCGGGCGGGCATCCAGCGCGGCCTTCATGCCAACGTCGTCCCTGTCTGGGGGCTCGCTTGCTCCCATGGAAAACTCTCCCCCGGGAATCCGTGCCATTCCCTTCGGAGGTGCTCCCAGTGACGGCCGGGTGTTGGCCTTCGTAGGTTGGAACTCAAGTGCTGGCGCTTGGCCGTTGTCCTTAGCAGTTATGGCAACTTCCGAGAACGCTTTCGAGGTGATGCTGTTGGGCAGGCCGGAACTGACGGCCCACAAGCTAGTAGGAACCGTTGGTTGGCTGCAACGACAGGCAATCACAATCGAAGCAAGGATCGCGCTGAGTCCAACCGATCCCAACCAGAGTGTCTTGCTATTCATTGCTGATGCGTTTGACATCGCCCACTTTCAGGGGACCAATCCCGACTCAGTGACTCAAGGGGACCTAATTCAGAGAAGTCGCGATCCCTCACGCTAACGAACTTGCATAGATGAGGTACAGATAAGTAGGTCATCTAGCAAAAGGATTATTGAATCCGAGTACTGCGAGGATGCGCTAGTCCTCGCGGCAGCTGCCAGCAACTGCGCTGCCATTTGTCGGTTTTTGATCTTTACTTGCCAAGTACTTCAATTCAGAGCCTTAAGGAACATGGAAGGGAACAGTTGGCCACGCTGACAGAGAACAAACAAAGGAGCCTCCGAGATTTCGGAGGCGAAGTGCCTTTAAGACCGTCGACGCCTCAAATAGATTAAAGCACCGCCAACCCACACGAGCGCTCCCGCTCGTTCTAACTCGAAACGACTGGCTCCGATATATCGTGCGAATCTACGAAATCTCGTGGATTCGTGGACAGAATCTCGTGAATTTTGATTGGTGCGTTTTTCAAATACAAGCAGTCGCGCCGCTTAGGGTCAGTCATCTGTGTGGTACCTCCTTTGCAGCTGCCTCCGCGTATTGCAAAACCGTTCCCTCTCAACTGCGAAGTGGTCGAACCGCGACTTAAAGAAGCTGAACGCACGATGGAATTCTCCGGCGATGCACTGATGGCAATGGAAAGGGTAAGTGTGGTTGCAGACCCTGCAAAGGTCGAGGAAATCTGCGACGCGTTTAGATCTCTCATGGGACCTACACAGGCCCAGCGCGGCTGCTTGCGTTGCGAGCTCTACACCGGGTGGCCTGGGCCAAGCACTGTGTTGGTGGAATCACTCTGGAAAACACGTGAGGATTTGGTTCGACATTTGCAATCAGATCGGTACAAGAGTTTCCTTCAGTTAGTGGAAACAAGTTTGGAGGAGCCGCTCATAGAATTCTTTTTCGTCTCTCGGAGGGAGGGACTGGAGATTGTAGAGGAGGCGAGGAAACGACTGCCGTAACTGGGTTTCGTAAGGGGCGACAGCTCTATCCTGCTCTGGGCAGGCGTCGGGTAGGGCATCTGATTTGTTGCAACTTGCGGGAAAGGCCCCCAGCTAAGACTGGGGGCCTCTGTTCTTACGAACCTGTCCCTTCAGTGGGTGGATAGACGAATGGCTTTGGTTGGTCCAAGGGGAGCGGAAGGAGAAGCAGATGCGCAAGAAAATAGACTGTGTTTCGGAATGTTTGGCAAGTCTCCTGCTCGCAGCCATGGTAGTTTGCGCGGCCGCATGCTCGAAAGGAGCGAATGATGACACGATTGCCAAGGATATCCAAAGCAAAGTGGCAGCAGATCCTGTCACTAAGGACTCCGCGGTCTTTGTGACAGCCAAAGATGGCAAAGTGACACTCCGAGGCACGGTGAAAGACACCTCGACACAGCAGAGATTAGAGCAGATCGCTCACGATGAGCCAGGAGCGAGAGGTGTTAATGATGAGACCGCCGTACTTCCAATAGGACCTGAGGCAACGGCTAACACGCCGCCACCGAATGCCACTCCTCCGGCCGCGGCGCCTAAACCCGAACCTATCGTTGTTTCTGCAGGTATGGATTTAATCGTGACGGTGGACCAAGCGCTGAGTTCCAAAACGAGCCAGCCAGGTCAATCCTTCTTGGCCACAGTGGCGCAGCCCGTCACTGTCCAAGGGAAGACCGCGATCCCGAAAGGATCAAGTGTCATCGGCACGGTGATCACCGCCAAGCAGAAAGGCAAAATAAAAGGCGAAGGCGAGTTGGCCATTGCGTTGAAGAGCGTCACCATCCACGGCCAAAATTACTCGATCCGGACCTCCACTCTCGATAGCACCGTGAAAGGGAAAGGTAAGAGGACCGCCGTCACCACGGGAGGGGGCGCCGCTGGTGGTGCACTGATTGGTGGATTGGCGGGTGGAGGAAAAGGCGCCGGAATTGGCGCGCTGGTCGGTGCGGCGGGCGGTCTGATCGGAGGCGCGTTCACGGGAAACAAGCAAATCGAAATCCCTGCGGAAACGGCTCTGACGTTCACATTAGCGGAATCGCTGACTCTACCCCCTCGTCCAGAGTAATCCTGGTTTATGCAAGTTGAGCCCCCTCCATTCGGTGCCGTTGTTCGGCCTCAAAGATAGTGCTGTGAAACGGGCCCTGGTTGGAGAGCAGCAACAAGATCGTGTATCGATCCGCGATCGGGGCGAATTTCTGCCCGAACGAGTCACCCTCCAGCTCGGAGAATCCAGAAGCGGGTGAGGAGAAGGAACGTTATGTTGTTCCCGCAACCATCGGCTCGAAGAAGCTGGATCTACGGCCTTATTGGTGGAGCGAAGCTTAGCTTCCTGCTGCTTTTCGTCGCGATCAATGCCATCGGTGGCCTGCCTCCCGGAAGTGATGCACCGCCAATCCTGGATCAGCCGGAGATCCTTCGATTTCTAAATCAGGCCATCAATTGGCATCAGCAACTGGCGTTAGAGCAGCAGAGGGCGACGACTGCCAGTGATATTGTTTTTGCGGAAGACGACCGCTCAACAGCCGATCAGGTTCTGCGTCTCTCTTTCGACTTTGCTCGCGCAGCAGCCAAATTTGTCAATTCCGGCGGGAGCTCGACGACCCTCTCCTCGACAGACTCTCGTTATCAGACACTGGCACAGACCGCCGTAAATCTGGACGCTCAGCAGGACAAGGCCCGTGCCAAGCTGGAGTCACTGCGACAAAAACTAACGACAGCTCCACCCAGCCAGCGAAAAGCTGTGCAATTGGCGATCGCCGAGACTCAGAGCAATATCGGTCTCATCGAAGTCCAACGGGATACTCTGCACAGGATCTTGCAGTTCTTGGGAGGAACCGCTGAGCCGGGTGGGCTCTCTTCGCAGATTGAGGCTCTGGAACGCTCTGTACCAATTGCCGTCACTAATGTCATCCAGGCCGGCACGAACTCCAGCAGCGTAGCAGGCGCGGCGACGTCGGTGACTTCCGCGCGGGGCTCAGGGCCCATCGGTATCTGGGGCATCGTTCGTGAGCTCGCCGCTCTCTCCTCAAAACTTCACATGATCGGCAACAATATCCGCGAGACCGACGCGTTGACGCAAATGATGAAGAAGATGCAGAGTCCTTTGGTAAACCAGCTAAGCGAGCTGGTGCGCGAGAGCGAGACGATGCTCGCGCAGACGAACTCTCAGGATCCAACGCTGCTCGCCCGGCAAAAAAACACATTGGATGACTTGGCGGCTAGATACAAGCTGATCGCCGGTGCAGCTCTGCCCTTGAGTGAAGGAGTGATTCTCTTGGACGTATACAAGAGGAATCTTGTCAAGTGGCAGGTCGCAACAAAGAGCGAATATTCCGCAGCCATGAAAAGTCTACTCATGCGGTTGTTGGGTTTGGGCATTGTCCTCGGGTTTGTCCTTGCAATGTTCGAACTGTGGCGACGGACAATATTCCGTTACGTTCAGGACACGCGGCGGCGGTATCAATTCCTGCTTTTGCGCCGCATCGTATTGTGGTGTGTAATCGCCCTGATCACTGCTCTCGGATTCGCGAGCCAGCTTGGATCGGTCGTGACGTTTGCAGGCTTGATGACAGCGGGCGTCGCGGTCGCTCTCCAGAATGTGATCCTCGCGGTGGTTGGTTATTTCATGTTGATTGGGAAATTCGGAGTGCATGTGGGAGACCGTGTACAGGTGTCCGGCGTCTCGGGCGAGGTCGTGGAAATCGGCATGATTCGCCTGCATCTTATGGAATTGGAGGGAACAGGGCCGGATGCAGCGCCCACTGGCCGTGTCGTAGCGTTTTCGAATTCGGTTGTATTCCAACCCACTGCAGGTCTTTTCCGTCAGGTTCCAGGCACCGACTTCCTTTGGCACGAGATCACGCTGACGCTCGTTGCCGAGAGTGACTATCGTTCCGCCGAGCGCCGTATGCGGGACGCGGTGGACGCTGCTTTTAAGGATTACCACGAGGGTTTCGAGCGACAGCGACGCCAGATGGAAATGAACTTGGCTTCCGTCTCGATCGCCCCGTTAGCTCCAAGAGTTCGGTTCCGTTTCACTACTTCAGGTCTTGAGGTCTTTCTTCGGTATCCTGTCGAATTGTATAGAGCCACGGAAATGGACGAACGCGTCACGCGAGAATTGCTCCATGCAATTGATCAGGAACCGAAACTGAAAATAGTCGGTGCGGAGATTCCAGGGATCCGTATCCGAACAGTTGCTCCCGAATGATTACGAGCTTGATGATTCGAACCGTCGCGTTGCTATTCTGTCTCTGCGCTGCACGCGATGTCTGTCACGGGCAGGGACTGAGCCCGCGAGCTTATGTAATCACTCCGATCCATTCAAACGCTGTCACGCTGACCTACACCCTTCAGGACGGCGCGGTCGTGTTTGATCAGATCGTTACCACGCCGGACGCCCGAGGCACAATTAACACAGGTATTTTGACTTGCTTTCACACGCTGAGCTTCTTTGGACGTTCGGCCAATCTGAATGCCTCGATTCCCTACAGTCTCGGAGACTTCCGGGGAACGGTTTCCGGGCTAAAGAGAGAAGTGTCCCGCTCGGGGTTGGCGCCTGCTGTCATTCGCTTCTCCGTCAATCTGAAAGGAGGGCCAGCGATGACCGTAGAGGAATTCCTAAAATGGAAACAAAAAACCGTCATCGGGACCAGCCTCACTGTAACGACGGGAACAGGCCAATACGATCCGGCGCGTTTAATCAATATCGGAACGAACCGCTGGGCGTTCAAACCGGAAATTGGAATTTCTCGCCGCTGGGGAAACTGGATCGTGGATGGTTACGGGGCGGTTTGGTTCTTCACCGCGAATCACGATTACTTTTTGAATGCGCCGGGCACCACTGGCTCCAATACTCAGACCCAAAAACCCATGGGGGCAGTGGAGGTGCACCTCAGTTACGATGTGAAGCCTCGCTTATGGGTCTCGCTGGATGGCAATTATTGGTATGGCGGCGAGACTAGTTTGAATGGCGTGCCTTCACCAACGACAGTGCAGTCGAACTCGAGACTCGGTGCCACCGTGGCGATTCCTATTGGAAGAAGCCAGCATTCCCTTAAATTCAGCTACAGCGGCGGAACCTATATCCAATTTGGCGGAGACTTCCGCGAGGTTTCGGTCGCTTGGCAATACTCGTGGCTCGGGAGGCCAAACTGAGCTCCCGCCGGGACCAAACATAACGGCTTGCCTCACCCCATCAATTACCCTGCTATTACTGACAGGTTGACGCCCAGGACTTCGACGAATTAGCCTGCAGACTCCGCCCAGCCAGTCTTTCTCTTCCGCTCGATGCATACGATTTGGGGGCCGGTCCTATGAGCGAGATGAACAGTCCTTTCCCCGGGAACCTCGCGGTCCAATTCAGTGAAGTAGCTCTCGGTCTTCCGCACAGCGTATCTAGAGACGCTGGCCTCAGTTTTGGGAATCTATTCGACGACGCCGAGGACGCAATGCTCGTCTCAGACGCTAAGGGGAAGATCCTCTACGTAAACGAGCGGACCGAGAATTTCTTCGGTTACGACTGGCGAGAACTTATTGGCAAACCGGTCGAGCTCCTGCTGCCGCTGCACCGGAAGATGGATGCGGCAGATCGATTCATCCAGGCTGAGCGGCCGAACCCTTGTCCAATCCGTCCTGGCCTCTACGGCCTCTGTAAGGACGGTCGCAAGTTTCCGGTGGACATCAGTCTGAGCCCGCTAAAGACGAATACAGGCACGGTCTTTGCGGTAGCCATCCGTGGCAAAAGCATGGAAGACCAGGTCCAATCGCTGCAGAAGTTAGAGCAATTGATATCGCAATTGTCGGTAACCGTTGTCCATCTCCCCGCGAAAGAGGTCGAAGGCAAGATCAACAATGCGCTCAAAGTGCTTGCGGAAATCATGGATTTTGATTGTGTCTGTATGGGTAGTTTGGATTCGACGCTGACCACACTCACAGTCCTGAGCGCCTGGGCACGCCCGGGGGTCCCTGATGTGACATCTAAAATTGTTAACGACCACTACCCGTGGCTTGCCCAGCAGATAGTGGCAGGGAAATCAGTGTATGTATCGAGTCCCGCGGAGCTCCCACCGGAAGCAGCTGTAGACCGCGAATGCATGCTCTTCAGCGGAGAACAATCGTTGCTGGCCATTCCTCTCTTTATCGGGACTCAAGTGATTGGGGTCTTGTCTTTCAACACTTTTCGCAATGAACGGCCGTGGGATTCCCTCGTTTTTTCGCAATTGCAGCATGTGGCTGGGGTTTTTTCCAATGTTTTGGCGCGAAAACGGGCGGACGAAGAACTCCAGTACGCCTACGCCAGGATTCAGGAACTAAAGGATCACTTGGAACAGGAAAATGTTTATCTTCGGCAGGAGATTCGACTCGAACATAACCACGCGAATATAGTTGGCCAAAGCACGGTAATGCGCGACATTCTGAAACAGGCCGAGCAGGTCGCCACCACTGATTCAACTGTACTCATCCTGGGGGAGACTGGCACGGGAAAGGAGCTTTTTGCGAGGACCATTCACGATTTGAGTTCACGGCAAACGCGCCCAATGGTCAAAATCAATTGCGCCTCGCTACCCTCCACATTGATCGAAAGCGAACTGTTCGGGCGCGAGAAGGGTGCGTATACCGGCGCACTCACCCGGGAAATCGGCCGGTTTGAGCTGGCCGACAAATCCACGATCTTCTTAGACGAAATTGGTGAATTGCCGATGGAAATCCAAGTGAAGCTTCTGCGTGTTCTTCAGGAAGGCGAATTCGAGCGCCTCGGCAGCCCGAAAACCATTCATGTTGATGTGCGCGTGATTGCCGCGACGAATCGTGACCTATCCGCTGCGGTTGCCGATGGCAAGTTTCGTGAAGATTTGTTCTATCGACTTAGCGTGTTTCCAATCTGTATTCCACCGCTGAGAGAGCGCCGAGAGGATATCCAGGAATTGGTGTGGCACATACTCCAGGACCTCGGTAAGCGGATGGGAAGAAACATCCAAGGGATCCAGGCGTCAACGCTGAAGGCTTTTCAGAGCTATTCTTGGCCAGGTAATATCCGTGAGCTTCGCAACGTCATTGAGAGGAATCTAATCCTCAATTCCGGCCCGCTCTTTCGCGCGAAACTGCCCGAGGTCAACCCGCGTCCAAGCCCCATCGCAGGCATCCGCATTCAGGAGGTTGAGCGTGAACACATACTACGCATTCTATGCTCCACTGCTTGGCGAATCAGAGGGCGTCAAGGGGCAGCTGCGCTTTTGGGTCTTAAGCCGACCACTCTCGAATCGCGCATGAAGAAGCTAAAGATTCAAAAGAAAAACTGAGTCCAATCTTTCGTGCGAATCCACGGCTATTTGGGATGACGGAGGCCAAGAGAAGGTGCGCGATTCGGAGTCCCAATGGCGTTAGTTCGTTATCAAACGACCTTGCTGTGCCACTACGTGCGCACCAGGTGTTCTTTAATGGCCAGGCGGAGCAAGTCCGCATTGGTTTTTAGTCTCAGATCTTCCATGATCTTGTATTTATGGAAGGCAATCGTCCTTGTGGCTACGTCGAGAATATCCGCGGTTTCCTTCATCGAATAACCCTCCGCAAACAATTGAAGCACTTCGCGCTGACGCGGCGTGAGTTGTTTTTCGGAGTTTCGTGTATCGTTTCGAATGCGTTCATCCTGAACTGCACATCGCAAACAGGGTGTGAGGTATTTCGTCCCTCGTAGCACCTGACGGATGGCTTGGACGAGTTCTTCGGCGGCAGCTTTTTTCAAAAGGTATCCGGAGGCCCAACTCCGCAGCACCTTAGAAGCGAGCAGAGGGTCCTCTGAGGCGGTGAGCACTATAATCTTAGCCTTTTGCAGAATTGTGTTTAGACGACGACCTGCTTCGTTCCCGTTCATGAGAGGCATCGATAGGTCGAGGAGTATCACATCCGGGCAAAGTTTCGGCGCCAGTTGAAGTAAGAGGCGTCCGTTTGATGCCGTGCCCACGACGTCAAACTCGGGCTCCAATATCTTTGTCAGCGCTTGATTGAAAAGAATGTGGTCGTCTGCGAGTAAAATGCGCGGCCTTGGGCAAGGAACGATTTGAGGCGGGGTAGGAGCAAGGCCAGGTCGAATCGACATTGGTCACCCCCAGGCCGACAAGTAGACACCGATGCAGACCAAGCGAGAACTAGTAAAAGTAACAGTAATAGTACCCCGCATTCTTACGCCCGAGAGGCGTTTTTCCTCCTACCTCTCCTCAGTCGTCGGATGCGGTGAAGCCTAGCCGTCTGTTCGGTCTCGGTGGATGGCGTTTAATAGATCATCCGCCATACGGTGTTTGGGGATGAATGCCGATGCTCCGGCGCTAAAAGCCCTTCGTCTCGTGCTTCGGTCGTCGCTGCCCGTGAGAATCACAATGTTCGTCTCTGGTCTTGCCTCCCGGATTAGTCGACACGCCTTTAGTCCGTTCACCTTTGGCATGGAAATGTCGATCACGATTACGTCCGGCTTTAGCCTCGCTGCGGCTTCGAGCAGAGCGGCACCGTCCATCACGCAACCCACGACATCGCAGGATGGTCCCAGTAAACGCCGCAACGCCGAGAGGACCCCGGCGTGATCGTCCGCCAGAAGTACACGCGGTGGCGCTCTCAGTGCCATAGAGTGACAGGGCAGCTCAAGACAGCGCATTCCCTCGACCTCTAGAAAATGAACGCCCTCTTCTCTTCGACGGTTGATAGCAGACCGACGCGAAAGACCGAGCCGTATGGAAGAGTCCGAGAGGCCGATAGATGCCCGCCATTAGCGGCGAAGATGGATCGGCAAATCGCAAGTTCTAATCCCGTCCCTTGTGATTTCGTTGTAAGAAATGGCTGAAAAATTCGTTCGACATCACTGTCAAAAATACCAGTGGCGGAATCCGCAACGGGAATCGACGTCATCGCTGCCACCCGATGTTATGCCAATCTAATCGAGCTAGAAAGCGAACTTTAGCGCCAGCTGTCCAACGCGGGCATTTACACTGGTGGCGTTGATGACGCCGAACGTCGGTGACGTGAAGTTGGAGTCGGGATTCGCAAACTGCGGATGATTGAAGGCGTTGTAGAATTCTACACGCAATGTAAGGCTACTTTTCTCCCGGGGCCAATTGAAGGTTACTGCTTTCGAAAGCGCGAGGTCCAGGTTCGCCTGAGGCGGGCCGTCCACGATCCCCGTACCACTGTTTCCAAACGCCGTCCCAATTCCGTCGGCGCCAATTACCGGAGGAGACGTAAAACAGGTTGCATTAAAATAGCGGTTGAGTTTCGACTGGACAGAGCCCGCAGTCACGAGTTGGCTTTTCGTACAGTTGCCAGTCAGCTGGGCTCGGTCTTCGCTGATTCCAAAAACATTGGCGGAATTTGTGTCGGCAATTGTGAGAGCGCTGCCGGACTGAATGATGGATATGGCGTCCAAATTCCACTCGCCCAAGATTGATCGTGCCAAACCCCGAGCTGGGCTGGGAATCGACCACGTCGTGCTGAAGACGAAACGATGGGTGCGATCGAAACTGGCCCGTCCCCAACGCTGTTTCGAGGAGTTTTGATCTCCTAGTGTCAGCACAATTCCTGCTGACGTTCCGTTGATATCTGCCCCATCCGTGTCCAACGTCTTGGAGAAAGTATAGGAAGCAAGGAACTGAAGGCCGTGGCTCAGTCGCTTCGTCAGGCTGACCTCGAGTCCGTTGTACCAGGAGCTTCCTTCGGATTCAACTTCCTGGAGGCCATCCGCCTGTATCCCTACAATGGGAACTCGCAACGGAACGTTCGCGACCGTGTTCGTGGTTATGCCCCTGATTGGCTTCTCGGGCGATGCCTGCAACGCTTGGTTCAGAGAACGTAGGCGTTGTAGATGCGTGCCATGAGTGCCTACGTATCCGGCTTCAAGCAGCCAACCCTTCGACAGTTCCGACTGTAAGTTCAACGAAAACTGCTGAATCATCGCAGGGCGAAAACCCGGTGAGACAGTAAAAATCGTTATCGTGCCATTGGGAGAATATGGCTGGAAGAAAGGAAAGGAGCCCGCCGTTGGGAATGGCTCCGGGAAAGGCGATTGAAATGTTGCGTCGGCGTTTTCCGGTCCTGTATTCAAGCGAAGGGAGGCGAACGGAGCGCCAGCGGAGTTTTGAAAAAAAGCCTGGCCGGTTGGACGCGAAAAATATATGCCATATCCGCCCCTCAGGACCAATTGACTGGTAGCAGGCAAAACCTGCCAGGAAAATCCTATTCGGGGAGCGATTGTGTTTTGGCCCGCACCATCATTGGCAAAAGTGTTGTCAGCCCGTTGAACACCGGGCGGAACAACACCTGGAAAATTGGATGCGACGACATAACCGGCGATGCTCCCGCCGGGCGGGGGGTTCGGATCGGCTTTGCTGATGTCGAAGCTCGAGTTTCGACCGAACTCATCTCCGAATTGTCCCAGGCGCTCGTAACGCAACCCGATGTTCAGGGTCAGTGTCTTGCGGAGTCGATAGTCATCTTGTGCAAACCCCGAGGCTTCCCATACTCTGTAGTCGCGATCGAACAAGCCGAAATCGTCCACGGAGGCGAAGAGATTGCTGAAACTTCCGGTCCCGTTAGCGACTCCATTGAGGCCGAGCAAGAAATCTGGCCAGCTTAAAAATTGCACAAATGATCCAATCCCCGGGTCGCCGAAGTTATCTTGCAATCGCGTGAGTGATCCCCCAAATCGGAGCGCATGAGCTCCCCGGACGCTGCTGAAAACATCACTAAATGCGAAACTATTTTGCGTAAAGGTGTAAGGAAACGCAGAAGCGAAAGCGACCGAGCCAAGAATATTGAGATTGGGCAGTTCGTTTGCCCCGCTAAATTCGCCTTCGGTAACGCCAAGATCAGACCATTTGAACGGAGCCTGGCTCTTTGTACTGTTCCTTGTTCGGACATACCCAATCCGTGCTTCGTTGAGCGACGTGCTGTTGATCGCATAGGAATATCCTAGAGAGAAGACTCTGTAGCCCGCATTGGCGCGACTCGAAAATCCGCTAATATTTGCCGTGGGGTTGAAGAAATTGCCTGGAAACGCAACCATCTGAGTATCATCGGCAAAGAAAAATCGCTCAGTGATTTTGCCCTTCTGCGAAACGAGATAATCGATGTTGCTCGAAAATTGATTTTCATCAAAGTGACAAGGTTGAGTAAGAACCGAGAAGCCCTGGCTGGCCAAAGGTCTCGAGGGATCGACAGTTTGCGGAGTTGGAATCAGGAAACTTCCATTGGGTAGCTTGAAATTCAGGAGTGTCAGTGCCACGGGATTAATGTTAGATCCGTCTGGTTTGACGGCCACGCCTCCCAATGCTCCTATCATGCCGCCGAACAACTTCCCGAGTGCCGCCGGAGATCTGTCGTTGGTTAGAGGAGGCTCGCTTAAGCTGGCGGTGCAGGCAATTCTCGCTTGACCTGAAGCCAGACCGTTCACCTGGCGCATGCCCTGATAGGAACCAAAGAAAAACAGCTTATCCTTCTTGATCGGTCCACCAAGGACAAACCCGAACTGGTTCTCCTTGAGGGCTGGCCGTGGCTGACCGGTTTCGTTTCGGAAGAAATCGTTTGCGTTCAGATCCTCATTGCGGAAGAACTCGAAAAGTGTTCCATGGTAATCATTGCCGCCTGACTTTGTGATCACGCTGACATTGGCGCCTGCATAGCGTCCATAAGCGGCGTCGTAGAGTCCCGTCTGTACCTTAAATTCTTGGATAGTGTCCGGATTAGGAATTGGAATTCCACCGCTCCCAGCCCCGTTGCCCTGCACATCGCTCACGCTGATCCCGTCTAGTTGCCAGTTGTTGTCATAGGAGCGCGCTCCGTGCACGAAAATCCCATCGCTGGATGCGTTTATCTGCGACAGTGCAGTTCCGCCGAGGCCAAGCTCTCCGGCATTCGAGGCACCGGTAACCACCCCTGGCGATAGGCTGGCAATCTGCGCGAAGTTTCTGGTAACAAGCGGAAGACCGCTGACCGCTGTTTCGTTGACTACACGGCCGAGTGCGGAAGTGTCAGTCTGCACCAGCCCTGCCCACACTTGTACTTGGTTTACGACGGAGGCGAGTTGGAGGCGGAGTTCGACCCGGCGAGTCTCGGTTACATTGATGTTGATTCCCGAACTGCACGCCTGTGCGAATTCTGCTTTGCTGGCACACAACTGATACCTGCCGGGCGTTAATAAGAGGAAACCGAATCTGCCCTGGTCATCGGAAGTTGTCGATCCCTTTTCGCCAGTGTCCTGGTTGACGAGAGTGACTGCGGCTCCTCGAAGAAGAGCTGCGGAGGGATCATATGTCACACCGGTCAATCCACCAGTGGAAGATGTCTGGGCATAGCCGTTACTGCCCAAGATTGCTGCAACGAGCAGCATCGCAGTGAGCAAAAATAAAAAGCTGCGATCGCGATGATCGTTGAACATGGGACAGACACGCTCAACAAGCTCATTGTCCTGCGAACCCACTCAAAGTTTAACAATTATATAAGTTCCTGCAATTTAATCAGACCACGTCGTTCTCATCGCGTTCAGTCTCGTCCTCTCCCGCCGAAACCTGAACCAAACTGTGATGCTCGCGCATCGGAACATGACGGGAGGAAGTCGCCAGCCTGGCTTGGGCCGTCACTTCGGTCCCTTCACCCACCCTTGAGTTAATCACAAGCTTCCCATCCACGAGTCTTAATCTTTCCTGCATCGTCGCCAGTCCCAGCCCACTTGCGGTGGCCGAGGGATCAAACCCGGTTCCATAATCCTTAACCGTCATTCTCAGCGTCCCGTCGATCGCGGTTAATCTTACTTCCACGCGAGAGGACCCGCTGTATTTCAAAGAATTGTTCAAGGCCTCCTGCGCGACGCGAAAGAAGCAAAGCGCGAGATCCTCGTCAAGAGATCCTTCGACCTCGTCCGCGGTAAGCTCGACCGCCACGCCATGTTTCTCTGACAATTGCTGGCAGAGGTCCTCCAAGGCCACTCCGAGACCGAGCGTATCCAAATGGCTGGAGTGGAGCCGGTATGACAAATTATGGACGTCCGTAATGATTTCGTTAAGGCTTTGCAGTTGCTCATGCAGAGAACCGCGTCGGGTCGCTTCATCCGTCGGGAGGTTGGTCTCCATCAAACTACATTCAACCGAAAGTAACGACAACCGCTGCACGATATCGTCATGCAGCTCGCGGGCGATTCGTTTCCGTTCTTCTTCGCCGGCATTGATAAGGCGGCCGCTCAGGTTCTTTACCACCAAATCGGATTTCTTGCGCCTGCGCATCTCCAATAGAAGGACGATGATGAGGGCGAGTTGAGCGGCAATCGCCGCCAGGCCGGTTACGAAGACCCATTTGTATTGCTCCCATACTGACGGAGTGCGGAACTGGACAACCGCGCCGGGTGGAAGTCTCGCTTCACTTATTCCCCAGCGCTGCAGTTGTCGCCAGTCGACCACGACCTGGGTTCCAGAGGTTTCAACTGGTAAACCCGAAGCAGCACCTCGTTCCAGCACGCGAAGTCCCAACATGGCGGTCTGCGCTGCCAGATCTCTAATGTCTAATACCGGCCCGCCGACGATACCGCAACCAACGTACGTATCGAAGGGGCCGAATACTGGAGCATTGGAGGCGGATGCGATCAGAGGACAAACGCGCGCCGGCACATACACGTGTCCACTTGCGTCCTGCAGAAGCTCTGAGTAGATCACGGCACTGTTGGCGGGTAGCCGGCCGAGCCGGTCCAGCAGTTCTGCTAAAGGCAGCTTGTTAAGGTAGGTGATGTCGACCCTGCCGGCGAAGCGCTTGAAGTCTTGTTCAGCGAAGCCGCGCCAAGTCTGCTCCCAGGGATTAACTCCTCCGACGTAAAATACTCGACGCGTATTCGGCCTAAGCTGCAGGGCCAGGTCCAGTATCGCTCCGAAATCGAAATTGCTGGCAACGCCCGTCATATTGGGCGGTAGCTTTGCAGGCAACTCACGGAAATCGACAAAATAGAAGAGCTTCGGTGTCCCAGGCCAAAGTTCTTCACCGCGCCGCAGGAGAAATGTGAAACCGGGCCTGCCATCGCCGATTACTAAATCCATTTTCTTGCCGCCGTATTTTTCGCGCAAGGCATCTTCAAACTGTTCGTCGCTTGCCCCTAACCGATCTTCGTCGATGTATTCTTCAAAGAATTGATTCCGCGGGTCCGAACCAATGCGCTCGTGGAATACCCCAGAAGCGATAACATTCGCGGGATGGTTCGCGTTCCCTTCGTGGAGGACCAGCACGTTCCTGGTACTCTGCGCGCTGAGGCAAACGGAGAATAAGAGCGCAAAGGTCTCAGAAAATCCGACGCGTCGCCAAATAGTCTCGAGTACACCCACAGGCGTATTCCCTACGAGGTACACTGGAGTTAAGCGGGCGGAAACGATACTCGTGAACTTATGACACAGAGGGTAACAAATCCCGAGGTGAGAAAGAAGACAAGAATAAGGGAGATCTTACGAGAGGCAAGGGGAAGCGGGTCTTCTGAAATCCTGATTGACAACAGCCTGGCAAGGAAGCAGACTGCGCCTTATGAAACTAGCGGTTGTCTGCTTGTTAGCCTACGGCCTGCTTCCATCAATGACACGAGGACAGGCTCCTGCTGAGGTTCCTGTCATCAAGATTATGAAGGAAGGGAGCTCGATTAAGTTCCACGTCAAGGCGTCGGTGGCGATAGACGGCACATTCGATAAATGGGACGCCACCGCTACAATGACCTCTCCCGACGTGGAGACAGGCGTTCTGGACATCAAGATTCAAGCAGCCAGTGTGAATACCGGAAGTGGAATGAAAGATGGCAAGCTGAAAAGCAAAGACTTCTTCGATGCGGAGCACGATCCGTTGATCACATTTCACTCGACGAAGGTTGTCCAGACCGGCCCCGATACATTTGATTACCTCGGCGACTTCACGATCCGCGGAGTGACCAAACCTGAGAAGCTGACGTTTACGCTTTCCGGTCAAAGGGGGTCAGGCTCCGGTGAGATTAAGGGGACGATGGCCTTCGACCGTAAGGATTATGGGATGAATAAAGGCATTCCGTTGGTCAAGATCGCTGACCGTGTCGAAGTGATAGTCGACCTCAAAGGCAAGCGTGTAAGCGGACCTCCTTTGGTATTTAAGCAGTAGCCTCCGGGAAACACTATCGCTGTTTATGCGGACGCGCATACTTCATAGGGAATGAGAATCACCGACTGGCGGGTGCCTCAATGAGGGCAACTCAACGGGGATGAGCACAACAAAAATTGCCGATGGCCAAACTAGCGTTCCCGGGCTCAATGCGGGCGCATCAGCGACGCCCATCCTTTGAGAGCATCTCGTTCCGAGCTGCTGGACGATTCCCTAAGCGTTCCTAAGAGATTGGACAAAATGCAGGTAGCAGATTCCCATCGTTGAAGGGAACTCTTCAAATTGACGCCACGCCCCGGCTTTCCCTGTGCTTCCTGCATCCTTGCAAGAGCAATCACCAGGAACGTACACAATCGATTAGGGACGGCGACGATCTCGTCGTTGCCCATACGCAAGCATTCCACGGTCACCGATGGTGTCGAGCTCCCAGAACCGCGCGGGTGATTAGCAAGTAGTTCGGGGGCGCGGTTCTAGTGGTGTGAGAATTTCCAGTTGAGCATCCTGTCAGAATTGCCAGCTTGCGCGGGCGGCCGCTGACGTCCAAACTCTCCCGCAGTTCTGGGGCCCGGCGAGAGGCGTGCAGGAGGTTTTATGAGCGTTCTGAGAGTCAAAACGTATTGCCTGGTGCTATGCGTCGGCACCACGGTTTTGCTCGGCTCGGTTGCCTTTGCGCAGAGCTCGAAGTCCGGAAAGTTGAAGATATCAGTCACTCCCAAGCAGGCTTACACATTTGTCGATGACAAGGCCATTGGTCCCGGCAATCGGACCATCAAGCTCGAAGTCGGTTCACACCACTTGATCGTCGCCAACTATGGGTACAAATTTGTCGAGCAAAATGTGTCCATCGATTCGGATAAGACGGTGCCCGTGGACATAAAGCTGGAACCTGTTGGCGAAACGGTGCCAGGCCCGCGGGGACGAATTCAGATTGAAGTAGGGCATCTTCACGGGGCAACAGCCGCCGCCGTTCTTCTAAATGGCAAAAAGACCGACTACTTCGTGGGGCACGTGGACGAGTTCAATCACGACATCATTTGGCACCAGGAATTGGTTGTGCCACCTGGAACGCACCAAGTGACGGTCACTCGGAATGGCAAGGAACTGTGGTCCGGCGCGCTCACGGTCGCGGCGGACCAACGCGTGATTGTTGATATCTCGAATGGAAAAGAAAAAATCAAGCCCTGGCCGCGTGGCTCGTCGTGCCCAACATATCGGCCCCAATGCGAGCTGCCTGTATCGGCGCAACGCTTTAGGGCCGGCATCGCAAGTGCAACCGTCGTTGTGGCGCCTGTCAGCGGGTCGGTCTCGGCGAATCCGGCAAAAATCGACTGCAACCAAAACACGCAGTTAGCCTGGGTGTCCAAGGAAACTGTCGAAGCCGACATGAGCGGCATGAGTCCCGTTCCGACGTCGGGCGAGAAAACCATTTCGCCTCGCCAAACCACGGTGTATCAGCTTACAGCTTCAGGACCGGGTGGTGTGACAAAGCCAAGCACTACCGTGGAAGTGAATCCTGTGGTGCAGTCGTCGCTGAGCGCTTCACCGATGGAAGTCCGATACCGCCGCATCGGCGACAAGATCATCGAACAAGGGAGCACCACGTTGAACTGGTCGTCATCCAACTCCGACGCAGCTTCGCTGGATCCAGTTGGCTCCGTTGATGCCAGCGGCACGAAGTCCATCCCCCTGAGCCCAACACAAAGCGGCATCGGCCCAGTGGATGAAGAGTTTAAATACACCTTGAAGGCGACGAACGCATGCGGTGGCTCGGACACCAAGACGGTGGCGGTGCACCTGAAGGGCTCCATCGAGCCTATCCCAACCGTGCTGCTGCACAGCATTTTCTTCCCGACCGACTATCCCACCAAGGACGACCCGGAGGTGGGACTCGTTAACAGCCAGCAGGAAGTACTGACAAACCTGGCTGCCGGATTCAAACAGTATCTGGAGTATGACCCTGAAGCGAAGCTCTCGCTCGCCGGATATACGGACGAGCGAGGCGGGGGTGATTACAATCAGTCTTTAGCCGAACTCCGTGCACAAAGCGTCAAAAATTTCCTGGTTTCCCAGGGAATCGCTCCGGAGAAGATCGATGTGGCAGCCTATGGCAAGCAGAAGCAGTTGGACAAAGCCACGGTTAGCGACCTGCAGACCCGCAATCCAAACCCACCTCCCGAAACCCGTGTGCTCGCTTCCCGTGCGACCTGGCTGGCTTACAATCGCCGCGTTGATATCGTGCTCATTCCTACAAACGCGGAGTCGGAGCGGTTCTATCCAAATCAAGCGCCGGACTCCGACATCCTGTGGGGCAGGGCAAAGCCATCCCGCAGCGTGGTTGAAGGAAACAACTGACTTCCAGATGGCAGGCCGAGTGCCTGACTAGCGCACGCGAAATAAAGTGCGCACCTTGTGGAGTAGGCAAGAAATTGGACAGTAGGAGGAACCACATGAGACACGCTAGTCAGAGCGTACTAACACTGGTGATCGCGTTTTCCTGTGCTGGGCCCGTCCAGGGACAGGAAAAGCCGCAGGTTCCAGATTCAGGTGTTGTCAAGAAGTCGATCAAAGCAGTTGGGTATGAAGTTGGCGGAGGCTCGACGAAGGTGATCTTTGTCGGTACCCCGGGCGCGCCGAATGCGAGCGGTGAGGCAAAAGTAGAAGCCAAAAAAGGTCGGACTGACATTGAAGTGAAGGTCAAAGGACTGCCACAGCCCTCGACATTGGGAGCTGAATTCCTGACCTACGTTCTTTGGACTGTCACCCCAGATGGTTCCACGACTAACCTGGGTGAAATTCCAATCGATAAAAATGGCGAAGGCAAGCTGAACACGAGCGCTCAATCCCAGACCTTCGCGATGGGCGTGACCGCTGAGCCTTATTTCGCCGTGTCGCTGCCTAGCGAAATCGTAGTGCTCGTAAACGACACCACGAAAAACACGAAGGGTAAGATTTATCCCGAGAACAGCTACAGGCTGATAAAGCGCACCGAATACGCGAAACTGGGAAATCCCCTCGCACTGACCCTTGATCTGAAGAACGTGCCTCTCGACATGTACGAGGCTCGGAATGCTGTTGATATAGCCAGGTCGAAAGGCGCGGAGAAGTATGCCCCCGAAATTTTCAGCAAGGCGAGCGGCAGTCTTCAGATGGCGGAGAATGCTCTGGCCTCCAATTCGGACAAAAGCAAGATCGTCACGGACGCCCGGCAGACCATCCAGTTTGCTGAGGATGCCCGTGCGCTTGCCTCGGAACGCCGGGAAGCGGAACGGATCCAGGCAGAAAAGGATGCTGCCGCGGCAGCCGCAAAGGCCAAGGCCGAGGAACAGGCAGCCGCCGAGGCAAAACGTCAGGCGGAATTGACGGCCGCAAAGGAAGCCCAGATGAAGGCAGAGGCTGATAAGGCTCAGGCAGAGGCGGAGGCGAAACAAGCTGCTGAGAAGGCCAGGGCACAGGCGGCCACTGAGGAAGCGGAGCGGGCGCGTGCCGCAACAGCGGCATTGCGTTCGCAACTGTTGCAACAACTGAACACCGTGCTTCAGACAAGCGACTCACCTCGCGGCTTGGTGGTGAATATGGCCGATGTACTGTTTGACTTTGGCAAATACGACCTAAAACCGGACGCGAAGATCAAACTGGCCAAGCTCGCCGGGATCATCCAGGCTCACCCAGGCCTGCACCTAGCCATCGAAGGACATACGGACAGTATCGGCAGCGACGAAGCGAACATGAAGCTCTCCCAGCAGCGCGCGGAAGAAGTGCGCAATTTCCTAGTTCAGCAGGAGCTAACGCCAGACACGGTAACAGCTGTTGGCCTAGGTAAGGCCGAACCCGTAGCGGATAACGGCACGAACGATGGACGGCAAAAAAACCGCCGCGTGGAGATTATCGTCTCTGGCGAGATGATCGGAGTGAAACTCGGCTAAGCCACAGCCTCCCAAATTCAACTCAGAAAGTGTCTCGAAAAGGGGGTCGGCTCACCACTGCAAGTGTGCCCATCGAAAACTGTCTCATCAGAGGGGTGCAGTCGGAAGATGGAATGACCCCTTGAATTGGCACACTCGCAATGGGCACACTCTCCGGGAGAGGAAACACGAGTGGAGAGAAGAAAGCGATATTCCCGGAAGTTCCAGCGAACGGCCGTAGAGCGCATGAGGACCTG
>Ga0210410_10000700_pt1 | contig 34627 bp, 29 predicted proteins | sample IncBWC4MmetaG_FD_161058 | JGI IMG/M metagenome (GOLD analysis project Ga0210410, IMG submission 161058) | Forest soil microbial communities from Barre Woods Harvard Forest LTER site, Petersham, Massachusetts, United States - Inc-BW-C-4-M | ecosystem: Environmental > Terrestrial > Soil >...
CACAGAGCAGGCTTCTATGAAACCTCCTCGAACGGCGCTTCGCCCGTGCGAGGCTCCATTGTGTGCGCCGTGATGATGAATGCACGGACAACCTTGCGGGCGAAAGCCTGTTATTCGGTGCTCCCGTGAATGCAGGCCTTCCAACCCAACCCAGCTTCCCGAGCCACCGGAGAACCACGCGCCTGCTGAGCCCCTGGGTGATACCTGCGATTTACGCTGGGATCGCAATGGCGGCTGGGTTGACGTTTCCACGTTTCGAGAGCCGCATCTTTCCCGGGCTTGTTTCCCCAATGAGCATTTCCGCTGCGACAGCGATCTACTCCTCCATCGCCTCCGGCATGATCGCCCTCACCGGGATCGTATTTTCTCTGACCTTCGTAATGGTGCAGTTCAGCGCGACCGCCTACTCGCCGCGACTCGTGCTGTGGATAGCGCGAGATCCGATGATGTCGCATGCCCTCGGGATATTTACCGCCACTTTTATCTACGCTCTGGCGGCGCTCGTGGGAGTCGACCGTTATGGGTCCGGGAAAGTTCCGTATGTGAGCGCCGGCGCGGTGGTTATTCTTCTCTTGACCAGCGTAGGCATGTTCATCGGGTTAATCCAGCGCATTGGCTTGCTGCAGGTAAACCGAATGTTAATTTTCACGGGCGACAGGGGACGCCAGGTGATCGAAACACTCTATCCGCCGTCGAAGCCGGCTGCCAGCTTATCAGATGATTTTCCCAGCCTCCCTTGTGCGCAGACGCTGTTCCATCACGGACGACCCCGCTCTATCCAAGCGTTTGATGTCGCCGCATTGATAGATCTAGCGAAACAATCGGGGGCAGTGATCGAAATGGCTGCCACGGTCGGCGATACGGTGGTGGAACTGACACCGTTGTTGCACGTGTACGGCATCGGGCGGCCTATTGCTGAGCGCAATTTGCGGAATTGCGTCGAATTCGGGGAAGAACGCACATTCGAGCAGGATCCCAAGTACGCGATCCGTCTACTTGTGGACATAGCCATCAAGGCGTTATCACCAGCGATTAACGATCCGACCACGGCGGTGCAGTCGCTTGATCAGATCGAGGACTTGCTGCTCCGTCTCGGGCGACGCCATTTGGAGATTGGAAGGTATTGCGACAGCGAAGGCAAATTGCGGCTCGTGGCCCATTTTCCCACTTGGGACGATTTGCTCCGCCTGGCCTTCGACGAGATTTGTGCCTATGGCGCTACCAGTGTCCAGGTCATGCGCCGCATGAATGCGCTCGTAGCTGACCTGACGCATGCCGTCCCGGAAGAGCGTCATCCGGCCCTCAAATACTGGGGAAAAAGATTGAAGTCGACGATTGCACGTTCGTTTCCAGACAGCGAAGAACGGATGGAGGCCTCGAGGGAAGATCGGCAGGGGCTTGGCATACCCCGCGATACTGATTCCATTCACGTCTAATCGTCGGGCACCGCATGTTCTGAATCCTAACTCACCTCTTGGATGGGTCATCGCAAAATTCGCTCTGATTGGACTTCACCTTCGCGTACGTTGCGCTTCGCGCGGCATCATCGTTGACTCCTTCAGTCGCCCCGGCCCGATTGCTTCTCGTCGCACGATAGCGCGAGGGCAAAAAAAGCATCTGCCGGAAGCCTCCCAGCTTGTTCAACGGATGTACGTCGAGAGCGCCACAAGAAACAAGAAAGATGATCAGCGACAGCCGCGCGTTCAATGGCATGAACCATCATCGGAATATTGGCCAGCCGCGGCCATGGCTCCCAGCGAATGGCCGCAGGCGATGATCCGCTTGTTCAGGTCGTCATTCTGGAGCGCGTCCGGTGCAATATAGGTTAGACTGGCCCGCAAGTTGACGTATTTGTCGCTCAGTTTCGCCATGTTCTGGAATTCGCTGCTCAAAAGCTGGTAAGCACTCCGGTCGGACGTCGTACTGGCCGCGATGGATGCCAAATGCTGATTTGTGGTCGCTCTGGCGCGATACGGAGCGAGCAAACCAGCGGACAACGGGATACCATTTTGAATTGCAGTCTCCAGTGCGGTGTGCCATTCGCGCAGGGTAGACATTTGCTCAATTCCCGCGTTCAAAAAATCTCTCGAAAATGCCGTATTTGAAGAAGGGGCCTCGTGCGACTCGGGCGCAGATGCGGGCAACGAACTTGCCGAAGTAGTTGCCGGAGCGGCGTTTGCCGCACTGATGGGGATACTAAGAGCGATCATCTTCCCAGAAGAGCTGATCGAACCCTTTAGGGCGTTGGCTAGAGCCTCCAGGCCGACGTAAGCATGGCCATGCACTTGAATCAGGGGCACGTCTGTCGAGCGTCCATTGATGATGAGTGTGTGCTTTTGGCTAGAGCTCTGCGAAAACACGACCGCTGGAATTATTAGAAGCAAAGCTGCTAGGCATGAAGCAATGACTGGCTTTCCAAACATAATTCGGCTCCCCGGAATCAACATATCCAATCCTGGACGGTGCTATTTCTCAAATCCTGGAGCTCGGTCCGAGTCCCTCTGGAGGTCGTGAGCGTCAGACTGGGATCAAAAAATCCTCTCGGCGGGGGCGCGGCGCAATGGCAACCCAAAAGTCCATCGGCACAAGCAAATTCCTTTGCTCTTGCATGGAGAAAAGAACTTCGGCTTCCGTAAAACATCGGACACGAGAGTACCGTGAGGCGGTTATTGCTTAAAGACCACCGGAGGCCCGCTGACCCGTTTCCCTTTGAGGTCGATGCTTACCTCGACACGGTCAGCAATCTTGATGAAGGGGATTCCGCTGTTCATCCCGTACTGCTTTCGGTCGAAAGCCATTGTCCCTTTGATGGTGCCGGCGCCTGTTCCCTTCCCGGTAACGGTAAACGTCAGCTTCTCCTGCTTGGTTACACCGCGTATGGTGAAATCACCGTCAAACACAACAGTGTCTGGACCGGCCTGTTCAACTTTTGTCGAGTGAAACGTGATGAACGGATTTCTTTTGACATCGAAGAAATCTTTGCCTTCTAGTTTGCCGTTCTTAATACCGCTTCCGGTGTCCACGCTGCCAGCCTCTATCTTGATGTCCAAAACAGCTGTCGAAAGTTCCGGCGACGTAAATGTCAGGGTGGAGTCCCACTTATCGAACTTGCCGACAATCGCCACCGATGCTTCCACATCAAACTTTATGCTGCTTTCTACCGGGATAAATTCGAAAACAGGAGCCTGTGAATCACTAGTTGACGGGAAAACGGCCGACGCTAGGAGACATACAACGGCTATCCTCATGGATTCCTCCCTTAAACGGATTTCGGGTGACCACTTTGTGTTCACTTATGCTTTCGTTCGCAATTTCCGGACCGGTGAAAATGGCACTTTTCTTTGGAAGCCAAGGCTGATAACCCCGATACCCTTACTCCGCAATGTGCCGCCATATCGATGCCCCAGCTGGCTGAAATCAATTCTAGGTTTAACTCGATACTAGGTTCACCTAGGGAAATCCCTAAGCCTACCCGGAGTGACAGTGCGAAACTGGGTTGGCATCCGGAGACACGTTCGCTGACAACAACTCTCGCCCCACCCTCTGGACGGCCTGAATCGTGTCGGGCTTACTTCCCTTGACGACCACTATAAGCAGGGCAGCCTCGCCCGGATTGTCGGCGTTGGGGGTGACCGCGACGACTTGGATTCCCGATCCTTTTAACCGCTTCCATTTGGTTCGGCCGAAGGACCCCCGGTCACGGCAGCGGTCACACTCTTGCTCTCGCTCGAGGTGGTCGGCAGTGTAGAGGATCTGAGATTGCCCTCCTGCAACCCGCAAAAGCTGCGAATCGGAAAACGGCGCTGCGCAACCTTGTTTCCCAGTCACCGCGTCGAAGAACCCAGACATCTTCCAACGTAAAAAGCTTCTTTGGAAATGGACGCACCTTGCCGGAAAACCGGGGCTCTCGCTTGTTCTATAGATAGAGGCGCAATCAGGAGGCTCATTTGAGTGACGATTCCGTACCACTGGAGCTGCCACTGCTCCGGTTGGCCGCCTGCACCTCGGAGGTCACTACTCTGTATCGCGAACTGCGCAAACCCCTGATGCGCTACCTGGTCTGCCTCGGACTTACAAGCGACGAAGCACAGGATGTGGTGCAAGATGCATTTCTCAGCCTGCAACGGCATCTCGCCTCGAATGGCACGCAGGAAAATATTCGCGGCTGGCTTTTTCGCGTTGCCCACAATCAAGCCAGGAATCGCCAGGCCAGCTACCATCGGCGATTCAGCGAACCACTCGATGGAGAGACGGATTTTCTGGCCGCCGACGCGACGCCGGAGCAGAGGGTGATCGGAAAAGAGAAGTTCCAGCGCCTCGCCATTGCGATACGGTTGCTGTCGGAGTCCGAACGTGAATGTCTGCTACTGAGGGCGGGAGGATTGCGTTACCGTGAAATCGGAGAGGTCCTGGGGATAGCCACATCCACGGTGGGAGACACGGTGGAGCGCGCGATCAAAAAATTGGCGGAGAAATGCAATGTGTGACTCTCAGACAAAACTAATCGCCTGGCTCGACCGCGAGCTGCCGGCAGTAGCAGCAGCCGGTGTGGAACGCCATATCAAAGGTTGCCAGGAATGTCGCAATCGCTTGGCGGCTTACGAACAGGCGAGCGAGACCTTCAATTTGTACTGCGATGCCGTAGTGGCGAAGACGCGCCGCCGGTCTCCGGTCTGGGTCGTGGCACTTGCAGGCGCCGTTGCGGCCGCAGTCATAATATTCCTGAGCTTCCCACGAACGCACATCGAGCCGCCGCCGGTTCTAACTCCGACGATTTCGGCTGCGTCCTCCCCCGTCCCCGCGCCTCTTGAGCGGCAAGCTGCCCAGCCTGCCGAACGCAAAGCTACCCATAGGCGGCATTCGGTTGCACCGGCCCCAATACGAGTTGCGGAATGGCAGCCACCAGAGACTACGGTACAAATTGCCATCCCTGCGGAAGCAATGTTCCCACCGGGCGCTTTGCCGAGGGGATTGAATTTCATTGCGGAAATGAGTATTTCCCCGGACGGCTCGGTCAAACAGGTTCGTCTGCGACAGTGACTTCATTGAGTAAAAAAAGGAGAGTCATCACCATGAAACGGGCATTGATCATTGTTCTTGCAACTGCATCCTGCGCCGTCGCGCAAGAAAGGGGGAACGTGATCTATCAGACCTCTGGCACCGTGGGCGCCATGGTCTCGGGCGGATTCGACGGTGCCTCAGGGCCCGTACTGGGTGCGCCGTATTCGGCCACCATCACGAATGAATCGATTCAGACGCTCGCGGACGGCAATCGCCTGGTGCAAACGAGCACGGGAACCACGGCCCGCGATTCGCAAGGGAGAACGCGTCAGGACACGGTCTTGCCGGCCATCGGAAATTTGTCGGCGGCCAATGCGCCGCATCTGGTTTTCATTCACGACCCCGTCGCGCAGGCTTCCTACACCCTCGATATGACGGACAAAACAGCGCAGAAAATGCCGGCGCTTCCTCCCCTTGGCGTACGGACTGCAGGCGTGGGGGGCGCGGCCTTTAGTATGAGAGTCGTTGAAGGGAACGGCGCGCCGTTGCCTCCACCCGATGCCATGCCGACAACGATTGCCGCTCCGGGGCCGGGGGTATTCTTCGAAAAGCATCTGGTTATGAGTGACCAGGATCAGGCGAGTACAGAGGACCTTGGTTCTCAGACTATGGAAGGCGTACTTGTGAACGGGACGCGGACGACCCACACGATTCCCGCAGGACAAATCGGAAACGACCGGCCTATCACGACTGTTACCGAAGTATGGACTTCGCCCGATCTGAAGACCGTCGTTTACAGCAAGCGAAGCGATCCGCGAATGGGGGAACAGACGTTCCGCCTTACCAACATCGTGCGCGCGGAGCCCAGCCAGTCATTGTTCACCGTGCCGGCGGATTTCAAAATCGTGGACGGCCCACAGCCGATCCTCTACCAGAGGAAACAGTAACAGCGTAATCCCGCCAGATCCGAGATCGTTTCAGAAGCAGGCTTCGAGGGTTCCGCGCGAAAACGCTTGGTGATTCAGGCGCGCTTGGACCCTCGTCTGATTGAAGGTTCGAACGCTCTGCCGCGAAGCGCGATTAAAAGCGTACTTCGCAAAAACTGTCCGTAAACAATTCAAAAAATAGCGGGTGAGCCTGTAAGCCGGATTCTGTTAGTTGCACCGCTTTGCAGCAGTGCCCCGTGACGATCATTCCTCTAGGCCGCACCTCGCGATGCGGCTCCAGCAACCTACCCGAGGGTTCTGACGGGCCGGGCCGGCCCTCCCCTCCTATTTGGTCTTGCACCACGCGGGGTTTGCCATGCCAGCGCCATTACTGACGCCGCGGTGGGCTCTTACCCCACCTTTTCACCCTTACCTGCGCGCGAACCATGAAGACATCCCGAAGGTTTTCCTCCGGGCTATCACCGGGTCTCGCACCGCCGGCGGTATATTCTCTGTGGCACTGTCCGTGACGCGATTGTAGGGGCGGCTTTACGCCGCCTTCCGCAATTTCGTCCCCTGGCGTTACCAGGCGCGTTGCCCCTTGCCCTGAGGACCGCAGGTCCGAAGAGTTTAACCCTCGGATGCCGCCACTCAGAACAATTCTTCACTCGCGTGAAGTGGTGTCCGGACTTTCCTCCCGCCCGGGTTTGCAGGGGCGGCTTTACGCCGCCTCTCTTCGCCCGAACCAGCGATCATCCAGCTCACCCGCCAAGTTCATTATACCCTGAGCATTTAATGTAGCGCTGGCTTTCATGCCAGCGCTCTGCGTTGATAACAAACTTCTGTTTAGGAGCTACTTTATCTGCCTATACATCACCAATGCATCCACGAATCCTATCCTGGGATGCTCAAACGCCAGCGGGAGTCGGCCGACAATTTCGAAACCGAGGCTGGTCCACAACTTGACCGCGCGCTCGTTCGTGCTGACCACAAAGTTGAACTGCATTGCGCGGAAGCCGCGTTCCCTGGCTCGCTCCAGGGAATGCACGCACATCTGGCGGGCGATCCCGCGCCCTTGCGCGGCGGGTGCGGTGACGTAGCCGCAATTCGCGACGTGCGCTCCGCCGCCCTGCTGGTTCGCTTTCAGGAAGTAGGTTCCGAGCACAGCGCCGCCGTCTTCAAGGACAAAAGTTTCCTTCTCGGGGGAAAACCAGTAAGCCAGCGCCTGCTCCTTGCTCATGTCGCGTGGCTGTGTGTAGGTCTCGCCCAGCCGGAAGACAGGCTCGAGGATGGCCCATATCGCGTCGCGATCGCTCTGTGTGGCAGCACGGATGGCCAAAAGACCTTCCTCACTTGAGGCCGATTAATTTTTCGAACTCGGATTCGGTGAGCACGGTCACGCCGAGTTCCTTGGCTTTGTCGTATTTGGAGCCAGGATCGGCGCCGACGACGACATAGTCGGTTTTCTTGCTCACTGAGCCGCTGATTTTGCCGCCATGCTGCAGGACGAGTTCGCCCGCTTCTTCGCGGCTTCGGTGCTCAAGAGCGCCCGTAAACACGAAGGATTTGGCGGCGAATTTCTGGCTTTTGATTTCGCGTTTTTCGGCGGTCGGGCGGACACCCGCGGCGTGGAGCTTCTTGATCAGCTTGCGGTTGGCGGGCTCGCTGAAAAATTCGACGATGCTTTCGCTGACCTTCGGGCCGACCTCGGTGACTTTCTCCAGATCTTCCGGCTTGGCCTCTTCCAGTTCTTCGAGCGAGCCAAAGTTTTCGGCGAGCAATTGGCCCGTTCGCTCACCGACAAAGCGCATACCGAGCGCGTAGATCAAACGGGAAAGCGGCTGCTTCTTGCTGGCGGTGATTTCGTCCAGCAGGTTTTGCGCGGATTTTTCCGCCATCCGCTCCAGATCAGCGACTTGATCGAGTTTCAGCGAATACAGATCGGCGACATCCTTCACCAGCCCCTTGTCCACCAACTGGTCCACGATTTTTTCGCCGAGGCCGTCGATGTCCATGGCGTGGCGTCCCGCAAAATGCAGCAGAGATTCCTTGCGTTTCGCGGGGCACGCGGCGTTCACGCAGCGGTAGGCGACTTCACCTTCGGCTTTGTGAATCGCGCTGCCGCATTCCGGGCATTTTGCGGGCATTTTGAAAGCGCGGCGGTTCTTCCCTTCCTTCACGACTTTCAGGACGTGGGGAATCACTTCGCCCGCGCGCTCGATCAAAACGGTGTCGCCGATGTGAAGGCCGAGCCGCTCAATTTCGTCCATGTTGTGCAGGGTGGAGCGGCTGACGGTGACGCCGCCGACCTGTACCGGCTCCAGCACTGCAACCGGCGTGAGGGTTCCCGTGCGACCGACCTGCACGATAATGTCGTTCACCACCGTGGTTTCCTGGCGCGCGGGATATTTGAAAGCGATGGCCCATCGCGGTGACTTGGCGGTAAAGCCGAGTTCATTCTGCAGCGCGGTAGAATTGACTTTGATAACCACGCCATCGATCTCATAGGCGAGTTTTTCGCGCTTGGCGTCCCAGGCTTCGCAATACTTGATGACGGCTTCGATGGCGCCACACAGTTTCCAGTCGTCGCTGGCGCGGAAATGCAGTTTCTTCAATGCCTCCAGCGAATCCGAATGTTTCGCAAACGGCGCTTTTCCATCCACATAAAGGTAATACGCAAAAAAATCCAGCTTACGCTGAGCGGTAATCGAGGGGTCCAGAACGCGGAGCGACCCGGCTGCAGAATTCCTCGCGTTCACAAAAATCTTTCCGCCGGTCTCTTCCTGCTGCCGGTTCAAAGCTTCAAATGCCTTGCGGGTCATCAGGATTTCCCCGCGCACCTCGAGGCTTTTCGGGAGCTTCAGCTTCTTCAGAACGGCGTCGTCCATGCGCAGCGGAATCGAGCGAACCGTCTTCACGTTTGGCGTTACGTCTTCGCCCGTGGTGCCGTCGCCGCGCGTGACGCCCCGCACCAACACCCCATCCACGTATTGCAGCGAAATGCTCAGGCCGTCGAACTTGTGCTCGGCGATGTACTCGATATCTTCTCTGCCGCTGCCTTCGCGAACGCGGCGGTCCCAATCCCTCAGCGCGTCATACGAAAACGCGTTGTCCAGGCTCAGCATCGCGCGCGCGTGGCGTACGGTGGTAAATCCTTCGCGCGGCGTGCCTCCGACGCGCACAGTCGGGGAATCGGACGTGGCAAGTTCGGGATGCGCCGCTTCGATTTCCTTCAGGCGGTTCATCAGCCGGTCGAACGCAGCGTCCGAAATTTCGGGAGCGTCTTCAACGTAATACAGATACTCGTGCCGACGAATTTTTTCGCGGAGTTCTTCCGCCTCTTTGCGCAACGCCGTGACCGTTGTTTTCGCCATTTCCGCCTTCGCCATGGGAACTTCGCCGGGATGAGGTCGAGTCCCACGTATTATATAGGTGCAGGGTGGCGGGTCTAAAGACCCGCCACTACATCGGGAGGTCCTGCTGGCTCATCTAACTGATTGTGAAATTCGTGTGGTATGGCAGATTGGCGGCTGCCGTGCAATGGCTTTCCGGATAGAATAGCTGAACCGGAGATTACGTTGGCCCAGTTGAAGTCCGGCCCTTACAGGTGCTCTGAACAATGGATAAGCAATTTAACAACGCGCTGCTGATTCACAACCCCAATGCGGGGAGCGGCGGAAATGCGCGGCGGCGCTTGATTGATGAAGCGCGGCAATTTCTCTCGGAGCATGGCATTCTGGCGGAGTTGGCGGAGACGACCGGCCCGGGCCATGCGACGGAAATTGCGCAGAAAGCGACGCGTGACGGCCGTGAACTGGTGATTGCCTGTGGCGGTGATGGCACGCTGAATGAAGTTGTGAATGGCCTGGCGACGGCGCAGAACGGTCACCGCGTGCCGCTGGCGCTGCTGCCCGGCGGAACGGCGAATGTACTGGCGAAAGAGCTGAACCTTCCGTGGGATATTCCCGGTGCGGCGAAACATCTGTTGAATGCGGACGTGCACGAGATCGCCCTGGGCCTGGCGAAGCCTCTGGAACAGCCGGAGAAGGCGCGATATTTCCTAAGCCTCGCCGGCTGCGGGCCGGACGGAATGATCGTTTATTCGGTGGATCTGGGTTTGAAAGCGCGCGTGGGAATTTTGGCTTACTGGTGGCAAGGCGCGCGCGAAGTCTTGCGTTACACCTTCCCGCGATTTCGCGTGCGCACCGGCGACCGCCAGATGGAGGCGACACTTGTCGTGGTCGGGCGGACAAAAAATTATGGCGGCCCGTTCAAGATTACCGACCAGGCGGACCTGTTCGAGGATCAGTTCGAAGTGATGGCGCTGACCACGCAGAGCGGGCTGAAATATTTGAGCTACCTGCCGACTCTGTGGATGGGCAACCTGCGCAAGGAAGAAGACGTGCATTTCTGGAAGGCGGATACGCTGGTCTGCGAACCTTTGGATGCAAATCCGGTTTACGCACAGGTGGATGGAGAACCGCTGGCGCGCCTTCCGATCGAGTTTTCGATCGTGCCGAAGGCTTTGAAGTTGCTTGTCCCCCGCGGCAAAGTCGCCAGCACGATTGTTTCCTCGATGAAAACCTGACCGTGGATCCTGCCACACACGCGCTAACATCGTTTGCATTGGTTCGCGGAATTTTTCCTCGGCGGCCGTGGTGGTTTGTGTTGGGTGTGGTGTTCGCAGGGACGCTTGCGGATCTGGATCTGGTGTCGGCGCTTGTCGGGCCGAGGGCGTTTCTGCTCGCACGGCAGACTATTACACATTCGATTTTTGGAACTGTGGTGGTGATCGCGGTGGCGGTGGCTGCGGCACGATTGTTCCGCGCAAAAAAGCGCCCGCTTCAGAAAGCGGCCGCTACAAAGGACGCGGGAAACGTAACTTTGGTTGTTGCGGCAACTGTGGCGGCGGTGCTGCACGTGTTGATGGACTTGGGCACATCGGCGGGAGTGGGGTTGCTGTGGCCGTGGCGTGAGACGAGGTTCTCGTGGGACTGGCTGCCGAACTTGGACCCGTGGATTCTAACCTTGCTCCTCGTTGGGATTTTTCTGCCGGAGCTGTTTGGGCTGGTCGCCACCGAAATCGGGACAAAAGATACGGCGCCTCGGGGGCGCAGCGGGGCAATTGCGGCGTTGGTGCTGGTCCTGATTTACGTTGGGGCTCGCGCGACGCTGCATGGAAATGCGGTCGCGCAGCTCGATGCGGACACCTACCACGGAGAATCGCCTCGGCGGTTGGCCGCGTTTGCCGATCCGATTTCGTTGGTGACCTGGCGCGGTGTTGTGGAGACGGCCACGCAGATTTGCACAGTAGCCGTGCCGGCTTCGGAAAGCGCGCGGTTCGATCCGGAGAGTGGCTTGTGTGTGCACAAGCCGGAAGATTCTGCTGTGCTGGCAGCGGCGGAACAGACAGAGGCTACGAAGAAATTCCTCCAATCAGCGCGCTTTCCAAAAGCGAGTGTGGGAGCTACAGAAGATGGAACGGAAGTGGCTATACGGGACGCGCGGAATTCCGCGGAAAGTGAAAAACGGTTTGCAGTCGCGGTGAGAGTTTTGCTGGATCGCAAAGGCCGAGTGACAAGCCAGGACATGCTCTGGGCTCGCGAACTGCGCCTCCGCTAACCGATGGGCGGTTCGCTTGCTTTGTGATGCTTGCTGCTCAGGATCACGCGGGAAACCAGGTAGCTGAGCAAGACAAACAATATGATGACGACCGCGGCTTCCAGCTTGTGCCCCTTCAGGAACGGAAGGGCGTCATTGCCGTAGCGGATCGCCAGGTAGCCGATTCCGAAGTAACGGATCAGCCGGGCCAGTGTAATCGCAGAGATGTAACTCCAGAGCGGAACCTCAAACACGCCCGCGGCAAATACAAAAATCTTAAAGGGCGTGGGCGGCGGCAGCAGCGCGGCGATGAGCATGCCGACGAATCCATTTTCTTCCACCCAATGGCGTATGGCTGCGGCGCGGTGACCCGCCTTTCTGTGAAAGAACGCTTCCCCTCCCTTTCGCGCGATGAAGTACAACAGCACGCAACCGAGGACCGATCCCGCTGCGGCCAGGAACGCGTAGAACGGCATGCGTGCGGGGTGCTCGATGGAGAGTTCAATCAGCAGAAGATCGTTGATCACCGGAAAAGTAAGCACGGAGGAGTCGAGAAACGAAATGAGAAAGAGCCCCGGCGCGCCGAGTGTTCCCGCAAAGCCGACGATTTTTTGTTTCCAGGTGTTGAGCTGGAAGGGCAAGAAGTCCTCCGAAAAGTGAAAATCAGTTTAACAGAGCCGCACCGCCGGTTAGAGCAGGGTTTCGATAGCTTCCGTGATGACGTCGTAGACGCGGTGCAACTGGTCGGGCGAAATGATGTACGGCGGAAGAACGTAAATGACGTTCCCCAGCGGCCGCAGCAGCACGCTGCGCTCCAGGAAAAAATTGTAGAGCTTGGGGCGGAGCCCGGAAAGATAGCCGGGGTCATCCACGCGAAGTTCCAGCGCGCCGATGCCGCCAATCTGGCGGATGTCGCCGACCTGGTGAAAGTCGCGGAGTTGCACGAGCCGCTCGGCATGGATTCTGGCGATGCCGCGAATCCGGTCGAAAACGGGTTCGTCGTCGAAAATCTGAAGGTTCGCGTTGGCTGCGGCGCAGGCCAGCGCGTTTCCGGTGTAGGAATGCCCGTGATAAAAGGAGTGCCGGCGATTCTCGCTGCGAAACGCCGACTCAACCCGATCGGTGCAAAGCGTAGCCCCCATGGTCAGAAACCCGCCGGTAATGCCTTTCGAGACGCACATGATGTCCGGCGAAATGTTGGCAATGTCGCAAGCAAACATTTTTCCGGTGCGGCCGAAGCCGGTGAGAACTTCGTCGGTGATAAGAAAAATGTCGTGCTGCGTGCAGAGAGTGCGAATCTTTTGCAGAAACTCGACCGGATGAACGATCATGCCGCCAGCGCCCTGAAGCAGTGGTTCGACGATGATGGCCGCGATTTTGTCGGCGCGCTCGGCCAGCAAGTGTTCCAGCTGCTGGCTGCACTCGATGTGGCAGGATTCCCGCTTCAAGCCGACCGGGCAACGATAGCAGTAAGCGGAGTGAACCCGATGCACCGGGTACCGCATGGACTGGAACGGCTGCGTAAACGGCGATTCGTCGCTCACCGACATCGCACCCGCCGTGTCTCCGTGATAGCCGTGTTCCAGCGCGACGATCTCCCGCTTTTCCGGCCGCGATAAATTCTGGAAATGCTGCACGGCCAGTTTCAGCCCGACTTCCACCGCCGTTGAACCATCATCGGAGAAAAAAAGATGTGTGAGCTCGCGCGGAACCCATTTGCGGAGCCGTGTGACAAGCTCCTCGGCAGCATCGTGCGTGAATCCCGCCAGGATGACTTGCTCGAGCTTGCGCCCCTGCTCAGCGATGGCGGCGGCGATCCGGGGATTCGCATGGCCGTGGAGATTTACCCACCACGAAGAAATGGCGTCAATGATCTGGCGGCCGTCGGCGGTGTGCAGGAGTGCGCCTTCGGCCTTTGTGACGCGGATTGGAGGAGGATCGAGGACGGAATTGGAGAACGGATGCCAGATTTGCAGCGGCGAGCTCATTGCGCAAAAGCTGAGCGGTCGAAGTGATTCAGGAAAACCTGCATAAGGGCGGTGCGGTGCAGATTCGGCAGCTTGGGAATTTCCCCGATAACACGCACATGCCCGAATTTTTCGATGGTTTCGCGGTTCTCGCGGTTCTGATCGCCGATGAGCACCACGCCATGCACGGGTAGTTCAGCGGCGTGCAGCGCGGCAAGCGTAAGCAGCGTGTGATTAATGGTGCCCAACCCGCTGCGGGCCGCAAGAATCACCGGAAGCTTGAACTTCACCATCATGTCCAGCATGAACTGCTTCGGATTGATCGGAACCAGAACGCCGCCCGCGCCTTCTACCACCAGCCAGTCGTTGATTAGGCTCGCGGGCAACGTGATTCGGTTCAAATCGATTTCGACCCCGGCCCAGCGCGCCGCCAGATCCGGCGAAACCGGCGGAACAAATTTGTAGACTTCATCGAGCGTGCGGTCCGTGCCGATGCCCGCCAGCCGCATCACCGTAACCCGGTCCGAGCCTTCCAGCGTGCCGGTCTGAATCGGCTTCCAATAAATCGCGTCCAATGCCGCGCACAGCAACGCAGCAAGCGTAGTCTTGCCTACGCCCGTGTCCGTCCCTGTGATGAAGAAGTGCCTCCTCATGCGTGCCTCGCATGGGCAAGCAAAGATTGGCGCGAACGCCAGGCGACGAGCGAATGTACAAGCCGTGTAAGTTCTTCCTGCGAGATGCGCGTAGTAAGAGAGAGACGCAAGCGTGAACCACCTTCAGGAACAGTTGGCGGCCGAATACCGCGAACGGCGAAGCCGTCGCGTTGAAGGTGCTCCGCGGCATCGAGAGTTGCGTCGTTGTGGCCAAGGACGACCGGAACGATCTGGCTGGCTGTCCCGGCGGTGTCAAAGCCTTCGGATTGCAGCGCAGCGCGAAAAGTAGCCGCGCGGCGAAGAAGCGAGGCGCGATCCTCGTCCATGTCTTCCGCGAGGCGAATGGCCGCCCGGATCTGCGCGGCGAAATACGGTGGCAGCGCCGTCGAGAAAATAAACGTGCGCGCGTGATTCAAAAGATGCTCTTTCAATACCGCCGGGCCGCACACAAACGCCCCGGCAGAGGCCAGCGCCTTTCCGCAGGTGTGAACGACCGCGAGAACTTTGGAAATGATGCCGGCGGCAGCGGCGAGCCCGTGACCTGCGGGACCATGAACACCGGTGGCGTGGGCTTCATCCAGAATCAGGGCCGCGTTATATTTTTCGGCAAGATTGGCGAGTTCGGCCAAGGGTGCGATGTCTCCATCCATGCTGAAAACGCTTTCGCTCACAATCACTTTGCGCCAGGGCGCACGGGCTTCCTGACGAAGCGCGTCCTCCAATGCATTGAGATTGAGATGAGGATAGATGACTTTACGCGCGCCGGACAAGCGCATGCCGTCAATCAGGCTGGCGTGGTTTCGCTCGTCGGAAAAAACGACATCGTCCTTGCCAACAAGCGACGAGAGCAGGCCTAGATTCGCGGCGTAGCCTGTGGTGAAAAAAAGCGTGGATTCGGTGCCGGCAAACTTGGCGAATTCCTCCTCGAGATCGCGCCACTGTTCGGTTTGGCCCGACAGTAGGCGGGATCCTGTACCGCCAACCTTTACGGCGTTGCGCACGGCTTCGGCAACTTCTGCCCGCAAGCCGGGATGTTCCGCGAGCCCAAGATAATCGTTGGAGCAGAAATTGACCCCGTGAATTTCGGACAGGCTGCGGTGCTGGCTGCGGGCTTCGATACCGCGCAACCCCTGCCCCAGTCGAGCTTTCCACGCGGATAAGGCGTCAGACGGCATGCGGCTCAAGTGGCTTCATACCGAGGCTTTGAAGAAGGAGTTCGTCTTCATCGGCTCCGGGATTGGGCGTAGTCAGAAGTTTTTCACCAACGAAAATCGAATTGGCGCCCGCAAGGAAGCAGAGCGTGACCGCTTCGGGCGAAAGCTGCTTGCGGCCGGCTGCCAGGCGCACGCGCGAGGCAGGCATCAAGATGCGCGCGGTGGCAATGGCGCGAACCATTTCAAGCGGATCAAGCGCCGGCACGTTGGCAAGTGGCGTGCCCTCGACTCGCACGAGCATATTGATGGGAACGCTTTCCGGATGCGGTTGCAACGTGGCCAACTGATGAAGCAGGCCTACGCGGTCGGTGTCCCTTTCCCCCATGCCGAGAATGCCTCCGCAACAAACGGTAATGCCCGCCTGGCGGACCGCGGCGAGGGTGCGGAGGCGCTCATCGTAAACACGCGTGGTGATAATGGAGCCGTAAAATTCGGGCGAAGTATCGAGATTGTGGTTGTATGCGGTCAGGCCGGCGTCCTTCAGCCGAACAGCCTGGCTCTCGGTGAGCATGCCGAGGGTGCAGCAGACCTCCATGCCGAGCGCGGAAACGCCGCGAACCATTTCGAGGACTTTGTCGAACTCGCGGCCGTTCGGAGCTTCGCGCCATGCCGCGCCCATGCAGAACCGCGTGACGCCTCGGGAAGCGGCATCTCGGGCAACAGAAATCACGTGTTGTGGATCGAGCAGGCCCTGCCGCTCGACGTCCGCGTCATAATGCGCGCTTTGCGGGCAGTACGCGCAATCTTCGGGGCAGCCACCGGTCTTGATGGAAATGAGCTGGCACGTCTGCACGCGGTCCGGCGGATGGAACTGGCGGTGAATCGTTTGCGCGCGAAAGAGCAGGTCCGGCAGGGGCGTGCGATAGATGGTCTGGACCTCGGATTTGGTCCAATCAAAGCGCAATGATCCATCAAACTGGAGTGCGGTAGAGGTCCCGGTCGATTCGCGTGTCATTAGGTCGTTGTTCGCCTGATCAGATTCAAATCGCAATGGCTGAGTAAGCTCCACATATTACCACTGGTACCGGTCCCAAGCCATTTCAGTTCGTAAGGGTCGCGTAAGAGTGCCTGAGTGCACCAGAGGGATACGATTTGACAGGGCTATTCCAGCATGTCAAAAAATTTGACCCGCTATTAGCGAAATGTTATAAAACATCGTTTCCGTCTTCCCTAGTTGCGCGGCACAAAGGGTAGTGCCGGGTTGGTCCTGACCCGCCCAGGGTCTGAGGGGGCGCCGCGCCGGGGTGGAAGAGTTCCCGTCCTGATTGAATCGCGGGATTTCCTTGGTATTCAAGGGAATCGCCCGCGCCGACGCTGGTTCGCTCCCGGGGTTGGGAGCGCCACGCTCCCTATTCGATTGGACAGGTGTGCGAAGTTTCGCGGTAAAGAGGGCGCAGGCCGGCAGCGGCAGGGGTAAAGCGCCACCAGAAGAAGGAATGTTTGGAGGAAAGTTCATGAGCGTTTCGTTGGACACGGCCAAGTCCACGGGTCTTGGAATCAGCAAAAAGTTTGCGGCGGCATTGATATCGCTGCTGCTCGGCGGCGGGTTGCTGCCGGCGCAAGAGGTGGGCGGAGAGGCAAACCTGAAGCTGCCCGATCTGTCGCAAGTCTCGTTTCTCGGCATTAACGGGCACCAGTTGCTGCTCTACGGAATTGTGATCTGCGTCTTCGGGCTGCTCTTCGGCTTGACGATTTTCACGCGGCTGAAGAACATGCCGGTGCACCGCTCGATGCGGGAAATTTCGGAACTGATCTACGAAACATGCAAGACCTACCTGATTACGCAGGGAAAATTCCTGCTGCTGCTGGAAATTTTCATCGCGGCGGTGATCATCCTTTATTTCGGCGTGCTGCTGAAATTTGAAGCAATGCGCGTCGGGATCATCATCCTGTTTTCGCTGGTCGGCATCGCGGGCAGCTACGGCGTGGCGTGGTTCGGGATTCGCGTGAACACGTTTGCCAACTCGCGCACGGCGTTTGCCAGCCTGCGTGGCAAGCCTTATCCGATTTATCACACCCCGCTTGAAGCGGGTATGAGCATCGGCATGATGCTGATCAGCGTGGAACTGCTGATGATGCTGTTCATCCTGCTGTTTATTCCGGGCGATTATGCCGGGCCGTGCTTCATCGGCTTCGCCATCGGCGAATCGCTGGGAGCCGCTGCGTTGCGCATCGCCGGCGGTATTTTCACGAAGATTGCCGACATCGGCTCCGACCTGATGAAGATCGTTTTCAAGATCAAGGAAGACGACGCCCGCAACCCGGGCGTGATTGCCGATTGCACGGGCGACAACGCGGGCGATTCCGTTGGCCCGAGCGCGGATGGATTCGAAACCTACGGCGTGACCGGCGTCGCGCTGATTACTTTCATTTTGCTTGCTGTAAAGAGCCCCACCCTGCAAGTCCAATTGCTGGTGTGGATCTTCGTGATGCGCATCGTGATGCTGATCGCCAGCGCCCTGGCTTATTTCATCAACGGGGTTATCGCCAAGGCGAAATACGGCAACGCGGACAAAATGAACTACGAAGCGCCGCTGACTTCGCTGGTGTGGATCACTTCCTTCGTCTCCATCGCTCTGACATACGTCATTTCCAAGGTGATTATTCCCGATCTTGGCGGTGACACATCACAGTGGTGGAAGCTCGGAACGATTATCTCCTGCGGAACGCTGGCCGGCGCAATCATTCCCGAACTTGTGAAGGTATTCACATCAACGGAATCGCGGCATGTGAAAGAAGTGGTGAGTTCGGCGGAGGAAGGCGGAGCGTCGCTCGGCATTCTGTCCGGCTTCGTGGCGGGAAATTTCTCGGCCTACTACATCGGGCTGGCAATGGTGCTGCTCATGTCCATGGGCTACCTGATCAGCAATATGGGCCTCGGGGGGATGATGCTGGCCCCGGCGGTGTTCGCGTTCGGACTTGTGGCGTTCGGCTTCCTCGGCATGGGGCCGGTAACGATCGCCGTCGATTCCTACGGCCCGGTGACGGACAACGCGCAGTCAGTGTACGAGCTTTCGCTGATTGAGCAGGTGCCGAACATCAAGGCGGAACTGAAGAAGGACTACAACATCGACGTGAATTTTGAGTACGCCAAGGAAATGTTGGAAGCGAACGACGGCGCGGGTAACACGTTCAAGGCGACCGCCAAGCCGGTGCTGATCGGCACGGCAGTCGTTGGAGCAACGACGATGATCTTTTCGATTATTATGGCCCTGACCAACGGCCTCACGACGAACGTCAACCATCTTTCCTTGTTGCACGCTCCCTTCGTCCTCGGCCTGATCACCGGCGGCGCAATGATCTACTGGTTCACGGGCGCATCCACCCAGGCCGTAACCACGGGCGCCTATCGCGCAGTGGAATTCATCAAGGCCAATATCAAGCTCGAAGGCGTGACCAAAGCCAGCGTCGAAGACAGCAAGAAAGTCGTGGAAATCTGCACCAAATACGCGCAGAAAGGCATGTTGAACATTTTCATCGCCGTGTTCTTCGCCACGCTGGCGTTCGCGTTCCTGGAGCCGTTTTTCTTCATCGGTTACCTTTTCTCCATCGCTATCTTCGGCTTGTACCAGGCAATTTTCATGGCCAATGCCGGCGGCGCGTGGGACAACGCCAAGAAAATCGTGGAAGTGGAAATGAAGCAGAAAGGCACTCCACTGCATGACGCAACCGTGGTCGGTGACACGGTCGGCGATCCGTTCAAGGATACGTCTTCGGTTGCGCTGAACCCGGTAATCAAGTTCACCACGCTATTCGGCTTGCTGGCGGTGGAGCTCGCGGTGCAACTCACGGCGACGCAGGGAAGCACGCTGACGCACTTCCTGTCGGCCGCGTTCTTCGTCGTGTCGTTCACCTTCGTCTATCGGTCGTTTTACGGCATGCGCATCCGCGGCTCGGCAGCGTAGTCAGAAGGTTATAAGTTTTCAGTTTTAAGTGGGTTAGTCTAAGAGAAAAAGAGGGCGGCCCTCGGCCGCCCTCTTGCTTTGTTGATTGAAAAATGCCGAGCCTGCTTATCGAGTAGCGGTTATTTTGATTGTCAACCGCGGACAAGGCCGGGGAAGTGGTTGGGGTTGTTGTCAAAGCTGGGGAAAATCGGGCCCAGGTCTTTCACGCTGAGGTGCTTGGTCAGAATTTCTCCGACTACGGAGCGGAAGTCCGTGGTCAGGGCGAGGTCGCGCCCTTCGTTTAGCTGATGATCATTCAGGCCCGGCCATTTTCCGTAGACGCGGCCGCCTTTTACATCGCCGCCCATCACGAACATGCAGTTGGCGTGGCCGTGGTCCGTGCCGCGGTTGCCATTTTCCTTTGCGGTACGGCCGAACTCGCTCATCGTCACCACCACGACGTCGCCCATCCGGTCGCCCAAATCCTGATAAAACGCGGCGAGCGACTGGCTTAAATCGCGAAGCAGGTTTGCGAGTTGCCCCTGCGTGCTGCCTTCGTTGACGTGATTGTCCCAGCCCCCGCAATCGAGAAACATCACTTCCAGCCCGATATTCGCCTTGATCATCAGAGCGATCTGCTGCAGTCGCTGGCCGACGGGAGATTTCGGGTAGTCGGCGCCATTTTCCGGCGGATATTTCGAAGTATCAATTTTGCGCAGCATGTCAATGGCTTCAAACGTTTCCGTGCCAGTGCCGTGCAGCGCGTGATCCACCGTTTGCGCGTACATTGCTTCGAACCCGCCTTCGGCTACATTGGCCATCGCGCCGGATTGCGGCTGCACCCTGAACTGGCGCAAATCGGGAATGGCGATCGCGCCCGTGCTGCCCTGCAACATGCGCGGAAGATTCGGCCCCATGGCAACAGCGCGGAAAGGCGAAGCATTTTCTTCGGGAATCGTGCCGATGGCGCGGTCGAGCCACCCGTCCTGCGTAGCTTTCACGCCGGGCGTGCCGGATTCCATAAAGTCCTGCGCGTCGAAGTGCGACCGCGTGGGATCGGGCGAGCCGGCCGCATGCACGATGGCGAGCTGATTTTTCTGGAAGAGCGGCGCGAAAGAAACCAGCGACGGGTGAAGACCGAAGAAGCCGTCAAGATCGATCGCGGTATCACCGCCGCGCTTTGGCTGCGGAATGGCAATTGAAGGGCGCATCCGGTAGTAATTCGGTTCGCCGAAAGGAACGACAATGTTGAGGCCGTCGGCGGCGCCGCGTTGGAAGAGCACGACCAGTTGCCTTTTTCCGGCGGACGGAGTGGATGCGATCGCGCGCTGCAGAAATGCCGGCATGGTGCTGAGGCCGGCGAGGGCGATGCCTCCTTGCCTCAGAAAAAAGCGGCGCGAGAATTTCGCGGGGCGGATGCCTTCGCAACAGCGGTCGTTCATATCGTCACCTTTATAACAGCCCAGAGGACTCCTTCAGGGCTTATACCGTAAAAGCGGGAGCTTCGCTCCCGCACTCAAAATTAGCGGCGTTGGAATTCGGGAGCGCCGAGGACCAGGCCTGTCACCACGCCCAGGTCCACTTGCTTGACCGGATCGTCCAATTTCGCCTGAACCACCTGCGGATTCTCAAGTTGCTTTTGCAGCGTATCCACGGTATTTGGCGCAACCTGGCCGCCCAAAAAAACTTGCACAGCGCGATCGAGCGCTGCTTTTGGCTCGCTCACCGAATCGCTACCGAGCAAGGCGCTGATGTCGCTGCGCGAGCCGCGAACTTTGTTACCTGCCAGCGCCAGCGAAAAATTCAAGCGATTCAACAGCGAACCGGTGTTGACCCAGCTCTCCGCATTGTCGGAGTAACCGGTGGGCGGCTGGCACTGGTAGAGCGGTTCGCCGATCCGCCCGACCCAGCCGACGAGCGGCATGGGCGTATCCACATCGGTGCCCAAGGCGCGGACGGAACTCACCACAAGTTCGAAGGGTGTCTTGACCTTGGCTCGAACCGCATCCCGCGACCAGAATTCCGGCGAATAGATCATGGTTCGCAGAACTTCCCGGATGTCGCCATCGGACTTCAGAAACGTCTTGGCCATGCGATCCACCAACGCGGGCGGCGGCATATCGGAAACAAAGCGCCGCGCAAGCTTGGTGGAGATGAAGCGCGCGGTATTGGCATTCTTCGAAAGCAGCTTGATAACTTCCTCGCCGTCTTTCATCCCGCCGGCGTGAATCTTTTTGCCAAGCACGATTTTCGGATCGGGGTCGTGGAGGCGCTCGTCAAACTTGAACTGCGCATTATCGCGCGGCTTGTCGATGGTCCAGCCGGTGAAGGCGCGGGCTACTTCGGTGACGTCTTTCTGGGTGTAGCCGCCGTCGACCCCAAGCGTGTGCAGTTCCATCAATTCCCTGCCGTAATTTTCGTTCAAGCCGCGCTGCTGCGGCTTTTTGTTCTGCCCTTGCTGTGGCTGCGGTCGCGGCGGATAGCCGTACGGCCTGCGGTGCATCTGCTGGCGCATGGCTCTTTCGGCAGCCTGGCGCTGGGCGGCATTGGGGTCGGCGCTAAGAAAATTATCCAGATAAAAAAGCATGGCCGGGCTTTGCGCGGTGGCGGTAACCAGGTCGCGGAACTTGCCGAACGCGTGCGGCTGAATAACGTCTCGCTCGTAAGAGGTCAGGAACCACTTCACTTCCCCCTTGCCCGCAAAAACGTTGAAATGGTTGAACCAGAAATCATCCATCACCTGCTGCAATTGCCGCTCGCTATAAATGGCGCGAAGCGTCTTGGCCATGGCCAGTTCTTCCACGACCCGCTGCGGTCGCTTGCTGTCGTCGGAAATCGCCTTGGGCACGGCGTTGGGATCCATTCCGAGCGGATCTCTTTGGTTGGCGCCGCGCGTCGGCGGATTGAGTTTCATCGGGGAAGGCGTGTCCGCGTTAGACGCTGACAAATTGGAGCCGGATGAATTCGCCGATTTCAGCGAGGCAGTGGATGTGTCCCTGTCCTGCACCATCGCGGTAACACCGGCATCGGAGCCCGATTGCGGGTTCGGATTCTGGTTTTGCGCCTTCAATTCCTGTTTGACGGCCTGCTTGGGATTCGGATACTCCGCCAGAAGTTGCGGCGTGCGCATCTTCAGCGTCGGATAGATTTCAAGGCGTGCTTCGACGGCAGCGTCGTTAATGGAATTGGGGTTCAACTGCTGATCGATCCATTTCGCAAGGCCGATCTGTTTAATACGTTCGATGTCGCCCGGGCGCGGCCCGTAGGCGAGGCGATTCAGCGCGTGAAGAATCGCTTCATCGGCAGTTAGGTCCGTAATCGGAAGACCTTTGAGGACGGGATCCTGCTTCGGCTTTTTCTCGGTGGCGGCTGCAGGGTGAATTTCCATTCCCAGGGGAAAAAATGTGCTGAAGGAAAGAAAGCAAGCCAGAAGAGCGCGGGGCGTGCAGCGGACACGCGCATGGATGCCTGCCAAGAATGAATTGGAAAGGTATCGCGGGGACTCTTCCATAACGATCAGATTAACCCTCGGGGCTTGCAAAAGTTGCTGGCGCAAAGCCTGGTGTGGCTTAAGGATGGGGAGGAGCGTCTAAAGGCGCAGGTGCTCAAACGCGGGGTTTAGCAGCAGGGCTCGAACTGTAAAAGCGGGAGCCTCGCTCCCGCACTCAAATGTCAATTCGCAACGACGAACTCGGCTTCGCGGTGTGGCGCCTGGTTGTGGGCGCCATCAGCGGCCTGGAGCACCAGCCGGTAGTTCCCCGGCGGCAGATCCTTCACCGGAACCATCAAGCCGAAAGGAACAACCGCGTTGCCTTTCTGCATGTATTCCTCGAGCGGGATCGGGCCGGAATAGAAAATCTGTTTGTTGGACGCATCCAGAATGCTGTAGCCGGCCACTACTCGCGGCGGCGCATCGGACTTGAGCAGCGGCTCATATACCTGTGAATAGATCACCACCACGTCCGACTTCTTGAATGCGTAATTCGCCGCCGGTGTGATCTGCATGCCCTTGACGATCATCGGCGTGCGATCCTCCAGCAGCGTCGCGTCCACATCGGTCGGAATCTGGTCCACAGCCTGAATCGTTTTGGAGAGAACGAGGCCGCCAAGCGTGAATTTCTTTCCGTCGTAGGCGTCAATTTTCAGCGGTGTTTCAAACTTGGCAAAGCTGTCGCCGCCGGAGCTGAGCACCACCGAAAGTTTGTATGCACCGGGCGCGGCGTCGAATTGATTCTGATAGTGGTAGGGCTTCTTGGTGAATTCCTTCCATTCATCTTTTTCAAGGTCCAGATTCAGCGTGTCGTTGAAGCGCGCGCCGACCGAGCCATCCGCATTGTAGGCAATGCCGAGGACGTTCACGTTGGCATGATACTTGCCCTTGTCCTTGTTGAAGATGAGCGACTCGCCGGGAATTTCCATCGCCAGATTCACCTGGGCGACGTTAGGCCCTGAATAAAAGAAGGGCGCCTGCAGCGAGCCGTGGATCGCTCCTGGCTGGCTCCCAGCCGCTTGCAGCTCCATCTGTTTTTCGATTGGCTTTCCGTCAAGAGGATTGGCGGGACGTACGTTGCAATAGCCGCTGCGCGAGCGCACCTGCATTCCCCCGTGGTCCATTTTCACTTTCAGTGTGTGGCAACTGCCTTCGGGACTGGCCGTCGGCACGTAGCCGAGCAGATAAAATTCATTTTGGTCGCGCGCGATGCGTTGGAGTCCGCCTAGCAGGTCGTTGGTGTTGTAAATGGCAAAGCCGCCGGTGCCTTCGGCGAGAGATTGCAGGATCTGCTGATTGGTGGTCGCCGACATGGGTATCTGGGGGAGGATTGTCCGCGGCGCATTATTCGGATTGTTGTAATAGCTGTTATAGGGCGAATTGATGGGGCGCGTACCGCCGCCAGCTGTCCCTCCTCCGGGTCTGCCGCCGCCGGTGCCTCCCGGTGCCCCGCCTTTACTGCCTCCTGCACCGCCGGTGCCTCCGGGTGCGCCACCCTTACCACCGCCAGCGCCGCCACCGGGTGCACCTCCGCCGGGTGCACCTCCGCCACCCGGATGACCGCCGCCTCCACCGCCACCGCCGGGCTTTTGTGGTTCAGCCGCGCTTGCGGGGGAAAAACTTGCCAAGACCAGCCGAGGCCGTTGCGAGGTGGCACGCCCTGAAACCGGAAGTGAACGCGCCGGATGCTGCTGGCGCATCATTCCGGTGGGACCGGCAGGGATCGGTAGAGCCGGCGCCATCAGCCCGCGCACGTCCAGCGAGTAGATCGAAACATTCGCTTTGTTGCACGCGTCGATCGTGGCGGTAAGTTCCGACATGCGTTCGTTCGTCAGGGGAAAGCCCGCCGAAAAAAGAATCAGCATTTTGCGCCCGGGAACCGCGCGAAGGTTTTTCGCCAGGCTCCGAATCGCCAGGAGCATGGTACGCGCGCCGTAATCGGCTTCGGCGTTGCTGATGGAAGACAATCCAGAGGAAGCAACCATCACGGGACTCGCAAGCTCGGCGGTCTGGCCGTTGGTTTCGATGTTTGCATGCTTCACTCCGCTGACGGCGGCGCTGAGCAGTTCGGCGTTACTGGTGAAATTCTGCTTTACCAGCAGGCTGCCGCCGAAATCGACCACGGCCATCAGGCGGTCTGGCGCCGCGCCTTCCGCGATAAACTTCCCGGCAGCGGCGCGAGCCTGAATCTGGTCGGGCACCGCCATGGAAGAGTTGTCGAAAAAGAGAATCATGTAGTGCTTTTGAGCGCTGAGGGGGCCGGAAGGATCGTTGCCGAAGGAAAAACTGGTAACTGCCTGCTCTTTGTTGTCTTCGTAAACCTTGAAATCCTTCTGCATGAGATCGTGGACGTAGTTCCCTTTCTTGTCGGTCACCACCGCATCCACAAGCACCACACGGGATTCTGTCCGGATTACCGTCGAAGTGGCGGTCGGCTGCTGCTGGGCCGCAGCCTCGGGTTTGGCGGGCTCCGAATCTTGCGCCGGCAGCGGCGCAGGGAAGGCTGCGACGGTGAACAAGCTGAGCGTGAGCAGTATCCGCGGGTTCGTCCTGGTCGTCGATTGAGTTGCCATGACTGCCTCCCTAAAACGGAATTTCTACAGCCCCATTGCGCGCGGCCATCTGCGAGCCTTCCGAATCCCGAACCACCTGGCGGACCAGATAACGCCCGGGCTTGACCGCAAAACTGGATTTCACCGTGAGCCCTGTGCGCATGAGGCGCTCGTAGGTGGCGTCCTTCAACCTCATCTGCACCGTTTTTTCGCCGCCGGTGATGAAATTGCCGTTTTCGTCAAAGATAGCGGTGGCCAGGGTGAGTTCGTCCTGGCTGCGGCCATCCAGTTTGCGGAAATGCATGTTTTTCACTTCCAGGCGGGAAACCACGCTTAGATGCGCCCCTTCCGCGTCGCTTTTGAAATATTGCGTCTGGAGATTCAGCGGAAGTTCGTTGATTTCGTCCTGGGAGTAGATGGCTTCTTGAATCTCCTGCCGGGCCATCTCAACGGGGTCATCGACTTTGCGGGGAGCGAAGTAGCCGCGGCGAGCCTGCACGGAATACTTCAATTTCTTCGCCAGCGCCACGCGCAGCACGTGATACTGGCCGTCCATCTTCCGATTCTGCGGCGAAAACGCAAGCACGTAGGAAACTTCCGGCGCAAGCCCGGCGAGCCGCAATCCTCCCTGAAGATCGTTGGAGTTGTGAAAGAAGGTGCCGCCGGTGCCGTAAGCCAGGTCGCCGAGAACGTACTGGTTTTCCTCCTGCGCGGCAACTCGGTACATGGCCTTTTGACCCGCGGTGCGGAAGCTGTCCGAGGATGGGCGTGAGATATCGCCCATCACGTCAGGCGTGTACAGCCCGCGGGCATCGAGCGTGTTGATGACCACGTTGGCGCGATTAGCACGATCGATCACCCCGGATTCATCCAGGTATTGGGTGGTTAGAAGAAAGCCCGGAGAAACGAGCAGCATGATGCGCTCGCCCGGCATGCTGGACATGCGGCGAAGTATGTCTTCGATGTGGCGGTATGTGAACTCGTTTTCGGTGTCGCCGGCGTTCAGCGCCCGAAACACCGCGCTCTGTACTATCCCCAGTGCTTGCGCCTGCTTGGTTTCATCCCCGTTGAACTGACACTGAATGGTTTCTTCAACCGCTATGGCCTGAACCGTTGTGTCGCGCTTGTTCTCAATCTGGTCGGCCATGTAATGCGTCACTTCCGGGCAATCGCTGCCCAGCGACTGCCCCAGCAGAGGCCGGGGAACCACGCCGAGAATCGCGCGGTGCAGCGCTGCTTTGTCGGCCGCGAATTCCAGGGTGTTCTGTCCGGAGGTGGTGTAAATCCCGACACGGTCGGTCGGACCGGTAGAGTCGAGGAAGTGGTCGGCCTGCGAACGGGCGAAAGTGGCATCCTCCAGGGAGAGGTGCGTATCGTCAAAAACGAGAGCAACGAATCGCTCGGGGAGAACGGGCGGCTTGTTTCCGAAGGCGTCGCCGGCCGGGGAGCCGTCCTCTTGGGTTTTTGCGAGTGTGGCAGCGCGCTGCATGCGGGTCTGCGCCGTTTCCACGGAGAAATTGCTGATGGTCTGCAGCTTTCCCTGGTCGTAAAGAAGGAAATCCTCGCGTGTAAGATTGTCAACGGGTTTGCCGGACGAATCGCGGACAATCACGCGCACCTGGACGAGGTTGACGCGAATCTTGAACGTGGCCGTGGAATCCATCTGGGAGATTTCGGAACCCGCGTCGCTCTTGGCCTTGGGCGCAGATTCCTGGGAAACGGGAGGTGCTGGTTTTTCCGGCGTAGCCGCGGGAGTGGAATCCTGACCGCGAGCCGTCTCCATGAGAAAAGGAAGGAAAAACGACAAAGCAAACCAAAACAGGCGGCGAAACAAAGGCTTCCGATAAAGCAAACGCAGGCTCATCCCTTCCCTTGCCCCCATTCGCGTCCTGGATCGAACTGGCGTACAGAGACGCACTTCAGGCCGCCTCGCGCGGGTGGGATGCACTGACTATACGCCCCGCGTTTTGAGGGTGTCAACGCGATGGCTGCGGAATCCTTCGAGGGTCCAGACGTCCTGCGCTTCGACGTGGCGGAGGACGTAGCGGTCGCCAGTCTGCGTCAGCACGCGAAAGAAGGTTTCTCCCGGGGAATACCAGCGATCCTCGATTTGCGCGATAGGTAGCAACGTGTCGCCGAGTTTGAGAATGCGCGGCGATTCGTCGGCCTTGTAGCCGGAGTAACTGATGACCTGGACAGACTTCATAGTCTTACCTGAACGCGAACAGATTCAGCTTACTCTCATCTCGTCCGTTTCGGCATTCCACGCGGCCCCCAGAAAGACAATCACCGCGGAAATCTGCATCCAGATCAACAAACCGATCACGGCGGCAAGACCACCGTACACCAGGCTGTACGGCACCCGCCTGACATAAAAACCGAAGACAACGTTCACCAGCCACCACAGCAGCGTGGCCAGTGTGGCGCCGGGCAGCACCCGTTGCAGGCTCTCTTCCTTGGGGCGCGCAACCCAATACACCACCGTCAGCGCGAGCATGGCCAGAACCATCGCCACCAGCGGGAAAAACACCAGCCAGAGGCCGTTCACAAAATTGTGCGCGCCGATTACGCCAGTTACCCAGTGGCGCAACGGGCGGCCGAAGACCCCAAGTATTCCGGCGATGAGAATCGGCGCAATCGTGATCAGAAGAAGCAGCAGGCCGCGAAGCTGGCGGTGAAGAAATCCGCTGCGCTCCTCGTCGCCGTAAATCAGGTGAATGCCCTCCATCAGCAACTTCATCACCTGGGAACCCCCGATCAGGCTCCCGGCCCAGCCGAGCAAAGCGAATTTCCACACGTCAGGACCGCGCTGGCTGAGAAAATCCGTCACGATACCCTGGCTTCCCGGTGGAAGAAATTGCGTGAATTCGCGGATCGCATCCAGCAGCGCCGCGCGGCTGCCAATCCAACTCGAAGCCAGGCCAACGGCGAGGAGCAGCGTGGGGAAAAAAGCGAGAAACACGTTAAAAGCGATGGCTTGCGAAATCATGCTGCACCGCGGAAAGACCCGCCTGAACGTACCCCAGAGGCGAATGGAGAGCCGGCGTTGGATAAGCATCGCTGAACATTATAGCCGCAGCGGCGGAAATAAATTTTTTCTAATGGCGATAAAGTTTGGTGAGGATCGGCCGATAGAGCAGATGCACGCTCTCCGCGTGCATCGAGGAGGCTGAATGGCCGTGAATGGCATTTCGCGAGCGAATGGTGCGGACTTGCTTCAGAGGCTTCTGGAATCAAACGGGCAGGCTCCGGCCGCGGCGCCACAAAATACCGCCGCCAGCTTGAACCTCGCGAAGGCAGAGGCGCAATTAAGCGAAGCCTCTGTGCTTGGTGGTGGAGCGCCGGATAGGTCCGGCACACTGCTGAACACTTACGCCTGAGGCGCGGTCGGCTAAATTAGTTGGAAGAGGCTGAGGTTTGGCCCTGCGCGTCCGCCACGGCGGGCGGGTGGAAGACTAGTGCGGAAGATTGCGCCAAAACAACGGCATATAGTACGCATCCAGATACCAACCTAAAGCAAACAATAGTGAAAAGCCGAAGATTGCCCAGAGAAAGAGGCGCACCGGCAGGGTGTGTAGCAACGGCACTCGCGGCTGCGAGAAATGGAACAGCAATCCGCTGATAAGGCAAACGCAACCCGCAAACCCAATTCGCGCTAGCGAAGCAATGAGGCGGTCTTCCCAGCGCGTGGCGGGCAGGAAGAAAGCAGTGTCCAGCAAAGCGCAGAGCGAAAGAATGCTCATCGCGAAAGAGACGAATTTGCTGAGATCGAGAAGCGTGTTCCAGACTCCGGAAGCGAGAGGCCGTCAAGTGAACCGGCCTTCCATTTTATCCAACACCGGAAAGTATAACGCTGCTCGAGCCTTTACGTAGCCGGCCTACATTTTGACCTCGTCTTTCACGCGGGCAACCACCAGGGTAATGTCGTCCCTTTGTGGGTGACCTTTGGAAAAGGCGGAGATCTCATCCAGGATGCATCGGATGATCTGCTTCGGCGTTCGGTCGCGGCAAGAACACAGTAGGCACTCAAAGCGTTTTTGTCCCCAAAATTCGCCTCTTGGATTCTCCGACTCTGTGATTCCATCCGTATATGCGGCGAGGACATCGCCGATTTCGAGTCGAACGGTCGCTGAAGTATATTCAGCGTCTTCCAGGGCGCCAACTGGCGTACCTTCCGTCTCCAATGGGAACAGCTCACAACGCCCATTTCTCCAGCGAAGCACCATCGGCGGGTTATGCCCGGCGTTCACATATCTCAGCACGCGGGTCGCCGGCTGGTATTCTCCATAGAAAAGCGATGCAAAGAAATGTACCGGAGACGATTCGTGAACCAGCCTGTTGACCTCGCGCACGAGGACGGAAAGATCGGAATGAGGGTGCAGCGCCTGCCCCTTCAAAGATGCCTGAAGACTAGCCATCAACAACGCTGCGCCGATCCCCTTGCCGGACACATCTCCAATCGCGATTCCCCACCTGCCACCAAGCATAGGGAAAAAATCATAATAGTCCCCACCAATGCTCTGAGCCGGTTTATAGAAAGTTTCGCAGGTTAATCCCGGAATCGAGCGGCTCTGCTGCGGAAAAAACGCCTGTTGAACGTCTTTGGCGCTCTCCAGATCGTTGCGCAGCGCCCGGTGAAGTCCGGAATCCGATTCCGATTTCTTCAGAGACTCCAAGACGGTCTCGACGTGATTGCGCAACAAGAGCCCGGCTTCTCGCCCCCGCCCTTTCTCGAGGGCGTCGACGATTGGTTGGTGTGATTCAGCTACCTCAGGAAAATCTCGTGAAACCTTTTCGATTACTCCTCGAATCCGCAGGTCAACGGCCAAACTGTCCCACACACGAAGCAAGACTTCGTTCTGAGATGCTTGCAGAATGCTCCGATGGAACGCTACATCGTGTTCTACAAAAGAATCCAGGTCGTGGCGCCGAAATGCTGCGCGCATGGCTTCCAGTTCGCGTCGCAATGCAACTGTGTTGCCTTTCAACGCTGGCGCCGCAGTTCGTCCCCCGATTTCTTCCAAGGCGGCTCGAATCTCATAGGCCTCTTGCATCTCCTTCGGATTCGGGGAGTGAACGAGCACCGAACTCTTTCCCGAAAGCGTAACCATTCCGAGAGTTTGAAAATCGGCAAATACTTTTCGGACGGAATCCACATCAAGCTGGTATTCTGTCGCGATTTCGGACAACTCCAACGACTCACCGGCGCGATAGCGGCCGTTGAATAAGTCCCTGGTTACGCGAGTCCTTGCCAGTTTGCTGGGCTGCCGGTTGTGGCAGCTCTCTGAGATCGGGTCCTTCTCACCTTCGTTCAACAACCCCATTCGAGCGCTCCCGAATTTATGTTCTGGGCTGGACTGGGCGGTGCAACGCAAAAAACTATCTTTTTCTGCTATTTCAAACATGTTGAGACATTCTCCTGAACTGTTTCTGTGCGGTCTGCCTAAGCAGGTTGACCTCCAAAATCACGGGGAAAGCCTGAGTTCGGGTGGGGAACCTGGTAGTCAATCCCCCGACCGCAGCATCAGACTAGGTGAAAAAGAAAGTCAGGGTGTGTCGTCCCCGTGCGGTTTTCGTTGAGTTTTTATGTCTTGAGGGCAACATCATTTTGGAACGATTGAACGGCGCGGGGAATCTGTTACACAGCTGTAAAGCGGCTGGAGTAACACAGAGCTAGGATACAGATAGCATTGTGTTTATACGGATGACACCTGGATTCCGGGCGCAATGTGGGGCTATGACATGAAGTCATTCCTTGAGTTTCAGCTTGACCCGGAAAACCACTCCCTCTTTCGTGGGCAAGAACGGCTGCAAATCACCCCCAAGGCCTTCGATGTACTGTGCTATTTAGTTGAAAAGGCAGACTTTCTCGTTACCCAGGACCAGCTACTCGAGGCCCTTTGGCCGAAAACCTATGTCAACCCGGAGGTCCTCAGAAAATACATCCTGGAAATCAGAAGGGTACTGGGAGACCGTCCAGGGAAGCCTGTTTTCATAGAAACGGTGACGAAACGCGGCTACCGCTTTATAGCTCCCGTGACAGAGGAGAGTGCGACCCCGCCGGGAGCCCAGTCTAGGACTGAAGAACCGCAAGAATTGCCAGGTCCACGAGCCACACTGCCAGACCAGGAAATTTCTTCCGACAAAGTCACCTTGCGCAAGTTCGCAATTTCAACGCTTCTGATAGTGATTGCGACAGCGGCGATAGCCGGATACTTCTGGCGCCTCCGAAATAAGGTGAAAGCTCCTCTGCGGGGCAATACTTCCATCGCCGTGTTGCCCTTTACCGACCTGAGCCCCGAAAAGGATCAGGAATATTTTTCCGATGGACTCACGGAAGAACTGATCACCAATCTGGCCCAAATACCCGGCCTTAAAGTTGTGGCGCGTTCTTCCGCCTTTCAGTTCAAGGGCAAGAACGAAGACCTTCGCACAGTGGGGCAGATGCTTGGAGTGGCGACCGTGCTCGAAGGAAGCGTCCGCAAAGATGGGAATCGCGTGCGCATCACCGCAGAGCTCATAAAGACCGACGATGGATTTCAACTCTGGTCGGAGACCTATGCGCGCGAGGCTACTCATATCTTTGCCACTCAGGACGAAATCGCTCACGCTGTGAGCCAGGCCCTCCAATTAAAATTATCGAGGGGCAACGTCCCAGGCCCCCGCGCGGGTTCGCCCACGACAAATTCCGAGGCGTACCAGGCCTATTTGCAAGGGCAGTACTTCATAGCGCGCGGGCAAGACCGCGAAGATCTCAGTAAGGCCCTCGCCTACTCTCAGCAAGCAATCAAGTTGGATCCAAACTACGCGCCTGCATGGGCACAGCAGTCCCAAGTTCTGGAGAGGCTGGCAAGAGTCGGCCTGATCGACAGCGCCGACGGTTTCCGTCGCGCGAGAGAGAGCGCGGAGAAGGCCATTGCTCTCGACCCAACTTCAGCTGGCGGCTACATGACGCTCGCGTTGGTCCAGATTAACCACGATTGGGATTGGGACGGCGCGGACGCTTTCCTGAAGAAGGCTGCGCCGCTGGAGCCGGGTAGCGCTGCGGTATTAGGTATCCGAGCACATCTCGCGAGAATCCTCGGCCGGACGGATGAAGCGATTGGGCTATACAAGCAGGCCATCGCTCTCGACCCCCTGAGAGCCAACTATCATTTGGCGTTAGGCTACCAGTTGTATGTGGCCGGACGATACGAAGAGGCCGTCGCGGCATTGCAGAAGGCTCGGGAATTGAACCCACAGCTTTCCTCGCTCTACCTCACAAATGGCCAAATTCTCCTCTCGGAAGGGCGCTGGCAGAGTGCCTTAGCGGAGATGGAGAAGGAGACCGGCGAGTGGGAGAAATTGAGCGGTGAAGTGCTGGCATACCATGCGCTTGGCCAGCGTGGTGAATCGGACAAAGCCTTGAAAAAACTCATCGCAACTCATCAAAACGACGCCGCGTTTCAAATCGCCGAGGGATATGCCTACCGCGGAGAAGTTGACAAAGCATTTGCGTGGCTGGATCGTGCCTATCAGCAGCGCGATCCAGGTACACCCGAATTCAAAACCGATCCGCTGATGAAAAGTCTCCGCCAGGACCCCCGCTTCACCGAAATCCTGAAAAGAATGCGGCTGCCCACGTAAGGCACTTCGTTGTGCCGATAGAACAGCCTGGGTGCGTACCATAGTCACGGACACTTTATTTTCCCGGTTGGCAGACCTGTCGTACACTGCAGGTGTGCGTTCGCGATGATGCCAGGGATGAAAACCGACACGGCGGCGAGAGTCCGCCTCCGGAAGGCGAAGACAAATTGTTTGGCGTGGCCGCGGGTGCTTGGCGCCGTGCTCGCCATGCTGTTGCTGCCGTGCCTTGGGGCAGCACAAACGGAAGCGGCTAAGAAGGTAACCTGGAAATCGGTGGAATTTGCCATCGTCCACTTTAACGATCAGCCGCCCAACTCCTGGAACATTTACCACTCTGAAAAAAAAGGGATTCTGCTGGTCCGCCTGTGGAAGCGCTACATGCTGATAAAGATTGCCGATGAAGAGGTGTACGACATCGATCCGCAGAAAATCACTGTGCACGGCGATTCGGCCGAATGGTCTTACGCGGACATCCCGGACAAGCCGGTCGAGATTGTGGAGTGGAAAGAGCGAAACATCGGCTCAATGCAACGGGTAACGTTTCGCTTTGGAAAAAACGGCCACGTCCTCGAACTGCAGATTCCTCTGGGACTCAATCGCGAGCCGCTGTACTGAACAACTCAACGCGAAGATTGATCTGACCGGCGATACACACCATAAAACCAGGGAATGCCCAAAGCGCCCGGAGCGACCCCGACGTTGACGGCGTCGCCGGGATGGAATCGGTCATAATCATCCGAGTCTACGGCCAGCCGCTCAACGCGATGCCCGGCGCGCCAGGAAGGCACGAACAAACGCCGCGTGCCGCGCACTACCCCCTTCATCTGATAGCGCCCGTCCACCACCGATGCATGAAAGGTGAGATTCTTGGGCGAGTCCAGTCTCCCGTTCAGCACCAGCGCGGTCAAAAGAATAAATGGAATTGGGATGAGTCCTGTAAATAGATGCCGCAGGACTTCGATCTCCTTGCGCGCGCGGGCGCGGCTCTCCAGCACGATCGCCAGCGCCAGCGCCGCGAAAAACACCACGCCGAAAAACACCAGCATGCCGTCGATGTCCAGCGGTGGATAGATCTGGCTTACGTATGGAAAAAGCAGAGAGCCGGCCAGGAACACGGTCATCTGGCGTATCAGGCGGCGGCGGAACACAAGCTCCGCGGCGGCGGAGGTCAATCCGCAGACCGGGCACTGATCGGTGGCGCGCTCGGAGCCACAATCCAGGCAGTGGGTCATGAAAATATTATAAAGCCTTAGCCCTTTTCGGCCAGCTTTGCCAGGATGTCCTGATAAGGGTGCGCTTTTTGATCCTCAGGAAGCGCAATCGCCACCCCCATGCCCTGGCCGGGCTCCACGCGCTTGACGGAGCATTCCACCCACACGGGACGATCGGCAACGAGTCGTGCGCGAAATCCCGCTCCCACCCAGAGAATATCTTCGGATTCGATGAACATCCCCCCAACGCTGATATCCCGCGTTCGGGCCTTCAGGCGAGCGGAACCCCATTCGATTTCCAGGCTGGCTTGAAACGCGTAGCGCGGTGCCCTGCGGCGTTCGGGACGGCGAGGCCCGAGTTCCCCCACTGCCATAGACGGCGCTCCTCTGAGAGATGGTTGGCGCGCAGGATCGAACCCAAGCAGCGAGCCTACGCCCTGAAGATACGCCGAAAAGCAGCACATTGTTTCAGACACCGCGGATCAATGTTGTGTTCCCGCCA
>Ga0210410_10000701_pt1 | contig 34529 bp, 61 predicted proteins | sample IncBWC4MmetaG_FD_161058 | JGI IMG/M metagenome (GOLD analysis project Ga0210410, IMG submission 161058) | Forest soil microbial communities from Barre Woods Harvard Forest LTER site, Petersham, Massachusetts, United States - Inc-BW-C-4-M | ecosystem: Environmental > Terrestrial > Soil >...
GAGGGACTCGGCTGTGAAGAAGGGCGAGCGCAGGAGAACGAACGCGCGCAAGAACAAACTGCAAGTAAGGCGCAGGGCACACAAGAAGTCGAAAGGCAGAAAGAACCCTTCATTTGGATCTGACGCCATCCTAAAGCAGGCCGCGCCTTATCTGATGGATCTCGCTGTCCTCGCTTTCTTTCAATCGTTATTCGGCGTCGGTGCGATCGGATCGGTGATCATCGGCGCAACGTCGAAACCCGCCAACGAAGAGGACATCACGGTTACACCCTTCGCCGGAGGCAAACCATCGTGAAGCTGTTCATCTCACCGCACAACGACGATGAAACACTCTTCGGAGCCTTCACCATCATGAAAGAGAAGCCGCTGGTCTGCGTTGTGTTCGATTCTTTCGTGCAGGTCGAGCGGGGCAACGCAGGCGCATTTGCAGAGCGGCGCCGGAATGAAACCCGCATGGCGTTGATGGAATTGACCGTGTATCCAAAAACGCCGATGAGCCCGCAGTTTCTAGGACTCCGCGACGACGCGCCAGATTACGAGCAGCTACGCACTCGGCTGAAGGAATGCCGCAAAGCGTTCGAGGGAGACGGCATCATCTGCCCGGCATGGGAGCAGGACGGACACGAGCAGCATAACGGCGTGGCGCGCGTCTGCCGCGATTTGTGGCCCGCTGAGCAGCGGACCGAGTACTTGACCTACACCCGGACGGGCGGACGATCTAGGGCCATTGTGGATCAGGAGAAGATGTGCCTAACGTCAGGGTTCGAAGTGATTCCCTCACCTGACATGATTGCAAGAAAGCACAGAGCACTTGCGTGCTATAAATCACAAATGGAAGTGGAGAACTGTAGGGAGTGGTTTATGGGGGATTTACGAGAGTATTTGGTGTTGGGTGGTGCGCTAAATGTGCGTTGAACGGTTAGCACACGCGATCTCATGTATAGCGGTTGTATTCCTTTGGGCCTCCATCGAGTTTTATCCAGGGACGCTCAATACTGATCAATGCCTCCGTACTGGCCTTGGCCGCTCTCGCGCTAATGATGGCCACCGCTACGTATCTCCTGTAGGTGGAGACGGTTCGAGTGGTCTGGGCCACGGAATCCCTCAAGTGACCACTATGCTCGTGCAACACCGTGGCCTGCCATATGAGAGCGCCAGTTTGAAGGGCACCGACAATTACAAGCCCTGCGGTGAACCAGACAAGTTGGCGATTTATGTTCAACTCATCATCTGCTTTGGTCTTGGTGTCCCCACCTATTTCTATGGAGTCCGCTTGTATCTGAATCGTCGCCTTGTCTTCAGTTGGCTGATCCAACTTGCCGGAGGTCTTTTTATCTTTTTCGGTTGGAATGTTATTGGTTTTGGTTGCTGGGCTGCGATCTGGAGGCTGTTGTGGTTGTGACAGGATTGGTAGGCATAAAACGAACAGGAACAGGGCGGTGGTTCGCATTGGCGCATTGTACCCATAAAGAAGCCCAGCCGTTTCCGGCTAAGACCAGCATCTTTCGCTGCCCCTGTTCTTGGGCAACGATCAATCCAGCCAGCTCTCGCCTAGCGGTTTCGTACGCCTTGCGATAATCAGAGGTAACATCCTTCATGCCTAGAATTATATCAAAACGCGATAAGAATAGTCAAGCAGAAATTACATCAGAATGGGATAATGCCATAGCGGACGCTCAGAAAGGGATCGAGCGGTTGACTCTGGCCATCAAGACTTGCAGAGAGATGAAAGAGGCGGGACAGCCGTGGCCGGGAAGCGTTCCTCTAAAAAAATGCGTCAACGGTGTTGCCTCCGGCGCAGGATGGAGCGAAACCGTGAGTGCCGTTAGCGGTCCGGGCCCGAAGACCAGAATAGAAGCGGCGATTGCGGAAATCTTGGCGGGCATCCCAAACCCCACGGTAGTTGAACTGGGCGCGCATCGCGGCGACGACACGCAGTGGTTATACGCAGCGTGCAAGGGTGAAGTCAAGTATTTGGCCGTTGAGCCGGATTACCGGCATTGGAAAGCATTGAAGGCGGTATGTCTTCCGCGCAAGATCCTGTTACTCGCCTCCGCAGTGGGTGCCGAAAACGAACACCGGACACTATACCTTTCTGTGAACCACGGCGGCGTTCCTGCGTCCAGCTCACTCCGCGAACCCAAGTTCCATTTAAAAGCTTTCCCGTCAATCGAGTTTGAAAACGGCGACTATGTCGCAGTATTCACCCTTGACTCTTTGATACAGAAATGCTACTTGGAGCCAGACTTCATCTGGGCAGACATTCAAGGAAGCGAAAGGGATATGATCCATGGTGGACGGGGCACGCTCGCAAAGACAAAGTGGCTGTACTGCGAATCCTACGCGTGTGAGATGTACGCCGGCCAGATGTTGAGACCTGAGTTTCTACGAGAGATGCGGGGGTTGGGGTTTGAAGTTGTGGATGCGGACAGGGATAACGTGCTGCTTCGGAACACGCGGTTTACGCTGGGGACCGCCAACGCCCCCGTCGCGTCCCCCAACACTTCGCCGGAGGCAACGTGAGAAAGCTCATCTGGACATGCAGCCAAGGTGGCCACTACGGCGGCTACGCTGATCGGCTGAAAGGTATTGTAACGGCGTACCTGCTGGCGAAACAATGTGACCGGGAGTTTTTCATCGAGTGGGACGGGCTCACCAATTTACAGGAATGCTTCGAGGTTCCGTGTGTGTGGGATGGTCCGCGGCAATCCTCATGGATGCATTTTCGGACGATTGATAATCTGGTGACTGAAGAACACGTGAGGGCTTTGGTCAGTGTGCTATCGGACATCAAGACAGAGGCGGTTTATATTTCGATGAATCAGTACGATCAACCGCACTGGAAACTGTTGACCGTGTGCGACACCCACCATTCGATGGCGGCTACATTTTCAGCGGTTCTGAATCTTCTGCTCACCCCCAAGCCCGCGATTACCGATCACCCGGCATATTTGGCGGCTGCTGAGTTTTTGGAAACCCAGAAACCAGTGGGCGTGCAAGTCAGAACCGGGGAGTATCCCTACGAAGATGGCGTAGAGTGCGCAGACACTCGCGACGTGTTGAAGCGCGTCATGCAAGATCGAGCACCCGGCGTGTTTATCGCAAGCGATTCTCCGTTCTGGAAGGATCACCTGTCCTTGATCGCTGAAATCCCGTCGTACCAGATTCCCTTCACGCCCGCCCACATCGAGCGATCCGCGCCGGATTACATCCGGGACACCTTCCTGCTCACGGTGATTGAGCATCAGATTCTTTCGAAGTGCTCAAAGGTGTACACGGGGTGGGGAGGGTTTGGGAGAACCGCTGCTTGGTGGGGCGGGAAACCGTGCATAAATCTGCTGTTGCCTCCGGCGCAGAGTGACGGACGCGGGGATGCCGTTGGAGGTCCCCGGCTATGAGGAGAAGGGGAGCTATGCGCGTCGAGTATTGCTCGAATTGTAAATGCTATTCGTGTCGAAGAATCAGAGCCGCTCGCACGACTCGCGCGCTTAATCGTCGCGCCGCAATTGCACGGATGCTGAATTCCTACAAAGAAACGCCGAACGAAGACGCCGGGCACGCCGGAGGCAAAACATGAGTAGCACTCCCAGCGCCGACGAATCCGCAGTCATCCTCACCAACAAGCTAAAAGCCCATGAGCCCTGTGTCTTCACCAAATTCGGAGATGGAACACTCTGGTGGATGTCAGGCAATCCAGTTCAAAGCGCAAACGGCGAAGTGTACCGGCCCGGGATTGATGCGGAGCTGCGGGAGGCCGCGCGGACGCTGGCGAAGTTGCCGCATGTGTACCTTGGGGATCAGTTGACGTGTTCAAGCGGCCCGTACTTGGAAAAAGAACAGCGCGAATTCATCCGCTGGGATCACGCGGAAGGACTGACGCCTTCAAAAGTGCCAATTACGGTCTCCGAACCGCCGCCGCCCGACCGCTGGCTTCACATGGAAACCGTTCTGATTCACCGGCTCACTCCCGAGCTGCTGGAGTTCTACCGGGTGCTGAAGGCGGACCAGCGAAAGAAAGTGATGTGCGCTGGGATGCACCTTGGAGGAGCCAGAGACTTGCTATCGTTTGAGGCATTCCTACAATCGGACCCGGCAAACGAGCACACAAGGGCCTGGGCGACTTCTCACATCCTCGCAACGTGGGATTGGGACATCCTCTTGCTTGCCGTCGGCCACGCATCCAAACTGATCGCCGCCACGCTTGCGTCGAAGTTCCCAGACAGGACCATCATTGAACTGGGAAGCGCACTGGATCCTCTGTTTGTGGGAAGGACAAGATCTGAGCAGATTGAGCCTGAGGTTGCTAGGGAGTACTTTAAGGGGCTTTTATCATGATTTGCCTCCGGCGAGGGTGTGAGGGGATTTGAGGGTTGACGTTGGAGGGATAGAAACTATGAAAACTAAAGTGACAAGCAGGCCGAATCCGGGAAGCCGCAAGCGCAGATTCGCACGCCGCCATCATCGGCGCATGACCTACGGCAGTTACGATCTGGCATGCTTCATTGATAACTTCGGCGAACAGAGGGACCTAGCCAGAAACCTGCTCCGCGACTTCGTTGCAGACGAGCAAATCTGGAAGCTGATGGAACGCGCCAACGCGCTCACAGAAGAACGCCGATCTGTTCTTCATGCCATGGAAAAGCGCCGCACAGCGCTCGCCAAGAAGTATAAGCCAGGGACCTCCAACGACAAGCCGAAGGCCCGCAAGCGCCCCGCCGGAGGCAACGCCTAATGCGCTGCACAGCAATCTTGGTAACACGAGGGAACGTACCCTTGGATGAGATCGTAACATCCTGTCAGGATCAAGAGACCTTCCGCAACGGCGTAATCTGGGACAACTCGAAGCATCTCAACTTCAACGTGTTCGGCCGCTATGTAGCCGCCACGCAAATGCAAAACCTTCCCGTGATCTACTTCCAAGACGACGACTGCGTAACCGATCCAGCGGCAATCGTCAAGCAGTGGGAACCCGGCAAGATCGTCTGCAACATGCCGATAGCGCTGGGACACCGGGCGAACTATGAGAACCAACTCGACAAGCTCATGGGTTTCGGCTCAGTCTGTGAACGCTCGCTAATAAAGGAAACCTTCGAGCGCTATTGGAAGTACTTTCCAATCGACCAGGTGTGTTTGCGAGAAGCTGACCGGATCTTTACCGGGCTGAACGCAGAGCGGATTAAACTTGTGGATGTGCCGGTACGAAATCTCGAGTGGGCCACGGCGCCGGATCGGTTGTACCGGGAGCCTGGACACCAAGGATTCTTGGGACTTGCGCGGGAGCGAGTACGCGCGGTCCTGTTCTATGAGAGTGGCGGATTGAAACCCAACACGATCTGGACCGCCAACGAAGCGGCCGCGGCGCAACCCAGCACGCCGGAGGCAAAGTAGCAGTTGCAAACCCCTGAGCAAATATCCTCAGAAACCCGCACTCAGTTCCCCATAGGCTCACTTGTTCAACTCAGCGAGAAGGGCAGGAAGTTCACGCCGCAACGCTGGTGGAATCGTAAGGGCAAGGTGATCGGCTGGGCCATGCGCGATTGGGGAAGCCACTCGAAAGCCTGCGAGCCGTTCTGTAGAATCACGAAACCTGAAGTGCTTTTGCTGGTGGTTTGGGAAGGCAGGACCCGGCGACGAATTGTCAGAAAGCATCGCTCTGATTTCACGCTTTGCGTCCCGCGAAAGAGCAAGAGCCGCAGCGATGCCGTTGGAGGTCCCCGATGAGCGAGCGCACTGGCATTGAGTGGACCGACGCGACATGGAACCCGTGGCACGGTTGTCACAAAGTAAGCCCCGGCTGCAAGTTCTGCTACATGTTCCGAGAGAAGCACCGCTACGGCCAAGATCCGAACGTGGTGAACCGATCAAAAACGAAATTCACGGAGCCGCTGAAGTGGAAAGATCCGCGCATGGTGTTCACGTGCTCATGGTCCGATTGGATGATTGAAGAAGCCGACGCGTGGAGGCAGGATGCGTACGACGTGATCCAGCAGACCCAGCGTCACACCTACCAGATTCTCACCAAGCGACCGGAGCGCGCTGCGGGACGCGTCCCGATCCCGGCCTTCTCAAATATCTGGTGGGGAGTCTCCGTAGAGAACCGCGCGACACTTCATCGCATCGACACTTTGCGCGAGATTCCCGCCGCGCTCCGGTTCCTTTCGCTGGAGCCGCTCCTTGAAGACTTAGGCGAGTTGAACCTTACTGGAATCGGCTGGGTGATTGCGGGCGGAGAATCTGGTATGGCCGCACGCCCAGCTGCGCCGGAATGGTTTCGTTCAATTCGTGATCAATGCCAAGCTGCTGGAGTCCCGTTTTTCTTCAAGCAGTGGGGGGAGTTTGTCGATTGGGACAACTTGACCGAAGACGCATACAACCGTTTCGACACGGCAGGGGAAGCTCCGCGCGATGGGTTGATTAGGATCGGCAAGAAAGCCGCGGGTGCCCTACTCGACGGCAGAGAGTGGCGCGAGTTCCCGAAGACGGCAACGCCGCGTGTCTGACACCTAACGCGGGACGCAACGCCCAATCGCAACATCAAAGCTAACCCCGCGCCTCCTTCAAAGCCTTACGCACTTCAGATTCAATGTAGCTCACTGGAGCAAGGAAGGGTTTGGATAGGATGGTCACGAGCGCTCGCTGGTTGGTTGGTTCGTAATTGATTTGTGCTGTGATGCCGGAACCTTCGACGGTGTACGTGTCCGCCTCACGCGTGATGACGCTTCCGCCGGCGTGGAGTTGCTCGAGCATCTTGTTTAGCAAGGGTTGGGATACTTGGGCCAGCCAAAAGGAGTGCATTTACGCTACCTCCGGCGCGGTTGTGGAAGCGGAGTCTAGTGGGTTGGAGGGATTCAGTAGCCCGTAATCCGTCAGCAGTTCCCGAAGCCTGCCCTCGTGGTCGTAGACGTCTTCAAATGGTTCCGCATCACTGTCGCCGTGGAGCAGTTTAAGCATTTCCGCCGCGCCGGTTAGGTAGCAGTCCATCACCAGATCCATCCGTTTTTCAATCTCGGCTGCGTAGGCAAGATTATTTTCTATGTTCGGCACCTTATTTCGCCAGAGCCGCTTCAATTCAGGGAGCATTAAGTCCCGAGATTTCCGCGCAAGATTCCGGGAGCCCTCGATTATCTGACGTGGATGAACAGACAGAACCCCGCCAACACCCTCCCCGCGTCCCTCACCGCCCGCCGGAGGCAACGGCATCAGATCACAACCGGTGCGCTTACGCTGGTCACCGCCTCAAAAGGAACCTCCAGAATATCTCCGTTTGCAATCCCGTGCAGCTTCGTTTCATCCGGCACTGAGTCTACCCAGAACTCTACCGCGCCGTCCTTCACGTCCTTGACCCGGCCGGAGATCGTCTCCGCCCGAAACCCGGCGCCGTGCGGGACAAGCCAATGAATTGTGACCCAGTGATAGCCTGGCTGGATCGCCTTAAGCAGCTCCGCGCGTTGGATTTCGTCCGTCCTGACTTGCTGAAAGTGGGCGCGTTCTTGATCCTCGGCGCGTTCCCGGCTCAGGTGCGCATCGGCCGCGATAAGAGCCCGGCGGTAGTTGAAGTACTCAGGGGCTGTCATGCGGTGGTGTTGGGGCCTTGGGGCTGGTGGACGGGCTGGTGGTTTCTTCTTTCGTGGTGTGGGCATAGGGGAAGTATATCAAGAAGGGTGTTCTGTTGTGTACGTTACTTCCAGCGTAAGAGTTGTAGGACTTCAGGTCTCTTTTTCAGGTACCGAAGGTCTATTTGCACTGGGAAAGGGGAGGCGTTAAACTGCCGTCGTGATGATTGATCCGCATGGCATCTCGTTGATTCGTGGTCGAGTTCTATTGACTCTTCCGAAAATCACAGTTACCCCTTGGCCTTTATCGAATATTTCAGCACTGACGGTTAAGCGCCACTGGGCTGCTGGAATGCTCCAACTGTATCGCCGCATCAGCCAGCAAGATGGTCTATGACTTCTGTAAGGCCAACGGCATCTGCGTCACTTGCCGGATTAGAGACGCCCAACCGCGCAAAACACAGTGCGCCCGCTGCGCTCAATACAACGTGAAGCACTCCACCAAGTCGCACCAGAAGACCGCCAACGGCAAGCCGAAAGCCCGCTAAACCCCGCCGGAGGCAAAACAGTAGCACTTGCGTACTAAGGCCCTCGCATGGTATCCTCTTGCCCATGCAACAAACACTCCAGGTCATCCCTCCCGAACAGCCGTTCGCGACGTACGTAAACGGCATGGTGGTCTACTGCCTCCGCATGCCGCTGTCCGCGTTGGCGAGACAAGCGGAGCTCTCCTTCCCAGGCGATCCGATGGTGGGGCAAATGATTGCCGGGTTGCGCTGGCAGGACATGACACAGGTGCAGCAGTTCATCTGGCAATACTACACCGAAGGCGGGTTGAAGCTTCCGCCCGATCTCGCCGACATCCTGAATGCCTACCGCGGCCCCGCGCTGGCGTGGAACTACAGCTATACCCAGTGGGGATTGGGATTGCCCGCATGAGAACGATCCTGCTCGGCTGCTGCCTTTTACTGGTCTCTTGCGCCACGACCACCGCGACCCATCCCGGCGCGGTGAACGCCTTCGACTCGACCACGTACGACGTGCTGCTCACCGCCCAAGCCGCTATTGAGGCTGCAAAGCCGCTCGCCACCACCCCCGCGCTCAAAACCGCCATTAATGCCGCTATCCAGGCGTACGACGTGGCCGAGTCAGCTTATGTGGCTTACCACACCGCCGCCGTCGCCGGGACGGCTACTGCGGCCCAACAGTCCGCGCTTCAGACGCAGATCGGGAACCTGAAAACCTCGACTGCAGCCCTACCCGTGAACGCGCCGGCGACTGCGGCAAAGCCCAAGCAATGAAGAACTGGAAAACAACAGCGTAACATCTTCAGGTGAACCAATGAATATTCTAGATGACATTCTCAAGGGTCTTCAGGTCGCGACAGGCATTGCGTCGGCCTACCCTCCGACCGCGGCACCCGCGCTGCTGGTGGAGAAACTGCTGGCAATCGCACAGGCTGCGGTTGCGGCACATGAAGCGGTCACGGGAAAACCGTTGGACCTCACGTTGCTCCACCAGATCACGCCTGTCGCATAAAAACAATGACGGATTCGCAGAGGCTTTGCGAGAGCATCAAGGAAGCCGGTGTAATTCACTTCGATTACCTGAGACGGATCGCGGAGAAGCTTGATAGACTGATCGAACAAGGAGAAAGAATCATGGCGCTAGTAGTAGTTGACAAAGCTCAGATCGATGGCCTCGTTGCGGCCATCGCGACACTCAAGACAGACGAAAGTACGGTGCTGGCCGATGTCGCCGCCGCGCTCAAGGCGGGGATTCCTGCAGCGGACCCGGCGACGGCCGCCGTGATGACGCAGGCGGTAACCGACTTGACGGCGGCGGATACCGCGCTGAAGGCGGCGGACCCTGGCACGGTGCCGACTGCTCCCGCGCCTCCTGGCACGCCGACGCCGTAGTAGAATGGGGTTACGCATCGCGAGCGAAAGCCGCGAAATATAGAAGAAAGGCCAACGTGACCCTTAAACAACAGGGCCGGAGAAATCCGGCCCTTCGGTTTTAGAACCACCGTATCATTGCGCCGCGCGTCAATCTTGCGGCATCCTCTCCTTATGAACCTTATCATCCGCGCAGTCGTCTTTGTGGTCTCGGCTCTCCCGCTTGCCGCGCAGGCCACCTTCCCGCTGCTCATCAACGCCGGCGGTCCAGCGGTCGGGAATTTCCTGGCTGACCAGTGCCTCAACGGCGCTGTGTGGACGCCCGCCAACGATCCCGCCATGGGCACCATGACGGACGTGTACCAGACCCTGCGCTACGGCACAGCGATGAGTTGTACCATCCCAGTCGCGTCGAACGGCGTCTACTCCGTCGCCCTACTGATGCTGGAGCCGAACAAAACCGGGCCAAACCAGCGCGTTTTCTCCGTGACGGTCAACGGCCAGACCACCGGGCCGCTCGACCTTTTCGCGATGACGGGCGGGAAGCTGATCCCGTACGAAGTCGATTTCCTGATGTTCGCGCCAGAGCGCCAGATCACTATTTCCTTTCGCGCCTCAGTCGGCAATGCAGTGGTGAGCGCCATCATCGTCCGCGGCGGAGGCAATCCTGGCCCGGCTGCAATCGCGTCCACATGGGCGGTCTGGAGCGAGCAGTGGATCGGGCTTTTCTATCGCGACACGGTGGACGGAACGCTGAAGGTCATCGACGCGGGCGGTATGGTTACCGCACTGATTTCGGTGGCGCAGGCCGCCGCGGCGATCGAGCAGCAGCGGTACACCGCGGCCCTGGCCTTTGCAAAAGCGCACCCGCCTCAATAAGAGGTTAAGTCAGGAATTGCAGAAAGCCCCGCGCATCCACTAGGGGCTCGAGCAACTCCTGCATCTGGGCGGTGGAATCCGCGATCCCAGCCCACTTCGCCACGTTCGCGATATACACGTCTGGCTGGTTACTGTCGGCGGCCGGCGCAATGTGCTTGATAAACGTCGCGAGGCTGTCCCCTTCCGCAACATGGAGCGCAAGCAGATGGTACATTGCAGCAACTCCTTCAGCGCGACTGCGGGGCATCCAAAACCAGCCGATGTTTTGTTTTATCATCCGGCCAGGATTCGTGCCATCCTCGATTGTGCGGAAGCGCTCGACCATCTCCACTTCAGACCCATCGGGGTAAATGCGGCGCGGCACTCCCGGTGCCCACGGCTGCGCTTTCATGTTGATCGGAAACCACGGGCAATCGCGGATATTTCCGGGGTTCGGGTAGTCTGGCTTCTGACCCTCTTGGGTTGCCCAGCCGCTTACGATTTTAAAGAGCAGGTGGCTCATCGGTTCAGATGTTAGCACGCTTTTACCTCCGGCGTGCGCTGTGTTTCACTTCAGCGTGCCGGTTTCAGGTTCAGCGGTACTAGACCGCTAACGGAGACTTGCCCGGCCCGCCCCCAACTTCGCCGGAGGCAACATCAGCGCGTCAACAGCGGCCCATTCTTCAGAATCTCAGCGAGCACCCAGCCCGCAAGCCCGATCGCGACAAAAGCATACCGCCACGGCCACGATGCAGTCGCCGGAGGTTCCCGAAGGAACGTAGCGCCAGCAATCAGGAACAGAACGAACGAAAGCACCATCAGGATTAGTATCAACATATTGTACTCCTATGCACGTATATGCCCTTTCAGGCTTCAATAATCAAAGCAAGAGCCCAGCACGCAAGTCCGAGGCCGATCCAGTTGAGCCGGTAGCGAGCCCGCTTTCTCCAAAGTGCCGCGAAAGTGAAGCAGCATAACCCGATAACCTTCAAGACTTCCGCGACGAATTGCATTACTCACTTGCCGATCAACCTCAATGCAATCTCGATCAATACCAGAAAGACTGTAATTGCGCTCCCGACCCCGAGAACACGGCCCTGCAAGCTAGTTGTGGCGCGTTCAGCCGCGCTCAGCCTCGATGACATGGCGTTGTGGACCGCTTCAGAATGTTCACGTCCTTCAAAGTTCGTCCGTTCGTCGTTAATTTGCCGCCGGATTTCGTTCATTTCTCCGAGTTTTGTCCACAGTTCTTTTCGAGCCTCGGCGACTTGCGCTTGAAGGATTTCATGTTCACGAAGATGCGCTTCTTTAAAGTCAATCAAACGCTGTTCAACCCTGGCAACCTCAACACGCATCTCCGATTCGGTCATGCACCTTTCAATCCCCGTCCACCCGCTGCGACGCCGGGTACAGGTGACCCCACAGATATGCCTTGACCACGTTGGGAGCGCCAAAGCCCACGTTAGCGCTTGCAAGCACGGTCCAGATGAGCTGGTCGAGAGGTTCAAACTCTAGCCGCCCGCCGATTGGGAAGGGTAGTTCTGTTGATCCCAGCTCGGTATCGATGTTCTGAAGGTAGTCAACGGCCCGGTTTCCGCCGGAAAGGACCGAGAGTGTAAAGAGCAAGTCTCCTGATGCCTGATTCCAGCTTGCTACAAAGCCCAGGATGGAGACGCCGCGCAGGGAGAAGACCATTCCATCCGGTACCGTGAACGTGGGCGCCAACGTCGCCGTAGCGGGCGCAATCGTGTAATCCGGCACTGCGACTTTCGAAGCAGCAAGCACATGGCGGGAGTTCGGGCCGGGGAAAAGGTACTGGGGCAGGACGGGGGAGACGGGGGATTCGAGAGCCCGCGTGTAGGTGGTCAGGGCTAGGGCGGAATTTCTCATGGTTTGCCTCCGGCGTGCTTTTCGTCTTCGTTCGGCTCTGCGTTGGCGGATAGGAACGATTCGGGATGATGGGTGAAGTTGTTTTTCCCGTCATTCGCCGCAAACGTTTCATGCGGGCAATTGGTGAAACGCCACTCGTCATCGAAACTTCGCCCACAGTCCGCGCAACGAACGATCACCGAACACCCCCAAAGGAGCGGGCGCGCATCTCACTTCTTACGCGGGACGCAACAGCTACTGACATTCGTTCACCTCCGCACATCCCAACATCACAAAATACCGCAACGCCGGCGTTCCCCAAATCTCAAGCGTAAACAGCCCATCCCCCACCACCGGCCAAGGACGAGGAAAGAGCGCGTAGTTGAAAGGGGACGTCGACCCTTGCGAGTTCGTTGAGTTCGGCAAGCTTTGTGAACTTGCCGGTTCCTGAAAGAGCCGATGCCCAATCGCGATGTCCTGAAGCTGGAAGGTGAACGGCAACTGAGCGGCGGGTCCAACCCACATCCCCCAAAGGAGTGATCCCGGCGCTACCGTAAAGTTGTACTCGATCTTACCCGAGGCCGGCATGATCTGCTGGGTTGGATCGGGCACCATGCGGATGCGGGGTTGATAGCAGGAGTTGTCCGTGATCGGCGCGATTTGCGCGTTTGCGACCGGGGACCACATGTTCCAGTAGTCTCTCCAGGATGCGTCTAATTGGAAGGGGGTGATCATGCGTTGCCTCCGGCGGGGGCTTGAGACATTAGCTGCTCTCGTTGGAGGTCCTCTGCAAATTGCGGAATCAGCGAGGCGACGGAACTCACCATCCAGCGCGCAGTGTCACCGACAGGTCCAGATTGAGCGGTCCGCCTTGTGATTTCTCCGATAGCTTTAGGATCATGCAGAATTAACCAGCGGGCCATCCAAAAATCATTCCAGCCCACCGCTTCAGGCGGATACTTGTCGAGATATTCCTTCGCCGCAGCGAACAGGGGTTGAAATCTCCCCCACTCATCGTTCTGATGCGCCTCTTGCAGAGCTAGAACCATTGCGGCGCGCCCGCAATTCTGAACGTCTGAACTCAAACAGAGGATCAGCTTCTCTGCAAGAGCATAGTTTGCGATTGCAAAGTAGGGAGCGTTAACTGCGGAAAGCAATTCAGCGTCCGCTTGCAAAGAGGGGCTGTCCATCTTAGAGAACGCTGATTTAGCAATCTGGTTTTGCTCCAGCAACATCGCATCCATCTTGGCGTTTCTCTCGGCTTTAGCTCGTTCCTGTTCCGCGTCTTCGGTGTCTAACCGTGCGTCACGTTCCCTAACGTATGCGTGGTGTTGCTGCAATTCCGCCAGAATCTCGGAGAGCAAGAGTTCAATACGATCACTCACCGAACACCTCCAACGCAAACCGCGCGTCCCTCTCGACTTCGCTGGAAGCAAAACAGGCTCATCGCCGGTACACCTTCGCTCCCCCAAAGTTAAACTGCATCGTCACATTCCCGCCGCCCGTGTCGGCCCTGAAAATGTCGAAGTAAAGAATCCCGTTTGCCGGTACGTAAATCTCCGGCGTGAACAGCCCCGGCCAGAATGGGTTGGTTGTAACAGATCCGGTTGCAGTGGAAGCCTGAGATCCGAAGAGATCGTCAATGTGAATCGGCACGTTCGAATACGGCTTCTGTGTCTGATCCTTCAGTTGCACGTAAAGCTGATCGTACGTTCCATTTCCGCCGGTTGAAAGGAACGGCTCCGCGCTGGCGTAGCGCAGTGCAAAGTCCCAATCGATCTGCGCGTTGATCTGGTTATTGAGAATCCCAGACCCCGTGTTTTGCGGGATTGCGGAGATCTGAACGGGCAGCACCTGTGGAAGGATCGAGCACACCGCCGGATACGTCGGTGCGGGCATTGAACCATCCGGGTATAGCTTCGAGCCGCGGAAAAGCAGTTTCACGTTCGTCTGCGCCACGCCGGTTACGTTGCGGATGTCTACCACAATTGCGCCGTTTGCGGGGTAGATCATCTGGGGATAGAGCGGATTCCCTCGTGTGAGTGTGCCGCGGCCGAAGGTGTCAAAGCGGTGGATATTCGATTCGTACCCGCCGGAAGGAGCCCGGAAACGGTAGGACCACTGACCCGACGGAGCACCGGGCGTGAATCGCTGTTTCACCTGGCGCGCAGCGAAAGCGGCATCTGAGTCCAACTGAAGTTCGACGTTTGCGAGTCCACCCGCCGGTAAGGTGGGGATGTTTAACTGGTAGTCGTGATGACGCTCTAGCATTCTTTGCGCCTCTTGATTCCCAAAAAGCTCCCGGATATCGTCGCCGTGCCCCCCGAGTTGTTCAACTGGAAATCGATCATCAGAAGCGCGCCTGGCTGGCAGTAGAGTTCCGGCTCAACTGGCCAGGAGAATCCGCCAAGTCCCCAGCCGCCAGCGTTGTACACCAGAGCGCTTGAGAGCGCGTTTGATGGCGTATTTGCGTCGTAGAGTTCGGCAACGCCCTTATTTAGCAGGCTGGGGCAGTAGAAACCCCGGACGATGTAGGGCGCGTCATCATCAAGTTGGACCGGATTGTTTTTGTAGGGGTTCCCGTCCTGGTTGATGATGAAGGAGAACGGTACGTCAAAGGGTTCATCCCGATAGCCCGGCGGGGTGTAGTAGATCCATTGGGCTCGATACTGATTCTGAGCTGCGAAGTTGCGCGGTCCACGTTTTCTGGTTGCTGAGAGATTGGAGAGCGCCTTCTCTATGAAGTTCATCAGTCGTTGCCTCCGGCGTGCTTTGCAGCGGTTCTCGGGTATCCGTTGTCGGCATCGAAGAGCATTCCGTACTCGCGGATCTGTTTTCGGGCGAGTTCGTCAACGGCTACGCCCAGTTCTAAAAACCAGTCGCCTTCTTTGGTAAACTGCGATCTCTCCCACTGCACATCTCCAACCGCTGCGCATTCGATGCACTTGTGATCCCGGACACGGCAGAAGCCGCGCTCTTCGCACGTCTTCACGGGATAGTGGCGTGGACCGCCAACCGGAACCGCGCGTTTCTCATTCTTCGCCGGAGGTAACGTCACAACTTGCGCCTCTTCACACCATCAAATTGTACCGTAGTTGTGATGCTGCCGGCACCCGCCGCGTCCATGTCCCCCACGTCCAAGATGATCCGGCCCCCGCCCGGTATCGCCAGCACCGTGAAAAGCGGTCCCGTCCAGTCCGCCGGAAGCATGTCCCGATTTGTAAGAGAGTAGCCGCTTGGCAGGCGGATTTGCACAGTTGCGGCCCCGCTCACTCCCGCACCCAGCACCGAATTGTATTGCACATTGCGAACCAGGAAGGTCTCGCAGTCCTTCGGAACGTCCACAAAGACGCCCACCGTGGTAGCTCCGACCGCGTTGACCACGGCGGGAGAGAACAGCGTGAAGGGCTCGTCCCAATACCCGTCAGGCGTTTCCGGCGTGCATTGATTTCCAAGCATCCATTCCGGTGCCATGATGTTCTGATTCTCAGTCCCGGCGATCCGCGGCGCGCGTGAGATATCTGGATTGTAGGGCGCGGGCTCATCCCCAGACGAGAGTAACGGAAAGCGCAACACTCCCCAGAAGTAGAACGAGGACACACCGCCGCCCTTGATGATGACGGCGGGGACCACCAGAGGTAACGCCGCTTCGAGATAATACAGCACATTTGCGGAACCGGCAGAAAAGCCAAACCCGAGGACGGTCCCATACAGTCCCGAAGAGAGGAGCGTCAGATTCATCGGCGCAAGTTGGGAGATGAACGACGGAGCGGGAACCGGCGCGCTTACCGCGGAATCCCAAAACACCGGCCCTGCGGTCCAGGCGCCGCCAGAAACCGGACGCGTGTAAGTCCGCACCTGCTCTTTGGTCGCCACGATCGCATCGTAAGAGAGGTAGGCAAAAATGAAGACCGCTCCGGCTTTGTCGAGCAGGATCGCCGGGGAGTTCAACAGCGCCAGATTGCCGGCCGCAACCGCTTCGATCGTGACGGCCGGAGCGGTGGATGCATGGGCCACAAAAACCACATTCAGGAGCTGTGCCGAATTCACATCAAGAATAGGAAATGCGATCGTGTCTGAAGCGGCAAAATACTTTCCAACACCATTGGGGGAAGTGTCTTGAGCGCAGATGTTAGGGCCAGAGGAAAGGATCGAATCCGCAACTACAACGCCGCCCGCGATGCGGAAGTAGTGCAATTCGAAGTTCACAACCGGCTCACTGGAGTAAAGCCCGTGGACTCCGTTGGCAATATCCCCCACGGCCGACAGCACGCCGCCGTTCGGATAGTTCGCATTGAATATCGCAATGGCAGTGAGGGCGCCGAACACTCCACCACTAGTCACGGTTACAAAATAGAAACCACCGGCAAGGAATGCATTCACGCCGAGGGTGACGACGAAGCCGCCGCCCGACAACGCTACCAGTTGGAAGACGTCAAACGGCTTGGCAGGAGATGGCCCAACAAAGACGGTACCGTAAAGGTTCGCGCCCATATCGAACGACACCAAGTTGAGAGTGTCGCCCACATCATGGTAGGCGATCCACAGCACCGAGCCAACTACCGCAACCGCGCCCACCTTCGAGAACCCTGTTGCAAGAGATGGCGCGTGGGCGGTATCGAGAACTGTGAATGTCACACCGTCAGAAGTTCGAGCGACAGCCAGAGGATAGGGAGTAGCACCACCCCGCCGTGCGTAGACGAAGTAGCGGAACGCCCCATGTTCAAATGGTCCGAGGCTATCGTTCCAGCCTAGAGTGTCGAACGGTGTTGAATCGAAGCCAGAAGGCCCAGTATGGAGTTCGATGAGATTCGGCGCGGCCATCTAAACCGCCGCTTGAGACTCAATCACTATCTTGCCACCCGGATCTACTTGCACTTCCGGTTGGAGTGTCCGCATTCCCGCTCCGGATCCCTTGAAGTTGCCCACCGAAACCAACTGCTCGATATTTCGGTTTGTGAACCAGATTCGGAACGGCTGAATATTCGCGCCGGTGACTGAGATGCCACGAACAAGGAAAGGGACACGCGATTTATTTTCAACCCGCGCCGCCGCAATGCCGATGCCGATGATGGTCCCCTGAATCACCGTGTTGGTGACCGGAATGGGGGGGACAACTACCGCCGCGCCACTCCCCACAATTGTGGTGGTGACCAGAGCCGCGGCCGCCGCGCTCGCCACGATCGCCGCCGCAAGAAGCGTGAAGGTGGTTGTAATGACCCCGCCCCCATCTGTCGCGAGCTGGACCGTGATCTTTTGACCGGAGACGGTTATCGTAAGCGCATTCCCTGGAGTTCCCGAGTCGTCAGGGATGGACACCATCACAGTAATGCCCGTGCCTGCGATCGAGGCGAAGAGGATCCCGTTGCCCAGCGCATCCGTGATTGTAACCGTTTGCGCGTTTTGGATTCGATAGGGGATTGCGTAGGGGAGATCGATCCAGCGCGCACCTGGTGGGGGTGTTGGCCTTCCGCAGTTGGAGAGGATGTAGTCGGCTTGCCGGAGTTGCTGGATCAAGATGCGTTGCCTCGCTCTTCGTCTTCGACCGCGCTTGAGTCTTCGGGGAGACTCCACGCTTTCTGGAGAAGCAAGAAACAAATATAGCCGAGGACCAAGCCCGCGCAGTACGTACTGAAGTCCAGGAGATTACTGCCCCGAACCGCTGGAGTTTCAAATCTATTGTCGTACCACCATTCTTTTCCGGCCGCGAGACCGATAAGAAGCGTCATGTAAAATAGACAGCGTCGCCGAGTCCTTGTGCATCCGCACACAAGAAGCGATATCAACGCGCCGAAGCAAACGTGTGAAGACTGACTCACGATTTCAAATGTGCGTTGCGGAATCATTGGTGATGCTCAACGTAATGTGCGAGTAGTAGGAGAATGCAAATGCCAACAAGGCCGAGCACGGCGGCAACCACAGTCATGATGGCCCAGATGCAACCCTTCAGTGCCACTTATCCCTCCAACGTAAACCGCGCGCCTCTCAACACTTCGCCAGAGGCAAAGGCTCACTGAATCCGCCGCCTTTTAATTCCGTCAAACTGAATTGTGGTTGTAATACTTCCCGCTCCGGTGGTATCCATATCCCCAAAGTCAAGTATGATGCGGCCCCCGCCCGGAACCATCAGCAGCGGAAACAGCGGACCTGTCCAGTCCTGAGGAATATAATCCCCGTTGGTGAGAGAGTACCCGCTGGGCATGCGAATCTGAATTGCCGCGACTCCCGCGCTTACTCCATCGCTGTGGGTTGAGTTGAACTGAACGTTGCGGACAATGAACCAATCGCAATCGATCGGACATTCTACCGCAACCCCCACGGTGGTTGTGCCGATCGGATTCACGATCGTGGGAGAGAAGAGCGTGAACGGCTCATCCCAATAGCCGGGCGGGGTTTCAGGCGTACACTGATTCCCGAGCAACCACTCGGGAGCCATGATGTTCTGATTCTGCGTCCCTGGAATCCGCGGCGTGCGCGAGATGTCGGGAACATAGATATCCGGCTCGTCCCCACAAGCCAAGAGCGGAAACCGCAGAACGCCCCAGAAGTAGAAGAACGCCGATCCGACGCCGTTGGTTGGGCCGGATTCGATGATGATCTTGCCGCCCGGATCGATCGCCACCTCGGGCTGAAGAGTGCGGATCCCCGCACCTGATCCGATAAAGTTGCCCACCGAAACCAGTTGCTCAAGGTTTCGCCCGTTGGCCCACCAGATGCGGAACGGATCGACGGTTCCATTCACCGAGACGCCGCGGCAGATGAACTGCACGCGCGCTTTATTCTCGATGCGCGAGGCCACCACAGTTGTGGCGTTTGCGATTCGATACGTCATCACGTGCGGGAGATCGATCCAGCGGGCTCCAGGTGGAGGAGTTGGACGTCCACAGGCTGAGAGCACGTAGTCTGCCTGGCGCAGTAATTCTATGCTCACTGGTTGCCTCCGGCGTGCTCTTGCGGGATATCACTTTTGTCTTGCTGGAGGTGTCCGCGGTGGAACATAATACTCTCATAGTCGGGACACATCCCGAGCGGGTGTGAGCCGTCAACTTCTTTGTGGCACATCGGACAGATTTCGGGACCAAAAGCCTGAAGCCAGAGTTCCCCTAAAACGTCCTGGAGGTAACGCAAGACCCTCATGCAGCCCCCCTGCTTCGGAGATCAGAGAATACACGTGCAACGATTTCTTGCGCATAATCGGCCGCGAAGTCGAAGCGATCTGACACGCGAACTTCCGAGACTTCTGAACACCCGCCCGGCCAGCTTGCGCGAAACACCGGGCTCAGTTCAGGAATATGCGAGCCGTCCCGATCGTCGTAGGGATATCTCTTCTTCGGATCAGGGAACGTCGACCAATCCACGAAGCCTTGTGATTGAAAGATGGCGTACTTGATTGCTTCGTCCCGAGAGCTGAAACAGCAATAGCCCGTGGCTTTGCCGGCGTACCATTTCCACTGTGCAAGCCAAACGGTTGGCCGCCCAAAGACGACTACGCGAAGCCTTTCGAAAACCCGCCGGAGGTAACGCACCTACGCCACCCTCCGCATCGGCCGAGCCGGTCTACGTCGAAGGGCGCCCATCCCAATGTTGTACTGCGGAGGATTGGGAAGCGGAGCGCCGAGGAACATCCCACCGCGGGCACCACCAGCCGCGGCAATCGCCGGATATTTATTCAGATTCCCGACATAGCCCGCCGCCGCGCACGCGAGAAGTTGCGCCGGCGTCACTTGCGAAGAGAGAACGCAGCCGTTTCGAATGTCGATGCAAATGTTCCCCGTTTCACAATCGGCTTGCGCGGGCGTTCCAGCCGGCGGAATCACAGGAACCGGCACAATCGGAGCAGCGACCAGCGGGGACGGCGCGGGAGCGTAACTGAACTCTGAAGTAACCGGGACGATGCGCGGGGCTTGGCCGTTGAGGGAGCATGAGCGCTTGCCTATTTGAATCTGACGCCCGCCGACCTGCGGGTTATTGAACTCGCCCATCTGGATTCGTGATCCTGCGAAGTCGGATGATCGCCGCTCCATAAGCCGGTTGAACCCGTTCTGTGCATTCGCCATACGCCGGTTGTTGAGCGCTTTGCACGCCGCCGTATAGGCCGCGGTGGTTGCGTAGGCGCTTGCATTGGCCTGGTTCGCAATCGGAGCCGCCGCCCCGGTCGAGTTCAGTACTTGCGCCGGATTGCTTTTGAAGAACTGGTTTATCACGTTTTGAACCGCAGTCATTGCATCCTGAAGAGTTCCACCACTCGACACTGTTGACTGAGCTGCCGAAGTTGCTGCGGTTACCAGCGCAGTGGGAACAGGAGACGCTCCGCTTGGGGCTCCACACGGTTGAGAAGTGTACATCTTATTTTGCCTCCGGCGCGCGCTTGAGTTCCGCTAACCTTGCGGTGGCGGATTTGATGTCTGCCGCATGTGCGGCTTCAGCCGCCGGATGCGTCCAGCCGATTCCATTGTGTCCGTGACCAGCCAACGGATGACGCTTCCAGTCTTCTGGCGTGTGGCAACGACGCTTGACGCACGCTTCGCAATCGGGGACCGCCAACGGAGGCCGCAAGGCTCTCTCTCTTTCGCGGGACGCAACGCTACTCATTCGTCGTCCTCATCGTCGTCGCAAAAGTCATCGTCGTCGTCGTATTCGTCCAGGTCATCCCCCAGCAAAACATCGTCTTCTTCTTCGTCGTCGTCATCCCCCAGCAAAACATCGTCTTCTTCTTCGTCGTCAAAAGGTTCTTCATCGTCTGGCATGGGAGTATTCTCACACGTTTCGAGCCAGCCACACAACCCCGAGCACGAGACTCAGTCCGATTACGAGCGTGCTCGGGTCCGTGAAATCGATACCGGCCACCGTGGCGTTGATTTGATCCGTCGCCGATCCGAAGGCATCCGCAAGAGAAGAAGTGCCGCTTGTGTCAGCGACACCGAGCGACGAGAGAATGCCGGAGGCGTCGAACGTGTTCACGTAATTGATAAGCCCCACAGTCTGCTGACTCGGAGGCAAGCCCTGTTGAACCGTGCCCGGCCCGTCCGAATACGCTTGCAGCGCCTGCGCCCAGTTGCCGTATTTCGCGTAATACTGAGCGAGCAAGGAAACGCCCGCATCCACGTTCTGGGTCGGGTCGTACGGATTGGTAACCCCCATTGTCTGCTGAGTCACGGACATGAGTTGCATCACGCCGGCTGCAGAAGATCCCGGATTCTGCGCGGTCGCCTGAAACTGTGACTCGTGAGACGCAACCGCCAATGCGATTGCTGGAGGCACCCCTTTCGCTTGGGCGGTCTGAACTACGATCTGCTGGACCTGAGCGGGGGTATATGCCCCCATTCCGCGAACGACAGGCGGAAGCGAGAAACCAACCAGTCCGGAGGTAAAAGCATACATCATGGCTGAGTCAGTGTAAATCCGTCAACAAACATGTCCACTGGCTGAGTGAAATTCTCAATAAAGTATGCGACTCCGGTAGGAGTTACAAACGTGTTTTTGGCGTGTTGGAAAATCTGGAAGAAAAGCACGCCATCGTCCGACGCGAAGTAGGTCGTGTTGGTGGAATCAGTGACGATACGAAAGGTTATTTGGAACGGCCAGCCGGTTGGACCAATCGCAGTCTGACCCACCCATGTGACTGTTGCCAGTGCCCCAGAGCTGAAAGTGGTCGGGTTAGTCCACTCGTTCACTGTGATGGAACCCGCTGCCGAATTTGCCCAGGCGATATCCAGAGTGATGATTTTCCCGCTTACGCTGTCGCGGAGAGCAATCCCGGCGCGATTATTGCCCGACGTGGCGCGAGCGCTGTTCAGTTGACGTGTCTTGGCTGTGATCGTATAGGGACTTGCGGGCGTAGGGATGGCGACGTAGCGCAGTGATAGATTGTGCGAACTGCTGTTTCCAGCGGCCTGGGAGATATAGTCAATGCCATTCGTCTGGGTAAGTGTGGCAGAGCCTTGATTTACCCATGAAGTCGAAACAGTTCCAGGGGGAACCACGAGGCCGAACCGCGGCAAGAAATACGACCATGTGTTTGTAGCTGAGCAACGATTTGTGTAGATGGAGTCTGTTTCAAAATAGAGATTGCCCGTAGAGCAGTTGGCTGGTAGGGCCGCGTATGTTCCTTGCGCGGTACTGGCACCGCCAGCAGGGGAACAACTCGAACCAAGAGTGCAAGTGGACCCGTTGACCGTTACTGATGCGTTGACTAATCCTGAGTTTGGAAGAGATGCGTTGGTGACATTCGATAAATTCACTACGGTCGGAGTCGGACAAGTACCCCCTAAGTCTCCGCTCGGAGTGAATGCGGAAACCGCGGTACCATTTGCCGCATAATAAGCGCATTGCCCGGTGGTCCCCGAGTTCACTGATCCACTGCTCAGCGTACTTCCATATTGGCTCATGATCGATAGACCAGGAGTTCCCGCAATAATGCCCGTGGTGACAACCTTATAATCGATTAAATCTCCCTGGCTAACGTTAAAGCTGTGAGTTGTATCCTGGCATTCCGTCGAAGACGCACCGGAAATCGTACAAGTGGAGGATTGATCGGATCCCGCCTTTCTCCATGTGATCGCAACAGAGTTTCCCATGCCAGGCGCAACGCTCATCTGAACAGAGAGATTTGTGATCGTCCCGGCTGAAGAAGCCGCCAAATCCACATTACTCTCGGTGCCGGACGGAACCCCGCCGCCCCCGGCCGGAAAGAACAGCGTTCCGGTGAGCGACACGCCCGCCCCTGAATAAGTGATGACGCCGCCGCCACTCGATGATCCGGTATTGAGTTGTTGTGTCCAGGTACACGAGCCTGCTGTGCTGTTTTCATAAATCTGCTGGCCCGGGGTCGCCCCCGTCACAATAGCAAGCTCGCCATTCACACAACCAGACGCAGGCAGCACTCCAACGGTGGCCACAACGATGGTCGGAGCGGTATGGACCGCCGCCGAGAAATTTTGCGTCCCTGTGCTGTAGGCGTTCGATTGATTGGTTTGAACAACAGTTGGCGGAATAGAAAGAATACCGGAGGCGTGGACCATTCGCGTTCCATCGCGTCCGCACCAAGCGAGCACTAGCACAAAACCGGCAAAGGCCCAGTGCTTCTTAGTAAACCGCATATTTTACGAAGCCTCCGAATGTAGCTGACCCTCCCAGATGTATGCACACATCCCGCGCGGCCACTGTCGTTTGCATCGGCCCGAAAGGTGTAAAATCGAGCGCGATGGCAGTTGAGTTAGGATAGCCGCCCGCCATCACTACTGTCGTCGTATCGCATGGAGTTGAAGATTGCGTACCTTGTTGAATCGTCACAGTCTGCGCTGCGCTTAGCCCCAGACTGATCGAACAAATATAAACTGTTTTCGACGCCGTTGCCGTGATGATTCTAAGGTCAGTCCCTGTCGTCGTCGGGATATCGGCTTGATCCGGGCAGGAATGGAGAGCGAGCACGTTTCCGGAGTCGTCTAGGGAAGCTTGTGGAAAAGGGTTTCCCGCCGCTGCTCCCACAGCAGCCGAGCCTTGCACGTTCTGCGTTCCGCCGGGAGTAATCGCCGCATTTACGTTGAGCCTTCCTGTGGCGTCCGTACTGAAGGCTCGCGCATTAGTTCCATCCGAGCCGCCGACAAGTACGGGATTCCCCGCGATCGCGGCACCCGCCGCCGCAAGCCCACCGACTCCTTGACTCCCCGCTATCCCACCGCTGAGCGTTGCGGTTCCTGCTACCTGTTTAAGATTGATATCTTGAGTTCCGCTGGGTGTGATGGATGCGCTTACAATAACAACACCGTTTTTGTCCACCTGTACCGGCACAAGTTTGCCAGTTCCGATCACGCGTCCTTGAATCCCTGGATTGCTGGGGGACTGCGCGGTCAGCCAGAACCCCAACGAAAGCGATAGTGTGGTGAGAATGAAGCCGCGAGTTCTTTTATTCATCGAGGGTCCTTTGTGTTTTGCCTCCGGCGTAGCTTTGGCCATCCGCCCAGTTACGTTTTCAGGGTTCGAAGGGAGGCTGTGGCCCCCCCCGAATCCCAAAGACACAAGCCGGGCAGTAGGCCAAAGCTAACGCCGGAGGCAAAGAAGAAGCACAGGCCCACACCGAAGCATGAACCCGTGCCTTTTGAAACTACTGGACGCTGGTGTCACCCAGTCCGTCTAAGAATGCTGTCACGAACAAACCGATGCCGGTTGCGCTCATGGTCGGCGGGGTGGACGGGAAGATGATTTGCAGCGTGAAGTTTTGATTCGGCGCGATGTATTTGGCGTAAGGGCCATAGTCCATCGTGAATTGCGGCGCGGGGATCCCGGACTGGAACAGGCCCACGCCAGATTGAGTCGTGACGCCGGTGATTCCAAAACCGGCCGGGAATTCGCCCATGTGACCTTCCCAGAAAATCTTCTGGTCGATCTTGAACTCGATATAGCAGGCATCCCAGAGCGCCAGGATGTCAACGAGCTGCATGCGGGGCGAGAACTCGAACTGCAAGCGGCGCATCACCAAGCAGGAAGGCGGAGCAAACTGGTTTCCGCGCGTCATGTTGGTATTGACTTTCGATTTCTGAATCAGGGCAAGCGGGTCCTGCTGGCCGATCGGAACCGAAAACGGGTTGAGCGTCGAGGGAATCGCAGTGCCTACGGGCACCTGGATTTGATCCCAGTAACGCCACGGTCTGCGATCCACAATGTTCGGAACCACAGAGTTAATGTTCATTGGTGTACTCATGATTTCTCTCCTTTTCCTCTGTGATCCTTAGTTGTACAGCCCCGGAGAGGCCGCATAGTCCCCGGTGTGCGGATAACCGGAAACACCCCTTGCACCCGCCGGCGGAGCCGGAGTGCCCCAACCGTTGGGCGGAACGACCATTGCGCTGTTGTTGGGGTCCGCGTAAATCTGCGGAGTAACCCAATTGGACGCGATGTAATCGCCCATGCCAAGGTTGGCCGTGACCGATCCGAACGGTGTGTAGTCGCGAATCGCCCGGAGCACGATTTGGAGAATCGCACCCTTGAAGATCGCGCGCCCCACCTTCGGCTGCTTCAACAGCTTCGATGCCGCGAAACTCAACACGAAGCCCGCGATACCATTTCCGGCGTAGCCCATGATCCCGGTGTTATTCGCACCGAGCACCATCTGAGTCAGCATTTGGGTACTAACGGCACCCGCAACCAACCAAACGGTGTCCATGATCTCCGCGCCGAAACTCATCCCGCCGCCGCTTGAAGCGTTCCTGCGCCGGGAATAGCGTCTCCGCGTCCGATAAGTGCGTCTCCGATGGCCGCCGGCGTTCATCCGATAAGTCCGCCGGAGACGATGGGTAGTCGCATGATGTCTTACTCTGTTTGTCCGAGGACGCCGACGAGTCCCGCCCGTGTTAGTGGCGCGACGACGGCGACGACGATGTGCCTTTGCCATTGTTGCTCCTTTCGTCCTTCTGTGGTTGGCTTTTGCCTTCCGTCTTGCCTTCCGTCTGGGCGGGTTGCCCATGGGCAGGGTCAAGCTCAAAATCTCGCCGATGTTTCTCCGGCGAGCCCGCCGCGTATGTCTCGCGTGCGTCCGGGTGGCCCGCCGGCTCGCATTGCTGCGCTTGGCGGATCTGGACCGCTTGAGCGCCGCCTTCTGAGCGGGCGTGCCAAAATATTTGATCTGCTTTGGAGACAGCGCCTTGTTGTGCCGCCGCCGCCCCGCGCTCCGGTTTCGTGCGCGGCGTCGCGCGGGATTCCCCACGACGCGCACCCTTCTGACTGTTCGGGCCATCTATGGGTTCCCCTTTCTTAACGAGTTGCGGTCTGCGGGCGTTCCACTGTGAAGATGCCGGTGAAGGCCGAGCCAATCTGCGCGATCTTGGTAATCGAGACAGCGTTGGTTCCGACGAATACCGATAGCACATTCGCCAGGGTCGTAGTGGGCGGGCTGGTGAAAATCCAGCTTACCAGCGGGAACCCGCTCGCCAGATCAGAAATCGTATTGGGCGGATAGATTGCGCTCGACAGGAAGTTGTGACTGATCGTTGCAACTGTGTCGAGATCCGTCATCACGATCTGAGCACTGACAATGTTAGCCGTCTGTGTTGCATGGCTTGAAGGCACGGACCCCAGCACCGGATAAAGATAATTTACTGTTGCCATAGTTCTCTCCTTTCTTTCGATTTAAGCGGGGATGCCCGCGTGTTCAACCTCGTTTTGCGTCCCGCGCAGTTCAGCGGAACTCGAAATGTCTGTTTTCAGGTCCTCTGCTTTGGTCCTTGCTTCGAGATCGTTATCGGCCAGTTTCAGATGCGGAACTCTCACGCGCCGGTCAATCACCATCAGGTGTCCTTCGACGTTCAAGCAAAATGAAATGTCTTCGCCGTAGCAAAACCACGGTTTGATATTGTTCGGGATCGGAATGAATGCTTTCTCGCCTGCGTCGACCAGGAGCGAGCCGCGCATCAGCACCGCGGGAAAGCCGGTCCACTCGACTCGGAAAAGATCGTGCGGCCCGGCCATCAGGGTTTTGTGCTCGATGCGCCCGCAGTGCTTCCCGTTCTTCCCCGGCATAAACAAGCCGGCCGTGATCGTGAGTGCGTCTGCGGCCCAGCTCCATCCCGCGGCCATGTCGATCTCAGGATGCTCTTCAAGATCCGCGGCGAGCAGCATCAGACCGTCTGGCGTCAGAATGTTGTCGTCATCCACCCACAGAACATAATCCGGCAACGGCCCCGTCATGATTTCGCCCCAGAAGCCTTGCCGGGTCACGTGCGGCGCGGAGCTGTAGCCGAAGATGGGCGGAAACAGAATGAAGCGCTGGGAAAGGACCGCGAGCAAGGAAGTCCAAGCCATCACCCAAGGACGAGAGAAAGTTTCTCCTGGTAAGCAGACGCAGATGCTTCGCCTCCGGCCAGGTTCGGCGGGCTTTCGGATTGGCGTTGGAGGATTCGCGGTCGTTCCATACTCGGGAACGTTCCTAAAGCCGTGCGCCCGTCGCGCGTGCAGAAGTGCTGAGCCGATCGCGTAGGCTTCCGCGCGATTTTGCTCCTTATACGCTGCGTCGTAGCCAGCCTCCAGGACTTCGTGAGTCTTGCGCCATTCGCCTTTGTCATTGAACAGCGGGTGCCGGTGCGGGAACACTGGCAAGTGCCGTGCTTCGATCAACACGCCTTCCGCTTTCGCGTGTTCGCACAGATCGTTATCCGAGTACATCGATTCGTAGCCCGGATACATCACGTAGCCCCACTGTTCGTAAAGCGCCCGGCTCATGATCGGCATGACGATGATGTTTCGCTCGAACTCGGAGGGGGTTCCCGTGGGCGCCCAGAGAACGAACTCAACTACAGGCCAGTTTCTATCCCGATCCTGAACGGACTCACTTGCGCCGTTCTTGAAGAACTCCGAAATCTCCGTGTCCCAGTGCTCGCATGGGAACTGGTCATCCGCGACTACGATGAGGATGTCTCCGGTCGCGTGCCTTGCGGCCAGGTTCACGCCTTCCACGTAGCAGCGGCGCCCGGTGTTGAATATTACCTGATCGAAATGCCGCCGGTCGGGAAAGAACTTCACGCACCAGTGATCCCATTGCGGCTTCATGCCCTTCGGGACAAAACCCCACCGCTCATCTATCACCAGCACATACTCCACGTCCTTAGGTCGATCCGCCGCGGCAAGCCAGGCATCGTATACTGCTCGCCATTTGTCCGGACGTGCTGACGTGTGGAGGATTGAGAAGCGCGGTGTCTTGCCGTTGCCTCCGGCGTACATGGTGGAGCCGTTTTGCTTTTCGTTGGAGGTGTTCATTTTTTGATCGTTACCCGGATTCCGTTTTTCACCTTGCGGATCTTGACCCACTTGGCTTTGATTCCCCGGCCCAGACTTGCGAGGGAGATCGTGTTGCGATTTGGGTTGCCCTGTTTTGGGTCCTCTGCCGTCACTGTATACGTGTACTGGGCGCGTGAGCCATAAACATCGAGGTAGTTTTTTGATCGACTGATTTTCACGTGCGTATAGCCCTCGCGTTTCAATTTCCGCGCATCACTGCTGGCTTCACGCTTTGAGTCCGTGTCGTACCTGTAACTCATCAGTCCCCCATCGCTTCTCTGGCCTTCGCCTTGTCTGAAGCACTAAGCTTTTCGTAGTACGGCCCGTATTTTGAACCCCTGCCTTTTCGTTTCCGGCCGCTTCCGCTGCTCCCGCCCTTGCCGACGTTCCAGATGAAGTACACGCCGATGCCGAGAATCACCCACTCTGCAAGTCCCCAGGTGGTTGGGTCCCAGGAGTCGAAGACGCCCATGCCGCGCGGTTTGGGTTTCGGAACCAGCTGCAGGCCCCAGCCGTTCGGAGGCGTAACTATTGCGCTTTGGTTTGGATCTGCGTAGATCTGAGGCTGGAGCCAGTTGGATGCTGTGTACATCAGGCGTTGCCTCCGGCGAGGTCTAGGACCAACGGTCCATTTGTTTTCAGGGAGCAGGGGTGTAACATTTCAAAAGGAGAAACGCTTTGAACGAACAGACTGATCGAGTCGTACGCGCCATCCGTCAATTGACGATCTCGCAATACGTGATGCTGGGTGGGCTTTTGATACATGCCGCGATTTTGAAACATCTCTTCTAGCCCGCCAACGAAGCGGGCGAGTGAAAACGAAACTGCGCCGGAGGCAATCACTTATCAATCCCTTCATCCGGTAGCGTGTAAGATCCCCCCGACAGCAACATCAGTTTGTTGCGCGTGTCGTAAATCACATCCGGCCCTTGCGCTCCTTCGGTTTCTTCTTCCAGTTCCGCGAAGTAATCCGCGTTCGAGAGCCCGGCTTCTTTCGCCATTTCATGCAGGCCCCATTCTTTGAACTCCGCCATGTCCACCGGCATCTCGATCACGTGAACGTATTCCGCTTCCCCGCCTTCCTCGCCCAAGTGCTCTTTGGTGGTGAAGTACGCCACGCACACCATGCGGCCCAGCGTTTCGTTTTCGTGGAGCGGAGGGCCGATTTCAAATTGCTTCAGGTCCACTCGTTGATCCCCGCCCTGTATAAAGAGTTGGGGATTGTCCGCCCGCTGTTCGTTCATGCACAGTAACGCGCCGGCGAATTCTTTGAGTGTCACGTCCTCAATCTCGCCGTCTTCGGTTTCGTACCGGATCACCAGCCAGCACAGCTCGCCGATGCCGGGGAGCACGGAATGTTCGTGGATCTCCGTGTCAATGATGGTGTCCACTTCCGGCCCGCGTCCATGGAAAGCTTCGTACTCCGTCTCTGCTGCGCGTTTGGAGTTGCGGCGTTTGTTCCGATTTGGCTTTTGAATAAACGTGCTCATAAAACGTGACGCTTTTGCTATATCGTTTGGGGCTATCCATTCTAGATTCTTGCCGCCTTCGCCATCGTGATATTGGATCTCTACGCCACTAGCTTCAAGAACTGCGGCGTTTGCGGCTTTCTCGGTTGCCCTTTGACCAGCGAGGATGTGCCCAATTTCGTGAAGTATAATCGCGACGCGGTTTTCTTCCGGCAGCCGTGAGATCGACGGTGAAATACAAATAACGCCAGGATGGTGAAATACATGCGCGTATTGCCGTTGGGCCTTAAGATGTTCAGTCTCGGCGGATGGGCAGATTTCAACACGATACGTTTTAGATCCGCGATTCTTCCGACCGTTACCCATGAGTCCGTGCGCAAGCTGTAGTCCCGCAACTGGAGCATAGAGTGCCGTACCGACTAAGGCGGAAGTTAGCTTTGGAACCTTCATCGATTGATCAGTACCTTAAAACCGTTCTTCACTTTGCGGATTGTCACGAACTTAGCGCTAACGCCCTTTGCCAATTGCAGCTCGGTCTTCATCCAACCCGGAAGCTTGCGGGTGTGCCGTGGAGTTCTGTGATACATGAAGTGGGCTTGGTCGACTTCTTCTAGGAAGATGGCCTGACGATTCACGGTTTGACCTCCACGGATCGCCTATGGAACAGGGCTGCTTGCACGTCCTCAACGGAAACGCGCGCAAATGTAAGCTTGCCATCTCTCATAAACCGGATCGTTGCCTGATGATCCGACGGAAGAACAACTGCGAGTCTGGAGTGATCCAGCCTTTCCATTTGCGCGCTGCTGAGGTATTCGGTCTTCACAATGACATCGTTCCTTTCGGGATTACTGCGTACGCCACTACCGCCACCGGCAAGAGTTTCCAGTATCCAGGGAGCAACAAAAGCGCACCTAGTACAGCCCCTGTCATCGCCCAATTAGGAATCCCAAAACTGTTACCAGTGATGAAATACTGCAACGGATTGGCGACTGCTGGTGTTTGTGTCACGGCGGCCGGCATCGCATTCACGAGGCTTTGCGGGACGCAGTTACCAAATGCATCGAATATGCCCGGTAACCCTGCTCCATAGACAACTCCCGCCGCCGTTTGTCCACCTGTTGATGTGCAAAGCGTTCCAATTGGAGGAAGTGCTGGAGCCGAACCGATGCCACGCCGCATCATTGGGCACCTCCAACGGCAAGCAGATATTGAGATGAACTCCGCCGGAGGTAAATCATCGGTGCGTAAAGCGCCGCGCTGGTGAGAGCCTGCACTGTTTTTGGAACTCGCATCAGTGCCCCACCACCCGCCGATACGCTGCGCGCGAACGCCGCCGCCGATTCATCTTCTTCCCCGCGAACATCAGCAGCAATGCGCCGCCGCCGATCATGGCCCAAGTCCCCAGTCCCCACGTCGTCGGATCGGTCAAGCCCTGTATTCCCGGACTCGGGGGAGGAATCGGCCCGCCTAAAGAAAATGCCGCCAGCTCGTTTTGCCACCGCACCGGGAGATATTCCTGAACGCCGTGGCCCATGCCCTTCGAGCCGCACGAGCCTCCATGCTCCGCGCAAGAGGAGCAGCACGCGCCGCCCAGACCAGGCCGCGCGGGTTTCGAGGGAGTAACCGTCAGATTCACGAACATCAGCGGCGCCCTCCAAAGAAGAAGCCTATGATCAACACGCCGCCGACGATCCACGGCAGATATTGCCCCATCTGTCCTAGGGGATTCGGCGTGCAGATATTCGTCGACGGGTCCCAACTTCCCGATTGCGCCGCACACGCCGCCGCCGCATTTGCAATCGTGGTCGCCGCCGCACCTGGTTGTCCCGCTTGCGCCGTGTTGCCGGTTGGATTTCCAAAAAGAAACTGGTTATCCCAGCACGCCGCTTCCGCAAAGTCATCAAACCAATACGGGAGCAGCGCCGGCCGCGTCGGATCGAAACAACTCGAATCGGGATAAGCTCCCATGCCGCGCCGCACGATCATCGACGGCCTCCCAGCGAAGCTGCAAGGACGAAGACCCCGGTCGCCGCGGCGACCAGCCACCAATTGATGGGTTGCGAAATGCTCGACGTGTCCGCATACTGAATCGTATTCGCCGGTTGAATGCCGGTGACCGGAAAAGAATCGAGCGCCGCTTGCGTCACCGGATCCGTGAGTACTGCTGGAGGAGCCAGCGTCAGCCCGCTCGTGTCAAGCGGAGATTGGATATTCACTATCACCGCCGCCCGCCTCCCATAATTGCGAGAAACGCCACGCCGCCGCCGATGAGAATCCACGTGGTTGTAGAGAGTCCAAGGAAAGTAGTCGTTGCCGTGGGAGCCGGAACGCCGATTTGAGTCCCCAGATATGCAAGCTGATCGCCCAACGCGGTTAGCGCCGCCATGGGATCAGTGGGTGGACAACTTGCAATCGTGTCGCCCGAGGCCGGATCGATCGCACCTACCACGCACGCGCCCAATCCGTACACTCCACGCCGAACGCGCCTATACCCCATGCGACCTCCGCCGATTCTTTCGCAGTATTCCCAGCTCACGCGCTACTGAAACCGGGTCCAGGTCTGTACGTGGTGCATTTTCACGGATCACCTCCCGCACCACGCTGCCCACGCCGGAGTTCCAGTCGATGCCAGCCCGCTCGAGAAGTGATTTTACTACGCGCTCCATAAGTACGTCTGAGCGGTTGGGGTTTATGATTTCCGCTTTCATGCGTTGCCTCCGGCGAGGTACAGGACGAACGGTCTATTTGTTTTCAGGGAGCAGTAGTGTAGAATCTTCGCATGAGCAAGCCGAACCTGAAGAAACTCGAACAACGCGTGAGCGATTGGAACGCAACCGTGCCGATCGGAACCTTGGTCGAATACCATCCGGTCATCGGTGAGCCGGGGCATCGGCTCCGCAAGACGCGCACGCTTGCGCAAGTGCTCTCCGGGCATACCGCCGTCGTGTGGCTCGAAGACGAAAGCGGATGCGTGGCCCTCGACGCTTGCGTACCGCCGAAGTCCGCCAACGAATACCCGGATTGATTCGAAACTACGCCGGAGGCAACGCATTCAATCTATCTCCGACTCCTTCCCCTCACTCGTACTCACCACGTAAAGCACCACAGCCGCCGCAATCAGCCAGAAGCACGGAGACTGAAAGAAACTCTGCGCCGTGCCCCCTTGCGAAAGATCCGGTCCCGTGGGAGGAGTCCAAGCCGGCGCGCCCTGTTCGGATGGATTCACAAGTTTTGCCCCACGTGTTTTTGCAACCAGTTTCGTTCAGCGTCAGATTGAGCACTCTGTGGCCAATGAACCGCCATCGCGGGAGCGTAGTTCGGAGCGTCGAACTCTGGTGGGCATTGCTTTCGCGCCGCCGCTGGGCTTGCGGCATTTACATCTTTCAATGCCGAATACATCGGAACTCCGCGCTCCGTTCCACGGTCGTTTGTGAAGATGCGGAATCTCAAGCAGACCTCCCCACGATGTAGCCCGAGCGGAAACGCACCGGCATTATCGGATTGCGACCGCGCACGGCACCCATGCCCCGGCGAACGCCCTGCAACCCGTACCCGAGGCCGAAAATATCGTTGACGAATTCGCTTGCCGCAATCGGCGTGGTGCGATTCGAAGCAGTTGCCGGATTTACGTTCAATAGAGCAATGATCTGATCAGATGTCAGCGTCGGCATATTCCGCGTTTGCCGAAGCTGGTTGTAGTAATACACCCACTGGTCGATGTCTTGAGCCGCACCCGTCCCGCTCATGGTTTGAAGCTGAGTCGCGAGCGCGTTCAGATTCGCCATCCAAACCGGAGTGGTGGTTGCGGTCGGAGTTCCCGCACCAGCCGGAGCGGCCGGGGTTGTGCTCCCCGTCGCCGGAGCCACAGCCGGAGCAGCGGCCACCGTGGACGAAAAGAAGTTGGTATAAAGCCAGTACGCGCCGAGCCCCACTGCGCCAATCGTGATGATCGATCCTAGGGAGTCTTTTGCCATTGCGCCTCTATTTTTTGAACATCATGAACAGAATCAGCCCGCCGCCCGCGTACCACGCCCAGCTCGGAATCGAAGAAAGATCCGGCAGCGTGAAGCTAGGCAGCGCAACCGAGCTGCCTGCCGATCCGGCCGGGATGCCGCTAGAAGTGCTCGAAGCAGCGCCCTTTCCGGCCGGGGCGCCCGCAGGCCCAGCAGCCACCGAAAAGCTAAGCGTGATCGAAGGTGGATTCCCCGCCACCGTCCAGCCCTCCACCCATGTGCCCGCCTGATCCGCGGTAATTGTGCCGGTAAGCACCATCTGCCCAGCGCCGTTCAGATTCCCGAATGCCGAAGTTCCAAGATTCGTCCCGTTCTGCGATGCGGACCCCGAGACCGCGGCCCCCGGAGCGCCAGTGATCGTGATCTGCCATTGATCGCCCGGCTGATACTGCGTGTCCGAGCCCGCGCGGCTCAAGTTCCGCATGCTCACAGTCGGAGGCGGAAGTTGCCCGGTACTTCGCTGCTGTTGCGCGGGAGCCTGAGCAGGAGCGCCCCCGCCGCCCGCGTAGTCCGTGAACGTGGCTGGATTCCACTGCGATGCGGGAACGCCTGCGTATGCCGCCGCCACTTGAGCCGCCGCAGCGGCCACGATCGCATTGATCTGTCCGCAGTCGGAAGGGCCCTCCGCCGTGCAATACTGTTGCGCCAGCGCCATCAGTTGCGCCGCGGCTGTTGCCGGGGTGATCCCTTGGTTCTGAAGAGAGAGTGGACTCTGCGCCGTAAACTGCGAAACCATTTGCGCCATGTACGACGCAAGAGTAAACGTCGTAGTGGTCGAATTGCCAAATTGCTGCGTTGAGTAAGTGGGCGTGCCCTGCGGAATGAATGTGGGGGTGTTTGAAACGTATCCACCCGCCGCAGGAGCGCTGCAACCCGGATCGGTGCATGGAACCAAGGAACCACTGATGTTGTCCCGGCAGTATGGGACGCCGTTGTAGTTCGAAATGGGGGCGGTGCAATCGCCGAGACCCATAAATCCCCGCGGACGGCTACGGGGCGAAGTCGGAACCGCCGGAATTGGGAAAAGAAGAGGATTCGGCTTGTAAGTCGGAAGCGGCGTGCAAGCGGCTAGCCCTCGAAGTCCACGAACTGCACGCGGAG
>Ga0210410_10000703_pt1 | contig 34459 bp, 38 predicted proteins | sample IncBWC4MmetaG_FD_161058 | JGI IMG/M metagenome (GOLD analysis project Ga0210410, IMG submission 161058) | Forest soil microbial communities from Barre Woods Harvard Forest LTER site, Petersham, Massachusetts, United States - Inc-BW-C-4-M | ecosystem: Environmental > Terrestrial > Soil >...
GCCGTACGGCGACGTAGTGCCGTGCCGCTTTTGGCGTTCGCTCGTACTCCAATGCGAATTTGCAGTCCTGTCCGGCGAGCCGAACCACGACAACCGCGTCATAGTATTTCCAATACCCATTGCCCGTCAGGTCACTTCGCGACCGAATCTCGATCTCCGGAGTCCAGTAGACGAGTGTGCCGGTGCGCTTGAGCGCCAGATGGATCTCATTCAAGTCTAGGGAATGGTTAAGCTGACCTCGTCTCTTCGAGTTGTTGAGATGGTCGGTATGAACGAAGCATTCACCCTTGCTGACCAATTCTGACGCTCCCGTCTCCGAGATTGAATACACAGCTTCGCGGTTTGTGAATGGCCGCGTGTGTCGGATCAGCAGGCGATGATTCACCAATCGTAGGACGCGGTTGTTGAAGGCGTTGCGCGCCGAGACACAGTAATCCAGTCTCGCAAACTCGAATAGCTGACTGTGCGTGATGAAACCCGAATGCAAAACTTGACGAAGGAGTGGATAGTCTCGTGTGGCGCTGAGTGCAATTGATCCCTTCCAGTAGCGCATCACCTGGCTCCATCATTCCCGGCTCGAGAGCACAAGCCGCGCAATCCAAGCGCGAGACTCCGAGGACTCGAGGACAAACCGGCCACGACTGCCTCCGATCCAGCCGTCGACCGCCATCAACAACATGGCTTCTTGCTGCGACGGACATTCGCTTAGGGAAATGAGCCAGGTGTCAGCAGATCTCCAGCCTTCCGTTCCGACTGGTATTTGACCCGTCACGTCCGACCTTGCGACCACCAAGAAAAGGTCGGGACGCTCGTTCGCCTTCAGGATTCGTTTGAAAAGGAGTTTGTTGGATCCCATCCATACGGACGGTTCTGCGCAGTCGAACACACGATTTACCATCCTCGAAATGTGATTAGGATCGAAACCGCCAACCGCATCGAACCGCGCATATCCACAAATCTCTGGACGTTGCCGAACGTTGCCTCTCACTACAACTCCCGTCGTGTTGTAGTACACAGGTTGCACAAAACGGCGGTTCTCGCGTGGCGGCTTTCCGAGCCGATGCCGCCAAACACTGCCAAAGCCTGTGACCCCTACAAGCATGTCCTACCCACCTCTCAGTCTGCGGTTGTTGTTGCGCTCGGCGTAGAGTTGCTCCTGCAGATTGTTGATATGCGTTACCAACTTTGCATCCGCACCGCGCAAGTCCGAGGATGACTTCGCGCTGCCTGACGCACTGGACTTGTTCGTCAGAGCGTCCAGTCGAATCGACAGTTCGGCCATGATCTCCGACTTCTTCCGCAGCGCTTCCCGTGCAAGGTCTCTCTCCCTTGTCGCTGTATCTCTCTCGCTGGCAACACAGGTCAACTCACCCCTTAACTGCTCGATCTCAGAGGCAGTGGTGGAGACGACTGCGCCATTCTCCGCCGCCTCAATCGCACGGTTGCAGCGTTCAATGTGGGTGTTGTACCTCGCGATTGCTTCCTCAGCGATCCGGCGCGAATAAGCGTCCTGGTTGGAAATGTCCGCCATCATTTCGGCCGTGATCCACATCGCCCGACGATGTTCAATCCATAGTTTTGTGCAGACCGCGATTGCGACCAGGAACGCAATACTCGTACACAGGCCGTACAGGAAGTAGGGATTCCTCATCCGCGCCTCGATCAATGCCCGGCGGTGCCGTTCGATCCAGAGGCCATAGTCGACATCATCGTGATTGAATTGCTTCAGCATGAACTCGTACCACGTCTGCTGTCGTTGATATGGAGACCGAACGGCCGGAGATGCAGTCTCCGATCCAGAACTTGATCGCCGGGATGTCTGAGGTTGTGTGGTCGCATGGAGACCAGACGTCGTTCCGATCGTCAATCCAATCAGGAGTGCGCCTGCTATCAGCCTCAAACTCATAACCACCTTCCCGCCCGGCGACGCCGGCTGACAGCAGCGAGTTCCGGCGTCTTGAATCTAAGGTTGGCGCCGCCTGATTCTTCGCGAGACTGCCGCAGGGTGGGATAGATCTGCGGTTTGAATCGCGGAACTCTGACGTCCTCTGGCGCTCGCACATGCAAGAGCGTATGCAATGTTCCGCGTGCGTCGTCGGTCATCAAGATTTCCATTTGGGCTTTGGGAAGATTCTTGATGTGCTCATCCACTGCGCGAGTTTCCTTGTCCTCCCGGTCGATAGCACCATCCGTTTGTTGGTAGCTCTCGTAGCCAAACAACCTCCACCGTTGCATCGACACGCTGCGGCGAGTAACGCGGTGCTCGGCAGAAGCACGAAGGAAGTAGCGCACGCTTTCTTCATCCCGCGTGCGCAGAGTCATCGTGGTGTTGGGAGCGGACGAGACGTCCTCTTTGAATCCTCTGTCGACCTGCATCAGCTGCGGCAATGCCTGCATCGAGAACAGGAACGCAGTGTTTGTTCCACGGGCGGTCTGCAGGATCTGGGCAAAGTTGCGATACCCAAATGGCGCAAACTCGTCCAGCACGACGCTAAGCATTGGCCGGCTGACGCGCAGCCTATGCTCCTCGCTTTCATATCTTTTCCCGATCACCAGCTGCAGGTTTTGAAGAAGCATCTTCCCCAAGGACCGCATGGGCTCAGGGTTCTTATTGATGTTCAGAGAGACGACCAGTATGAGTTCCTGGTCAATCACATCGTCAAGTGACAACAGCTGCTCGTAGGGGCCGGTCAGAACACTGAGTTGATCGTCGAGAAATGTCATGCACTCGTTGAGCAGCCCCTGGATCTTTTGTACGCGCTCTCGATCTGTGAGTGATGTGTAAAGGTTCCTGACCGACATCTCGAAGTTAAGGCGGCGCTGCGTGGGAAGCGACGAGTCCAATTCGATACGCTTACGGGCCTTCTCGACCTGCTCTTTCATGACCCGCTCGTCCATCGCCATGACGAGCACATCGTAGAAGTTAAACTTCAGCCCGGTGTAGAACAGAACACGCACGATGTCCGCCAGGTAGTTCAACTGATGCTTGGCAAAGAACTCCTTTCGCAAATTGAAGGATCCAAAGATCATGCTGACTATCGGCATGTACTCGTCATCCGCGCATTGGAATGGGTTGTAGCGAACGGAGAGATCCGGACGCGCAGGGTTCAGAAGTCTAAGTTGATGCAGCCGGCCTGCGCGATGCACGTGCGGTAGCAGGTCATGGAAGAACTCTAGATCCCCTTTGCCGTCAAAGATGACCATGGGCAGCCTGTGTGGCCGATCTTGCGAACCAACAACGCGTGCGAGATCCTGCGAGATGATGTTCCGCAACAGCGTAGTCTTGCCCGTGCCGGTCATGCCCAACACGATGGCTTGCATGACGCGCACCCGGTCAGGCCAGTACCAGGGCTGACCATGAATGTCGTAACCCAGAACAACCGCATTCTGTTGCCAGGCTTCTGTGACGATTCGGGCGTCGCGTTTCCGCGGTATGACAACCGGAGGGTGGGGCCACTCCATTTCTCGCCGGGAACGCCGCGTGACCAACAGAATCGTCGCTCCAACGACGGCGAGAGCGACAATAATAAGGTAGGTAGCCAGTTCTGCCAGTTGACGGTTGGTGAGGTAATACCGCCCGTGCGCAACGTACCAGGCCAACCAGCACGCCGACATGAGAACCAGCGCCAATACGATCTCGCCGCTCTCCAGCAGAGCGGGATGGCGATAGCGATCGGCGTAGGACTCCCGCATCATGGCGTGGTCGCCGCTCGCCCGAGGAAGAGTGCAAGTCCCTGCATTGCGGCTATCGCTATCGTCCAGCGCCACGAACGCAGGAACGCCCGGCGATTTTGCCGGAAGTCGTTATCACCCCAGCGGCTCGGGGGAATGAACATGGCAGTCACGCGGTAGATGAGCGCGAGCAACGCTCCAAGCAACCAGCCCTGTGGCAAGGCAGAGCCAGTCCACTCACCCACGAGGTTGAGTGAGTTGTCCGAGATGGCGGACGGACGCGAGTGGCCGCAGATCCAATACACACATGCGCCTTCCAGCGTGACGGCCAGAATCATGGCAAAGAAGAAAACGAAAGCTTCAAGTTTACGCAGCACGGCTCAATTTCCTGGCAATTCCTTAATTCCAACAGTTGAAGTAGACAACGGCTCCGACAGCAGCCAGCGAGACAACGCAGAAGAGCACAAACCATCGTTGTGGTTTCTGGCTCGAATTCGGGTCGAATGCGTTTGGTGGTTCCAGCAAGTGTTGCGCGACCTTCTTCCGCAGCCCGAGGTCGGATCGTTTCCGGAGGTCTTCCCGGAGCATCATGTAAACCTCCTTGGCTGTAATCTGCTGCGCCATGGCCTAACGCACCAGGACGGCCGCGATCCGCTCTCGGTCGTCGTCTGCAAATTGAAAGCGCAACACGGTGGGCTCCGTACTCGCTGGCAGCCGTATTGCCACTACACCCACGGATTCCTGTCCGGGCGCAAGATGAGAGGACTGCACTTGACCTTCGAGAACTGGCACTAGAGTCTCTTGCTTGACCGTCAGGCGTGCTGCTTCTTGGTCGCCCAATTGCGAATCCACCAGGCCGTAAAGGGATTGTGGATAGCGGGCTCCGGCCAACGCATACACCTTGGGGGTGCTCACATCGTAGGCGTGAGTGCCCCGGTTCCGAACAGCGTACCGGACCAACACGCGGCCGTCCCCCTCATAGAGATCGCGAATAACAACCTCGACCGGCTTCTTGGTGGGTTTGGCTGACTCCAACCTTACGGGTCTTCCGGCCAGCAACACTTCCGAGGGCGAGGGTTGTGACGGCGCGGCGCTGGCAGGTTTGGTTTGAGTGACGGGGACAGGGATCTGGTCAACCGCAAAGTCCATTGACGTCACGGCCCCAGCCGGCTCAAGCTCATAGTTCAACCGTTGGGATGCCGTCCAGATGAATAGATTTGTGGAAGCATCGGCCTCGGTTGGCTGAAGAAAGACCTTGTTCTCCCGCCACTCCACTTTGAAGGATTGACTGCCCGTCGCGACCTGAATGACGGGCTCGCGGAGCTCGATCACAGTCAGATGGTTGAGCGCCGTCTTGAGGTGAACAATTTGACCACCGTCGCTAGTTTCGCGCTCAATCTTTTGTCCGACTAGCGGCATGGTTGCTGTGACCAGCACCGCAATAATAAGGATGGTGCAGAGCCGTTTCATGGGTTCCTCCTGACGATGCATCGTTGGTCCTTCTCGTACCCGTTCACGATTGGTTGTGGTCCAGGAGGTTTCGAGGCGAAACCTCCTGGACCGTTGGGTTAGTTGGGTGATTCCGGCAGCGCGACTCTCCCGTGTGGCACCTCGGGGCGCCGCTGGGTTCCGGGAAATGTGACAATCCCGTCCTGTACCGCGCTCCGTCCGGACTGGATGGGAAACGGACGAACTCTCTCAGTCACAATGGGCGAGCCTTGTGCATCCCGCTCACGGAAGACCTCACCTTTCTTGGTCACTTGGGCCAGAAAGATCAGGCGTTCGTGCTCTTGACCATCGCCGTTGGTGAAATGGCTGACCAGGAAGATTCGCCCTTCACGGTCGATTTCCACTTCGCCGTCGCGGAGACTGGAAATCTCCACGCTGACGGGACGGCCTCCGGTTCGTGCGGCTATTTGGTCTACGACTTCTTGTGGGAACGCGTAAAACACAATCGACCCCGTTCCGGGTACAAACTCGTGTTCCGGGTCTGGCCGTCGGTCTCGACACACGATTGCGTGCAAGGCAGATAGATAAGCCAGCCGCGTTCCATTCTTGCCTTGGGCCCAGATTCGTACTTGGTCAATCAAGGCCCTCAGCTCTTCTTTTGAACGTTGCTCATAAGCCAAGTAGGCGGCAGAAGCCTGGTTGCGCCGGAACAACAGTTCTTTCCGAGCCTCGGCATCATCTTTCTTTGCTTCGACTGCGGCATTTGCTTGTTCCAGCTCGTTCCAGAGTTCCCCCCGCCGGCTCAGTATCTGAGTCACGACGTTGGCGTAATACTTGTTGATCGCGGAGCACTCCGCGAAGATTTCCGGAGTAAACTCTCCACCTCCAATGAGCCCGCGGAAATCGCTGAGAGGCGCTACCGCGGCGTCTGAGAAATACCGGCCAAGCTCTTTGCGCAGAAAGTTGTACAGCTTCCCGATCTTGTCGCGTTCGGTGACGGGCAGATGCTCGTCCATGTCCGCGATGCGCTGCTTCTGTTTGAGCTTAAGCCAGGGTGCTTTGCTGACCTCATTTCGGATGTGGCGAATGACCTCTTGGTCGGGCTGGGTGCCATGTTTCAGCTGGTCGAGCGCGTTCTGAAGTTCGCCGACCAGTTGCCGCGCCAAATCGGCCCTTCCGTTTGCCAGGCACGATGTCTTCAAATCGGTAATCGAGCCGATCTGATTGCCTCGCGCCTGCATCGCAACCTGTGGCAGGTTCCACCAGGGACTCGGCGGCTTCGGAGCTTTGTTCTTTTGGGCCGCGTGCTGTTCCTGGTACATGATCCGGTCTTGGACAAATCGCGGGAGCTTGTCTCCTTCGACCACGCATACCTGGTCGAAGTCGAAGTCGCCGCCGTTGCGCGCAGCCGCTTCTGAATGCAACGTCAACGTGCCTTTCAGTCGCAGTTGCTGATCGACCACCACCGCGGCTTGCTCGTCTGACAAACGGCAGCCACGCTTTTGGAGATCCTCAGCTACCAGGTTGAGGACCTCGTCAGTGGAAAGGTTCTCGAATGGCAACAGGTCTTCCTTCATGCGGATTGGATAGCGAACGATCAGACCCTGGCGGGATGAAACAGAAGCGATGCCACGGTCCTTCGGAATCCAGTCCGAACTACAGAACACCTGTCCGTCGTCGAGCACCAGGTAGCCGTCGTCTGCCAGCGCGAAACCGGGGAGACGAAAGCCGCCGCTGGTGCAGAGGCGATACGCCCATCGAGCCAGTACTTTCTGCAGGTGATGGTTCACGAACGGATGCTTGAGCATGTAGCCCGTGCCATCGGCAACAAGTGCACCATCGGCGACGGTGTATTCGCTGCTGGTGTATTCGGGATCAGCTTCTTCGTCGACATCGAGCACACTTTGATGTTCCTGTGTCCCGAGCAGCTCGAACAGATCCGCGAAGTTGTTCTCCTCCCAGGCCTTCCTCAGCCTCTCGATCTGCCTGAGAGCGTACGGTTTGATCTCAAGCTCAATGGAGTCATCAGGTGCGTGTTCGACCAATGTGTAGCTCGATTGGAATTCGAGATCACGGGAAACATCACGAATGCCGATCAACACCGGCCCCCGGAAAGCGTGAGCCTGCCGATCTCCGAGCATCGACCTGATCGTCCGTAATACTCCTCCTTGGTACTTGGGTTTGACTGACGATTTCGGCAGGATGATGTCGGCCTCGAGTTTCTCGGCGAGATCATCTGCCATGATCTTGAAGGAGCCTTTCGCCTGCGCTTTGTCGAACGCTAAGCGAAACTGGTAAAAGCGATGGCCACGCAGAACCTTGTGGTCGATTTTCGAACGTGCGCGCTCTGCGAGTGCCGCTTGTTCTTCGCGATTCAGTTGGCAGTCGTCCTGCTCACCAGCATAGTGTTGCTTCCGGTTCGCCAAGAGTTTCTGCATTTCGTGAGCTACAAGGTCGTCGCGGTGCTTTGCCTGGAGCCTCTTGAAAAGGGACAGAGAAATCCATCCCCGGCAATCGTTGGTTCCAAGCTGACGATCCTCTACCACCAACAATCGGCAGTCCGGTACCTCGATCATCACTTTGCACGAGGACACCAGAATTCCGAAATAGGTCATGGCCGCCTGCGGTGAAAAGCGGAACCTCTCCGCCAGCCGTTTCTCGTACTTCGTCTCGACTGCGTAGAACTTTCCTTTCTTCGCACTGCCACTGGCTCCAACAAGGCTGTAACGAATCCCATCGAATTCAACCCGGGTGAGAGCCTGTTCCACGATCGCTTGCTCATAGGCGTCCAGGGGCTCCGTTGGCACATCCACTGTAGCCACGCGGATGCCTGGATAGAATCCCTGCAGCAGAGTGTTCGTGAGCTGCTCTTCTCGGGCGAGCTTCATGGTTTTCTTCGACAAATGACCATCGCGATCAAGTTCGAGCGCGAAGATCGGCATCGGGCTGCACTCCATAACGTTTGGCATGTCGGATCTCCTTATCTGTCGGGCAATGGACAGAAATGGAGGTGGCTCGTGCCAGTCTCCTCGCTGCTCATTGCCGAAAACGGTGAAAAGATTTCGGCCAAGCAGCGAAGCGCCAGGCCTGCACGAGTTGTTTGTTGTTAGACCATAGTTCCTACTACGGGTCGTGAGGTTCTGATTGTTCGCTGACGCCGTCGATTGTTGAAAGCTCGTTTCAGCTCGCTCGAAAATCGCCGAAGCCCGCGAAGTTTGAACCAACACCACTCTCCCCATGCCCACAGCCCACAGAGCAAGCTGATCGCAGGGAGAGCAACTGTTGCCGCCACTACAACATCAACGCTGTTGAGGGGCGCGTATTGAAAGTACGTGCGGGTCTTATCGAAGAGTTGATACCCAACAATGAGCCCGACGACTTTAATCACGGCGAAGAGCCACGGCTTGAAATGTGTCAGGAACCGTTGCTTCACCATTTCTCTTCCTCCTTTTCTGTCTGGAACCAGGACAGATAGGAGGGCGCTAGCGCGGCTCTCTTCGCAGTCCTGGTCGAAACACATTAGGTTTGCGGCCAAGTTCGCGAAAGAACCGGACCAGCACTCATCCACAATCAGCTTGTGGATCGCTCACTACAGACCAACGTCTGTGATGAAACCGTGTGCTATGATGTCCAACTATCCCGCTTGTAACGTTGTCGTTTTTCTCGGAACCGCTTCGCGCTTCAGCTCTGGATTCTTCCCGGCAAAATCCGCAACCGGCCGCCACTCTTGAACACTGTAATAAGTCAGGCCCAACTTAAGCGCCTCGACCCGGGCCTCGCCCTCGTTCGGCAACTCCCGGCCGAGTTCTGGAGCGTGGCCGTTGGCGCCTGTCTTGGGCAAGAAGAAACGCGCTCCTAACACGCTTTCCTCTTCCGCGGCGGGACGCGCCCGCCGTGCTCCTCTGCCGGTCGGGTGTGTTCCCATTTGGCTCGTTTTCGCGTCGGGCGGAGATGCAATCATGGTTGCCATCTTGTTCTTCTCCCTCCATTTGCAGCTCTTCCCGGGCTGCTCTCCGTTATTGCGCCAGACTGCCTCTGGCCGGCCCTCCCGTTGCCTCTTTCAATCCAGGCTTGAGAGAAGATGTCACTTATCCAACTCGCTTCGCTGCAGAAGATTGTTGTCGCGCTCGCCGACCATTTGTTGTTCGGAATACTCGGCAACCAACAGTCCGCTCGGATTCAACTCGGTACGGCGTTCTTCCATCAAGCGCAGGTTGTACTGGCCAACGATCCGGTCGGTCACCTCGGTTCCGTTTTTGATTTTGTGAACTTCCTTCACGCCAAACACTGCGTACGTCCAGGGTGCTTCTTTGGCCCGTTCGATGGATCGAATCCGGAAGTCTGAAATAATCTGGTCCTGTTGGATCTTTCCAATCGTGTCGTCATCCCGCAGTTTGTCCATGGTCAGCTTGCGCAGGTTGCTGGTCATCATGTTGAGTGACTCGGCAAAGTTACCTGTGACGGAATCGGGTGTGTACGACAAGTAGTGCTGGAGGAATCGGCGTAGCACCGCTCGCCCTTCGAGATCGGTGGGGGCCGTTGAATCAGTCCCGGCGCCGCCTGTTGCCGCTGCTGCTGATAGCATCAATTCGAGCTTCGACGTGGGATCGGTTACGTTTCGCGCGCCGACCACCGTCGCCTCTCCGTCTTTGTCGACTCGGATGATCGTCGGGGGCTGGATACGAACGTAGATAGCGAAGCCCAACGATCCGCAGGCAATCAGTCCAAACAACATTGCAAGGAACATGGCACGATTGGCGTAGGCCCGAAGCATGCCGTCGTGCTCGTAATACTTCGTATAAGCCGTGATTTCTGGAACGAGTTTCGATTCAGCCAAGGTTCTCATCGCATCCAACCCACCTGTGTTTGTCTTACGCTCGCTTTTGTTCCTCACACGGCGAGGACGGCTCCAGATGCTCCAAGCCCGCCGGAAGAGCCCGCGCTAACGGCCGCTACATCTGAACTTGGAGGTATTGGAGGTTTCGAGTCCGACAATCCACCGCCATGCGGACTTCCCCCATCTGCCCTTGGACTGCCAGCCGGTCCCGGCCCACCAGCAGAGGGTGAGCCGGGTTCAGCCATGGCCTGGGGAGGGCCAGTGGGCGCGACTTGTGAGGTGGAGCTCGGGCTGAAGATGGTTCTGGCAGTCCGATTTACAACCGCAGCTAAAGCAAACAGTGTGCTCCCGACATCTCCGCGGACCAGTCGACTTGCAAGGAATGGAATCAACGCTATTGCTATCGAGAACAAAACGCTTACCGCGCCTAATAGAATCATTTGGCTCGAGCCAACGAATGCGTTGAGGACTCCATTCCCGCCCAATACGGCGTTCACGCTATTCATCTGCAGCGCGGTGATGAGGACTTGCAGAATCGCATAAAGCAGGCCCCAGCTCTGGAAGATCATTAAATTCACAAAGTAGGTCCGTGATAACTGCCCCATGGATCGGCTTGGCCACAAGGCCAGCACAAAGGGCCCAACGAGATAGAGAATTGATCCGTACATGACGTAGGCGAGCGTGAACAACGTGTAGCTGACCGGAAGGATAATCAGCCCGACCAAGATCAAGAGCACGTCCAGAAGACCGGAAATTGCTCCGGTCACGAGCGTCCAAAAGCTGGACAGCCCTTGCTGGCCCACGTAGGCGCTCACAGAATTGAGCCAGTTCTGAATTACGTCTCCGATGCCGTTGGTGTTGTAGATGAAGTCGGCGACGCCGTTGAACATTCCGTTCACGGACCGGAATGCCTGCTGGTAGTTAAGGAAGACCAATCCGAGGACGAGGTACTTGATCCCTGCTACTCCAAGGGCTCGCACGTCGCCCCCGTTGCTGTATGCCTCGTAGACCGCGTACAACAAGCTGAGAATGAGGATCACGCCCGCGAGCTGCAACACCGGGCCCGTAACATTCTGGTCGATTCCATTGAGGGCCGTTTGAAGCACCTGCTCGAAATAGAAACTTGGCATAAACTCTCTCCCAATTGTTCTCAGTTGTGCTGCAGCAGGTTCATCAATTGCTGGCGAAGGTTGGTCGTATTCGTCGCGCCCATTTTTATGTCCGCGCTTGAATTGGCGAGATCAATGGCCCGCAATCGCATTAAATCTGCCGTCGCCGCCTGCGTGTATGCATTGGCTCGCACCAGCCAGGCATCCGCCTGCGCTTCGATAATCGGCGTACTGCCTGGAGCCGCCGTCTGGATGCTTTGGTTGATTTGGCTGGCAGCCTGAATCTCCAGATCCGACAACGCATCGATCTGGATGGCCCTCTTCATCGCATCTTGGGCCGCTGCGTCTGTCATATCGATGAGGTCCCTGACTTGCGGTGACGCATCCGTTGTCGTTGGAACTGGCCCGTACAGAGCGGTGTAATTTGCCGAAGCCTGCGGGATCTGACTCGGGTTACGGGAAAGAAGAGTTGCCTCAAGCTGTTGAGGATTTGGTTGAGTTGCGCTGTTCACCGGGATGTGAATCAGGGCCTGAATTCGCGTAAAGATGCCTTGTTGGCTTCCCACCAAAGCCTGCGCCTGGGTGATCGCACTGGTCGGCCAAACCACCGTCTGCTCGAATTGCAGTATCCCCTTATCCACGCCAAGAATCGCGCTCAGGGAACGAGCAATGGTCTGCAGCGAGTTGGCGATGCTCGACAAACCTGCTGCGAGAATCGCACAGCAGGGGCTGATCGCTTGCCCCCTCGCTGGCCATGGAGCGGTCAAAGCCAGAACGATGACGAGGACGGTGACACGGAGCCTGCGACTCCACACCCAAGACTTACTCGCCTTTAGAGCTGCCGAGACGCTAATCATAAGACCTTTCCTTTCTGGCAATCAGTTGTGTTGCGAGAGGTTCATGATGAAGCCTCGCAATTGGGTAGTGAACATCGCGCCACGCTTCCGGAGTCCGTTCTGATGCGCGATGCGTGCGGCTTCTTGGCGTAGTTCCGCCGCCAACATCTTTTGCGTCAGCGCCTGGCTCCGAATACTTGATGACGTAGCGGTCGCGGTTAAGAACGGAGTAGATCCTGGGAAGGCCTGACTTGCGGCACTCTCGATCGAGTCCGCCGCCTGCAGTTCCAGATCCGTCGCACTATCCGATGCTTTGAGGGTCTTCAAACTGTCGAGTGTCAGCGCATCGTCAAAATCCGCCATGTCTCGATCGGCTTGATTCGCATCGGTTGGCGTAGGAATCGTTCGATAGGTGCCGTTGAAAGACTGCGTCAGGCCACCAAAATTGTTCACCTGGTGATCTCGTATCAGGGTTTCCATCGACTGCGGTGCCGGCAGCGTGGCGCTCCTCAGGTTGACATTGAGAATCCCCGACATCAGATTGCGATACTGGCCGATCATCTGGAGCACAAGCGAATTGGATTGGTTGATCGACGGCACCGGCCATACGGTGGTTTGGTAGAAAGTGCTGTTCGCACTGCGAGTGCCGTGGATACTGTTCACCACGGGGAGAATTAACGTGTTGAGGATCTTCAGCACCGCTTGAATCGCTGGGATGATCCCCCCTTTGGCCTTCGCTTGCGGCAGCATTACCACCAAGGTGAGCACGATGACGCCTGCTAGCATCAGGGCTAACAACCGGCGCCGACCGTTTACGGTCAAAACTATCCACGCGAACGCTGAAAATAGAAGCGCGTATACCAAGTAGTGCATTTCATTACCTCCTGATCTCCACCGAATTCTCCCTAACTCGCTATTGTTCTCTCATCACTCCTTCGGCCCATCACACTTTGGCCTCGGCTAGTTGTCTAACCTTCCGTTCGCTAACGGTTGCCGCCACTGCGCCTGACTGTTCCTCCGGCAGTGGCGTTACTTCCGCCAGTCCTTGCGGAAACTTCTGCGCGAGATCTTGGTACCTCTCGAGCAATGGGCGGCTGAAAGATTTGTTCAGAAACCAGGCGCGGTATTTTCTTTCGCGCGGAAACGTAGTGCAGATCCAATAAGACAGAGGTGTGGGCACGATGCGTATCGTCTGCGTCGTCTCCGCTTTCTCCCCGATGACCAGCAGCACATCCGCGCTTCGGCCTTTACGGGGCGCGCCGAACTCTTTGACTTGGCCCAGTGCCACTGGATTCAGCGAGAGGTGTGTCACGAGCGCGCTGACATCGCCCGGCTGCTGACCGATGATCTTCGTACTTGCATTCTTAAGGATGCCTGGTCCGTGCGGGCGGGGCTGGGACTCGGTCCCAACAAAATCTTCCACGGCCTGACTGATGCCCCAGACACTCGAGTGTCTTTTGCGAGAAGTTCGGAACAGTTGTGCGACTTCCGGAGCCAAGGTCGGCGAGTCGAGCAGAGACCACATCTCATCGAGCACGGTGATGCTGGGTTGTCCAGTTTTTCCGCTTGCTCGTGCCGCCATCGCGTTGGCGATCAGCATGCTCATCGCCGCTTCGAGACTCGGATCAGTACTGAGCCCCTCGACGTTGAAGAAGAGCCAATCACTGTCCAACCGCATCGTGGTGGACTGGTCGAAGAGGTTCGCGTAGATGCCACTCTCACCCGTCCACGAGCGCAATTTGATCGCGGCTAGACGCGCCTCGTCCATGAGGCGCTGCATCTTCTCGGCATCCCGCCAATTGGCCAACTCTTCTCGCAAATCGTTGAACGTCGGGATTGGATTCGAATAGCGGATCGCGCAACGCTTGTAGACCCTGGGAATCGCGTCGGTCAACACATTGTCGAGTAGTGCCGTGTCGGCCCCAGGACTCTCGCCGATCATGTGCCGTGTTAGGTTTTTTAGAAACGCGGTCTTCTCGTTGCTTGGCACGGTTTCTCCCGCCGGCAGGTCCCACGGATTCAACGTCTCCCTGCCGTCGAGGTCCACGTTGATGACACGCCCGCCCATCAATTCGACAAGCGGCTCGTACGAATCGCCTCTCTCAAGGATGGAAATCAAGGGCTTCGCGCGGGCCATCATCAGCAGGAACTCTTGAGTCATGAAGGTCTTCCCGCCTCCGCTCTTAGCCGTAATCAGCAGGTTGGCGTCACCCAGAGTTGAGTCGAATGGTGAAAACGGTATGAGTTGACGGTAGGGTGTTTCGAACAACATCAAGGGCGAGTTCGGTGTGCCGCTCCATGGCATTTCGACCGGCAACAGATCGGCGGCGTGCAGGGTGAGAACGTCGAGTTCCCGTTTGTTGGTTTCTCCCTGCCCTGGCAGACTCGAAAAGAAGAATCGCTTTTGCGCAAGCGTTTCCGGAATACCACGAGCGCCGTTCATCCGCCCGATGGCATGCAGAACTCGTTGCCGGCGATCCGCAAGAATGCGCTCCGCTTGCTCGGTTTCCATGCGGTTACGAGCCGGACGTGAAGTCCGGATCGCGATGGTGAGGCTCATCTCACAAGACTTCAGCGAACTGGCAATCAGGTCCTGCAAAACCTTGATCAGTTGATGCTCTGCGACTTGCGCATCGACATTCAGCCGGAACCCGCCGTGGATATCCTTTTGAGCGGCTGTCATTTTTCGCAGCCGGCTCTTGTATTGCTTCACCGACTTTGCCTGGTCCGGAAGAACAATCTCCGCAGTGATCACAATCGGGAAGTCCACAACGACGAGTTCCCGTAGCACACCTGGAAAGGTAGCGTCTGGCAGGTCTTTCAAACTAATGAACGAATACAGCAACCCGCCGATTTTCAGGTACTCATCGAGTTCGTCCTCGATGTTTACGTTCGCTATTTGGCTTCGCGCGCTTTCGTAAGTGACCGACGTTCCTGGACGTCTATAAGGCACCCGATCAGTCCCCAGGGGATGAAGCGCCCTCTTGATTTCAAGGAAGAGATCATCACCGGGCATTCGCGAGAGCGTCATACCGGTCGATTGAAGCGTCGCTTCTACTCCAGACATCAAGCTGCGGAACTCAGCGACTAGGTCTTCATGCTCGCGACGGCCTCGTTCAATACATTTAGTCGCCGAGATGCTGAAGCTGCTCCCGCGCATCTTCTTCTTCCATTCAAGTTCGGGAGACTGGTGATGGATCCTCGGGTCCCAATTGAAGTAGAAGTGCAGAAAATGGCGCAGGTAGAAGCCATCAGCATCCTTTTTCTGCCAAGCGTCTGACTGCTCTCGATCCAGAGCTTGCAGGACGGAACTTGGGTTCCTCTGCTCGTGGTTGTACCGTCCAATCAGGTCGCCGACACCCTCTGAAATCTCAAATCGGGCCTGCATCCGCATGGAGCGTTCGGGAAGCGACCGAACAAGCGCTTCGAGCGCCAGCTTCGTGCGGTTACGTTCCCCGTCGCTCGCGTAATAGGAGTTAATGCCGCTCACTTTGTAGCCAGCCACGAAGGAGCCGTTCACCTGGATGAAGAGGTCGTCGATGATGTCTCGAACTTTCAGTTGCTCACATAACGGCGGTTGACCGAGCGACTTGTTGTGCTCCTGGACCGTAAGCGGCATCTACGTTTCCCTCAGTTCCTTGATATACTCCCGAGTCAGTTCCCGGTCCCGCTCAAGCGCCGCATAGACATGCGGCTTCGTGTGGAACATCACCCAATCCAAGAGATACCCTCGCTGTTTGCCGTACTTGAACAGCATCAGAGCCGGCACGCTCATAATCGGAACGATGTACTGCAGCACCATGTTCATGGGTAACCCGAACATCTCCCGGTTCAAGAATCTCCCAAAGATGTTCATGACCACTGCTACTGCCAGGATCGCGAACAGGTCCTCTGCCTCGAGCCCGGCAAACGTCACCCGAGTCCGGAGATTTCGATAGACTGGCGTGACATCTAAAGCCATTGGCAGATTCTCCCTTACCTCACTCCGGCAGTGCCGTGAATCACGAAGAACTCGGCCAGACGAAGAAACCCTGACACCATCAGGCAGAGCCCAGCCGCAAGGAAATGGCGCATCCAACTACTCGTGGGATGGATGTACGAGAACATTCCGATCCGTAATGCTCCCAAAGCCACTTGGGCCGCTGCGTACACCGGCAAGATCACGTTTCCTACCCAGTTGATCAACGTCGTCAGGGCCATCCAATAGACGTCCGGGTTATTCCACGCCGCCTGCGATGCGAACTTTTCGAACGCGCGGGTGAGGCCCGAGACCATCAAACAGGCCAAAACTCCATACATGCTGTGGGAAAATTCCTGCCCCTTCGAAAACTGAATGATCGCCATGATCATGAACACGGCGGCGATTGTCGGCATGATGACGTTTCCGACCCAGTTGGCGAGATGCAACATCCCGTTGTCGAACGACATTTGAGAGAAGTTCATCTTCTTCTCCTACGACACCATCGCAACGACCAGCTTCCAGATTCCCGAGACACACAGCAGGGCGAGAGCGACCGCCACCAAGCGCATGAACGGTTTGCGCGTCGCGAAGTTCAAGATCGCTCCCACCAGAGCCAGGACTGCTGCGATCGGCATGATCGTACCGGCCAAGTGATTCCACAGACTGTCCAGTACATCGGCGGTCGCGAACTTCGTCTGGGTGTTGTAGCTCTGGATTAGGTTGAACGTTGTCTGCGCACCCAGTAAGAACATCGCGGCAATAATGGACGGCAGCGGGTGTTCCCCGGAGGCCGTGTCAAGGATTGCGCGCAGTACGAAGAATGCGGCTAGGGTCGGAACGATCCGCCCTACGACAAAATTGCTGACAAACGACGACACGTCCAACTGAATGCTGGCTAGCCATGGCGTGCTAATTCCGCCGCCGGGCAGAGGCATATTGATTCCGAACGAAGAAAACCAAGTCAGCAGCGGCTGCAGCGTAAGAAAAACGACCGCCCAGAACATCCACTTCGTGAAGCTGCCACCGATAGCAAATACCGTCCCTCCCTCGCGTCGCAGGGCCACTCCGGCCAGCACCAGTGAAACCAGGGCCGCGGACGGTGCTAGCAAGAGCAAAAGCGAGATAACGTCGTTGAGGAGTTGCGGTGTCCGCATAATACCTAGGGTTTGAACGTGCGATTTCGGTTGAACTCTGCAGGCAGCCGGCGCCCGCCTTGATCGGGTCTGTCGGGCTGCCTGCGCGTCAAACTTGCGAGTTGGTCGTGCTTGGTTATGTCACCCCACCTGTTCCTTTCGTGATCCAAAACTCGATGAGTCGCGTGACACCGGAGACTGCCAGCAGAGCTGCGGCCGCGAATAGCCAGCGACCAAAGCCACGTCCTGTTAACCAGGAAACGACGGCGCCCAAGACCGCACCACCAGCTCCAACTGGAGCGATCACGTTACCCACCCAATTGATGAAGTTCAGGAACGCACCTTCTGGTTGCGCGCCCGTTTGCCCTTGCACTGCCACGTTTGACGCCGGAGCAGAACCCAGGTTCTGCGCCCACGTGAACTGCCCAATCGTGATGAGCGCAAGAGCGAGCGACGCGAGGAGCGTCCTTACCCTCGCATTGGCTTGGAGTTTCATCGACTGTGCCCTCCTTTCTGCCCGCCGTTCCTGATCGCTCGAAAACTGATTTGAGGAACGACCGATGCGCCGGAAAGTAGGGCCAAAAGAAAGATCTGTCAAACGTCTGCCGACGGATCCTCGAGAGCACACACACGAGTTCAGGAAGAGAAGTTGGAGTGACGCAATCGTGATGGAGTCATCACCGGCTCAAGGCGCTAAGGATGCTTCAGTGGAATTTACATTCCGAGAATTGACACCTGTGCAGCCGGTGAGATGACGACGTGACTAACTCGCCTTTGCGCGAGTTGATCCGGTGTGTATCGGTTTGCGCAATGGCTGGGCAGTAGGCGGGATTTTCTCTCGCCTTGACTTTGAGAAAGAGATCCAGACCAGCGAAATTACCCATGAGGCGTTTACAAACTGAAGGAGTGCGGCTAGCATCCGATCTCCACTTGCACCAGCGGCGAGCCAGACCGCTTTCAACGTAACTATCCGCCACACTGCTAGTGTCAGCGCTGTGGAGATCGCTATTCTGCTGATTTTTCTAAGAGGTGAAAGGCGCCCAGGCTGCGACCGGTCGAAACGGGCGAAGGTGTCGGGATTGGAAGCCCACATCGTGGAGTGTATCGGACTTCTCGCCTCCGTCGTCAAGCCTCGAAATGCGTTCTTGACGAGTGACAAGCAGAACCTGAACCAGAGGCCTATCGCCCTGCCAATAGCATCGGCGCCTAAGTACTCCAGCCAGTCGAACCGGGGGCGCATACGCAGCCATCCTTACAATGGCTTACTTTAGCCCATTTCGGTGCCGGATGCCAGATCCTTGGTATCTACTGATCAGGCAAAAGCAGGAGGGGAGATTCAGTGGATCGTCACTTCGTCTGGTTCGACTTGAATCGTCAGCAAGGAGACCCCGTGTTGGCGCAGAGCTTCCCGCTTTTGGGTGATGAAACCCTCGTCGTAAGACGTCTCGAGAGTCGCTCCCAAGGTTTTCAACAGCTTCTCCAATCTCGACAGTTCCTGCTCGAAGTCGGCCGGGGCGTAGCATCCTGGCTTGTCCGCAGCGTAGCAGTTTCCATCATCGTCCAGGTGCAGATAGCTGCGACTGATTCCGTGTTTGTAGAGATTGATTCCATTCGTGCGACCCATGAACATGAACCCAGCGCACCGCGCGGCACCCAGCCGATCCTCCAGAGGTTTCCAATTCGGTTCCATGCTCTTTATCCGCTCATTGCTGCGCCGTTGTCGGCTGCGCACTGGTCTGCAAGTACATCTGGTTGAGCTCATTCTTGAGCTGCATCAGTTCTCGTAGTTCCTCGAGGCTGGGGACCTTTCCCCCGGTGAGGCTTGCGCTGCTGGCGTCAGCCTGCCGCGCTCCCGGCTTTCCAACTTGTTGATCTAGACTCCCTTTTTCAACCACGATGTAAAAGCGAGTATTGCCGGGCACGGTGACCACAATGCTCTGGTTCACCGCCAGCGTATTTATCTCATCCTGCCCCGCCATCCCAATGTTATCGGCGAGCCGCTCTCGTAGCAGTGAATTCTCCGAAATCGGACTATTGAATCCCGTTGTGCCTTGTCCGCCAACGATGTATGCCGCCACGGTCCCGATACCAGTCACCGAACGAACCAAGAAGTTTTTCCCTCGGTTTCTTCCGGAGACGTCGCCCTTCACCGGCCCGAACTTCAGATCCATCGCCGTGGCATCGATCTTCTCCACCATCCCATCCGGCGTTTCGACTCGATCGAACTAAAAGCCCACAATTCCAGACGGGGTGACATGGGAGAGTTTGCCAAACACCCGTGCTCCCGCCGGCAACACGATCTCACCGTTGTGCTCATAGTTGTACTCAACCACAGCTATCACGGGGGCTGGGACTGCCGAGCTAACCGGGGCTTCGAGACGCGCCACTAGTCTCGTGCCGGCTGGCAGAAGGTCTGCCAAAGTGTTGTCTTCATTGCGGGGACTTTGAAGAGCCGGCGTCGCGCTCTGCGCAGTACGCACAAACACGATCGAAGGCTTCTTCAGGTCGGAATCTGGCGCGGAGTGCAGTGCAGGTGGATTGGGAACCGCGGCTGCCTGTGCAATATCGGGATCGGAGAAATCCACGTTCTTAAGCGCGTATTCGTCGGAACCTCTAGGTTTGCCCGGTGAAGGCTTTTCCAGCGGAGCGGCGTTTCCATTTGGCAATCTTCGCGCTCCGTTATAGCGAGGCGAGGTTCCGCCCACATCTTCCGGTGTGATTTGTGATCCGGAGCCAACATCGCTCCGATTCACGTCTGCACTGAGCAGGGGTGTCACTGTCTTCGTAGGACCATTCTGTTCCTGACCAGGAGCGACCTTGCGTCCGAGGCTTGGGTCGCCACGGGCGGTCTCGCCCGGCAGTGGACCACGATTCTTAGGGCTCGAGAACAACCCAAAGAAAAGCAGGAGCAACGCAACGCTTGCTCCCACAAGCACGAACAGTGACTTGCTCTTGTCGCGGCCAAGCTCACGACGACTGGCGACGGGGCTCTGAGCCCGCTTGACGCTGTCCAAAAGAGCACGGAACCGCTGCAGGGGAGTCTGCGTTACGGTTTTCTCGTGGTCTCCTTCCGCAGTTGTAGCTTGGTTTTGAGTGTCGCCGGCCGCGGGCTCTTCGATCTGCTTAGTTTGCTGCTCTGGGCGTTCCATGATCTCTCTCCTGACGAAGTGAGCTGACTCCGAAGCCGATTGGGGCAAGAGCCGGACGATCGACCGCACCTGACTCTGCCATCTGCAGGAACAGCGTCTCATTCGATTGCTTGTATGGCGGACGCTCAAACACGACTACTCCGTCCGCCCGCTCTCCGGTTCCCACGCGGCGACGACTCAGACGGAAATCGGCAACGGCTAACTGCTCTGCCGCGGACCAGCGATCATGCTTAACAATTTTTCCTGTCTTGTTCTTGCCGCCTAACTGAACCTGTGGCGGCATCAGTAATATCGCGTGTTTGCTCGTGTTTACGACTGAGAACAACACAATCACCTCCTGGCCGCCGTCGATTACTTCGCTGATGCCCGTTCTCAGACGATCCCCTTTGACGTTCTCTCCTTTCATTCGTTCTCCATAGAGAACGGGGAGAGGGGCTTCTTGCTGACGCCGTAACAAACCATCGAGCGATTTCGGTGCTGATTGGTTTGTTGTCGGTTCCAACGGTGAGGTCTGTCCACTTGATGCATTCGTTGCGAACTCGGTTGGGATGAATGACGGGAGTCGGTCTGCGCCGTTCGCCGCCGAGCCACTCGCGATGGGTTGCCCTTTCACTAGGGGAGTGGTCTGCCCAACCAACGGGAACGGAACGACTTCTGGCTCAACCAGAAAACTGCCGCCTGATTTGTACTGCACAACGAAATCTACCTTGGGGGGAACCGGGCCGACCCCAGGGCTGATCAGAAGCAAACTGAATTGCCGTCCGTGGATGCTGGAGATAAGCAAGTTGGTCTCGGCACTTCGTTCGGTGAGAGCCTTGACCAACACCAGTTCCGGCTCGCGCTCTGAGTGCTCGACTTGAAACAGCGCGGGATCACCGACCGCGACCGCGTTTACCGCTTCCGGAAAACGGATCGCCGTCACAAAATGCGCGGCTATTTCTACGACCGTAACCTTCCCGTCCGCTATGACTCTTGTGCGCACCTGCGGGTTCACGTTTGGCATCTGCGCGCTAGGAGCTACTGTCGCCGACAACAACCAGCAAAACACCAATGCTGCTTTAGGGATGCTCATCTTCCACCTCTTGCTCACTTCGTTTCCGCCATCTCGAACTCCGCCTTCCGTCTCGCCGGGCCCGGTACCTCCTCGCCACTCGGTTCACATACCCCTGTACATCGGCGGAAGAATATTCCAATTTTCGCTCCAGGATCGGGTTCTCTCCGACGTAGTAGGCGGCGGTCACCAACCTGAGATCCCCCTCGAACTCATGGTTCAACCAAGCCAGGTAAGCCACGCCGCCACGGATGTTTTCGTCCAGCCGAAAACGATTTCGAACCCCAAAGCGCGCTGCGGTCCGTGGCATGAGCTGCATTAAGCCCACGGCACCCTTCTTGGAGACCGCATACGGATTCCAGCCTGACTCTTCGTCGATGATTGCATCCACGAGGTCCACCGGAACTCGATATGCCTTTGCGAAATACTCGGCCCAGAGTGTCGAAAGGTCGCGCACGTTTCTGGTCCCAGTCGCCGTCTGTGCGTTTGCCGCGTGCAACAAGGTCACGAGAAAGCAACACAGTCCCAAGCGTCTCAAGCCAAGGCCCCCGCAACTGGAACTGCCACTCTCCTCGGCCCAACTTTGCCGGGTCCAACCCGTGGCGTTAGCTCGTCTCGATATCGCTTCGAATCTGCGACCAGTCCCTCAAAACCAGAACGTAACAGCAGCCGTTTGCGATCCGCCTCGGTCTTTGCCAACAACGGAAGCAGCAGGTCCCTCTGCTCGTGGGAGATTTCTTCCGTGCCCAAGATTTCGAGAGCCCGCGCCAAGTCCAGCATCTCCGCGATCGACGGAGGTTTTTCCATGTTCCAGCCGCGCAGCGCATGCGCTAATCCGGCGAGTTGGCCCCGCAGTCGCGGACTGTCGCTTCCGCTGCGGACACTCAGGATCTCGGTTTCACGCTCGACCGTGGGGTATTCGAAGCGCAGGTAGAAACATCGTCGTCGCAGAGGATCGCCAAGTCGCCGCTCTTCGTTAGAACTAAGCACCACGAACGGTACCGTAGTTGCAGATATCGTCCCGAGTTTCGGCACTGTAACCTGCCAAGCGCTGAGGATCTCAAGCAGCAATGCCTCAAAACCCTGATCCACTTTGTCGAGTTCGTCGACGAGGAGCACGCACGGGCGATCTTGGTAACGCAAGGCACGGAGCAGCGGCCCTTCGGCAAAGAAATCGAGCGTATGTAGTCGCCGGCGTACTTCGCCCCAATCCTTTTCGAGGTTTTCGCCTTGGGTTCCAAGAAAAAGCTTCTGCAGCGCTTCGTCGAATTTCCCAATCGCTTTGTCTTCGGTGATTCCGACATAGCACTGAAGCCGCTCCACAGTTACATTCGCAGCGGTCGCCACGGCATACGCGAGTTCGGTTTTGCCGCATCCCGGCGGTCCCTCGATCAAGAGTGGCTTCTTCATACGGGCAGCGAGATACACGACCGAAAGGGTCACCGGATCGATGATGTATCGGGCGGCCCGGAGTCTTTGTGACAATTCCTCTTCAGAGGCAAACACGGCGCATTCCTTTCGGTCGTGAAGAGTACACCGGAAGGACTCCCGGCCACACTCAGCGAGCGCGGCGAGCGATGCGGGTGCACGAACCCAAATAGCGCCGTCTCTCCCCCAAAGTCATCAAATCACGTCGGCAAGATTGCCTTATCAGTCTTCGATGGAGCGCCGTCTGACGTTTTGGGCGTTTGCGTTTTGGGTGGAGGCCTTGTTTTTTTGGTCCCAGGCGCGAAGATTGTTGGCCGTACGCAAATTGAGTGGAGGCTCTTTTTCGATTCCACGGTTTGGCGCGACGTGAGGCACGAGCAAGAATTTTCTTCGCTGTATGCACCGTGGGTGGTGGCCGTCGCGGCTTCGTCATCTCTTTTGAAATTCCTTCGGTTACCTCGTGGAAATCGATGTCGTATGCACTTAGGGTGGTGACCGTCCTGGCTTGCGGCTCGATCAAAGTCGCGCTCCACGACGGGCCAACTGACAGAAGCAAATCGTCGTGGAGATGATCGGTGGCACCCCTCACGAGTGCTCCTTGTGGCCGAAGTTTGACGGGATCCGCAGTCAGCAATACAACAGCGTCATCGTGACAGGCGGTGTTCCGCTCGAAGGCCTCCTCGCGCTATTGGCGCAGAAACAGCTGCCGACAGGCGGCTGGGGCGCATTGTCTTCGTCATCCCAGACGGCCTTAGAACCTACTGCACTCGCCTGTATCGCGGTGAGCTCAGAGTTCGAAACAGTACATGATCGTGCTACGCGATTTCTCCTTGGAGTTCAGAACTTAAACGGAAGCTGGCCCGCGTTCCTCGGCGACGACCAGAACGGATCATGGGTTACTTCTCTTGCGCTCATAGCGCTGCATGACAAGATTGAAGCTGTTCCTGAACGATTGAAAGGCTTCGCTTGGCTCGTGGAGTCAGCCGGCGAGGAATCGCATTGGCTTTGGAAATGGAAGTTTCGCACCACCGATCGGCATGTACGCTTCGACCCAGACAAGTTCGGCTGGCCATGGGTGCCGCACACGAATAGCTGGGTTGTGCCAACCGCATTCTCGATTCTCGCCCTCAAGAAAATCCCGTGTACCTGTGGACTTGAGGCGGGCTCCTCTCGCGTCGAACTTGGGATTGAGATGCTGCTTGACCGTATCTGTCCAGGCGGCGGCTGGAATGCCGGGAACGGTATGGTTTACGGGATCCCCTTGGCCCCTCATCCAGACGACACGGGCATCGCTCTGCTCGCGCTCCGCGACCGTTCTCAGGAGCCACTTGTGCAAATGAGCCTGGATTGGTTGGAGCGAGTTGCGCCGACACTCAAGGCTCCCTGGAGTCTCGCCTGGTCCGTCCTTGCGCTTGCGGCTCATGGACGCCCAGTCGAATCCCTTGTGCAGTTCCTCTCAAGTTTTCCTGACCTGGAGCAAATCGAAGACAACAGCACTCTTGCCGTCGTCTGCCTCGCCTTGGATTATCAATGCGCTCTAGTCGACTTTGGAGGAACCGCATGAGCATCAACCGAAGGGACCTCCTGATTGGAAGCGCCGCGACCGCCGCGGGTGCTTCGGTTTCGCTTCCATTCTTCAAACCCCAATATCATGAGGTCCGCCGAGCAACGCGATCGCGGGTCGCTATCCTTCACGTTGAAAAGTACTCGCAGAACCTTTTCGACATTCTTCTTGCGGGGATGCGGTTGTTTCCGCTGGATGTCCGAGGGAAGAACGTCGTTCTCAAACCCAATCTGGTCGACTATGCGCCTGGCAACGCCATCAATACCCATCCTCTCCTCGTCGTAGCGGCAGCGGAGTGCTTTCGACGACTCGACGCCAAACAGGTAGTCGTGGGAGAAGGTCCGGGCCATCAGCGGGATACACAGCTCGTGCTCTCAGAAAGCGGTTACGAGCCAATGCTTCGCGAGAGCGGAATACGATTCATCGATTTGAACCGTGACGAACTGGTCCGGGTCAATCTTGGCGCTAGCTATACCCAACTAAAGCACCTTTGGTTGCCACGGACTGTGGTCGAGGCCGATTTTCTTGTGTCGATGCCCAAGGTGAAAACGCACCACTGGTCCGGCGTCACTCTCAGCATGAAGAACATGTTCGGTGTCGTTCCAGGAAGCAAGTACGGGTGGCCTAAGAACATTCTCCACTGGAGCGGTATTCAGCAAAGCATCCTCGATGTCTGCGCCACGGTTCCGGTCCGTTTCGTGATCGTAGACGCAATCACGGCGATGGAAGGAAATGGTCCGCTCAACGGAACTCCACGGCCGCTTGGGAATATTGTTCTGGCTGATGATCCGGTCGCTGCCGATGCAGCCTGCGCCAGACTGATGGGTCTCGAACCCGATCGCCTGATCCATATCCATGAGGCAGCGAAGTTCCTCGGCAATTCTTCGCCCGAGCTGATTGACCAGGTTGCTGAAACCTTGCAACGTCCGGACGTGCCGTTTCAAGTGGTCCCAGAGTTCGAGTTTCTGAGGCAAAGGGTGCTTGAAGCAAAAAAACATTATTAACTGACCATAAAGGGTGATGGAATATAGGTGTCTGTATGAGCACACATGCGTTAGCAATGCAGTACACATGATGAATGATCTGTCGTGTATTTCGCATATTGCGAGTATTTCGAGTATGTGCTATGGTGTAGACATGGCTGCCACAGCACAACATCCGATCACTCTACCCAAAGCCGAGCAGAAGCGAGTCGAAGAACTGGACGCCCTGCTCAGCCGCGGAAGCGCCGCCCTGGTGAGTTCCAACGGCGAACGGATTGAACTGCCGAACACGGTTTACAAGATTCTTCGAAAGGTCGTCACCCTCATGGCGCATGGCCAAGCCGTCACCCTGGTTCCGGACAATCAGGCTGTGACCACTCAACGCGCCTCTGACCTCTTGGGAATGTCACGACCCTTTTTCGTTAAGCTCCTCGAAACCGGCGCCATGGCATACCACCGCATTGGGAACCAGCGACGCGTGTATTTGCGCGATGTCTTGGCATACGCGAAGAAACGTGACGAAGAACGGCAAGCAGCACTTGATCGCTTGTCGCGAGCGGCAGTGGAAGCCGGTCTGTACGACCGCAATAAGTTTCCCGAAGGTGGCCGGGACGAGTGAGAGCCGATTTTCCGGTTGTGCTGGACGCATGCGTCCTGATCCCTATGCCGTTAGCCGACACCTTGCTGCGGCTCGCAGGCGGTCCGAGACTGTTCCTCCCAAAATGGACGGACCAGATCATGGCGGAAGTAAGCAGAAATCTTCAGGAGAATTTCGGTGTGACAGCCGAGCAAGCAGCCTACCGGGAGAGTGAGATCCGGAGACACTTTGGCGAAGCCTGGGTGGAAGGCTACGAAGATCTGATTCCGTCCATGACAAACCATGAGAAAGATCGTCACGTCCTCGCGGCCGCAGTCCGCTCCGGTGCGGAAACGATCGTGACCTACAACCTAAAAGACTTTCCCCGTTCCGCTCTCGCCTCCTACTCAATCACGGCACAAGGCCCCAGCACGTTCCTCAAGAATTTGTATGAGCTGGACCCCGACGCGGTGGGGCACACCCTTCAACAACAGGCGGCCGCGATAGATAAATCCTTCGACTACTTGCTAGACCGGCTCCGAGTCAACGTTCCCGGGTTTGTGCATACGTTCACCCAGCGGAAATGAATAGCGGATTGCGATGGAACCGTATTGGAGCTACGAAGACATTGGAGCCTTCTTTTTCGTCCTTGTCGTCGTAGCAGCCGTGGTTCGTCTCGGCATCCGCACGCATTTGCTGCGCCCATCCGACTTGGTCGCTCCCAGCCTGACGCTGCAAACCTCGATCATCATTTTCCTGGGCATCGCTCTGTACGCGATCCTCAAGAGGCGCCGCCAGAAGCCGGTGATCGCGCCGTTGGGATGGGTGGCTCCGAGCGCCTTCTATACATTGCTAGCGGTCGTTGGAGGGATAGCATTAGCGCTCGGCATTACCCTGTTCACCTACGCTCAACATCGCGTGATGCCGATGATCCCTGCAATGGACTTCTTGGTCCTGGGTTTACTCCTGGGTCCAATCCTTGAGGAGTCGCTGTTTCGCGGGTGCTTGCTGCCTGTTGTGGCGCACACCTTTGGAAACGCCGTTTCGATCATCACCACAGCTGTTCTGTTCGCCGCGTTCCACGGTCCGAGGGATGTTGCGCATTGGGTTTGGTTTACTACGACTGGCATCGGTTACGGCTGGCTCCGTTTGGCATCGAAGACGACCACGGCTTCCGCGTTGATGCACGCGGCATGCAACTTAACTCTGTTCCTGGCTGCCAAATTCTGATTGATGTGTGCGATCCCGCATCAGCCGAACCTTCTTGCCACCGGAAGTGAACGTATGCGCGCAAGCAAACCGGTCGCAAGGTTCGCTTGCGTCCTGAATGGTCTGGGCTAGACTATGAGCTTTTCATCTTGTAACGATGTGCGGGAGTAGTCAGGTTCACGTCAGAGGGATGGAGCCAATTGCACAAGAAACATATTGGTCCAGCAGGACTCGCCTCACGTGTTCAGCGGCAGGCGCAGGAACGAGCGGCGAAAGAGGCACGGCGTGTTCCGTGGCAGATTCTCTTGGAGGCCCGCAACCTGTATCTCGACTGGCAGGAGTTCTATTGCTGGGCACGATCGATCATGGAGTCCGAAGACGGCATTCCCGATTGGCTCGCGAGAAGACTGGAAGAGATGTGTCCAGGGTTTGTCGACGAGGAAAGGCAATACACGGCAAGAGGTTCGAAAGATGTATCCCTGGCACCCGTTCGGCTCGGACAGTGGATCGACGAGCGCATTTTCGGTTTCGCGAATAGAGGTGGCTGGCTTTTCGCGATTACATTTTACGCGGTCCGTGAGCCGCGATATCAAAGAGCGTCAGCCTGCTGGTCAGAATCGGTGGGGAAATGGCGGAAGGCAAAACCCACTGAGTATCCCTCGTTCGAACAGTGGCGCACCGAAGCGGCACGTTGTGATGAAACAGCCCAACTCCTGCCGGAGGTCAGAAAAGAAAGATCATGCTTCAAGCTAGTTGATCCAGAACGCTTGGCCCAAGCGGTCTCACGCTTCATCGATTGGGAAGCATTCGCGTACTGGGCTCGTCCGGTCCTTGAAGCCGACGCGTCACTTTCCAATGAAGTGGCACAACAGCTCAATTCACGGTGCCCAGGCTTTGTGCAATTCAATGCCAAAGAACGTGTGGCAGATGAACGATTGCCTCGTGACTGGCATCGCTTGATGCTTTGGATCGGTGAGCATTTCTTCCAGGACGCGATGGCTGAAGGATGGTATGACGCAATTCTCACTTCTGCTCGCATCCATCCTCGCGCCATTCGCACTATGGAGTATTTCGAACACTGCGACGACATATGGAACTCTGGCCTGCCTGTTCCGTACCCACCCTTCGAGACATGGCGTCGCGACGCTGACCTCTACGTGGATCTAGCGCCATAAGCACAACAGCGGGGTTCAAGGTAATCCCTGAGCCAGGTAGCATGAAGCTTCCGGCGAGATCAATCTGTCCAATCAATCCGTTCCTTGCGGAACTGTTCATTGTTTGTAACGACGAAAGTTAAAAAGACTCCCCGACCAGTTCTTCACTTTTCTTCCAGAGCGCCTCGGCAGTTTTTGTATCGACGGCATACCCGCGTACTCCTTCGGTCACGGCGCTGGCAGGAACTTCTCCCGGGACAATGGAGCCCACGTGGCAGTCTTCGCAATACCTGCCTCCAATCTCTCCAGCGGGAACTACAACAGCAGCCCACACTGAAGTTGCGGCTCCTTGCGGAATGCTTTTCCAGTGAACGGGCGGCTTACCCGCAGCTGCCAGTTGCTGATTGATTTCGTCCACCCTCGTCTGTAACCAGCTTGGACTCATATGGCGGATCAGTTCCGTCTCGATAATTCCCGGATGCACCGCGGCAGCGCGTACGCCGCGCTCCCGATGCCGCCGGTCGAAAGCTACAGCGAAGAGAATGTTCGCGGTCTTCGAACGGCCATAGGCAACGAAAGGTTCATAGGGCGTACGCTCGAAGTTGGGATCCTCAAGGTCCACGTTCGAGCGACGGTGACCCGCAGAGGACACGTTGATGAGGCGTCCGTCATTGCGGATAAGCGACGCGATCCGGTTGACCAAGACAAAGTGGCCGAGGTGATTCGTGCCGAATTGCGTTTCGAAGCCATCGGCTGTGTGACCGAACGCCGTGGCCATCACTCCCGCATTGGCAATCACGACGTCGAACTCTTTTCCCTTTGCCAGCAGTTGTTCGGCACAGGCACGCACGCTTTTCAGGTTGGCTAAGTCGAGTTCGACCAGTTCAAAGCTTCCGCCATTGTCCGCGGCATCCTTTCGCACCTGCGCGGTTGCGGCCTTGGCCTTGTTCAGATCCCGCGCCGCGCCGACAACCTGAGCGCCATGGGCTGCCAGAGAGCGCGCGGTTTCTACGCCGAGGCCGGCCGAAACACCCGTTACGAGAATCCGTTTGCCCTTCAGATTTACTCCGGACAAAACATCATCTGTAGTCGAAGTTGCTCCGAATGAAGTTGCTACAACTGTGTTCGCCATTTTTCTATCTCCTTGTTTGATGTACCCTCGTCGCGCGCAAGACTAATCACCACGGGAGCGTTCCGAGTTTTGCGTGCGTGAACTTTCCTGTCGGGCCGTCCGGGCCGAGCAATGCAACGCGCACCGCCTCGGCGGCACCCTCCTCGACAGTCTCCGTGCCGGCGTAGTTGTTGAGATTCGTTTTAGTGAAACCTGGGGAGACGGCGTTGACCTTGATCCCGGTCGACTCCAGTTCGATCGCCATGGCGAGCGTTATCGCGTTGAGAGCCGTCTTGGACGCTGGGTAAACGGGGCCGAAGATCGGGCGCCAGGCGCAGGCCGGGTCCGAGTTCATCGTCAGCGAGCCAACGCCGCTCGACACATTGACGATGCGGGCTGCCGGCGCCTCGCGCAGGAGCGACAGCATCGCTTGGTAAACAGCGAGAACGCCGAACACGTTGGTTTCCCACACCGCGCGCATTTCATCGATGGACACGTTGCTCGGGCGGGTCAACTTAGCGTACTCCGCGATAGACATACCGGGGAGCTTACTCGTGTTCGAAATTGCCGCGTTGTTAACGAGAACGTCGAGATGGCCAAACTCTTTGCGGATACGCTCCGCTGCGGCGGCGATCGAAGCCTGGTCCGTCACGTCGAGCTGGAGCGCCCTGGCGTTCGGCCCCACTTCCTTGGCCGCAGCCTCGCCGCGCTCAAAATTGCGCGAACCGACCAAGACTGTGAAACCGTGTGCTACGAGATCCTTTGCGATCTGAAGACCGATGCCTTGATTGGCCCCGGTGACCAGGGCTATGGATTTTTCCTTCATCATAATGTCCTTTCTTGCATCGATGTGTGGTCAACGTGTTAGCCGCGCAAAGCCACGGCGTGCGCGGCGGGTTCGAAATAATTCATCGCGTTCAGATCGGCGATGAGACCGGGACCGGTCGGTAGCCATCCGAGTCGTTGCTGCGTCAGCGCGCTCGAAGCCGGAACATCGTGACCCACAAAATGTGCGAGCCAACCAAAGTGCTCGCCTGCTTCCGCAGTAGATTTGGAGACGACCGGCACTTTCAGACCTCGGCCGATTGCTTCTGCGATCTCTCGCAGCGGCACACCCTGTTCTGCAACCGCGTTGTAACGGGCTCCGGTGGATGCTTTTTCTGCGCCCTTCTCGAGCGCCAGCCGGTAGAGACGGGCACAATCGAGCCGATGCACGGCGGGCCAGCGGTTGAGGCCGTCGCCGACATACGCGGAGACACCTTTCTCACGGGCCAAAGCGATCAGGTAGGTCACGAGGCCTTGCTTGACTCGGTCGTGGACCTGCGGAAGCCGCACCACCGAAACGCGCACGCCCTTCGCCGCCACTGCAGCTGCTGCCTGCTCCGAAGCTATACGGGGAATCGGAGAATTAGGCTCGTCTTCCTCGGTGGTGAGGCGGCCTGGGGTGGAGGCAATCGCGGCTCCGGAGGTGACGATCAAGGGGCGGTCAGAGCCGGCGAGCGCGGCGCCGAGTGCCTCAATGGCGCGGCGGTCGATCTCGCAGACTTCGTTGAATCTCGAGAAATCGGTGTGAATCACACCGTCGGAGGCAGCGACTCCGCTGCGCAGCCTGTCCAGATCTTCAACGTCGCCCCGATGAACTTTGACCTTGGCCCCAGCGGCGATAAGCGACTTGGCGCCCGCATCTGAGCGCGCAAGACCGAGCACCTGATGACCAGCCTCGATGAGTTCGCGAACAATGGCAGAACCGATAAAACCTGTAGCACCGGTAAGAAAAACACGCATATTTTATCTCCTAAGCGATTTGTGGTTCGGTTGATAGGGACAACGACAGGGACGAAGCGTTCACTCGTACTCGACTTGCGAGCTGAGTTGAAGCTTTGGCAGTAATCGATTGCCATTCGCGGGTTGAAGCGGGCAGACCCTCGATCTCGATCAACTCATGCAACCAGTCTTCTGCTGAGAGCTCCGCCTGTTCTGAGCCGAACAACTGGGTGACGGCGTTGAAGAATGCTGACAACTCTCGCTCCGCCATCGTCGCGAGGTCGGGGCAAGGATGATTGGAATTCTTCGGTGGTTGATAACGAGCGAGTGGATTCATATTCCTCACCTCTTCAAGTCGAGAACCGAAAACCCAATTGACAGGCTGCCGCGTTCGGGCTAAAACGGAGAGTGTCTCCGAATTACTTGATAAGATAACCGGAGGATGTCTCCGGTTGCAACTTTTTTGCATGCCGACCAAAAAGCAGAAAATTGCCCCGCGAAAACCGCGCACCGACGCGCAGCGGAACCGCGAGCGCGTTCTGGAGGTGGCCAAGGAGGCGTTTACTCGGTCGGGCGCGAATGCCAGCCTCGATGACATCGCCAAAGAGGCAGGGGTTGGACCGGGAACTTTGTATCGCCACTTTCCTACGCGAGACGCATTGATCGAAGCGGTCTATCGGACTGAGGTGGAAAAGGTGGCCGCAGCCGAGAAGAAGTTCTCCGCAAGCCTTCCTCCCATCGAGGCTTTGCGAGCGTGGATGTTGCTATTCGTCGACTACATCGCGACCAAGCAGATCATTGCCCCTGCCCTGAATACGCTCGTCGGAGGACCTTCGAAACTCTATGAAGGTTCACGCGCTCGGATCAAGGGAGCGATTGATTCGCTCGTGATGCGCGCGATCAAGAGCGGCGATATTCGGAGAGATCTGGAACCCTTCGACCTACTTCGGGCGCTGATCGGTGTCTCCCACGTTGCGTCCGGTCCCGACTGGCAGCAAAGCGCGAGGAGACTCGTGGACATCCTCATCACCGGTTCGCGGCCAATCAAATAGAGACGCAGTCCGTCCCCAAAAGAGTGACCCCAAACTTCCCAGAAGCGCGTTTCATACCTATCGTCCATTCGATGCGGAACACATTCTGGCTAAGGGTTTTGCCCTGTTTTTGCCGGCGACGCTTCAGTTAACAGCTTCCATTGCTCCGTTATCTCTCGTCGGAGTCAGTCGCCACGCAGTTCCTGCGCCGGTGACGCCTCTGCCCTTACGGGGTCTCGATCATCAGGCTGCTTTCGCGGCACGAATTGGCGTTGCAGGTACGACCACCTCGACAAGTCCGGTCGCAACGTCATAAACGAGGCCTGAGATGAGCCAATCGTCCGGCAATGCCGGAATCGCCCTGAGTGCAGCAACGTCCACAGCGACTGACTTGTGTGGATCGCGGACTGACTTGGCCTCAACTTCCCTTTCCGGTATCTGAAAATAGTGCGCAAGCATAGCTGGATCTCCCACGAGACGCGTACTGCCGCAATCCGTATGATGAAGTACGATCAGGTGAAACTCCCCGCCGCCTCCCGGAATCGTTCCGGCGACCTCTCCGATTCGTCCGAGAAGGCCGAACTCCTCCAGCAGTCCTGGCGTGACTCGACCACCGATATTTCTCATTACGACGGCCTCACCGGGCTTGATTCCAAGCACGTGAGCAGGATCAACTCGCATGTCGGCGCAGCCGATGATTACCGCTTTCAAAGTTTGCAAAGATTGCGGAAGCGACGGCACAGGGGTAGCGGACTCTTTGTTACGTTTCAACATGAGGTCAAGGCTATTCATTCCCATTCTCCTGAAGAGATGTTCCTGGCGGCCATGCCAGCTTAGTCATTCGATGCAGGCGTCGATTTGATAGGACCAAGCGATTAAAGAAAAAGAACAACCATTTCTGCCAACCGGGGGCGAGACGATTACCGCAGCGAGCGCGGCCCAAAAGGGGCCCCGTATCGACGGGGCATAACGCCGGCGCGCCGACAACTTGGCTCAGTAACCCAGATGGCGAAGGGCCATCTGGGCGGTCCGCTTGAGTTCGGCCTTCGTTGAACCATTCGCTGCCTGGATGGATAGACCGGCGAGAATCGTTGAAGAATTCAATCGCATCAAAACATCCACGAAGCCTCAATACATGCGCAAGGTGTCCGAACGGCCTGCGAGGAGGAGAAAACTTATGGCGACAACTCTTGAGCGCAAGCATTTCTCACGGCATCCCGAAACTGTGTTCCATCCCATCGTCGCGGAAGACAAGACTGCGATGGCTGCGATGCGCGCCATCGTCGAACCTAATAAAGGGCGCTTACAAGGAACTGCTGCGCGCGTGCCGTTCGACGGCATCATGGAGCACGTCGCCGTTCCGGAGGGCGTGACCTTTGAAGCCGGCACCGTGGGTGGTATTCCTGGATGGTGGTGCAGGCCGCAAGCAGCTCAGCCAGCCGCAGTGGTTCTGCACATTCATGGAGGCTGGTTCAACTGGGGTTCGGCGAAAGCCTTTCGCAACCTGGTGGGGCATCTCGTACTTCACGCTGGTGTAGTAGCGTTTGTGCCGGAATATCGGCTCGCGCCCGAACATCCCTTTCCCGCAGCGGCTGAGGACGTGCGCGCCAGTTACTTCGGCCTGCTTGAGCTCGGATACAAGAAGATCGCTGTCACGGGCGATTCCGCGGGGGGCAATCTGGCTCTCGGGATTCTCATCTCGCTGAAGGCGTCTCAGTCAAACAATCTCGTAGCTCCCGTGGCCGGAGTCGCACTATCTCCAGTAACGGACCTCTCGCTCTCTGGCGCAAGCTGGATGACGCGCGCGGCAGCGGATCCGTACTTCACCCAGTCTCAAGCCACAGAACTAGTGCAGTCCTATCTGAATGGAGCCGATCCAAGCAATCCCTCTGCCTCGCCGCTCCATGCAGACCTTGCCGGACTTCCGCCGATTCTAGTCCATGTGGGAGACGACGAAGTGTTGCTGGATGACTCGGTGCGTCTTGTCGACCGGGCTCTGGCGGCGGGAGTGGATGCGCAGCTCGACGTCTGGGAAGGAATGGCGCACGGCTTCCAGGGAAGTGTGGGCCTCCTGAGCGCCTCCACGCAGGCGTTCCAGCAGATCGGCTCGTTCCTCTCGCAACGCTTCGCTGAATCTGCAGAAGAGCGGTAAACATCAAGACAGAATCCGACATCACGATCGAATCGAAAACGTCGCCTCGGGCTGGCGAATTGCAGCGATCTGTTATCCGTCCGAACCGAGAAGTCGACATTGCGCCAGTCTTCCGGAAGCAATCCCGAATTAGATTTGCATGAATCCTGGCGCGTTTATCGGGACTGATCGTCGGTCGATTTTTGGTCCTTCAAACCACGTCTGAGGTATTCACCAGGATTAGCCCTGACAACTCGCTTGAACGCCTTACTGAATGCGGCGTCGGACTCGTAACCGACCAATCGAGCGA
>Ga0210410_10000705_pt1 | contig 34436 bp, 27 predicted proteins | sample IncBWC4MmetaG_FD_161058 | JGI IMG/M metagenome (GOLD analysis project Ga0210410, IMG submission 161058) | Forest soil microbial communities from Barre Woods Harvard Forest LTER site, Petersham, Massachusetts, United States - Inc-BW-C-4-M | ecosystem: Environmental > Terrestrial > Soil >...
TCCTCCTGGTCGACAACGAAGGCCACCCCCTGCGCATGCAGGACGAAAAAGGCCACCCCCAGAAGTACTCCATCATCGCCCGCGACGGCTACAACGCCAAACTCCCCGTCGAGTAGCCATACACAACCCACAAGCCCGAATTTGCAGTTTTTGCGTCAACTGACATTGCGAATTGTATGCATTAAGTCGCTTATCAAAGCTGTCCCTGACTATGCTCACGGTTCTCAGCAAAGACCATATGTTTTTGGAAGAATGGCAGAACCTCAGTATAGAACCGTCCATCGACGCCCCAATTCGAGTCGTCCCAGGTTCCGTTGTACTCTTCCGCCTGATGTGCAATTCCGTATTCGCTCAGTTTGCGGGTGAAGGCCTGATTGGCATACACGTGGTCGAAATTGCCATCGGAACGGTTCCAGTCAAATTTGAACCCTCGCAGAGATTTGAGATTGTCGGCATATTTGCCAATCATCGTTTCGAGATAAAAGTTGTCACGGAAGCGTTCCATAAGTTTGGTATCGATGATCAAGTGCGCCTTTTCTTGGCGCGCCAGCAGGTCGATGAACAGGGGCGGTTTGCCGGGATCGGGCAAATGAGCTTGAAACATGGTGGTAAAGATCCGTGTACCTCCATCTTTCTTGACGTCGTCCATTGATTTGGCGTTCGTCAAAATGTCCCATTTGGGTATAGTCATGCTCACGCCGACACCTGTTCCTGTCCCTACCGGATGCATTGCATACACAGAGCCAAAGACGTCCGGATGCCGCATACCGAAGCGGATAGCTCCATATCCTCCGATGAAAATTCCGGCAATGCCCCGTGAGTCTCTGTTGGGTAAAGTTTTAAAATTTGCATCGATGTACGGCGCCAGTTCCTGAACCATGAAATCTTCCCAGTTACCAGTGGCCGAAGAGTTCACGTACCACGAACTGCCAAGTGGTGTATTCATATCAACCGCTACGAGGATAAATTTCTCGATCACACCCGCCGCAATGGCTCGATCAAAGAGGCCCTGGGCGTCTCTGTGATCAAAATCGAAACGGTAGCTATCCTCAAAAGGGTTAGGAAGAAAATAGATTACCGGATAGCGCTGCGGTGAAGACTCGTCATAGCCAGCAGGAAGATAGACCAGCATCTTCCTTACAGAATCGGTACCAGTTTTATTATGTGCGATGTCTTCCGACCGCAACTCTCGGGCTATAACTTGGCTTTTTGCAGAAGCGGCAAAGGCCGGGACCGCATTAAGAAAAGCAAGTGCAAAAGCGAACGTGAAAACGAATGCATTGCGCATTCGCGATGAGATCTTCACAGTGTGATCTCCTTATCTCATGCCATTGCAACTTCGTTCAACTTTTCTGCCATCTCCGAGCGCCGTTACAACGAGGTACCACGCGGGCCAAATCAGGGCGAGATTGTAGATCCGCGGGCTTGCCCATGTAGGGAGCATCAGAACCGTTACAGAAACCGCCAGGATGATTGACGGACCCAACTTGATCCGGATAACTCGCACTCCTTGGCTGACGCCCCAAATTGCGGGCGCCAGGAAAAGCAACAGGCAAAATCTCGATAGTGACTCCACTCGGAACCTTGCCAAACAAAACAAACATGGGAGGCAAGACGAAACGATACTGACCCAAAGGGTTCGCCGTGACACCGATCCCACTGCAAAACCGCTGGCCCAGGAACAACCGATTAACAGCAAGAGCTGGGACAGCCAGGGCAAAAGCTCATCCTGCTGCGTCAGGGGAATCAGGTCGAGAAACCTGGGGCCAAGAAGCCGTTGATACGTCAGGCTGAGACAGACAGAGGTTCCCATCAGAAGCAGGCTGCCTGGCAGCGCCAGTCCTAACGCAGCCAGCCATGGCCGCCAGTTCTTCCAAAGCGACAACTGCCGGCGAACCACCAGTCCGAGTACGTCAAGCAAACCCCGCCAGGCGCCTTCGCCGGTCTCTAGCAAATCGCCCAGTACCGCCTCACGTTCGTGCCGCTCGAGCAGTCGCGCCGCAACTTCCACCAATGGCCAGTGCGTGCTTGTCATAACGCTCTCCCGGTCCGGTTCACCACCCACGACGCGCCGCGGCTTACACGCGTGACGGCATCATAGAAGTCCTTTGCTGCCTGCACCCCTTTAGGCGTTACACGAACCATGCGCTTGGCGCGGCCACCCCGCTGCGGCGTGGCATCACTCATCCATGTCTTCAGCAGCCCCTTTGTCTCTAGGCGATCTATGGTTGTATAAAGCGCGCCGATGGAGCATCTGCGTCCGGTCGTCACCTCAATTTCTTCGCGAATGGCAGCGCCATAAGCCTTGTCCCCAAGTCCAGCAGCCGCGGTAATTAATAGGTATTCAAATTCACCAAGCATGATTAGAACTACATTGTGATATTAATCATGCCTGATGTCAAGATAATTGAGCTTTTAGCCGCCTTCCTCCTCCCGATATCTGGGTATCAAAGTCACAGTGCGCTGCAAACCAGCCCCTCAGCATCTTCCTCGGAGTGCGATACTCAAATTCTGATGCGTGCAGCCTCCCTCCAGGCATCTCCTGCGGGAGCTTCGTCGAATATTTATTCTCAAAAAAAGATCACTGGCCTGTCGATTATTTGCGTCCTTGTTCGTTATTGCCGCAGAAAGTCCCCAACAAGGGAAAGAGGAGAGTTCGATGCCACAATACATTTTGTTGTTACGCGATGATCGACAGAAGGTCCGGGGTCACGAAAGTCCGGAGGAGATGCAGAAGGTAACCGAGAGGTATCTGGCCTGGAGGAACAAGTCTTTTGTGGTGGGCGGCGCCGGGCTGGTTGCGACGACAGGCCGCGTCATGCAGAAGAAGAACGGCAGCGTCAGCGTGACCGCGGGACCATTCAGCGAATCGAAAGAGGTGATGGGCGGCTTCTACACCATTGAAGCAGCGAGCTTCGAAGAAGCGGTCAAGCTCTCAGCCGACAACCCGCACGTAGACTTCGGGACCATTGAGATTCGCGAAGTGATGCAGAAATAAGATGTTCCGCCCAACCAATAACTCGCCGATGAATGAGCCAAGCAACCCCGTCTTGCTGGAGCACCTGTTTCGCAGGCAGGCAGGACGAATCGTCTCCTGGCTGACCGGGCTGCTTGGCTCGCAGCATCTGCAACTGGCGGAAGATTCCGTGCAGGAGGCGATGCTGCGAGCCGCCCAGACATGGCCATTTCAGGGCGTTCCGGAAAAGCCCGAGGCGTGGCTCTTTCGTGTCGCGCATAACCATGCGATCTCCGCACTGCGGCGCAGCTCGCGTTTCGAAGACAACGCCGGAGAGTTGATTGCGGCCCTCGAAGCCACGACAAAGTGCATTGAGGATGTAGAGGTAGAGCAGAGCCTCCGCGACGACGAGTTGCGCATGATCTTTATTTGCTGCCATCCCGAGTTGGCCCAGGATGCACGCGTCGCCTTGAGCCTGAAGCTGGTATGCGGCTTCAGCGTGAGTGAGATTGCGCGGATATTTATGGCAGAAGAGAACACCATCGCGCAGCGGCTGGTGCGGGCCAAACGGTTGATCCGTGAGCAGAGCTTGCCGCTGCTCATGCCTTATAAAGCAGGCTTGCAGGACCGGCTCAACTCCGTATTGGAGGTGATCTACCTGATGTTCAGCGGCGGCTACGCGGCGCATACCGGAGAGGAGCTGATCCGGCGCGACGTCTGTCTGGAGGCGCTGCGGTTGGGACAGTTGGTAGCTTCCTCATCGATGACCGCTCCCCGAGTCGATGCTTTGGTCGCGCTGATGGCGTTGCAGGCGGCGCGTTTGCCCGCGCGCACCGATGCGGCCGGAGATATGGTTCTGCTCGAAGAGCAGAATCGCAGCCTGTGGGAGAGCGAGTTGATCGCGCTTGGGTTTTACTACTTCGATCGGTCGATCGCGGGTGAGCAGATCTCCGACTGGCACGTGCAGGCTGCCATTGCAGCGACCTACGCGAAGGCTGAGAGTGCGGAGTCCATTGACTGGCCGGCGATTCTTGAACACTACGATCAGTTGGTGGCGATGACTGCGTCGCCGGTGGTAGCGCTGAACCGCGCGGTGGTAGTGGTAAAGGTGCATGGCGCGGAGGCGGCGCTGGCCGCGCTTGCGCCGCTGGAGGGCCACGCTGCCATGCGCGGATATCATCTGCTTCCTGCGGTGCGCGGACGCGTGCTGGCCGAACTGGGCCGGCTCGCTGAAGCGTATGCAGCATTTTCTGCCGCACTGGAATGTGATTGCGCTGAGCCGGAGAGACGATTTTTGCAGAAGCAGTTGGAGAGTGTGCGTGGTAGATGGAAAGAGCCTCCTCTTGACAAATCGTCAGCGCAGGAGACCCCCATCCCCCGGCTCCCCAGCACATGCCTGCTCCGAAAGTCCAAACCAACCTAAGCTAAGTCCAACCCTAAAGTCTCTCCTTTGAAGACTTTGCACACTTTTCACCGGGGGAGGGGGGACGTCTCCCTGACAAATAGTCCTCTCCAAAATGCGATACTCCTATCTCATGCGAGTAGCCTCCCTCCAGCCCTCCATCACCATCACCCTCGCCGCCCTCAAAAAACTCGACGCCCTCTGCGCCTGCACAAAATACTGCCTCGAAGCCCTCCCCGAACTGGCCCAACAAAACCCCCACATTCTCCACGACAGTTGGACCGCCAACACCGAAGAGATCCTCGCCACAAAACCCGACCTGGTCCTCGCCAGCGTGCCCTACCGCCTCGAATCCCTGGCCGCGATCCTCAAATCCGGCCTCCCAGTCCTGACCCTCGCCCCCCACTCCCTCGCCGACGTCTACAAAGACATCCGCCTCATCGCCGCCGTAGTCGACGCGCAACCGGAAGCCGAATCCCTCATCACCCAGATGCGATCGACCATCGCCTCCACCCGCGAGCGCAGCGAACGCCGCACCCAAACCCCCATCGTCTACTGCGAGGAGTGGGGCAAGCCCCTCATCCACTCCCAATCCTGGGTAGCCGAGCTGGTCGAAGCCGCCGGCGGCCGCTATCTCGGAACCTCAGGCTCTCACACAACACCAGAAGAGATCGCCGCCGCCGACCCCGACGTCCTCCTCTTCGCCTGGTGCGGAGCAGGGAATCGTGTCCCCCTCGATCGCGTCATCATGCAACGCAACTGGCAGTCCCTCAAAGCCGTCCGCGAGCGCAGAGTCTTCTGCATCCCAGACCAGTTCCTCAACACCCCAGCCAACACGCTCTTACAGGGCCTCGCCTGCATCGCCGCCACCACCCACCCCAACCTCCACCCACCCCACCCCGAACTCATTCAACTCACCGAGGCCGAGGCATCGTCAGATCCAGGTCCGTCCCAAGCATCTGCTTTGTCACCAGAATGATCTGTCCCACATGCTGCTGCACATGCCCCACCACCTGATAGATCGCCTCCAGCACACTCACATCGCGCCCCTGGGGATGCACCCTCTCCGTCATCCTCTCCGCCGGCACAGCGGCAATAATCTTTTTCGCCTCATCCATCGTCGCCTCAAACAGCGCAATCAACTCCGCTCCACTCATCCCGCCCTTCGCGCTGAACTCCTTATCCCGCACCCGCACATCTTCTGCCCCACCTACCCCATGCATGATCCACTGCCGCGCATTCCCGCAAAGATGCAACACTAAATTTCCCACGGCATTCTCATACGCTCCCTGCCGCTGCCAGATCTGCTCCTCCGTCAGCTTCTTAACGCAAGCCGTAAGATACTCCGTCATCTGCCCCAGCCTGCGGCAAGAAACATCCAGAAAATTCGCAGCGAGTCGATGCTCCACAGCCACTGACCGCACCGAAGACTCCGTCGGCACGCCCCGTTCGCGGCGTTGCTCCATCTCGTGCGCCATTCGCTGCAACTCCTCGCGAATCGCCGGCAACCGCAACCCGCGCTCCTCCAGGATCTCCGCCGCAAAACACTTCTCCTCGCGCAACAATCCCAGCAGCAGATGCTCTGTCCCAATATGTCCATGCGAAAGCCGCTCCGCCTCTTCCGCCGCATAGGCGAGCACCCGCTTGCACTCATTCGACAGCGGCAGATCGACCGAAGTCGACACCTTCTCGCGAATCGTCGTATGCCCCTCAATCTGCTTGCGTATCGGCTCCTCCGGTGCATCCAGCCGGAAAAATCGCCTCGACAGCGCCTTGTCCTCGCGCAATATGCCGAGCAACAGATGCTCACTCTCGATATAAGGCGACCCAAACTGACTTGCTTCATACCGGGCAAAGAAGATCACCCGGCGCGCCTTCTCCGTATAGCGTTCAAACATGCCTGTTCTCCAAACGATCTATCCCGCATTCTAGTCCGTGCGCAACAAGGGAAAAGATACAGCGGAGAAGACCCGCCGCACGTTGACGGGATAGGAGACAGAGGGGTTCAAAACTGCCCCCCACCTCTTTTGTACCGTCAGGGGTGCATCTGCAACTCTAAAATTTCAACGGCCAAATTAAACCGCTTCGCGACAAGTTCAATGATAGCCTTGGGGGCGGGCGCATTGAGTCGCGCGATTGCGCCTGGTTTGCCGATCAGGATGAGCTTTTTCACCGAACTGCCATCCTCAATCGCAAGAAGACACTTGAATACGTCACGTTCGAACTCCGAGATCGGATTGTGGAGTCCAAAGGCAAACTCTACGACTGTCCCTTCATCAGGGAAGAAGAAATCAAATCTGGATTTTGCCGCTTTGCACACAATCTTCTCACTGTAATCGGACCCAAACTCTTTCTTGGCCAATTGACAAAGTGAACGGACAAATAAAGCGGTTGCATGATCGCCCGCGCCCGGCCCCTTCTTCTCGAAAAAGTCCGGCGTTCTTCTGGCAATTGCTTGGGCCAGGAGAAGAAGATGATCAGACTTTGTTAGATTCGACGAGGTACTTTCCATGTAGGGAACGGCGGAACCATTCAGTCTCGGATTGGATTTGCGCGATCATTGCGTATCTTTCGCACCATCTTGATAACTTCGTGCGGCAACTTCTCTTTTGGCAACTTCGGTTGAGCACTGTTTGCCGTTGGCATCGCAGAAATCAAAATGCCTTCAACTTCGTTCCGCTGGTCTGGATCTGCAACTACAAATGCGGAGAAGAAATTCCAAAAGTTGTAATAGCGAGCCTCGGGCTTCATCGCGTGAGCCCACAAGCGTCGCCGCAGTCTGTCCGCCTTACCGACGTAATAGGGAACGTCATCCCGATACAGAATGTAGACGCCCGGTTGATTGAGGAAATCGACGCTCTTTGCAAGCGTTGTGCTCTTTCTCATTCCGTCTGGATCTAAATGATCGAACATTTCACGCGGCCACATCCGTGCATACGCACTTACTGCTTTAGGAATCTTAGCCATAAGGGTGGAGTCTATCAGAACCTTATCCCCTGGGCGCACATTCCCAACGAAGATGCAACCCGATGACGGATGACTTTACTGCCGAATCGCTACCCTGATATTCCGGCGAGTTTTACCAAAGTATGCCAATGCCGTGGAGGCGGCACTCGACCATTTCGAATTTCGGCTGCATTAGCCGCGCGAAACTTTTACTTGTCCACTTTGTCATTCGCTAGTGAGTATCCGTCAATGTCGCGCCAGTTGCGGCCCGGTTTGTTAGGACAGAGAGCGGCAAAGTCTCTGATGATCATGCGTTCTATAGCGACTCTATAATGTGAAAGTTCGTTCGGCAACACGTTGTAGCGAAACAAGTTCCAGTCCGGTATCGACTGGTGCGGTTGTATCAAGCGCTTCACCAAGTCCGCAGCCTCTCCGATGTAGACAAGTTTCGCATCAGTGTCGATAAGGGTGTAGACAACATTCTGTGCGCCGATCTCGAACTCAACCTCGTCGCGAGTTTTCCAATCCTGTTTATAGATTCTTCCGCTGCCCTTGTCTTCGAGTTCGTCTTCGACCTTATTGAGAGCGGGCGAACCCACGAGACGCGCAAACAGGTGCGGAAAACTGGGTGTTTGAGTAAAGTAGCTCCTCAATATGAATTTTCGGTTTTTGCGATCGAATTCAACATCCAAGAACTCCCAGAAAGGGATTGTCTTCTCTGCATCGCCATCCTTGTGCAGTTCGCCCTCAAGCGTACGCATATAGCTCATCAGAAACGCGCGCTTCAACTCTAGCGAGAGAGCTGGGTCGTACCAGAACCTAAACGCCGGACTCTTTCGCCCATGGCGTGCAGCTGTAACCCAAGCGCTGTAAGATCGTCCGTTGTACTCGGCCGTTGCCTGTGCTTTTGGATCTCTCTTACTCGACACCTTCGCATAAAGGTCGGGAAGGCCTCACATTCCACAAGCCCATTCGGGAATGGTCGTGCCGTTGTAGTGAAATAGCGATTTGTCGACCTTCTTTCGCCAGATGGGAAACTCGACGTTAGATCTTTCCAGCTTCATACTAGGTATGATCCAGTAAGACTCGCCAACTGAATAGTGCGGATCTAGCTTCCATTAAGGAAGGCACGGCTACTCTGATAATCTCGCGAGTTTTGCCAGAACCAGCCAATGCCGTGGATGCGGAACTCTTCCGCGTCGAATTTCGGTTGCATAGCCACGCGAAACGGCAAGTTGGCGCATGATCGCGCTGTTTGACGAAGAGGCAAGTAGGGGCTGAATCTTCTCCGCATAGAACTTGGCTGTCAGCCAAGACGGTTGATCAGAAGCTGACCACTCTTGGAGAGTCGCGTGATTGGCGAGCTGCGTCTTGGAACGCTTGGCCTCGGCCGTTTCAGTATGGGACACGACGCGGCCCTCTGATGCGACTCGCGTAAGACGCTGAGTCGAAACTTCCACGGCACAGAACCGACATTGCTCGATTCCATTTCGGATTTCATTTCCGCAGATGCTGCACATATTCTGCAGTCTCACTGAATTCTGGGGGCTGGGAATAAACGTTCCGCCTGTAAGCGCCCGCTTGCGGTTCTGTGTAAGTCGAGTTGAGGGAGTCGATCTACGGTTTCGTGTTGTTGAGGCGATTTCCTTCACCGTCCACTCCGCGAGCGGGGCTACTAAGCGAGCCCAAGTCGAAGCGGTTTCTGCAAGTTGACTGGCCAGGTCAGCCATCAGACGGCAGTTTCCATTGCGCTCCTCAAAAAACCAGTTCCTTTTCAAAGGCTGCCGAAGGATCCGATTGAGCACATACGCATCTACATCCGAGCGGATAGGCTCCATCAGATCGCACGCCAGACTATCTCGATTGATCGTGTCCATGTGTAGGACTCCCATCTCCGGATCAAGTCCAAGCGCCGCGACAGCGAGGCGGCATTCAGCCTCCAAGAGCGCATAGAGATAGTTCAAGATCGCGTTGACGGGATTTGCTGCGAGTCGAGGAGATCCTGTCAATGGTGAAATGCGAGAGTCGAAGCTACGCCAATGCCCGGGTACGCGAGGAAGATCTTTATCAGGGAAGATTATGGCAACGGTTCGCCAGGCTTTCCAATAGACTCTTGCGGCGCGAGCCTCGACCGAGAGAATCATTTCAATGGATTCAACTTCCGCTAATTCAGAGCGGATTTGCCTAATCGTTGTTGATGCCGTGTGATCTCGCAGGGATTCTCGTGCGACTCTTTCTTGTCCTGCAAGTTTTCGATCAATCAGCTCACGGCTGATTCGGAAAGCGAGGCCGCTTTGATGGGCCAACGCTTGTGCGCGCCGCAACCTCACGTCCGAGGGTCGAACCGGCCCCGTAGTTGCGAGAACCGTGCCATTACGGTCCAGCATCACGAACGATGCATTCTGATCTGCGAGCCAGCGCAAGGCTGAAAGAGACACTACGCCATCCGAGCCGATCACAACCAGCCGTTCAAGTCCGTGGCCCACTCGCGAGAAGCGACCAGTGTATCGGTCAGAACCAATTCCATCTTCGGCAACCAAGTGGCCGCGTTCGACGCGAACGCTTATGCCGTAGCCATAGAGGACAACGACTCCTCTGCGCGGTCGCGATACCGCTGCGGCAACAGCTTCTCTTTGTTCGGATTTGCGGAACTGCAAAGCTTCCGCTACGGTCTGTGTAGCTGCCATTGGAGTCATGTCTCCTTGGTGGTTAGGGCTCGTGCCTGCTGCTAACAGGTGATGAGCCCGCCGTTCTGTCTGTTTAGATTATAGAGCGTAAGTGATTGATATGATTGGTCGTTGCGGGGTTCCGGCCCTTTATTCCACTAAGGTTGATCGATGGACAGATCGGCAGAAAAACGCGCAGCTTTGAAAAACGCTTGGGATCTGTACTGTTCGATATCTGCCCGAAAAGGATCGTGAGCAGTCCCGCCGTGATCCGGCCCTTGGCCCGACTGAATGAAGGTAAGCCTTATTCACAACAGATTAAACCGTTCAATTTCTTGCTAACCTGCCACGTGAAGGCATTTGGCCATCCTAAAGGCGCTGACCCGGAACACTTCCATCTCATAGCGCCGTATGACAACAATTCGACTCGATGGCTCAAAATGGATTGGATTGACCAGTACACGGGGAATAGCTACCGGATTACGACCGCTGGCCATAATGGAACCAAGCAGACCGCCCGCGTGAAGACGTATGGGGATATTCTTCGCGAGTATGAATATCATCCTGAATCAAAATGCGCAGATGCAGCGGGAAATCCATGCGAAAAGCAGACTATTGGTCTGCTTCGGCGTCGGCATATTAACGTCGATCAGGTCAAATACATCGGCAAGGAATCGAACAGCCTCGAAGCTGTCGATGCCGGGTTAATTCATAGCGAAAAGAACATCTATACGGAATATGTGGACCAGAACCGGGACGAATGGCAGACGAAGATCCTGCCCGTGTTGAAACGATTACCGCTTTCACGTTTGATTAGTGAAAGTGGGCTTTCCCGACGTGCTCTGATGGATATTCGGGCAGGCCGCAGCAGACCGCACTCTAAGAACCGAAAATGCCTTAGGACTATTGCCATCAACGAGACCGACGGGGGGTTGTTATCATACGCCGTGCAGTCTTTATCGCGAGCCAAATGAGTCGTTTACGGGGGTGCAAATCTCGGCTACCGCACAAAATTCATGAGTGGAACGTTCGTTGCTTGCTCGATAATGACTCAGCGGTGAGTTTCAGGAGATTAGATTGGGCGTTAGTTTCACAGTGGACACGCATGTCTTTCGCGAGCTGGGAGAGCTGCTCGTCGCCCGAGACTCAACTGCTCTCATCGAGTTGATAAAGAACTCCTATGATGCTGACGCTACGGAAGTTACCATATACGGACATTCTCTAAGCAACAAGAAGGGCGCATACATTCAGATTTCGGACAACGGCACCGGGATGACCGAGTCGGCGTTCTCACAGGGGTTTCTGAGGATCGCATCGCGTTCTAAGGAATCCGGCGACCGTCGCTCCCTCCGCTACAAGCGGCGTTTTACTGGGGCTAAGGGAATAGGGAGACTTGCCGCGCACAAGTTGGCCGAAGTGCTCCAAGTTGAATCTATTCCTGGCCTTGAAATCGGTTCGACCATTGGGGTGAAAGCCAGGATCGATTGGAAGCTTGTGGAACAGTACCAAACGCTGGAAGAGCTAGCTTCCGCGGACAAGAGCGTCGCGGTAGTTGTGGAGCCGAAACCCAAGAAAGACAAATCGAAAGAGGGCACGGATATTCGTCTGGAACGCCTTCGCCGCTCATGGAGTGATAAAGAGTTGCTCCGATTCGTGTCTGAGGTACAGAGCTTCTCCCCTTCGGAGTTCTTGATTAATCCCACTAAAGAAGCCATCAAACCCTATAGCTTTCTCCTTCAATCGCCGAAGATCTCTGATGTAAAGAGGACTGCTCCTTTCGTCTCCAAATTGCAAGGCGACTTTGCAACAGGAGAAAATTATTGGCCTACATTCGCAGCTAGCGCCGATTGGTTCATCGAGATTGATGCCGTGAGGTTCCCGAACTCAATCGATTACCACTTGATTCCCACGGTCCAATTCCGCAAAGCCAATCCAAGAGCCAAGATTCAGAAGTACTCAATCAAACGAGAAAAAGGCAAGAACGCGCCTAAATTTCAAGCACGTATCGTGGTCAAAGAGGGGCAACAAGGCGGCGGCCCACTCAGAGACTGGGCGGCTGCAAACTCAGGCATTCGCGTGTTTATGGAGGGTTTTCGGGTCCTGCCTTACGGTGAGAGGTCAAATGACTGGCTCCAACTCGACCGTAGCTATGCGGAACGGGGACGGGAATCGCCCTACCTAAAAGAATTTGGCTTCACAATGTCCGAGAAGTCTGACGATAAGGATGCGTTTCTTTCAATTCTTCCGAATCGCAGCTACTACGGCTGTGTGTTCCTCACCCAAGAGGGCGCGCCTCAACTTGAAATGCTCGTTAATCGGGAAGGATTCATCCCGAATGAGAGTTTCGAGTCTCTTGTCAGTCTGATTCGATTGGGAATTGACTTGACTGTGCGTGCGCGTGCCGCCGCGAAAGCGCCGAGTCCGAACCCGGTGCCGCAAAGCTTGCCGCCCCACACCGGCGGCACTGTAGAAGAGACCGAGCCTGAGACCCTTGAGAGGGCGGTAAAGTCTCTATCCGGTGTCCGAGAACTCATCGCGAAGGGAAACGTGGAACTCGCAAAGACGACGTTAGAGGCGACCGAAACGAGGTTGCAGTCGTTTGCTGAAAATGCTGGCGTGGAATCAGCCATGTTGAGAGTCTTGGCATCGGTTGGTTCCCAAATGTCAGCGTTCGTGCACGAAATCAACTCGTCACTTGGTATGGCGCAAGGAGTAGAGAAATCTATAGAACGCCTCCTGGAAAAGGAATTTCCGGCGGCCACGAGGCGAGAACTAAACCGTGCCCTAAAATCTATCTCCGATCTCCGCCGCCAACTTGAAAGACAGGCCTCCTATCTGATCGACGTGAACAGTCCAGATGCGCGCAGGAGACGAAGCAGGGTCTCCATCTCTTCGCGTTTCGAGTCAGCAGAACGCCTTCTGCAGCGAGTGGCGGAACAAAAAGGTATCATTATCGCGAATAGTATTCCAGAGGGACTCAAATCTCCCCCAATGTTCCCCGCAGAGCTGACCAGTGTCTTTACAAACCTCCTCACAAATGCCATCAAAGCAGCCAATCGCGGCGGTAAGGTAAGTGCTACCGGTCGGGTTATTGAGAGCGGAGGAGCCTCTATCCGTATCGAGAACACTGGCATCCGAGTTGATCTCGAAGATGCCGAGAGATGGTTTGCCCCTTTTGAATCGACGACAACTAGCGTCGACAGCGTCTTGGGCCAGGGAATGGGATTGGGGTTGACGATTACTCGGAACATCCTTGAGCAGTATGATTGCTCTATCGCCTTCGTGAAGCCGTCACCGTCCTACGCCACAGCAGTTGAGATCCGATTCGCGAAGTGACCTATGCTCCCAAATAGCCAATCAACAATCCTTTTTGTAGATGATGTCCTTGACGAAACCGACTCAATCGCCCGCCTTTGCGAAGATAAGGCGAGCATCCTCAAGCGATCCTTCGATGATGTCGAAGCAACAGACCTCGATGCTGCAGACTTAATTCTTGTGGATTTCAATCTAAAGGATTGGGAGAAGCGGGAGCACGTAACCCAACTCACATTAAGGCCTGGAGACGGCCTCGCGGTGGCTGAAACTCTGCGTTCCTATTATCGAGCCACAAAGTCTGCGAAACCAGTTGCCATCGCAGTGCTCAGCGCGGACCTCAGAAGTCTGACAGCACCATTTCCTCCAACGAGCCGCGAGCATATGGTAGCCAGCTTGGCCAAAATCGAATGGGCCTTCCAGAAAGGCAGCCCCATTACAGACACGGCTCGACAATTGCTTAGTCTTGCGGATGGGGTCAGGCAGCTACCGGCGTCGTGGCCTCACGACTCCGCCGCTCAGAAAGACGAGACGCTGCATCAACTGCTAGCCTTGCCACCAGAAGCAAACTGGACTTCCGCAGCGGTCATGGATGTGAGACGATGCCACCCTCCTGTTCAGGAACTCTCAACATGGAGCCACGGGCTAGCATTTTTACGTTGGATGCTGCAGCGCATCCTACCGTATCCAACCTTCCTGCTTGACGGCGCCCAAGTAGCGATTCGCTTGGGCATAGAACCCGACAGTTTCCGCGCTGGACGAGAGAAAAATCGGGAATTCTCGGAATGGCTAGCCCCAACTGTATTCGAGGGCGTGCTCCACGATTTTCGTGAAACGAGATTTTGGCGGGCGGGCGTAGACTCGCTCATTTGGGAGCTTACTCAAGACAATCCCTTCGATAGACCAGCGCTGGCAAAAGCTGTGATGACTAAGCTTCCGGACGCGCGTCTGATCACCGCGAGGAATCCGGTCGCAAGCGTTGACAAGAACTATGAGTTCGTTGGGGTGGCCGATGCCTCTGAGTGCGTTCGCCTTCGCCCAGATGATTGGCCTCTTTTCGCTGATTCCGCCTGGGCCTTGAAGCTAATCGTCCAAGAGAATGAAGCCTTGCAAGTAGCACTCGAGGATGAATCAGATCGTGAAGAGCTGGGGGCTGGAATCGGTGAGTGACATTGCATTCAAGTTCTCCGAGATGATTCAAGAAGTTCAAACCTTTGAAGCTGTCGCGAAGAAGTTCCTCGACGAATCAGCTTCCGATGTACTAGCGGAATACCTGAAACAGCTGCAATTCATCCAAAGCACCAAGAGCAACCGGGGCTTCTCTTGGGGAATCTCTCGGCATCGACCCCTAAGAACTGCTATTAGCAAAGGAAGCTACGAAGGCGGAACCCGTCGCGGCGGAATGAACGTATTCGCAACGATCTCCACACAGTGGGAGATCAGCTGCCCTAATGAGAAATCTAAGAAGATCGTTCCTCAAAAGCACTTCCACCTTACGGGATTGTCGTCAACTTCAGTGAAGTTTTTCTCGATAAGAGATAAAGGTGAGGAAGAGTTACTGAGTGTTTGGCAAGCTGACATTGGTGATGCTGTATCTCCCGGCTGCCACTTCCATATCCAAGTGCAGCGTGAAGATGAACAGACTCCATATCCACGAACATTCCCGGTACCTCGCTTTCCCAGTCTTCTAACATCTCCTTTGGCAGTCGCCGAATTTGCGATCTCCGAGCTTTTTCAATCTGAATGGAACTTCACTGCGAGTACGCACTCGTCGGACCTCATCAAGTGGTCAAAAATTCAACGAGAGCGAATGGAGAAACTGCTCGGATGGCAGCAAAACCTTGTCAAGAATTCCTCGGGATCTCCTTGGACGTTTCTGAAAGGACAGAAGCCAGATCTTGAACTCTTTGTCTAAACCGAATGATATGAGCTCGTGTCGCGTATACACACCCGCGCCTTTGGCCTCGGCCATGACGCGCGCGCTTGGACATCAAGAGGGAATCCTTTGGTTGGAACCAAGCTTTGGACGCGGTGCGTTCATCGACGAAATTGCAGCCCTGGGAGTTGAAAAGGGAAATGTGGTCGGCGTTGATCTGGATCGACGAAAGTCCAAGAGCGATCAAAGGTGCCTTCCAGTTCGAGGAGTCGATTTTCTGTCCTGGTCCTCAAAAGAATCGGCGCGCTTTGATCGGATCATTGGCAATCCCCCTTTTATAGCAATAGAGAGGCTCCGGGGCCCGCTTCGAGCTAGAGCTGCAAAGGTCCAATGGGGCTCACTCAAGCCCCTGGGTTTAAATGGCAACCTTTGGGCCTCATTCTTGATGTCAACCCTGAGACTTCTCAACGGAGGTGGCCATCTCAGTCTCGTGCTGCCTGCTGCGTGGGGATACGCGGACTATGCCGCAGGTTTGCGACTAAAGTTTCCGTCATTGTTCAGAGAATTCGTTTGTCATCGGAGCAAGCAGCCGCTCTTCGATTCGGTGGTGGACGGTTGCTACGTCATTCAATGCTTTGGCTTTGGAGAGAAAAACCGCATTACGAGCTATCACGTTTACGAAAACGGTGAGGATCTAATCAAAGGTCTAAGACCCCCGGTAAGACCTTCCGCACCTGCAATTAGGACTTGCGACAAGTCGCCCTCAGAGATGGTCCGCAAAGCGGGCGACTTATTTCAGATTCGATTAGGTGCCGTAACCGGAGACGCTAATTATTTTCTTCTCACTGAAGAAAGACGCCACGAACTGGGGCTCCCAGGGAGTTGCTTGATACCAGTGGTTACGCGTGCAAGGCATTTGACTGCGCCTTCAATTCGCAAGAGCGTGTGGAATCAGATCAGAGACTCGGGAGATCGTGCATATTTGTTCAGTCCACAAGCCACGAGCCTCTCACACGAATCGGTGAAGGCCTACCTCCGGCTCACTCATAAAAGGGGTGGGTGCAACCGGACAGCTGGTTGGGTTAAGAAACGGGCACCTTGGTATTCGGTAGCTCTCCCAAACGACCTCGACGGTTTTATGAGCGGTGCAACCACGAATGGTCCTTGGATCGCGCTGAATGCTATGGAAGAATTGGCAGCCACCAATACCCTCTACGTGATACGCTTCGATGACAAAATTAGGAGTCGCGATGCAAGAGCGGCCTGCTCCCTGTCCCTATTGACGACGTACAGTCGTTCGCAACTTGCGACGAGAACTCGAAACTATGCTGACGGGATGAAAAAACTCGAGCCGTCTGACATAACAGGTATCTCGTTACCAGTGAGAGAGGCTGTGCATGGCGCATTTGACATCTATCAATCCGCCGCTCAGTTGTTCATTGCTGGCGATGCCAAATCGGCCATCGCGATGGCCGATGAATGGTTCGCTGGGCGCTAGAATTGGTGTCAAGCCCGCGCGCGGCAAACTGAAGTCCTGCCGGATGAAGCACATCTCGGAAAAGAGGCGGGACGGTGGCGTGCGACCTACCTCGCGATCTTCTGAATTCGGAGATTCGGTTGCTGTTACACTTCATGTGATTTGTCGAATTGGGAGTTTTAATAAGGGCCGCCCGCTATCATTGTTGGCTCAGCTAGACTGCGGATCATGTTCGATATTTCCAACTCTCAAGATTTCTACGTCATGCTGAAACAAGACTTCCATGAATTTAGCGAAAATCAACAATCCTCGCGGCGTGCCATTCATTGTGTCATTGGCGCTTACCACCTCCATGAGTGGATATGGGGCGACTGGCTTGGAAAAGACTTCCTCACATGGAAAGCGTTGGGTATTCGTGATAAGGAATCTTTCCTCGCATGGATAGGCAGAGAGTGTCCCAAGTTTTCCACCATCCAGGCGCTCGCAAACGGCTCGAAGCACTTCATTCGAACTCAACAGTTTGAGACTCAGAAAATAGGTGGATATGGCGGGGGGCCGTATGGTTTTGGGCCTTATGGTAGCGGCTATCTGCTCATCGACTACGGCGAAGAAGCTGCAGAACAACGATATCTAACCGCCTTGGAACTCCTTGAGGGGGTCGTCAGATTCTGGCGTGATTTCCTTAGACAATATAGACCCGATGCAAGCACGAGACCTGAGTGAGGGAAGGGGGCAGTTTTGCGAGGCTCTGTCTCCTATCCCCGCCGCACGTTGACGGGATAGGAGACAGAGGCCTTCAAAACTGCCCCCCTGGAAGTCTTCCGAAACAACCGACGGGGAGCAGCCGACGAAAATGATTATTACTATCGTCGAGTGGCCTGAGAAGTGTAGGATTTTTTCTTCTTGAGTTGCCCGATCTTATCCTCTAACGTCCACCCCGACCTCTCGCGTTCGCCCTTCTCTAAATCAGTAAGGTGAGTCCAGTAGTCGCGGCGATGAGCTTTATTGGGCGACTCAATCATGTCTTCGAGGATCGCGGCCAATCGACTCAATGAGGATTCGCGGCGATAAAGATCTATCACGGTGCAATCCTTTATCTGTCGAGTAAACTCCTGATTTATATCAGTGTTTTCCCTATTTAGTGCGACACTCCACTGTCCATGGGCCAGCTTGTTTCTGATCAAACTTGGGTCGTATATGTACTCGTCGATCAATGACTCTAGCTTCCTGAGAACATTGGGAGCGTGGTTAGAGCTCGTTCCGTCAAGGCGGCGTATCGCTAATTGTGCACATTTCGTCCAGCCGGACTTAACCCCAGTGCTACGGGTGATGCCCTTGACTTGCTCGATCTCATCGAGCGATAAGCCGTGCGGCGTATGTATCATTTTTGAGAATATCGTCTCGGCCAAAGCGCAATAAATTACGGCAAGCACTTTGGTGTGCACTGCCACGGCAGACATATTGTTCTGTACGAGGTTTGAGTTAATTTCGCGGTTGACGTGAGTCCAAGCCCTCTTCAACTGCCGTACATTTTGAGTCTGGGCCGAAAAAATAGATAGTCGTTGTTGCTCGTCCATGCTGAGGTCGCTCGTTTCGGGTGAGCAAAACACACTCGCAAGTGAGTGTGCTTTGCTCACCCGGAATTGAACCGGGATTTCTCCGCAATGCGGAGCGTCTTGCCAAATTAGACGAAGAGCCTATGTCATTCAATCACGCGAGCTGTGTAGTTGCAAACGGCTAAACGCGCGCTTCTCTCGAACATAATTCGCTTCTTTACCATGGGGCGTTGGGAGCTTTCAGTTGCGGGCTATCCAGTTGCCGTCAGCGTCAAAATTTTCCGAAGCTGGAAATCCGCAAGCGTTCCAGATCAGATCGAAAATGGGTCTCAAAATTTCATTTACCGGCGTCGCGAAGTTTTCGACGACCACTTCCGGAAGTACCAGAGTATCTGTATCGATGGCATAGCCAGGATCGTCCAGTTGGCCCCTGCCCATGAACAGGCCTTTCGTTCGCAATAATGTCAAAGCAACGATTGCGGGCACGTTGGCGCCGATGGCTTGCAGAAGCCGGAAGCATTGCGGCAGATAGCCGAGGATATATCTCTCGTAAGAGATACTAGGAATCAACATCCTACCTTCGTATTCCTGAGCCAAAATCCGGCCTTGAACGGCTTCAATAGTTCCGTTGCGGTAGAGCTGGGTATAGCTGGGGCAAGGCTCTACCGTTCCGAACCAGAGCACGCCGTCCAGATTTAGCCGTCGGTGCCACCGTGTCGTTCCCATCGGCGTTACGAGCATCGGATTCTCATACTGCGGCCGTATGTCGAACTGCGCTGTTCCCGTGAAGGATTCCAGTGGAATGCAATGAAGTACCACCGTCGGTCCATCCTGGAACGGCAACGGCGTCTGATTATTCGCAAGAGCGATGATCCTGTCTGTACGGAACGCTCGAATCCGGTCTATCGCCGTGCCCGACAAGGCGAAAGCGGCGCGCAGTTCGTTCACGTCGAGGGGATATTTGCCTGCCGTGTTCCGGCCATAAAATTTGTCTTGTTGCTGAAATATGACGCGATGCGGACCGGCCCAGCTGCGTTCTATACGAATGATCAACACAGGCAACCCGGCGGTGGTAGCAACGGACCTCATTGAATAGCGGATACGAGGGCTCAGACCCGCAGCCAAAATACTGTCGAGGCGCCTAATCTCTAAATCATGATCCGCTGTACGGATGCCGGCTATTTGTGTCGGCAACCCTCGCGCTTCATCCATTCCGAAGATTAAATCGCCGCCGGAGGTGTTCGCGAAGGACGACGCGTCCGCGAGAAATTCTTTCTTATCTGCGTCGCTGTTGCCAGGAAGGGTCAACTTGTAATCGATAGTTCGACCCTCGGCAACACCGTTTGCGATGAGAGCAGTCAGGTCGGATTCGACAACCTCATTTAGTTGTTTTGGGATCATGAATTTCATTTTATTGTGAGACTGACAATTGGACGCATACGATTCTGACGAAATCCTAATTGGGCCGAGACAGGTAGATTCCAAAGTTTGGTTACAAGCGGATCTTTCGCCCAGTATCACGTCTGCGCCTTACTACGAAGGTGTGGTCACTCAATCCAAACTCCCATCGTTACTCCGACAGCCCCAGGAGCCTCGCCAGAGTATGCCAATGCCGTGGATGCGGCACTCTTCCACGCCGAATTTCGGCTGCGTAGCCGCGCGAAACCGCGAGATGCCGCACGATCGCGCTGCTCGATAAAGATGCTAGTAGAGGTTGAATCTTCTCCGCATAGAACTTGGCTGTCAACCAAGACGGTTGATCAGAAGCTGACCACTCTTGGAGAGTTGCGTGATTGGCAAGCTGCGTCTTGGAACGCTTGGCCTCAGCCGTTGCAGTATGGGACACGACGCGGCCCTCTGATGCGACTCGCGTAAGACGCTGAGCCGAAACTTCCACGGCACAAAACCGACATTGCTCGATTCCATTTCGGATTTCATTTCCGCAGATGCTGCACATATTCTGCAGTCTCACTGAATTCTTGGGGCTGGGAATAAACGTTCCGCCGGTAAGCGCACGCTTGCGGTTCTGCGTAAGTCGAGTTGCGGGACTCGATCTACGGTTTCGTGTCGTTGAGGCAATTTCCCTAACTGCCCACTCGGCGAGTGGGGCGACTAAATGAGCCCAAGTTGAAGCGGTTCCAGCAAGTTGACTAGCCAGGTCAGCCATCAGACGACAATTTCCATTGCGTTCCTCAAAAAACCAATTTATCTTCAAAGGTTGCCGCACGATCCAATTGAGTACGTAGGCATCTACATCTGGGCGGATAGGCTCCATTAGATCGCACGCCAAGCTATCTCGATTAATCGTGTCCATGTGCAGGACCCCCATCTCCGGATCAAGTCCTAGTGCTGCGACAGCAAGTCGGCACTCTGCCTCCAGAAGGGCATAGAGATAGTTCAAGATCGCATTGACGGGAGTTGCTGCGAGTCGAGGAGAGCCTGACAGCGGAGAAATGCGAGAGTCGAAGTTGCGCCAATGCTCAGGTACGCGAGGGAGATCCTTATCGGGGAATCTGATTGGAACAGTCCGCCAAGCTTTCCAATAGACTTTGGCAGCGCGCAACGCTGGTCTAATCCATTGCGAAGAAAACGTTTATACCGAATACGTAGACCAGAACCGTGATGAATGGCAAACGAAGATATTGCCAGAGTTGAAGCGGTGGTCGCTCGGACGCTTGATCAGTGAAAGTGGGCTTTCTCGACGTGCGCTGTTGGATATTCGGGCAGGCCGCAGCAGGCCGCATTCCAAAAACCACGAAAGGCTTGCGGCTATCGTCCGTAAGAGGGATGATGAAATTGAGTGACCGCAAGACTTCTAGCCGTTACTAATTCACCCAAAATTGAGATTTGGCCTCGGTCTCAAAGAGGGCCGGTAAGTAAACAGCAGAGGACTACACGGTTCAACAGCTGCATCCGGCAGGAGAAGATTGAAGGCTATCTGATATAAGAACGTTACACTGTGACTGCTGAGAGGAACCGACAGTGAATGTGAACATTGAAGTTATTCTGCCTAGGGATGCGACAACGACTGATAAGGGCCGCGTGCTCGAACGCTTTGCCAGCAAATTTTTGGAAACGCAAAACTTTCGTGTGACTGAAGAGGTCAGGATTACGGCAATGGAGGTTGATCTCCTCGCTGAAGATAAGGGCACGAAGGAAAGGCTCTTTGTTGAATGCAAAGCATATCGATCTCCGATTAGTGCGGACGTGCTCACCAAGCTTCTGGGCAACATAACTTTAGATGACGAACACACATTAGGCTGGCTGATCTCGACTTACGCGCTAGGCAAAGACGCAAAGGGATTTCGCGACAAATGGCTGACGAAAGGTCTTTCTGTGCGTCGCCGCCTTCAAATATATGATCCGGAAGCACTGGTAGATCGACTGACTTCGGCTAACGTTATTTCGAATCTTGAAGCTCTAAACATTCCTCCAGGGCTCAGGATAGCCGAAGAGCGAACTCTTCTTTTGACTAATTTCGGCGAGTTTTGGGCCGCCATCGTTTTTGATCCAGAAACTGGTGTACGGCAATCAGCACTCCTGTATGAGGGAAAAACCGGTGCTCGCGTTACCAGCGCAGGAATTGCTGCAAGAATTAACGAAACGGATAGCACTTTGGCAGGTCTCTCTTGGTTGCTGGAAACCCCTGAGGATACGCCAGCCGACGCAGCCAGTATTCAAAAGGAGTTTCAAAGTATCGTCCAGGTCCCAATAGCAGACCATTGGGCAGACTACAGGCCAGCGCGTCCTCAGGATTTTGTTGGTAGAGACGAACTGCTCCATACGGTCTTCGAGTTTTTCGAAAGCGTGCGTCAAAGGACTATTCGGACCAGAATCCTCGCCATCAAGGCTCCATCCGGCTGGGGAAAAAGTTCCTTTGTTCTGAAGGTTGCAAACACGGCTAAGAATGCTCGGAATCGCAAGAAATGCTTTGTCTATGCGGTCGACTCTCGCGCAGCGACCTCAAAGCGCTTTGGGGAGTTGGCGTTGGCTTTCGCCATCACGGCGGCTCTGAAGGAGGGTTTTATAACTTCCTCAAAGCCTCTCGGATTTGGAAGTACAACAAATCCCTTCGGTGATCCCTCAATCAAAGACGTTCTCGCCGAACTTTTTAAGGAAGGTAAGGTTTTATGTTTGATTTTCGATCAATTCGAGGAACTGCTATACAAAAGCGAACTGGAATCAGTTTTCGACGAGATCAAAGCCCTCTGCAATTCTGTGGATGAAGCTCAAGAGAATGTTGTGATCGGGTTCTCATGGAAGACTGACGGCACGATACCAACCGAGCACGGCGCTTACCATCTTTGGCACAATCTCGCGGACCGGAGACGAGAAGTGGAACTAGCTCCTTTTTCCGCACGAGAGGTAAGTAGTGCACTCACCCGGTTTTCTAAGGAGCTTGGACAGCCTTTAGCGCCACAACTTAAACGTCTTCTTGAGGATCATTGCCAAGGGTATCCATGGCTCTTAAAGAAGTTATGTATTCACATCCTGGATCTAGTTCGAAGCGGGTCTGACCAGAACGACATACTCGTTCGCTCATTGAGCATCCACGATCTGTTTAAAAAGGATATTGAACGCCTAGCTGCAGACGAATATGCGTGCATTAAGGAAATCGCGGCTTCAGCTCCGGCAGAGTTTTTTAGAGTAGTTGAAACATACGGAGACGGGATAGTGAATCAACTCCTCGATAAACGTCTCATCGTTCGGAGCGGACCCCGACTAAGTATTTATTGGGACATTTTCAAAGACTACCTGTTGACAGAGCGAGTTCCGTACATCCCTATAAGTTACGTTCCGCAGACAACATTCACTACATATGTAACTGGATTGAAATATCTATTGAAGCATCACACGACTTCTTATGATGCATTCGCGCATGAGTTGGGAATTGTGAAAGCAACTGCGGAAAACGTTGTGCGCGATCTCGTTATGATTGGACATGCAGCGGCAAACCGAAGAACAGAAACAATGAAATTAGAAACGGAAACAGATGAAGAGGCATCGCGGGTTCTCTTAAATTTCTGTATGACCCACGTTCTCTACAGGGAATTATTGAAAGAAAAAGGAGACGGGGGGCTTTTCTTGGAAGAGGAAATGACCGTAATTGCTAGGCGAGTGCTGCGACTGCCATCTGGGTCTGATTTTCTCGTCGAGGAATACAGAAGGCGCTTGCAAAGGTGGTTTTTGTCGGTCGGACTGATGACTACAGAAAACGATCGAATCAAACTGCAGGCACGCATTTCGCATGCTGGCCTTCTTCAGAGCACTCCTGCAGCGAAGCGTAGGTCTATTCAAGGTGAATTTCTGGGTGAAGCTCCGCCTCATAGAGCGCTCGATGCGCTTCACTCGGTTCTGGCGAGTCCGATGAGCAGAGAGGAGCTTGAACAGAAGCATGGCCGCAACACAATCAGCGTGCTAATCGGGTTAGGTATCGTCAATTCGTTAGGGGTCCTTTGCGATTCCAAGGTCCGGCCCGAAGACGCTGAGAGCCATATGCGTAATATGGCTAAGGCTCAGCCAACAATTCTGTTTGTGATCGATGCGTTAGCCAGTGACCCGGCTCTCAAACCGGAAAGAATTGGCCAACTAGTCGCGGTCGAGTTTGGACATCCAACTTGGTCCGTTGCATCAGCCAAACGATACGGATCGGCTCTAAGTATTTGGGCAAGATGGGCGTCGGGCGAGCAAGTCCGTCGGCGACTAGCCCGTCCCACACCGCCGCGAATAGTCGACTAGACGCTCCTTGGAAGAGAGGCGGCGCAAGCAATTTGGCGCCGGTATGCAGCCGACACTCGACGCGGGCCGAGTACCGCATCCACGACATTGGCTGACTTTGGCAAAGCTCCTGGGCCTGTCGGAGTGAAGTGGTCAAAACAAGGTGGCTCCGCTAGGCTTGCCGAGTGACTCGCCCATGTAACCACCAACTGAGCGGCGAACTTGCCGAAAAGCCGACGTCCCGGGGATTGATCAATGAGACTCCAGAACCTGATACCTTTGACAAACGCATGAGACGAGGTCTGGAACGTAACAATGCCATATGAAACAGATGAACGCCTCAAGGGTTATCTAGACACCAATCAACTGCATAGAGAACAGCTCTGTCTTTCTGTGCTGGCGATTGACAAGCGCTTTTCGGATGTACGTCCACGTCACCCTCGCGGTGGTCCGGATGGTGCTCGAGACATCGACGCGGTATATCAAGGCGAGCAGCGCGTGTTCGGAGCAGTGGGATTTGTGAATCAAGCCAACGATTCTGACGAGCACAAGAAGAAAGCTTCGAAGAAATTTCGAAGTGACCTTACTGAAGCTCTACAGCAGGATCCTGCGCCTGCAGTGTTTGTGTTTTTCACGAACGTGAATCTTGGAGTCGGTGAAAAGGACAAGCTTATTAAGTATGCGAAGGGCCAAACTCTCGCACACGCAGAGATATTTGATCGTGAGCGGATCCGCATTGCGCTCGACAGTGCGGACGGCTTGAGTTTGCGTTTTCAGTATCTTCAGATTCCACTATCTGAGGCCGAGCAAGCCTCGTTCTTCGCTCGATGGGGAGACGACATCCAAAGTATGATCAGCAGCGGGTTTGGGGCAATAGAGAAGTCGCTAAACAGGATTCACTTTCTTCAAGAAGCAATGCTCCCCCTGACGCATCTGTCCGCAGTTCTGGGATTAGACAAAGAGTACAGTGGTATCGAAATCGGCCATTTCAGAGCCTTCGCGTTATTCCGATACATAACCCCCATTCAAAACGTACTTAGCATCATGTTCGGGTCCTCAGATAATTCGGAACGACAAGATGCTCGTTCCGCTGCTGACCTTTCAAGAGGGAGATCAGGTATAGCGTATAGCATTTGCGCAGCACAGTGGGATCAACGAGTACCTGAGCCGGAAGATGGTCCAAGCAGCGTCGGTACGTTGAAGGAGCCGCAGGACGAGGTAACCGATGAATTCTATTTTCAAAAGGTTGGCAGTTCGTCGTCAGTTGGACGTGATCGAGTGAAAGGGATCAACATCAACTACAACAAGAGCACGTTCTTGAGGATTGATTCCGGGCCATGCTTAATGGATTTGAATGAATCCATTTTTATTTTCATCTTAAACAAAAGACTAGCCGAGAAGGTCAACTTCATCAGGGTCTTCGCAAATGAGTACAAATTGGCAGATATCACCAAAGATCGTTTTTATATCGACGAGACGCCTTGGGATACGAAGCTCCCCTTCATTTTCAGTGCCGATGAATTAGCAGACCCTTGGGTTAGACTTCGCCCTAAGAATGCCTCCGCGTTTCGAATCGATTTCTCAGAACAGACGCCAAGACGCTTCTACGATGCAATCGAAATCTCGAATGAAACCATTTGACGATAGACCGTGAGAATACGCTTCTCATCCAGGGCCGTCGGTGGCGAGGAACTGACTCTTGAGTATTTGATTAAATTGCTAGCGATATCATGTCCGGCAGATACACAAAAATAAACGAGGAAGCATGCGAGTACGGGAGCCACTAGAAGAACTTCACGACACACAACTCTACAAGACGCTTGCCGCTGTCTCCGCTGAATTCGCCGAAAGAATCGACGTGTTCGTGTCCAAGATTGTTCCTATACTCGCTACTACAATTCAGCACTTTCCCTATTACACCCGGCACGACGCGAACCACGGATTTCGGGTGCTACGCCGCATCGAACAATTGATCGTGCCCACCTCCTTCAGCGCGGGGAATCCATATTCGTTTGGAGCTACAGAACTATTCCTCCTGATCGCCGCCGCCTATTCACACGACTTGGGAATGACGGTCTTTCCTGGAGAGGAAGGCGTACTGCCAAAAGACCTCTCGATTCCGCTTGATTCTGAATGGAAAACAAACCCTGCTCTTCAAGTTTATCTGCGGAAGAATCATTCGAAACGCGGTGGTGACTACATCGCCCTGAACGCGAACGATTTGCAAGTGCCGAGAAACTTGGTTGGGCAGTTGGATTGGCTTATGAAGTCCCACAATATGTCCATCCCGGAGCTTGATACCAACCTGAGTGCTCCGTTCGCCGCCGAAGAGCGGGAGATCGACATTCGCCAGCTCTCCATCATACTGTGCATTGCAGATGCAATCGAGTTTAGTGACACCCGTGTGGTTGATGGTGTCCTTGACCTGATTAGCAGGGATCCAAGTGATTCCGCGCGAAAGTCATACCTCGAAAACATGAAGCACATTTGCGTAGGCGACAGCCTCGCAATCGATAGAGATGGCAGGATCTTAGTCTATGGATCATTCGATGATTCCGAGGTTCTATCGCTTGCACATCACACATTCGACCAGATTGAGGAATGGATAAGAGGATATAGCGACATAGAACGTCGCTCGGCGGTGCGACGCCTGCGGGTTCGTCCCGAACCTTTACAGCGACGCCTCGAGCTAAGAGGAGGCCGTTTCGAGCGGCTTGGAGTGAGAATCAGTAAGAAGAACATCATCGATTTGATCTCGTCCAATGCGGTCTGGAAATCCAACGCTGGCGCCGTAATCCGGGAGCTAGTGCAGAATTCAGTTGAAGCCTGCCGGTACCGCGCCTTTCACTCATCTCGGTCAGATCGATATGAGCCGAGAATAACGGTCAGATTCGATCGGAAAAACAGAACCATGTCTGTCCAGGACAACGGCTGCGGCATGTCGGAAAGGATAATACTCAATCACTTCTTAACAGTCGGGAATAGCCGAGCAGCTGAGAAGGCTTACTCCACAGAAGGTTATGCACCTCTAGCACGTTTCGGAATAGGTTTCTGGTCTGTATTTACGATCGCAGATCGAGCCGATATCCAAACCTTGGCGTTTGAAGACGCGATCCAATCCTTGGAACCGAAGAAGGGCATAAGCTTTGACGTGGAAATTAGGGAACTTAAGGATTTCACCGTTTTCTCGGATGAACCTATGGCACCCGGCACCACAGTGACGTTGCATTTGAAACCAGATTTGGTGCTGGACGAGTTGTTCGAACAAGCTCGATGTCAGTTTCTATGCTCGGAAATACCCCTTGAGTTTCGGATTGATTCCGACACGATTGCCATTCCATCATTCGTGCCGGACGTTTTGGATGAAGACCTCTTGGGAGCGAAACAACCGCGTAAGTCCGAGTTGGAGGTTGAGACCTTCAAATGGCGCGGCCGCAGGGGCGAGATCGAGTTAGCGTTCGCTCTCGCTTTTCGCAGAACGAGCAGCCGTCCCACCTTTATGGGTATGGACGGAGCACCGATACTGTCAGGTCCAGACGGAGGGATTCGCTGGCCGTCTCTCGCGATATGCGGGTTTCGAGGCAACTTCTTCAATGCGGTTGGTGCGTTCTGCTTCGATCTTCCCCGCGTTGGCACCTTCTACGCAAATTGCGAAACCCCTCGAGGCTTCGAGTATTCAATAGATCGACAGAGCCTTCTTGCGAACGAGACCCAGAGAAACACGACGAACGCCATAATCGATCTTGTCCATTCGGGGTACCGAGAGTTCTTGCGTGATACGGGGGCGCTAAACGAGAAAGACATTTATGAGCTGAACGAAGAATCACGTACTGGTGGTGGAAACGTTTTTGATTTATTTACTGGTGCACAATTATCAGAAGCGTACTCCAAGAATCCAGATTTGCTCTGCTTCAAACTCATATTAGTGAACCTCGTTTTTCTACCCCCTCCGAACGTTCCAGAAAGCAAGTATTTGAATGTTACGGATCTCGCAAAACAAGTGGGAACTGCTTGGGTGATACAGAGCAGCATCTCCATTCCGGCGGGAGGGTTGCGAAATTACTACATTCCTCCCGAAACTCTACTTCCCGCTGCCTACGCACATGCCCAAACACGCTTAACTAAAGCCACCAGAGATGAAAAAATGTATGTCATTGAACCAAATGGGCTAGCGTCTTTGTTGTTTGACTGCGACCCAACGAGTAGTGTTGAATTCACTTCAATCCCCGGACCTGTTGACCTACAAATCCCAATTCAGAAAATTAGCTTAGAAAAAGTGCGGTTCGTTGACGGCCCGCAGGGAATTCTGAGCCAAGTTCAAGGGAGGTGGTCGGGCGCTATCTATGTTCGTGAATTCAAAACTCCCAACGGACGACCCTACGTGTTTCTCGGTCGAAGCCGGGTCCTCGTCGAGGCTTCAAGCCCGTTGAGGTCCTATTTGGAAGATCTTAAGAGCCAATCCCGATTGACGAAGATGGCCGACACGATCGCGCTTCTGAAGCAGGATGAGTCCGGGTATTACCCTAAGGAGCTTTCCGGTCTTTTTTGAGACGCCAGGTTGAGTGAATCGACCGAGATATCCGGTTAAGTACCCCGAACGCATTTGTAGAACTGACAGGAGGGCAGTTTTGGAGCCCTCTGTCTCCTATCCCCGCCGCACGTTGACCTTATCTCCCCCACCTCGTACACTCTAAAAGGCAGCCAGCAAACATCACCTGCGGCTCCTTCAATCTGTTGCCCCCTCGTTCAATGGTAGGACTAGCGACTCTGACTCGCTCGATCGGGGTTCGAATCCCTGGGGGGCAACCAATACCTCTTCATCCACAGAATCACTGGATAAGAGCGTATAGATTGAATGTGTTACAGGTGTTCCAAAGCCTGTTTCGCCGTAGGGCAAACCTTCGGGGAACATTCTGCGCTGAATCCTCTTTTTCCCTTGTAAATCGCTGGCTTGCCACACAAGCGAGGTGTTCCAAAGCAGGTGGGTTAGGTACTCAATCGCGGAATCTAAATCCAGCACTTCGGACTCTGCGAATGCCAGACGCTCCCGCAGATCGGCGATAGCCTTGATGGTTGATTTGTGCAGATTGGCGAAGTCCTCAGCACTCAAAATCCCATCTGCCATCTGTCCCAACACTCGCTCCTTACGTGCCACTTGTTTGGCAAGCTCTCGTCTCAGTTCAGCGGCATCCGTGACGGCTGTCTGTGTGCGTCCCACCCATGCGCTACGAAAGACTCGCTCTATAAGCTCCATCTGCTCCTGCTTAGGAGTCAGACGCTCAAGCAGGTTGATGAACGCTGCCTCGACCGTCTCAGCCTTAGCGTTGATGTGTCCCTAGACGCGGTGGCAGCGGTAGTAACCAAACTTGTTGCCGAGCTTGCCAGTGCTGAGACTTGCTGTGACAGGTTTCAGGCAATCGGGGCAGAGAATCAGACCACGCAACGGGAAATCTTCGCGCTCTACAACGTGTGGCACTTGAGCGGGTGCGCGTTCGGTAAGAACACTCTGCACACGGTCGAATACAAAGCGTGAGACAAGCGGCTCATAATCGCCCTTCACTGACTTGCCCCACGACTTGATGAAAATCTCTCCCGCGTACAAAGGATTGATGAGTATTTTGCGGATAGTTTCTTGCGTCAATGCCGCACCTTTGCGCGAACGCAATCCAAGGGCGGTGACAGCAGCTAAGGCAGAGGCTTTCGTATGCTCACCCGTCGCCACAAGTTCAAACAATCGAGCAACGAGTGGGCCGCGCTCTGTATCAATCACAAGTGAGGGGCCGGACTTACTACGAGATAGGTATCCGGTAGGTGCTGGCCACTGCCAGCGTCCACTTTCAAGCCTGTTTTTCATTCCAGTCAGGGTGCGTTCTGCCCTTGTATCGTTGTCGAATTGCCCCGCCGCGCTCAACATCGTTGTAAGGAACTTTCCCGCTGGACTGTCGTCTGTCGCCTCTGTCGCACTTCGCAATGCGATGCCAAGTTTGCGAAGCTCCATGCGGTATACAGCGCCGTCTTCAACGTTACGGCTGAACCTATCGAACTTGTAGCAGACGACGTGACTGATGCTGCCCCTGCCAGCTAGGGCCGCCAGATAACGGAACATGGCCTGAAACTCTGGCCTATCCGCAGACTTCGCAGATTCGCCGCGTTCGATGAACACGCGAGAGACTTCTAGGCCATTCGTGCGGCACCACTCGCGGCAGATTTTCTCCTGCCCGTCCAAACTCGTATTTTCGATCTGCCTGGAGTCACTGACGCGAACATAGACGATTGCCTTCGGCATCATTCCCCTTCTCCCGTTTCCCGAAAGTGCGTATCCCATCGTGCGGCTTCCAGCCCCTCGCGGCCACCCTCGACCATCTGGTCAAACAGCACATCGGCGGTGCGCTCTAACTCGTCTCGCATCGTTTCTATTTCCCCATCTGTCATCGTGTCCGCAGATTCCCCGAGGATTGCTCTGCACTCGTCTACGCCCACTCTCTTCTTCATGAATCCACGCCTCGCTCCTCGACACTACACCCGCCCATGATTTGGTGCTGTCAACTTTGCTGTGTATCGCTGCGGTGCGGACCATCCGGGATCACGGGACGCTCAGGCAGTCTGCATGACCCGAGCAACCTGCACAGCAGACCATTGCCCACCCCGCGCCGTCCCGACGCCATCATCGTTCAACCGCGCCGCGATCTGTCGCAGAGAAGTAGCGCCTTCCGCCCGGTAGTGATTTATGCGTGGAATCAGGTCTAGGTTTCTCTTCGCCACCTCTGCACTCCGCTTTGCCGCACTCGCCTTCGCGCCTCGCTTCGCGTATCTCGCGATGTTGTCATTGCCACACCCCAGCTTTGTGCCTTTGGCCTTCGCAGCGGCTAGAGCGGCCTTTGTACGCGTGCCGGTCACCACGGCCTCATGCTCTGCGACGGCTGCCAATATGTGAATCGTTAGGTTGTTCGCATCGGGGAAGTCAACGGCAGTGAACTTGACGCTGCTTTTCAGCATGGTCGCGGTGAATTGAACGTTGCGTGCGAGTCTGTCCAGCTTCGCAACAAGCAACGTAGCGCCTAGCAAGCGGCACAGCGAAAGCGCCTCCACCAGCTTCGGTCTGTCGTCACGCTTGCCAGACTCGACCTCCACAAACTCACCTGCAAGCTTCCACCGTCCACCGTTGAGGTAGTTCGTCACGGCCTCCTTCTGTGCTTCCAGTCCAAGACCAGACTTCCCTTGCTTCGCTGTGCTGACTCTGTAGTACGCCACGAACTTGCCGTTCATCGCTTTGAACCCCTGTTACATCTTCCTAATGGAACAATTAGGCTAATGTAGCACGGCATCGCATCGAATGCAAGCGAGCTAATTCAGCGCCACGAAACCACCCCGGCACCACCGTTTTGCTGAATCACGATCATGGTGGGGGGAGTGAAGACTCTCCTATACGGCGCGGGTGGTCTGGTAAGAAGTTGGGCCGGAGACCGTATCGGCACACTTTGCGCAATGTTGCAGAACACCAACGCGAAAGGTGTTCGTGATGGGAGCCTATTTTTGGGGGTGTTGGAAGAGTCGACTTTGCAGGTTATGCGCAAGCCGCTTGCCTGTCTATACGTCGTTCGGGGGATAGGCACCACGGACTAACCAAGGTTATGTACGAGGATGATCGAACACATGGGGACGAAATATCTTCGCAATTCGCAGAGGCGCAGATTTCCTCTGCGGTTACTTAGATCAAGATAGCGATCGGTACGTGTTGCTCGCTGGCGCGAGCGGAACAGGAGCCCCCGTCACGCTACATCAGGACGAATTGCGTCAGCTCAATCGGGTCGCTGGCGTTGCGGTCCCGGTATGAGACCGTTACGAACTCTGTACTCGGACCCAGCTCACCGTTGGTGCAGCTTCCGATTGGCCGACCATCCAGCCAGAACCCCAAAAGCACTCATAGTGCGGCTCGACGAGTGACTCGCCCTGAATGTGCCAGCCTAGAGCCAACCATCTTCGCTCTACGTACTCTTCAGAACTGCATACATCCAGATATTCACTACCTCAAGCACTCGTCACTGCCGCCGGAAACGAGGCTCGAGCACGAACCGACTGGAAGGAGTCACATCCACTGCCAAGAGTTTTACTGCATGGAACGAACTTAAGCTCTGAAGCGACACCTATGGCGCGTGTCCAGGAACAGCGCGGTTCAAGAAGATCCGCGTTTTTGTCAGGAATTGCTTCAGTCAAAGAAGCAGGCGCTACCAGGAGAGCAAATGTAAAAATGAAACGCCTGGCATCGAAGAGATGGGTGGGACGTTTATATTGACATGCCTTTGTACTGCGAAGTACAAGGCTCGTGGAATTTACAAACCACCGTGCTAAAGCCTTCTGGCCATTAAGCAGAAGGCTTAGGAGATCCCTATGCTTTCAAAACGAGGTTGGCTAGCATTCTTCGTCATCACTTGGCTTTTCGTTCTACTGATAAGCGCGCCGATCAGCCATGCTCAAGTGAGCTATACGACGTCGTGGGCAGGCAACACGTATTCGACTATCCCCACGTACGTGGGGAACGCCATGCGGTCAATGTGGGTGGCGCCAGAGGGCGTCATCTATACCTCCTCCGCATGGGATGAAAGTCAGGGAAGCATCAACATCTACCAGAACGGCCAAAAATCAGGCACCATAGCCGCTCATGGGGAAACTCAGGGCGGAGCGATCGGCGGCGATGCCACCCATCTCTTCGCCGCGTTGCAATTCAACACCAGCCTCGGAGGCAGCGGCTATGTGGGCCGATACAATCGGAGCACCAAGACGCGGGATCTGACATGGGCGGCGAGTTCGGACACGACCGAGCGACGCGCGGACGTGATCACGGGGATCGCCGACACCGGCACGCTCGTTTACGTCAGCGACCATCCCGACAACCTGGTGCGGTGCTACACGACCGGCGGGGTGTGGCAATCGGATTGGAGCCTCACAGATCCCGGCGCGATCACGGTCGACGGATCGGGGAACATATGGGTCGCCCAGATGAACGAGGGCACGATCCAGGAATTTTCCGCGTCGGGGAGCATGCTGAACACGATCAGCATGGGTTCCAGCGCGCGGCCTTCGGCCTTGTACTATGACGCTGCCAATAGCCAATTGATGGTCGGCGACCAGGGGCCGAACATGAACATTCAAATCTACGGAAATCTGTCGAGCACTCCGTCCCTAGTAGGCTCCTTCGGCGTGCAAGGCGGATATCTGGACACGACTGCGGGAGTCAAGGGGCAAACCGGTAGCCAACGATTCACACGCATAGTCGGCATCGGGAAGGACACCTCCGGAAACCTCTACGTCCTCAATAATCCCTGGGGAGGAACCTGGGACCTGGGACGAAACGGGAAGACTGATATTCACGCTTACAACAGTTCCGGCGTACTGCAGTACACGCTGCAAGGGCTGAACTTCGAAGGCAACGGCGCGTTCGACCCCGGCACGGACGGCGCCTACTTATATAGCGGTCAGGACGTTTTCACCGGTTCGGGAGGGGGAGGATACGTTGGCAACAGCGTCGATTCGCTCGACTATCCGACGGATCCGCGCGTGGACGTAACCAGCAACAGCCGCGGATTCGATTTTGGCCTCATGACCAGCGTCAACGGCCATCGAATCCTCGCGGCCACCGGCCAGAATCCGGACCTTTTCATATTCTCCTACTTCCCCACCAACCAATACGCGTCGATTCCTTTCGGCACCCTGCCGGGCCAGACCAGTCCTGCGGGCTATACCAACTACTTCAATACGACAGCTCGAGTCCGGAACGGGTTTAGCCTCGACACGAACGGGGATATCTGGGTGGGGTTGGACAAGACTAACGCGATCACCCATTACCCGTTGACCGGCTTTGACGCCAATGGCGTGCCGATCTACGGAACGCCGACAACCACGCCCACGCCGTCGACCATCGCGCCCCTGGGCGGCATCGAGTACATCCCCTCCACCGACACGATGATCTTGATGAGCGCAAAGGCCACCGATTGGACCTCGCTAGGTGGCCGGGTCGAGGTGTACCACGGCTGGATGGCGGGTAACACCACCAATCCCAACCCGGTCATCACCCTGAAGAGCTCCCAGAATCCCAAGGGGCGGGCAGCGGCGGGCAATTATCTGTTCATCTCGTATGTCCATACCGTGCCCGATATCGACGCCTACAACCTTACTACCGGCGCCGATGACCTGACGATGACCAGCGCCGATAGCAACGTGGCGGTGGGCAACGATGTGGACTCGATGTACGGCATCCGGGCTTACCAGGCGAGTAATGGCGATTATCTGATCAGCAAGGACAATTACAACAACAACTCGATCGTCATTCACAGGATGACCGCCGGCACTCCGACGCCGGACTTCAGCATGTCAGCAAGTCCGAGTTCGCAGACGGTGGTGCAGGGGAACAACACGACCTACACGACGTCGATCAGCGCGCTGAACGGCTTCACCAGCACGGTGAACCTGAGCGTGAGCGGATTGCCTACCGGGGCCACCGCCAGTTTCAATCCCACGGCGATCACCGGC